>Ga0209777_10001805_pt1 | contig 29656 bp, 24 predicted proteins | sample FrelakmetHBP12HB_FD_187147 | JGI IMG/M metagenome (GOLD analysis project Ga0209777, IMG submission 187147) | Freshwater lake sediment microbial communities from the University of Notre Dame, USA, for methane emissions studies -HBP12 HB (SPAdes)... | ecosystem: Environmental > Aquatic >...
GTGCAGGATGCAGAGAATACCAGATGCCCAAATTGAGAGAAAGGAAATTCATCGATGAACAAACTTTGAGAAATCCAAATAAATCCAATTATTCCTACTATCTGAAGAAGAACCCGAAGTATCGAATCATTTGAGAAAGGAAATTCATCGATGAATGAACCCGAGAAATCCAAATAAATCCAATTATTCCCAATATCCGAAGAAGAATCTTAAGTATCGAATCATTTGAGAAAGGAAATTCATTGATGAACGAACCCGAGAAATCCAAATAAATCCAATTATTCCCAATATCCGAAGAAGAACCCGAAGTATCGAATCATTTGAGAAAGGAAATTCATTGATGAACGAACCCGAGAAATCCAAATAAATCCAATTATTCCTAATATCTGAAGAAGAACCCGAAGTATCGAATCATTTGAGAAAGGAAATTCATCGATGAACGAACCCGAGAAATCCAAATAAATCCAATTATTCCTAATATCTGAAGAAGAACCCGAAGTATCGAATCATTTGAGAAAGGAAATTCATCGATGAACGAACCTGAAAGATCCAAATAAATCCAATTATTCCCAATGTCCGAAGAAGAATCTTAAGTATCGAATCATTTGAGAAAGGAAATTCATCGATGAACAAACTTTGAGAAATCCAAATAAATCCAATTATTCCCAATGTCTGAAGAAGAACCCGAAGTATCGAATCATTTGAGAAGGGAAATTTATCGATAAACAAACCTGAAAGATCCAAATAAATCCAATTATTCCCAATGTCCGAAGAAGAACCCGAAGTGTCCAACAGTTTAAGCTTCTTAAAGGAACGAGCAGTGTAATGACATTAAATGTCAGCTTATTCACGCACGAACTACCTGATTGTATAACCACAATTCTTTATTCACAGTTTGCAGACATAATATGGGAACAAATATGCCAAAAGTCCATAAACGGAACTATGAAAAAATCGATGATATGGAAATTGACCTGGTTATCCAATGTAATGATAGTCACGAATTTTACGAGCGCTACCGGCAGGTTTTCCCCAATAAAAAGAAAGGTATTGATAGTATCAGTAAAATCTGGAAACGACGCAGCGAATTTATAAAAAAACAACAGGGAATTTCACAACCTGTCGAATCCATTGCCGGATCCTCACATGAGTTCGAAATACTCATCACTGCACAGAACAAAATACTGGCCGAATTATCCGGTGTGATGAAAGAACACCTTAGGGTTAGTAAGGAAATCCTGGCGCGTCTCCCAAAACAGATTCAGAAATTTGACGAGCCGAATCAGAAATTCGCAGAGGTCAAATTATCCGAAGTTAAAGAACCTGAAAAGAAAATCAGTGGGGAAAAACGGAAAGATATAATGATAGGATCCTGAATTTGGAAGTAATTCATATCCAATTTAAAACCGTGTCCATGAAATGTGAAGGGTTACGGATAATCACGATTCGTGCGTTGTTACCAGCTATCATCTTTCACTTAATGGACATAAAAAATAATTAAGGGCAAAGGTATCCTTATAGTCCTAAAATGCATATAAATCATAGCCTCTTTCCCAAAAAGGGAAGGTAGTCGAATTTCGTGATTGTATTATCAAATACCCCCGTAGTGTAGCGGTCAATCATGCAGGACTTTGGATCCGGCGACACCAGTTCGAATCTGGTCGGGGGTATCCAGACAAAAAGTTAGAATCTCATAGCAACTCTTTTCCCCTGATTACTCATTGTTCTGGTATATGTCTACCCCAACACTTACACAATCTGAATTTTTTTCTACAGTAAGACCCGAATATTCAAACCACGCAATCGCATCCGGTCTAGCATCCGGACTTTTAACTTCCGATGATGCTTCCCTGATCCGCGAGTTCATCGCGGAAAAGCGGGCTTCGGTGGGCATCTGTACCGGTCGTGCGAACATGCTCTCTTTCACCCTTGTCGGATGGCGCCGTTTTATTGGGCCCTTCCGTGAGCTGACTATTGGTGATGTCTATGCTGGCATCGATGCACTGAAATCCGGGAACAGCCGGAAAGGAAAACCCTTCAAGCAGAACACCCTGGCGGATCACGTGGTCTTTCTCAAACGATTCCTTCTCTGGGCAATCGAAAATGGATACAGCACCCTTCCAGAGAAGAAGATCAGGGCCCTGAGACCCCCGTCAAAAGATACCAATACCAAGAAGGCATCAGACCTGCTGACTCCGGAAGAGATCACCACAATTATCCGCTCCTGCAAACAAAGCGTGGACCGGGCCCTCATCATGTTATTGTACGAAGGCGGGTTCCGTATCGGTGAAATAGCACAGATGACTTGGGGAGATCTGACTTTCAATAACGGTGGCGTCGCAACCAGCATTAAATTCAAAACAGCATTCGCACGGCACATACGGGCATACATGTGTACTCAATACCTGCAGAACTGGAAAGCCGATTACCCGGGCATACCAGAAGGATCTGCACCGGTATTTGTGAACAGCCGGAGGAAACCCTTCATCCATGCGACCATTGCCAAACGGATTCAGCGCATTGTGCAAAAAGCTGGAATTACCAAGCATGTTACACCACATTTATTCCGGCATTCACGTATTACCCACATGATTAATGACGGAGTTCAAGAGAGCGTCATTAAGATGATGATGTGGGGTACGGTCAATACGACAATGTTTGAAACCTATGCCCACTTGACCGGCAAAGATATCGACAACGAAATTTCGCGGGTTTATGGCATTGTGAACCCAGACAATAAAAAGAAAGAACCGCAGGTTGCACCCCGCCAGTGCCCCCATTGCCAACACATCAATCCACCAATTACAACCTGGTGCTATGGTTGCGGGGAATCGCTGGATTCAACGAGCGTTGCGACTGAGGACCAGATCAAGAAGTTCATCATTCAGCATGGGAAGGAGCTCGGCGAATATATCACGACTATGAATAAGAAGTAAGAGTCGTGGCAGGCGAGGAAGGTTAGAGTTGTGGTGTAATGCAGAGGATCAAGAACGGGGCATTCACACTTCGATTTTACGTTTTTCTTTCTTTATCTGTTGTATTAAAACACGCCCTTTTTCACTTTTGAGAATGTTATAAACCGCATTTTCGAGAACATCGGGATTAATTTCAATGATGATTTTATCGGCGTTTCGCCTATCTTTTTTAAGTAATTCGATGTCTGGTTTGGGTTTATCTTCTTCTGCAATATTCTCCCGCGATATAAAATGAGACACATCAAATTTCATACCCTCTATCTTTGTTTCACGTGCTTTGATCACAATTTCTCGACTGGATGCTGCCAATTTCTTTTTCTCTGTCCCACTCGTAACAATAGCTAACAATTCTCGGTAACCACGATTACACGATGGGCAGTCACAAAATCCCAATTGTTTTTTACCCTCTGCAAGTGTAAGAACCAAATTGAAGAAAATAGGGAATGTCATCTCATATGAATTACATAATGCACTGACCAAACACCATTTTATCAAAGAATCATTTTTTAAATCATCATTTTTCGATGAGGATTTAGGTTTTTTCTTGATTGGTTGCGACGGGGTTGAATCGATGATTACACTGTCAACTGATTTGGGTTCTTTAAGATCTACACCACATTTACCGCAGAAATGAGCGTTACTCTCATATCCGAACCCGCAAATATCACATTTCTCCAGCATGAAGAAGAAGTTGCTATAAGTGGAGATTAAATCGATTCTTTAGGTTGAATGCTTTACATTTTTTTTAAAATTTTTCCATATCCTTTATTTTCAAATTCTAATGCATCATCTCGATTAATGCTCAATTTCCATCCAGGGACATTTTGATATTTAAAACCGCGTTCAGATTCGATGTTTTTTGACGGTAATTCCGTTGAAAATTCAAACATAACATCGTTCGAACGATCAATTATTTTTTTATGCGTTCCTTGACTCGGTCTTATGTCAACAGATTCGCTAAATTCAGCTACCTGCTTACGATAGAATTTTTTATTTCGATAATAATCCGGGGTTTCATCTTCGGGTTTTGAAGTGCTAGATTGTTGTGTGATTTTATCATTTTTCTCCACAGACTCCTTAACAACATTATAAATCGCCAAAAATTTTCTTTCTTCATCCTCAAGATTAATTATCTGGTTGTGAAGTGAACTCATCTGGGTTTCAGAGATAAAATTGAGAATCGGTTCTTCGCGTCCGAGTTGCATATAATCCTTCCATACAAAACCATTTTTCGGCGAGAACATTTTCTTCCATGCTTCATCAAAAGTTCCGAAAGTTGAATACATTTCTTTAATCTCTTGTTGCAGAGTGGGGTAATCTTCCCATTTATTGCTCTTAAAAATTGCATAGATTTTTCGCATATTATTTTTATATCCGTTGCGTCTAGACGTAATATCACTAAGTTTTTCTAATTCTGGTAAGGCCGATTCCTTTAGTTGTAATTTTTTCGTATAATTCCTCTCAAAATCCTTGAGTGACTTTTCGTAATCCCCTCTCAACGCAGATTTTACCCAGTCTGAAATATCAATTCCAAGAATATCAGAGGTGTAAAGATAATTATCTTGGAGGTTTATTCCAATAGAGCGGATTCCATGCTCGACGAGAAATGTCTGCTCACGAAACAAAGAGAACTCTGCCTCATTAACATAATTACATAGAAAAACACCCCTCTCACTATTTGCGATGACTTTTGAATTATCGTATGGACAAATTTTTAGAAAATCTTTCAGTATCCAATACGATTCGATTCCATCCCGATGATATTTGCTATCTCTTTGTTTGAGTTCATTCAAATCAATGATGCTTAACTGAATCTCAAATACAATTTTTCTATCCTCTTTCGACGCAAAAACATCGGCACGCCAATCTCCTGATGGCGATTGGTATTCCGGTTGTCCCCACCACCCTTCAGATTTACAGAGTTGATAGATCTGATTTTTTAATTTCAGGTGCTCGATGGATTCTGGTTCACATCCACAGGATTCAGAATTCTTGGCATGATAAAAATGTTTGAGACCATTTTTTGATAACCGGAGATGACCTTTGGCTCCGCAGGCCATCAAGACATCAAGGCCTTTTTTATGTCGAAGTTTAAGTTCTCTCCACTCCTCGTCATTTAAATCAGGACCGATTACGCGATCTCCGTTAATTATTGCCGTTAGTGGAATGACAATCACTTGCAATTGTATTTATTCGACTAAGTTAACAATCCATTTTTTGAGAATTTAAATTCAAGGGCTTCAATATACCCTGTGATTTGTGATATTCCAAATTCACTTTCACACCTCAATTGGTGCAGCTTTAAATGAGATTCAGCAACAGTTAGACTGTGCAAGGCAGTTGTCATGTGGTGAATCCCACATAAGCAAATTCTTTTCGAAAAAAAATCTTGCACAGGTGATATTTTTGGATCAACTTTACGTAACACGTGAAGCCATCGAAGCCTATGAACGCCGGACCGGTTTTCAGGGCATCGGGCAATTCATGATCGACAAAGGATTGTTTGTAATGACCGAGGAAAATGCATGCAAAACAGCGTAGTCCCCTGCCTGCTCAATATGAAAGTCTACCACAACTACACAATCAACAGGACAGAGGGAATAGGTAATATTGTTCCTGTTCGGTTAATCTTATTGGTAGTGACAGCCATCGCATTGGTCCGGTGATTCCGTGACCGGTGACCAGGCAATCATACGCAGAAAGAGCGGAAGCAGTCTCGTTTTTGAGACTCCCGAGGGAAATTACAATCTTTCACCGGACGATATCCGGAACATTCTTTTTCATGGGCATCGGGTCCTTCTTGCACAGGATGATGGTATTGTTGACAGCGAAGCGATGGTTCACGCGGTCAGGACCGGGTTCAAGGGTGCACGAAGGATTGTCTTCAGTACAGCGAGTCGTACCTTTTCCATTGCTGACCTGTCGTTCATATCAATCGTGAAGGGCAAGTGGTCAGCAGCTTCGATGGTGGCGGAACGCACAGGGACGGCCGATTATGTGGCGTGAGCGTGACAATAATGGCCAGATGAGTGTTCGGAAGATATGCCCGATCATGTCTGATTCTGGTGGGCGGGTCATGTGCCAGGGCCTCAACTGCTATGCAGCATATCCTCGGGTCCTGATGGCAGAAACATTCTGGTTCTGCACTATCATTGACGGCCCGGGCCCGGCTCAAAATTCGAGAGGGGAGGGCCAGTCGCAATTACCGGGGGAACATGAGCAATGAGGTCCTCACTGCTGCTCGAATACTCATCGCCCCTGGTCAGGTTGTAGAAGTCCGGGCTATCACTGACGATGGGATTGCATCTGGGTATTTTGATTCAGCGGAAGTTCTGGCGGCAAAGGTGGAGGCCCTGGACGGGTTGCAAAGCGTTCAGGGTATTTATGTAACTCTCAATGCAGTTAATCCAGCTCTCCTTTCCCGACGGGCGAATCGTATCAAGATGCGGCTGGGCAAGAAGGACGTAACAACCGCTGACAGCGATATCACGAGACGTCAGTGGTTCCCGGTTGATGTGGACCCGGTCCGGCCTTCGGGAGTATCCTCTACTGAACAGGAGCATAGTAAAGCGATTGCTAAGGCCCGTCGGATAGCTGATTACCTCACGGGCATGAGCTGGCCGGCTCCGGTTCTCGCGGATTCGGGGAACGGTGCACACCTGCTCTACCGCATCGACCTTCCGAATGATGACGTATCGCGGGACCTGGTGAAGTGTTGTCTTGAAGTCCTTGCTTCGATGTTTAACGACACGGTTGCGCAGGTTGATACGGCGAACTTCAACGCTGCCCGGATATGGAAACTTTACGGCACAATGAGCCGGAAGGGTGACAGCACAGCGGATCGACCCCACCGGCGTGCTGCTGTCATCGAAGCACCCGGAACATCGATCATTGTAGGAAGGGACACACTCTCACGGCTGGCAGGTGTTCTACCGGACACCCCCACCGCTCTTGCGGTGGTCCGCCCGGTCGTGAAGGGCGGGGGCCAGCCTGCCCGTACAGCATTAGATCTCGGACACTGGCTCTCTGACCACAGTATCTCGGTCCAGTCCGAGAAACCCTACCAGGGCGGGACGCTCTATCTCCTCGAACAATGTCCGTTTTCCGGTGCTCATAAGGATGGAGCCTTTGCTATCCAGTTTTCGAGTGGAGCCATTCATGCCGGCTGCCACCACGAGAGCTGTGGTGCAGGATCTCAGCGATGGCAGGAGTTGCGGGAGCGGTTTGAGCCGGGAAAGAATCGGCCCGCACCTAAACCGGACAGCCCCCCGTCCGGGATCCTCCACATACCCGCAACGAGCACCGAAGACAAGCACATTGAAGAGGCCCTTCTGGTTTTGCGGTCTGGTAACCCGGTCCGGACAATGTTGGGAACCTTTGCACTCGACCACGAAGGTGATGAAACCGTAGCCGAGTGCCTGATTATGTCGCTTGCTTCCCGCTCTGTCCTCAACACGACAGGATTGCACGTCTCCGTATCCGGGGAGAGCGGGAAGGGAAAATCCCATGCATTTTCTACGTTGATCCGCCAGGTGCCGGAGCGACACCAGTTATCCGGTTCGATGTCGAACAAAGCCCTGTTCTACATCGACAACCTGCAGCCCGGTACGGTTATCGTCCTGGATGACACGAGCCTCTCGGACGACATGTCCGAGATCCTGAAGGGTGTCACCACCTCCTTCAAAAAACCCTTCATCTACCGGACCGTGAACAAGGACCGGAAAGGGTTTGTCTGTACCATACCGGAGCGGTGTATCTGGTGGGTGGCAAAGGTCGAGGGCAGCGGTGATGACCAGGTATTCAACCGCATGCTCACCTGCTGGATCGATGACACGATCGAGCAGGACAACCGGGTGCTGACCCGGATACTCGGTGATAGCGAGGCCCTGCCTGAACATGGTGAACAGGAACGGCCGGATGTGCTGATGTGTCGGGCCATGTGGGAGATGCTCGGGCGTGAGCGGCTGCATGTTGTCATTCCCTATGCAAAACGCATCCGCTTCCAGACCCAGACCAATCGCCGGAACCCGGAGATGCTGCTGGGTCTTGTCAAATCCCATACTCTTCTGTATTCTCTGCAGCGCGAGCGTCTGGATGTAAAGGGTGTGGCCATTATTAGGGCAAACCATGAGGACTTTGATGGTGCGGTCCGGCTTTACAGTCTCCTGAATGGCTCGACCGGTGGACAGACAACGAAGCTCACCAAGATGGAGTCCGACCTGTTGGGAACCATCACTATTTTGAAATGGATCGAGTTCACTATCCCGATGCTCCAGAAGGCAACAGGTCTTTCGAACGCGGTCCTCCACCGGCTGATACACGGTTACACAAGCCGGGGTGCAGCGTATTCCGGGCTGCTGGAGAAGTGTCCGGCTATTGCCTACACGGACCGCACGGTTGTATCTGAAGACGAACAGACCGGGTTTTCCACCCGGAGGCGGACGAATGCGTACACCTTCGACCGGGAATTATTCCGGAAGTGGATGGCAGGCGGTGCGGTCTGGCTGGATGATGAACCTGGTCCCGGCCCGGACAATCCCACGGAATCACAGCAGTCCCACAGCACTACCACGGAAGATTCCGTGATACTGGGAAATGAAGATTCAACCACGGATTCCCTTGTACCTGATAAAAACACTTTATTAAAAGTACAAAATAGTGAATCCCCCAGCAATTCCGATCTCACAAGGGGTGCTGCTTCTTTAGGTGCAGGTGTACTTGCTCATGTATGTGACCCTGAAAATTCCGTGAGATCGGAAACAAAAACCGAACCGGAACCGCAGAACAGCGAACAGCTGGATCGGCAACCTCCGATTACCTCACGGAAACATGTACAACCTGCTGTTGGACAGGACATTTCTGCTGTGGGACTGGGAAATAATCCGGTGGCCGGCAATCCCACGGAACGCCGGACTATTCATGCAACCGATTACAAAAAACTTGAGTTTCCTGAGAGCCGGACGATTTGTTATTCATGCGGCCGGAGGGGTGCCTGGTATGTTGAGAAACTAACGCCCGGACGGAAAGCCCGCCCGAAGGACCACCAGGACGCCCGCCGTATCTGTAAAGCCTGTTTTAATGCTGAAGTCCAGAGGAAGCGGGCCGAATCACCTCCTTTGCCCGGCACAATTTTCCTGTCATCGATGCAGCGAATTTCGAACAGCATAGGGCGATGCTCTGTATGTGACTTGGCCCCTGCTGTTTATCTCGACCGTGAAACGGATGTCCGGCTCTGTGAAGCCTGTTACGCGAGACAAGGAATGCAGCAGGTGCAGACCGGGTTTCATTCCACAACTCATTCGGCGGGAGGAGATTCATGACCCGGCGATCTTCAGGATCCCGGGATATCGAATGTGAGAAGCCGGACCAGAACATCGAAAACCTCAATCTCAGGGAAGCGATGCGACAGGCTCGCGAGCGAACGAACCGGGAAAGGAACCGGGCGAAATGCAAGAGATATTACCGGAAGCGGAGGGGTAAAAACCACCAGGAAAGGGTCGGAAAAGATGTCTTAAAAGAGGGGTGATATGACCACGACAAAAATAAGCCCAATTCGGGCTCCGTTTAACACACCCTCAACCGGAAAAGCCCGTAAAACCGTCCGTTTCGGTGTGTATTGAAACGGAGGTCATTTTCACCCTCATTTGCCAAAATACGGCAGATTTGCATCTCGCCAAAAGCCCACCAATAGCCCTTAAATCGAGGTGAAATTTGCCACCTAATTTACCCCATCCGGACACCGGAAAGGCTGCCGGAATGCGAATATGAGGGTCGTTTTTTCCGACGAAAGTATTATCAAATGTGGAAAAGGGGAAAATAGGGATATTGCCCTCGTTAAGGGAATTGAAAAACTATAAGGCCTAAATTTTTTTACTGGTTCAGCCAAACACCTATTTCGTCTAGGATATTAATACTACCTTACATATGGTCGATTTTTGGATAATAGTTGGAACAATTCTTGCGCTTATTGGTATTGTTCTTGCAATTCCACCAATAATTAAAAATTACAGGGAAGAGAAAAAAAATAAATTAAAATTTTTACAGCTTAAAAAAACCGCGGATGAATTGTTTGCACTTGATAAATATCATGAGGCATTGGAGATTAACAAGGATCTGATAAAACAATTTGAATATGAGAAAACAGTTGATTTATTTTCTATCGGAGAGATTTATTCAAAAATGGGTCATTGTATTCTTAATGATGCCCAAAATAAAAAGGATTATGACAAAATCCTTGAAGGAAAACAATATTTTAACAAGGCATTAAGTTATTTTGACATTAATAATTATAGAATTAAAAATTTAATTTTTAAGTTTGTTAACAGGGTAGACACCTCAAAAACTTTCAAATTAATCCTCAATATATTGAAAATTAACCAAGATAAAATAGTGATAAAATTTTTGGATTTCGTTAGAGTTTGTAAATATAATTTCCGATATGCAGGAACAAGAATTGACCTAGGAGTTGCATATTGTCGATTAGCAGAGATTAAAAATGGTGTCGATCATTTCAAAAACGCAGTTAGGGAATATAAGGAAGCGATTAAATTATATCCTTTCGAACGTTTTCCGATAGATTACGTTCTCGCAAGTAATAATTTAATAATAACATATTATCAGCTCGCAAAGTTGGAAGATCCAAAATATTTTATTGCCGCACAAATGTTATTCAAAGATGTTTATATTAAAACAGAAAAACGACCTGAATTATTTGACCCGCATGAAGGCACCATTGGTTTTGCTAATACAGCATTTAGAGCGGGAAACTTGAGCAGAGAGATATATGAATTAAATCCATCATCGATAGACTCTCCAAAAATTCTCAAAGCTGCAATTTATTGCTATGATAATGCATTAGAGTTTTTTAATGTCGAAATATATCCTTATGAAAATGCAATGATTCAAAATAATTTAGGAATTACATATTGCCATCTTTCAAATTTTGAAGAACCTAAGACAAATCTAGGAAAATCGTTAGATCATCTGTTAAGTGCACTTGAGATCAGAAAAAAAGAACTGTTTCCTATCGATTATGCGCAAACATCACATAATTTGGGATTAACTTACACATCTATCGCCATGCAAGAATCGAATAATGATGAAAAACTTGCTCGAATGAGAGATGCGATTCAACAATTTGACAATGCGCTAAAAATAAGGACAATATCGAAGTATCCAATAGAATTTGCGGACACCCATTTAAACCGAGCAATTACATTTATTAAATTCAGTGATATTTATGAGGCAAAAGAAAATTTAGTCTCTGCATCGAACTCGATAAAGGAATCTCGGAAAATTTTTACTAAAGAAAAATATTCTGAAAAACATGATGCATTAGAAAAATTAGAACGAATAATTGATGAAAAAATAAAAAAATTATGAAAAAAAAAGAATTATCAACAACAAAAAAGTGTTCTTAAGTTCACTTTCAAGATGATCCAACTGCATCAGAATCCAAATTTTCACCCCGTTTTTCAATACCGTTAAAAATTCCCCAGCAAATACTGTTTACGGTTCAAACTGAACCAGGAGCTACCACAACTATGGCAGATTTCGTACAGAACTCACAGACCAAGAGTGCAATTCGCGAACTCGCTACCCCGATCGCAAGCGTTTCAGCGTTCAACCTGATCGTCCAGTCGGTCATCACCGACAACCCGTTTGCCTGTGTATCATATATGACCGCCGGGGAAACCCATGACCCGGTTGAAAAGACCCGGGAAAGTTACACCGCGAAGCTGGTGTACGAGGATGTTGACGCGAAGAGCATCGGAACTGCCTCGCATAAGTTCAACACCATGGCCGGGTTCAACGCTGGAGTTACCGCACTGCTTGCTGCAACTGCGGTGAGCACAGCACACGCCGGCACAGCACTCCACGATGCAGAGAATGACACCTTCACTGCAACCCTCACGTGCCACGATGCAAATGGCGAACTCTATATGCTGAACTTCAGCCGTACCCGCGTTACCCTCACGTCCTACTCGGATGAAGCCATCCGCACGAGTGTCGAGACCTGGGCCGACACCGTAGCAGCCCTCGCGTAATTTCACCTGACGATACGACCCGGAGGGGAGGAGACCTCCCGGTCACCTCTCTTTTTGGTCCTCTCGTCTTGTTGCAGAGGACCGCTATGGAAACTGAAACCTTAGGCATTGTTCTGGGAGCTGTGCTTCCGCTCTACCCCATGCTGTTTGCCATCCATCAGAAGATCGGCAAATATGATGAGATTGTCGAGGAGTTCAAAAAACTCCGCGCTGAACACGAAAGTCACAAGGAGAACTACCATGGAGTCTAAAATCATTTCACATGCAGTCGCAAAAGTGACCGGTATCTACCGGGGGAAATTCGGCGGGCTCGAACCTCTTACTGTCGATACTCCGCTTACCCAGGAAGAAGTGCGTCGCAACCCCATCTTCTACGAGCTCGAGCTGAATCCTGAACGGGGTGATGAGAACCTGATCATTGATGTGATCTACGATAACCTCTCACCCCTGCGATTGCAGGACCTGTACCGGGGGACCGACATCCCGCACACGATGCGGTTCTGGCCGGACTGGTTTGACATCCCGCCCTATGACGAGATGCACGACATTGACGGTCGCAGGGTGTATCCGCGGATGCCAGGCATTCACACAGTCCAGATACGCACGGGCCGTCGCAAGTGGGCGCAGATGGGACGGGTCCGGGACTTCAACCCGGAGAATGGCGGGTATACCAGCCCGGTGTTTGAGATTAAGATTGATGGAGACGACAATGTTTGAGAATGATCTGCAGACCAGGTTTGCCATTTGCGGGACCGGGATCCTGCTCGGGTTCGTCTTTGTGTTCGCCGGCTTTCCCCTCATTCTCCTGACATTGCCGATCGCGATATTATTCCTTGGCATTGTTGCGGACCCGGATGAGATGCATGCGGTCTGGTATGGGATGCTGAATGCCCTCGGAAAATTTGATGTTTCTTTACTGACTGATGCAGAGAAAGCGAACTATCTCCTGAAAAAACATTACTTCTGGTTTGGGGAGGTAGGGATGGCATCGAATCTGGCCGCGACGTTCGCAATCCCCCTGGGGTTCTTCCTTGCGGGAAAAGCGGAGATCACCCTCGCATTTATTGCTGCTGCAGTCTTGTTCCTGCCGCTCTTCGTATTCCTGCCAAAGCTGATCCAGTACGGCATGAAAGCCGATTCGGATGCAGCAATCGAAGCGTTCGGGAAGAATGAGCAGGTGAAGAAGGTGTTCTGGGCCCTGTTCGTTGCGATGGCTGGGCTGGTGCTGACACGGGTTCTGGATCCGGTGACAGCTCAGCAGGTGGTTGAGATTATAACGGGGATAGGGGTGTGAGTGGGTATAGCCTTCATCATTTGTCTCCACTTATTAATTCTCTAAAATCTACCCCCCTTTGATCCCTTCAATTACTTTGGCTAAATAAGGGATGTAAATAATAAATCCCATAATTATTGCCATAATGAAGATGATATCAAAATTTAAATTTCTGTTTTTTGGAATAAGGTCACATAAAAGAAATACGATTAATCCGGTCATAAATCCCCCAAAATGAGCAATTCCATTACTTACAAAATATCCTCCACCAACAAAAATCCCTAATTGAAGACCGTAAAAGATAATTAAAGCGAATGTTATCGCCACTGCCATACACATTAGAATGTATCCAAACCATTGCCAACCTTTGAAAATATTTGATTGATTGAAAATTGGCAGTACATCGTGCAGGGCCCAGATAACAAAAACCATTAATGAATAAGCGAGGAATGCAGCATTGATACCAGAAAAACCTTGAGAGACAGTATTTTGATTAATAAGAGTCCAAAAAATTTTAGTCAGAAATGCAGCGATAATTGGTGCAATTAGAAATGAACTTGCAGCCATAATCCAAAATCTTTTTTTATTATCTTCGAAAGCAAAAATTACCAAAAGAGTGATCAAATAGAGTTTTACATTTCCCCAAATATGGTCAAACGTTGAATGTGTATATTCATTCAAAAGAAATGTTTGAACTTTTAATAGTTCTGATGTATCAAAAACCATAAAATTATCTTTAATATTTTGTGGCAAAAGGAAAATCAAATACAATAATAATGGAATCAGGAAGAAAAAGAATATCCAATCAGAAAATTTCCACGATTTCAAATTAACGATAATTTGATTGAATCTTCCTTGAAATCCTTCAATTAATTGTTTCTTCCCCATATTTGATTATGATAAATGGAATGGCATAAAGGTACTCAGACCATTTTCGACGACTTACACAATTTTAACCCGAAAAACGAAACCGGTTTATCTCAGCACGCTGACATTGATATGTCCCTTCGGGGACACAGGGGTAGATGGGCGGGAACCACACCCGCCCTTTTTCCGTATTGCCAGTGAATCACCTCATTTGATGTTGCCTGTGTAAATCACACCTGCCTGTTTCTTGCCGGGCAGGTGCAAATATTCTTTTTTGGATTTTTTTAGGGTAGTGGGTGAGAGGTATGATTTCAAATTTATTGGAGACGTTTGGGTTATGCCTTCAGGTAAATGAATGGTTTTGTTAAATATATTTAAACATAATTGCTAAATGGGTCTTGTAATTCAGAATCAATAAGATAATATTTTCGTTGCCATTCATACAATAATTCATGTAATTTTTTTTCAAATTTCGGGCAATAATTCATAAAATCTTCTCTTAACTGAGCATATTCTTCTATACACTCACTTAGTTCGGATGAAATTAATTTTGAACGTAATGCTTCTCTGTGCTCATTAAAAAACGGGTACATGAGCGCTTTATTAGTTGTTCTTGCATCAGCGATTGTCAATACAAAGATGCTATCATAATCCCCCTTGTTGGGAAAGTGAGTTTCGGGAAAGTTCAGTTTATCACAGAGTTCTGTAAATTCCCTCCAGACCGAATCTTTTAACTCAAAAATTTTAATATTTATTTGACGAAGACGGTCATCATATCTATCAAATTCATTACTTAATTCCTTAATTTCCGGAAGATATTTTATCAAAATAGTGTCCGGAAGATGGATCTGTTTTTTTAAATAATCATTTGGAGAATCACGGAGAATAACTCTGTCTTCCGGTTTCATCTGTTGTTCATAAAGAAATTTTCCGATATTCCATCCTCGTTGAAAAAAATCCCTTTCGGATTCGAGCCTTCCAATAATGGGTAAATAGATATTTTGTGCCATATCCTTGATGACTTTGCTCTCTCTGTCAAATTGGTTTACTTCGACAAGGGCTTGATTTGCTTTGACAATCTGGAACGTTGCGTATGTGTAAATTCCAGTTATTATTAAGAGAATGAGTGAAGCTCCTGCCTGAATCCACACTGGTAATAACTGGAATTCGATTCTCCCCATGCTCGTAATACCCCAAAAAATGACCAGCCCGCACAAAAATAATGACATTACCAAACTTGCAAAAATATCGAATTTTTTTGTAACGACGAAAAATATGAAAATCAATAATATAATCGCGAATACTGAAAGGAATAAAATATCAATTATTTCCATCTTATTCTTCTCTCACTTCAACCCCAATCTGTTCAAACGCTTCTTTGATCTTATTCTCGTAATCCTGTTCGGATAAGGCCCCGTCTTGTGCATCGATGGTAATATCTACCCTCTTGAAACGGTTTGTCAGGAAATTCATCACACCCAGAATATTCGATACCTTCCCCATCGGAATCGTGAATGAGAGCCGGAGTGCTTTCATATCGGTTAACGAACTCTGACCGCTAGCAGGTGTTTTGCTTTTATCTCCTATTGTAACAGGAGTGTGATCCGTAGTTGTGTCATAATCTTTCAGTGTTCCTCCTGTAGCTCCATCCCGAATTTCCCTGCACAGCCCATCGACAATGATTATTTCGTTTGCTGATAAGGAGACTGAAGGTATTTTTTTGTAATATTCACATTTCGGGATATTATTTTCAAGAATCCCCAATCCAAAGATTCCGTTCGTAACCCCATCGGCAATTGCATTTTCGAGAATTGATTTGTCTATATACCGGGGTTCACCCGGGGTCTTGAGTGTTGACTGGTAGATCTGTTCCGTTGAAACATATTCGTTCTTCGAGAGATATTTTGTTTTAAGGAAGAGAGGGGTTGTCCGTTCAAGGATCTCCCCGGCTGTACGCATATCATCGTAAATTTTTGCATCAAGTCCCCGGTTTTCACCAAAGGTGGGGATTCCGATATCAAACGAATCTTTTCCGGGAATTGTAACGATTCGGTAGAGGCGCTGCACGCATTCCTTGATAGTTCCCTGGAACCTCTTGTGTTCCTTGCTGATTTCACGTCGTTGTTCTTCGGATATCCCGAGTTCCTTATCATTTTCTACTTGAGCATACGCGATACTTCTCGATAAATTCTGGAGATAGATAGGACGTTCACTTTCGAGGGGACAAAGGAAGAAGAGCGTGTTGCGATATACACGAGGGGTTCCTCCCTTATTTTTTGTAATATCCTCAATGATTTTTTTGTCTTCTTTACGGAGAATAATTAATTTCAATTCTTCATTATCGGGAATCTCGGCAGAATTCTCGGTCCAGAGGGTGATGCGGAATTTCCCCCCTTTTAGGCAGGATTTTAGATTCTCTTTTTCCGCTTCAATGATTTCGGGTTCTTTGATGTTATCGATTTTTGAGAGAATAATCCGGTTGATATTCGGTTGGTTTTTGAAGTAATATCTGTCACCGATGTTCTGGAGGTAGAAGAGTTTTCCTTTCAGCAAATCAACAGCGACGACAATCACACTTGAGGGGTTATCCAAGGTTGTTGCAGAACGCTTGATCTCACCAACGGTTGTCCCTCGATCTGCACCGCCGGAGAACGAGTACATAAAAATGGTGGTAGCGGTTCTTCTTCCTAACTGGAACCCCTGATAGGCATTGCCGATTTGAGCATCAACAAGTTTTGCTCCGGCGTGCGCATCGGTAATATCTGCAGCAAGTACACTGTTGTATTCTGCCCCGATATGTTTGAGTAATTCCTGGCGTATTTCCTGGTTGGAGAGATCGAAGTCTGCGAGACTGATGTAGGGCTTATTCAAACCTTTGATAGCATAAATAACGAGTGAGAGAAGTCGAAGTACTCCACGAGTCCGCTGGAATGTTGGGAAACTTCCCCACTTGTGATAGAGTACATCAATAACTTCCGGCATAAATGGATACGAATCGTGGAAGCGGTCACGATATTCGCTTGGCTGGACACCGGCAGGAAGAATGCCCTCTTTATCTGCATAGTCCATGAACTCCTTAACAACCCGTTTCGCATATTTTTCATCAATTATTGAGAACAACCGGCAACGGATAATCTTGGTAATTTCATGCTCTTCTACAGGAGTGTAAATCTTTTCGACCCGACCCGATACTTTTTGCAACTGCTGATAGAGTGTTTCTGCTTTCTCGTCATAGTGTTCAAGAATACTTGCCGGAAGCGTGACCGCAAGGCAGACTCTGTTGCAAATCCCAGCGCACTCGCTCAGCTCCTGCATAAATGCGATTGTCTGTGCCGCAAGTGTACTGTCCCCGACTTTCACACCAGCCGCTTTGGTGACATATTCGAGAACTTCATCCATCAAGATAAGAACGGGCTGGTGAGAATCCAACAGGTCCCTTAATACTTCTCTACCGGGTGCAGTCTGCCCTTTACATTTCGTAATCTTACCGGTGAGCTGCAGTTCGAGCAATCCCCAGAGTGTAGTATCAGTACTCAGCGCAGTGCCTACGATAACAACTGTCTTTGCGTCCCAAAGTTTTGCATTATGATACAATGCAATGAGTGTGTGTGTCTTACCGCCACCAAACGGTGTCTGTATCTGGATAACAGGATCTCCGCCTTTCCCTTCAAGGCGTTTCTGAACAACCGCGAGCAGGTTTGAAAGTCCTTCTGTGCGATATGTTTTTTCAAAAAACCTCTTTGCATCGCGATATTCATCAGGTCCCCGGTTCTTGCTGACTTCCCAAAGGTCAGCTGCAAAGACATCCATGGTGAGTCTGCCATCGAGGATATCTTTGTGGGGTACCGCTATGGTGTGAAATGCTTTCATGATTTATACTATCCTCTCATCAACACTTGTTCTTCTGATTTCATACATCCAGCCTCGCTTGTCTTGCCTCTTTTTTCACTTCTTCAGTCATCCGCTCCCGTCCGGCAAGGAATCCGTCCAGTAGTTTTTTCTCTTTACTCTCCATCGACAGTGACTCCGATATAGCTTGTGCTACGCGATAGAACGCTTCACTCTTTCCGTAGCCAGTCTCCTGCAATACTTTGATCATCTCATCTCGTCGGCTCTTTTCCCAGAGGAGGAGGACCTGATGGAGCACATCGATCATATCCTTCGAGCCCTCCAGATCCTCCAGTTTCCGTTCCTGCGGGCCGAACAGCCGGACAAATTCCTTTTCCTTCTTAATAAACCCGGTATGACTCCATTCATGGGAGATATCGATGCCGCAGCTCTGCCCGAGTTTGCGGGCTTCATCAAACGGCACCTTTGCCTCGCTATAATTCCACCGCCAGAGAACATAGAGCCGTGCCATGTCCGAGATCTCGCCCGCGAACCCGTTGTGGAGGATCTGACGCACCGCGTAATCGGTTGCAATCTTCCGCACATCCAAGAGAAGTCGGTCGGCCCTGACAACGTTGCCCTCATAGTCCATCACCTGCTCATACTTGCCGAAAACCTCAATGGCGGAACCAATGGCAGCGATGAAGAAATCCGCACCCGAGATTCCCTCGTTCCAGAGGCGGTCAAGTTTCTTGTTGAGGTGGGTTTTGAGTTCTTCCTTGACGTTATTGTAGAACCCGGTTGGCTGCCGCTCCATCTTGCGGGCGACAATGTAAATGGAGGAGGCGAGGGCGGCGGAGTCCTGAGTTCTAGGTCGTCCACTTCTCTCAGTTGCGATAGGCCAAGCTCCTGTCATAATCAATCCTGAATCAAGAAGAGAATTGATGAGAGTTTCCCATCCCTCAGTAGATTTGTGCGCATATACAATGATAGCTACACCATTAGGTTTGAGTATACGATAAATCTCTAAAAATGATTTTTTTAGCATGTTTTCGAAAAATTGTTTTCCTTCTTCGAACCCTCCAGGGAATGTGGAATACGCAACAATCTCATTTTTTTTAGGTGTTAAAAACGTTGTAAATAATTCAGGGTACTGATATCCTACAACACGTTTCCACCATACATAGAAGAAATCTGAAAAATATGAATAAGGTATATTATCATAATATGGTGGATCAGTGAACACAGCATCAAATGAATTGCTTTCAAATGACATTGAGTGGGCTGATTGTTGATTAATGGTTCCAAAAATTTGAATTACACTCAAATTTTCAATTATATTTGCAATCCATGCAATGGTTCCAGACCAACATCCCATTAATGTTCCAAATGGATTTAATTCACAATAATCCAAAGTCATCCCTAAAGAAGATCTCATAAATGGATGAGCATTTGTTTCAGAGTTTAAAACCCAAATACACAATTTTGAGTTGTGATCTACAATACGATTTTCGGCCACTCCCAAATAACTACAAATTGCTTTTGCATACTCCTCCTCATATGCTTCATCAAGCATCTTTCTATATGCTAATCGAATTGAATCTGCAAAAGTGATTAATACCAATTTTTGCCGTTGATTAAAGAGGTCCCCCCAAGTATTCATCCCATAATTTCTGACAGAGAATGCTCTTTCCGCACCACTACCTTTACCTTCGGGGGTTGGCTCGTCAGGTACCGGCTCCATCCCCCAACGCTCTCGAATCTCCTGTATCTTCCTATCTAAATATTTAGCTGATTTGTTAAATTGTTCCAAATCCTGTTTTTCGGCAACTCGATAAAAATTACCACTTTTACCACTCTTTTGGACAACAATAGCAACTAGCCTCTCACCTGATTTGCCATCTTGGAATAATTTCCGCGTGGTTTTTGCATCAATCGTTGAACCACAACATGGGCATGCAACAACCGCTCGTGCAACTAATCCTTGGTCAGGATTGAATTCTTTTGGTATCTCTTCATATCCATCACCAACGATTTTAAAATTTACATATCCTTTCTGAATAATTGGGAAAAGTGCAACTTTCTTCCGTTCTTTTTTAACCAACCAATATTGCCGCATAAGCGGAATTTCAGCACAGCAAGATGGATTTTGACACGGAAGTGTCCTTACCCAAAAATAACCAACTTGTATTGAACCATCGTGTTCAGATAAATAAAATTTCCCGATTTCCTTTTTTACATTTTCGAGTACCCACTGCCCCCACTTCTTAACATTAATAAGGAGTGGGTTGTCTTCAGAGCCGGAGAGATCACCCCACTTATCGTTCTTTGCTGGACGGTGCCCGAACTTCTGCGGGTACTCCAGCGTGCACTTTTCGATTAGCACTGCCACAGGGTTATAATCACTCGCAAATGTTTCACACCCAAGCCGGAGTGCCTCAAGTGGGATCGAACCGCCTCCGGAGAACGGATCGAGCACCTTAGGTGGGATGCCCCCATTTGCCTTCAGGATATCAGATCGTGCTTTTTCGATCAGTACCGCGTTATTGGAGTTTTCCCACTTCGAGAGTTCAATGATAAAGTTACGCTGCGTCTGCCACTCCTCATCATCCTTCGCTGGTGGAACAAGTGCTGCATAGATTGTTGCACGCGATGCAGCAAGAGGACGGCGTGCCCACCAGATATGAAGGGTCGAAATGTGCCCGTGCCGGATATTCTTCTCGCGTGCGGATTCTGCGGATACTTCCTTTACCGGAAACGATTCTTCAATAAGACGTTTATCTGCATTCATTGCGTGCTCCCTGCTTTCTGTATTTCCTCGAATGCAATCATGTACCTTACAACATCAATCCGCTCCTCTGCCTTAATCCGCTCAACCGGGTTCTGGATAATATAGATCTGCGGGGTCGAACTGGCATTCATAACTGCGTACAGGTAGTAGTCATCCTTGAACCGTTTCGCTTTGAACCATTCGTTTTGCGTGAGGGCAACTTTGCCGGTCTCGGCCCGGGCCTTCACTTCAATATACCGGATGCTACCATCTTTTACCGTTGAGCGGATATCGAAGCCGAGATTTTGTGCTGATACATCTTCGGGTTTTCTTCCTGCAATGCGTTCATGCTCCATGACAAAGGTCATACCGATCCGCTCGATCTCTGCATCACTCCGCATCTCACGACCAACATGCTCCGGTGGCTGCACCCGGATAATACCAACATAGTGCGGAGCTGACATCGTCAGGCTCGTCTCTTTCTTGATGAGGTCTTTCAGGTCAACAAGTGCGTGCTGGTAACCGGATTTCTGCTGTTCCTTGTTCCTGATTGGAAGATCAACGGCTTCACCCCGTTCCTTACGGTCGTTTAGGATAATGAGTTCCTCTTCAAGTTTATAGATGAGATACTCAAGAGACTTCTCACCGTATTTCGTTTTGATCGAAGCCTGGCGGTTCCGCTCTGTCAGAAGTTCCTGCTGGTAGTGCTGAAGATTTTCGAGAGCCGGGGTGAATACCAGAGTTTTAAGGTCCTCAACCTCGACACATTGCGGAGTTGTAACTTTGCTCTCGGCAAGATCCCAAATCACATCGGCCGCAATCGGGGTGACAATCTTTTCATCAGTGAAAAATCCAAAGAGCCGTTTGCCCGCCACTTCCAGGGTACCATCCCGGATTTCCCCTTCATAGAAGAGGATGTACCCATCAAGGACCCCGTCAGGATCAATAAATGTTGCACCGTTACGGAGTGCTTCGACAAACGTTTCCTCGGTCCAGAGCATGACCGCTTCAAAAAGCGGGTGGCCGAACGATACGAATTCGGCTTCTGGATTTTTAAAAGCAATTTCTTTGTCAAATACGATATGCGGATAGCGTTTCAATAGTGTTCCGAATGCCCGCTTGAAGGCATCCCGTTCTGAAATCCTTTTAATGTCAGTAGAGACCGTCTCAATCGCAAGTCCGCCACTCTTCCGTTCCTTGAGTACTCCGCCGGCTTTTACAAAGGCTTTCTGGAAGTAACTCTCAGTGTATTCCGGGATAAGCCGGTACTCGCGGGCTCGCTGTGCCATCTCTTTAATCTGGGTATAATCGATGAAGCGGGTTGCAAGTGTCTCTCCGAGATTCTCTTTTACTTTATTGATATAGTCCTCATCAACGGTGAATTCCAGATCTTTTAATATCTCGTCAATGTTACGGGCATTTGCAGCAGCATCCATCAACAGTTGCGAGAGGCTGGTGTTGTACAACAATTCAGACAGCACGTCAAATACCTTATCACTCCCCATCGCCTCTTTAATCTCTTTGAGTTTCGCAAACAGCCGTACCAGTACCTGGCCCTCACGGGTATCCTCGGCCACCAGGTTGACAACATAGACTTCTTTCTGTTGGCCATACCGGTGAATCCGCCCCATCCGTTGTTCAAGCCGGTTCGGGTTCCATGGGATATCGTAATTGATCATCAGATGACAGAACTGCAGGTTGATACCCTCTCCTGCGGCTTCCGTTGCGACCATTACCTCGGTCTCGTTCTTAAAAACCTTCTCTGCATTAATCCTGTCATCGAGTCGCATTCCCCCATGAATCACATTTACTGAGTAACCCCATTCCTTGATCTTCTTCTCCAGATATTCGAGGGTGTCACGCGATTCGGTAAAAATAAGAATCTTCCGGTCAGGTTTATTCGGGAATGTTGAACTCAATCGTTGAAGTGCATCGCGTAACTCCCGTAATTTTATCTCATCTTCACGCTGGATGATGGTTTTTGAGTGGGCGATCAGCTGATCAATAATGCCAATTTCTTTCTGAAGATCCTCGCGGTTCTCGGCAACACTGAGGGTCTCCCAGATCTCCTCCTCTTTCCAGCGATCTTCCTCGCTTAAATCCTCAATCGCCTCCAGATCGGGAGAAGCAGTCGGTCCCTTCAATTTTTCCTGTGCTCCCTGTAGCAGGTCTTCAAGACGTTTTTTTCTGCGTTCCAGCGAACGAAGGAGGGCAAACGTACTGGAAGCAAGGCGGCGCTGCAGAATTACCAGCGCAAAGGCAACATTCCTTCTTTTATCTTTATTAAGGGCCTTGTTATATTCGGTATTGACATACCGGGACAGCTCGTTGTACAGCCGCATTTCATCCTGAGAATCCCGCCCGAGGTTAAATTTCTGGGTCATTACATGACGGGGGAGGAAGAGGGGCTGTCCTTCGAAATTTTTGAGGTCCTCTTTCACTCTCCTGATAAACAGGGGATTATCCTTTCCCCGAATTGAATCATTAAGCATGGCGTTGGTCGCAAAGAAACCCGGTTCAAGGAGATCGAGAAATAGTCTAAAATTCTCCTGGTCTCCCCGGTGAGGGGTTGCGGTGAGAAAGAGCATATGCTCGGTGATGCGGGATAGCACTTCACCCATCTGATAGCGATCGGTCTTCTTGGTCTCATCACCGTATTTGTATGCGCTCATTTTATGGGCTTCATCAACGATGATCAAATCAAATCGGGTTGAGGCAATTGTGGGAAGAATCTCTTCACGTTTCGCAAAATCAATAGACGTAATAATCTGATTCTCACGTTCCCAGGCATTCTCTCCAAAATGAGCATCAAGTATGCTTCTGTCTATGAGAGTGAAGTGCTCTTTGAACCGCTCCTGAAGTTCCCGCCTCCATTGATCTTTGAGGTGCCCCGGAGCAACAATGAGAATTCTGTGTGCCTGATTTCTTAATTTGAGTTCTTTGATGATAAGGCCGGCCATGATTGTTTTTCCGGCACCTGGGTCATCAGCAATTAGAAAGCGAATTCGGGGAAGCTTCAGAACATAACCATAAACAGCTTCAATCTGATGAGGAAGAGGATCGACCTTTGATGTGTTCATCGCAAGGAGCGGATCATACATTGAAGCATAACGGTAGCGGAGTGTTTCAAGGGCAAGAAATACTTTCAGTGGTTCTTCGCAGCAATTACATTCTTTTCCAAGTATGGTGAATGACGAAAATTCCGACGCGGGTATTATCTGATCTATATGTTTTTTTGAAACTGTTGTGGCTCCGATAATATGGATAAAATTTCCTGTCTGTTTGATGGATTTTATTTCAATTGGTTCGGGCCAAAGTGAACCTTTTATAATATTACCTGGTTGAACTTCCTGCGTATGAACACCTTGCTGAATCTTCAATTTTATGAACGTTAAAGGTTCGGTTATCTTTTATGATCTAATATCTATCTCTAATAGGAATATTTCAGCGTAAGAAAATACGATTAGGAATTAAGTCCATTCTAAATATTAGTTGAATAAAATCTTGTGGCTTTTACTGAATAATCGCCAATGATATTGTTTCAGGTTTTTCTAATCTCATTTTTTAATAGAAGGAGTATTGATCATATGGATCAAATCCAAATTATATAACAACATAAGCATCAGATCCTTGTCTAAAATGACATATTTGAAATGACCCCCACGTTTTTCTTCTATAACCTTATCCCAAACTGATGGTGCAATATCATTCGTTGAAACAAAAAAAAGCGAATCTCCGAAATTTGTTGCATGACCTAGGGCTACCATAAAATGTTTAAATGAAAAATGTGTTGTTTTAAATTTTTTTGACTCCCCATATTTTTCTGGTTTAAGTCCGTCTTGTAAATATTTTTGTAAATCTACTAAATAGAAATCTTCTCGTCCTGAACCCCCCTTTTTCAAACATTTTGTATTTAGAATAGTATTTTCAACCAATTGAAGGCGAGAATATAATATAGATAATTCACGGTGCTTTTGTTTTATTCCCTCAATAAACATTGGAATAAACTCTTGTTCGTATCTAGTGCTATTTATAGATGATAAAAAAGTCTCGAATTGCTCTCTAAATGTGAGATATTCCAGAGTTTCTGTAAAATCTAATGAATCAATAAAAAATTTCAAGTGTTCGGGTGAAGAAAAAATTGGATCAAAAACATATCTGAATCTCTTTTTATTGAGATTGTGAATCTGATTTGAAACCTTCTTTATATCAAAATATAGGATCAAACCTTCGTTTTTGGAAAACGATAAGAACGACGCAAGCGTTGAAATTCCGTATATGTAGATAAGATATTTTTTATTATTGCGTCGAATTATCCAGTTTCTTTCGAAAGTATCATAAAATACATTTGATTTACCAAATGTAGTCTGAAGTTGAGAATCAATAGTATTGATTATATTTTTTAGATTTATTGAGGATATGGATGTCCGCTTTTTCCTTGACGTACTTAATCCACATTGTCTGCCACAATTTGGACATTCGGTAATAGAATTTCCTTCGAATTGATTAATATTAATAAACGCACTGCATTGTTTACATTGGATATATTCGTCCTCTTGGAGGATAATGATTTTTTTTCGCTCTAGTTCCTTTAATTCTTTAAGTTCGGAATTTGTGTTTTCAATGGAATATCCAACGTTAATGGGAACTGGCATTATTATCATCCGTATTGAAAGAATCAAAATAATTTTCAATAATTCTTTTTTTCTCTGCGTTATATCCTTTGTCAGAGCACTTAATGATAACATCATCTCCGTTGATTTCGAAATGTAATCGATATCTTTGATTTTGAATCAATAAAGTAACAATGGTTAGATCAGAACGATTCGATATTAAATGAAGAGCATGTGAATTAAGTTCTGAAATATTTTCATTTATCAAACCACTACCCAATGATCGGATTTCTATCATCGGTGAATTCGTTAAGGGGGCATTCAACACGGTAATTGCTAATAGTTTTACACGTTGATCATTGGCTTGTTGAATTGCATTGATGAAACGATCTAAAACTATGACGGGTTTTTTGATGATATCTTCGTTATATGCTAAAGTTAGGCCAAAAAGTCTCCCTGCGAGAAATTGCGCAATTTCAAGAGTTTTTTTAGGTTCACGGCCGAGATATACCGATAGTTTAGAACCATTTTCTGTGAAAACAAAAATTTTTTGATCAGCGGTTTTTATCGCTTCGTTGTGAATAGTTTTCTTAATAACTGTTGTAGACCGTTTATCCATTCTAAAAATAATTTTAATTTTGCTCTCTTCTGACATTACCCACATTACATGGATTTTTCTTTTTTCCCCTCGTTTTCTTCGTTGATAGGCATCTATAATTTTTTGGATTCTCTCAACGGTAATTTGGGATAGATTAACCGAATGTGTCACTGATAATGAATAAAAAGTTTTAGTTGTAGATTTTTTCATGGTATTATCACAGAATAAATCAAAAATCGAATTTGTCGTGTCGTGAAGAAAAATGGGTAAAATTAATGCTCGTTTGTCTTCTGCAGATAATGCTTCGTATTGAGGATATTCTTGATTTAAAACGAATCTTGCTTTATTGATTATGAGGTCAATATTTCCTATGCTATCAGAAAATTTTTTGAGTGCGAAGATTCGACAAAAGAGGGTTTTATTCTGATTGTATTGTGTAAGAAGTATAGAATATAAGTCCTCCTCGTCCGTCTCTAATTCTTTTTTCAATATCTTATACCACGCTTGTTCGGACGCTTTTAAAATTTTAAATAATCTCTTAGCGTGATTTTGATCAGAAAGGCGCAAGTTACAAAATTCTGCTAATCGAACATTGATATCTAACCAAAATTGAATCTCATTACCAGGTAAATGAATCATAATATGATTCAATATTCTAGATAATCTTATAATCTCCGATGCGTGCAGGTTCATCAATAACGATGAGGGAAAGCGACTGCACAAGATAACCTTCCCTCTTCTTCCGAAACCCACTTTCGCACCCCTTAGACATGAGCCTTATCTCATTGAGAACAGGAGTGATCCGGTGCTATGTTGATCGAACTCCGCAAGGGGATGACACTTCACCCATGCACCTTCAACGCGGTAATCGCACCAGAGAAGGTGATGATCTCCGCACTCAACAACAACATAGATCTCCAGCGTTTCCTCTTCCTATACGTGAGTGGCAATTACTCACGCCTCCTCTCTTCGATCAGCCGGTCATCTAAAAATTTTGAGGTCCGCAGGGCATTCACTGCCCACCAGCTCTTCACCATCCTCAAAGAAGTGAGCCACACAGTTCTGCTCCTTGAACACGATCCGACACTCTTCGATGGAGCAGAGGAAATGATGCCACAGATTGCGGGGATGCTCAAGGATATCGGCCGCGAATCACTCGTTATCCTGTACACTCCATCTATCGACCGTCCATTCTCTGTATTGATGCGACAAGCTGATCACATCATCGAATTTGCACCGGCTGACGATTTTGTCGGGACTCCCCAGTATCGCAGCCCACGATCACATCGTAATAGCGAAACCCTCCCGTTCGCACAGCGGACCCTGGAGGTGTCGTAATCCGGACCGTTTCGTTACCTTGTCCAGGATCGCGCCAAGAACCGAGCGGGCCGGTCCTGGCCGTGGCGGGTTTAGCAGGGACGTGACGGCACCGGGAAAACCGGTTAGGCCGGTACCGGTGTCGTGGATCGCACCGGGGAACCGGTCGGTACCGTGTCGGGATTCTGTCGGGCACCGGGCGGCTAAGTGACCGGTCGGACCGGGCCGGTGCCGGTGTCGGGATCGCACCGGGGAGCCGGTCGGTACTATGTCGGGATTCTGTCGGGCACCGGGCGACCGATCGGTACCATATCGGTGGACCGGGCTGTGCCATATCCGGGACTGAGTCGGTACTACGGAATCATTTGACTAGGATGTACTCAGTCGCCTTCCCTTTCTTATCCCGTTTCCTGAAAATATTCCGGTCAATGAGATCCTTGAGATCCCGTAAAGCTGTACGGTCTGTCACATCCACAAGCTCCCGGTATGCCTTATTGGTGATTGCCCCGTATTCCTTCGTGTACTGCACGGCTTTCACCTGCCTCTCCGAAAGCCCAAGTGCCACAAGTCGCTCGTTCGCGTAGATGTCTTTGCTGAAAATAACACTGAAAGAATCAGGATTCGCAGAAAACTCCGGCTCAAGGATCCCATGCTTCCTGCAGAGCGCGATCATGCGGCTGGTTCCGGTACCCCACTTCTCCAGTAATTCGCTGTAATAGAAGACCTGGGCGAGCAGGGTATTCCGGAGTATGGACCGGTGTCCTTCACGTTTGAGTTCATCGACCGTTATTCCCTCCGGAAGAGTACCTGGATTCGTGATTACCACGCGGTCATCGTAGACCCGGATCTGGATCTCTGACCCGGTCTGGAAATAATCCCGGTGGATAAGGGCGTTGATTACCGCTTCACGCAGAGCTTCAATCGGGTAATCCCAGATCTCTTTTCTTTGCATCGCTGAGAGCGGCTCATCCTCCCGGGATTTCCCTTCAAACTCGTACCGTACCTGAAGATAGGTCCGGAATAACTGGACCGCACTTTCAAGCTGAGCAAAGAGATTGCCCTTCAGTATTTTGTCATCGATGATAGTGATGTCGTCTTTGAACCGGCCCATATGAATCTGAGAGCTGGTGAACAGAGCCTGCGGGTCCTTGCCGAACAGCAGGACGGCACCGCGGGTAACCTTACCGTCCCGGATTAGGTCGAGCTTCTGGAGAATGCTTTCAACTGAGTTATCATCCTTGGCAAAGGGCAGCCGGTTCTTCGCAAGTTCAAGAAAACGCTGGACCGCTGCCGGGTCGATAAGCTCGAGAGTATATCCATCGGTCACGCTGTCCCATTGCACGCCAAGCTTTGTGACGAAATAGCGGCCAAGTTGATCGGCCGGGATCTCACGGGTTGAGTTCCCGACACGATGATAATACCGCCCCCGGCAGGCAACAAGAGTTGGGCTGGGTTTTACTTTGATAACGAGAATTGGCTTCTCCTGCTCCTGGTGGACCGAGACTGCAGGATGGACGCTGAGGAGCTCAACGATCTGGTTGACTACGAGCTGTTGATCGCGGTCCTTGCCATCCCAGCCGATGACAGTCCCATTATCTTTTACCCCAATGAGAAGCGTTCCGCCTTTGGTATTGACAAACGATGCCAGTGCTTCAGGGCCATGATCATTCCACTGCTCCTTGAATTCCAGAGTCTCTCCTTCTCCTTCCTGGATAAGTGCAGTCAGATTATTCATGTGATGAGCCCCGGCAGGATACGTTAGATTTCTGTTATCAAGATACGGGTTGGGATGTAATTGATTTATGCATAATTGCCGGGAAAGTGACAAGACGGGAAGATGCAGACGCTCGGTCATGTTCACTCATCTGCGTTCCGTTCGCTTGCACTCACTGCACTCCGATTCGCTTCACATCACCTCCCTTGTTTTTTCATGGTTGATTGTTGGGATGATGACGCCCCTGGCTTGTCGCGATGCTCCGGCGCCAGAGGGAGGTTGTATCGTTACGCGAGGACCTGTACCTATCGCCGGATCTCTACTGCCACTTCATTCCGTCGCAGGAAACCGGGTGTCCAGGGGGGATTGTACCGCATCAGGAAGGGACCGCCGACCGGTTCAATTGCGGCCTTCTTCAACCCTTCCAGCAGCCGTTCCTCTGCCGCTATTACTTCGTCCTGCCGTGCATACCCCCTGAAACGGATGACCGCAACTTCTCGTGAGGGTAGCGTTGTGATCCGTACACGATTGTCAAGCGGATCGGGAATATCATCCCGGCTTTGTCCCGGGGGCATTACGAATGACATCGACTTCGCGTCGGAAACAACCGGCGCCGTCATCGCAATCTTGCGGGAAGTAATCACTGGCGAGGTC
>Ga0209777_10001806_pt1 | contig 29592 bp, 46 predicted proteins | sample FrelakmetHBP12HB_FD_187147 | JGI IMG/M metagenome (GOLD analysis project Ga0209777, IMG submission 187147) | Freshwater lake sediment microbial communities from the University of Notre Dame, USA, for methane emissions studies -HBP12 HB (SPAdes)... | ecosystem: Environmental > Aquatic >...
ATCATATAACTGTTTTTCAACAGTTTTAAAGCAAGAAAGACAAAGTGTTAATTTATGAGTTGAATCTTCATTGAATCCTATTTTTATATGATGTTCAATAGCCTTCGGATTATGCCAGAACGAATTAGATAGTATCATTCCGCATTTATCACAGTAGATATAGTTCATCTTATCCCTTCTGAGAATGATAATCAACTTCAAATAAACCCAGTTGACCCTTTACTGGAAACGGTTTTATCGGTTCAACATTGACCAGGAACCAAGAAAATGCACCATCGTAAACCTCGCAACAAGCCCTGAACTCATCACGTTCCAACATCGGTTGAATATCAGATAAAAAGGCAATAGCAAAAGCATGACCACTAATTGATGATTCTGGTTTCTTCGATGCACATAAAAGAAGTTTCCCACGATGCTTAGTTTCCCACCGTCTCGTCTCAATTGTTTTCTTTCCAGATAAAATCATTGAAGCCCAAGGTTCCTTAATCGAAATCGCTTTCATTTTATCCCTCAACAACATGATTATTGCTTGTTTTTAGCTTTTTTATTAGTCTTGTTACCTCATTATGGTCATTTGGATTAATTACAAATACATCTATTCCGAGTTGTCTCAATATAGATATCCAGTTCCATTGATTTTTTGTTAACTCAGGAGATTTATCAGATTTTACTTCAACAAAGAAAATATTTTTAACAGGGCCTTTAGTTATGTCTCCTTGATAACATAGAAAATCAGGAGCACCATTATGCAATATTTCGAAACCTGCACAATCTAATAGGTTCTTTATTGCGTGTTCTTCTACAGTCACCAATTCACCTTCTTATACTCATCATTAATATCAACACCAGACAGATCAAGATAAACCTGCGTAGTATTAAGCCCACTATGACCAAGTATCTTCTGCAAAGTCCTGATGTTCATACCACTTTTCAGACAATGGACCGCAAAGCTATGTCGGAAGGTATGGGGATGTAACTCTGAATAGTGATAGACGATGTTTCTTATCTGTCTGGTTGATAACGGGAATATCTGTTCATCACCATTACGCTGCTCACCGTACAGCAGGAGGCTGGTCCTTAAATCGTTTTTAATGGGTATTACACGGTCCTTGCCGCCTTTACCCCCTCGTATGATGATAGTATCAGTCTGGATGTCTTTCTTTCGTAGGTTCGTTATTTCCTCAGCTCTCATGCCTGTTTGCCATAAGACTGTTAGAATAAGATGGTTCCTTCTTCCGTGTTTTCCTGTATCATGGTTTGCCTTGTCAATAACAACCTCGATTTCCTCTTTACTGCAATATTTCGGAAGTTCTTTTGGCGTGTTATCAAACTGTTTCATAGGCAGTATATGGTATAATCCACCTACTATTTAATATTTCCGCTTTTAAGTAATATCGGAAACAAATAAAAAAAGAGAGGGATTAAACCCTCTTAACCTGATCTCCAATTTGGGATTCTTATATCATATTTGTTTTTTAATTCAGATGCTATAATATTCCTTATGTTCTTATTCACAGACTTATTGTTTTTCTTCAATACTACTAAATCAGATCTCTTAATTGGAAATCGTATTGTCAAAACAATATACTGTGATGCGATTTCATTTGCCTTTTCAGCAGATAAACCAGATTGCATTAAAGAACCAATAATATATAGATGACGAATTGAAAAATCATCTTGTCTAGCTAAATCTAGCAATTTATCCATTTGATCTGCATTTAATTTAAATTGCTTCCTCATACTTACTATCTTACCTGCTGCTGTTGCTGGAATAAAACCTTTTTTTCCTCCTTCATCTTTTAAATAACGTATCTTGTCTCTATGTTTTTCAGGTATAAATTTTAGTATCTGTATTGCACGTTCAACAGCAACTTTCTTTTTATGAAACTTGCTAGCAACTTCTGAAGCCGTCATATTAAATTCTTTCATAGCATTATTAAAAATAATGCCTTTATCTGATTCAGAAAGATCAAGACGTTCCATGTTTTCTACTCCATTAAGGATATAGATATCTTGCCTCGACATATATGGTAAAACACTACATGGTATAGTTTTCCATCCAAGTTTCTTTGCAGCTTCAAAACGTCTATGTCCATCAACAAGATAATATTTATATTCATTGACTCTATTGGATACTGGTGTAATTCCTATTGGATGAATAAGACCATCTTGCTTTATTGACTCCATCAATGAGGCTAAATCTTTTTCATCCAATCGCATCCTCATATTTTCCAGCCAGGAAATGTTTTCTATTTTTATATCTGTCACTAGCATTTTCTCTGTGCCTCCTCAGCAATACGGAGAATAAATTGTCTCCAAGTTTGTTTTCCTTTTTGTTGTTCTAGCTTTTTCCATTCTAGGTCATCAAAGACCACTATTAAGTGTTTCATATATATCATTCATGTATATCATATATATGATATATATAGTTTTCGTAATTTCGGCAGAATTACATGTCTTTAAAAGAGTTGATATAAAGAATCGCCATTAATTTAACATTCCAGCATGTCATTCCATACATAGCTCTCTCAAAACCACATGGTAAAAACAAAAGCATAGTATAAATATAGTTACAAACAATAAACAATTATATGGAAAATGATTTTAAAGACTATGACCGAGGATGCAGTATAAGCCTCTCAGGATCAGACATAACCTGGGAAGACGTAGACAACAGAGCAAAACAACTAGGATTAATACGAAGTCGCTATGTAGCCTATGCTATTAAAAAAGATATCAAAGGAAAAAATAGTGTCCGCAACCGAGACATCATAATGTTCAGCATGATGCTCCTTATCTTCTTTGTCCTTATCCTAAGTGTTATAGGACTGATTTAATATGAATGACCAGAGTATGCCGAATTTCAATAAAGACGAGATACAAACAATAGATAAACAAAGACTTGATCAAATAAGTCGTTTCCTTCAGCCTACCCTTCCAAAGGGTGAGGAGGATCGGTATCGTATCCTTAAGCCTCTTATTGGTAAAGAGATGAGCATGGGAAACATCCTTCGGGATGATATGAATGCCAATGATTACATGAACTATGGGATACAAGAATTATTTATGTTTGGTCAAGAGGACCTTGGTTTTACTTTTCTTACTAATTTCCTTGGTGAGTTCAAGATGACGATGAGTATAGATCATATTATGATAGACGGTGTCACCAAGAGTAAAATGGAGTATGCACAGACGTATACAGTGCATGAGCATCAGCATCAGGAACCGACACCTAGAAAAGGATTGTTCAGGAGATAAGAGATTTATGTTTTTAGAGATTAAAGGAATGTTTATTATCATGGGGCTGGTAATGATAAGTATAGTAATAGGACTTATAATGCCAGTTAATTTCTTCTTAGCATTCCTGCTTATCATGGGAGTAATGTTCTATGTCCTTGGTGATGTGATATTGTATGCTAAACTAATAAGCACCCAAGCAAACCGTGTCATGGAACCTAACAAACCAGACCAGGAGAAATGCATCCTTTTTGATCTTTCGCATAATATTACTTTTCAAAGGGTGAATAAGAAAGAGGAAGGTAAACGAGAGTTTGTCCGTTATGGTAAAGAGGCAGCTATCATTAACAGAGGAAGATACCCTATAAGGTTTCCTAATGGTGATCGTGGTTTTGTTGGGCATGAATCCTATGACCTGGATGTAGACCTTTATGAGACAGAGGCTCTTGATAAACTCCCTGGTGATGATATAAAAGAGATATATTATAAACGAATGGAGGAGGTTTCTAAATGAAGTTTAAAGAACCAGAGCCTAAACCAGTAGTATCTAATGATGCAGAGGATGTACACAAAGCAATAGATACATTCCTAGATGGTCAATCTCCATCTGAGGTGCAAAGACTTAAGGATAACAGACGTTTCATACGGGATATATCAGAACATCCGTTACCAAAGGATAAAGCAACAGTAAAAGTTTTTGGTGTAAAGGACGTTAACATCAATGCTATCCTTAAAGATAACATCTGGAACAGAGGTATCTTCACCACAGATCATCTTTGCAGGGTAGTATTCCAATTACGGTATGAACAGATTAAGAAATGGTTAGCTCAGAAACGTAAGAAACCTTTTGAGCATTGGCTCATTGTACTTATTATTATTGGTGTTGCTATAGCACTTGTTATAATATTGATTCTTATGAATGTTAAGATTGATCCAGGGAAGATGTTCGGATGAAGAAAAAAAAAGAGATTGATGAAGCATCAATAGATGAATTACAACGGTATAAGAAACAGATTTATCATCTATCCTATGCTATGTTTATCGTTGGTCTTATCCTTCAAGCAGGGGCATGGATAATATACTTTAGTACCTTCATCATTGGATTACCTGTAATGATATACATGGGTGCTATCTTCCTATGCTTATCTTCTTATCTTGAGCTTCAGGATATCAAGACTATATCAATTATGATATTTCTAAAGGAGAATACAGAATGAAATATGATGTATCCTATAACATGACAGAAGAAGTACGTAATCTACTAGATGCTGATTATAAAAAAGATTTGGTTCTTTTTGAGACAGCAAAGAAACACATCCTCCTCCTTCTAAGTAAACCAGATGTAGATATGACAGAGTACACTGAGCTTAAAAAAAAAGTGGTGGATGAGTTCTTTAAACAGCTTCAGGAACGTCTTAAGCAGGAGAAGAATGAGAATACTATGATGCAGATAACCTCGGATCTGGAGTATTTCAGCAATGCCTATAATGCGGTTACATTGAAGTACATGAATGATACATTGGTTTTCCTTATGGATTATGTCAACAGAAAATAATAAACATCATGTAGCCTGGGCTGATCGTCTAGGACTAAACAAGATATGGCATGATGCTATCTGTTATTGTCGTATGAGCTATGGGACAGAGGAATATCGACAGGCTGTTTTTGGTTTCTATCATCTTCTTGTTAATATAAAGGATGGTCCTCAGCTTAAAGAAACTGTTACTAATTATAAGAATAATGATTGGGAAAAAAAAATACATACCATGCTGGAGAAATGGAGAGATACCCATAATGATCTTCGAGATGAACTTGATGTTATGCAGGATGAGGAGGAGAAAATACGGGATGATATGATGAGTGATTTGTTTGATTATATGCTTCAGTTGTTGGAGTCTAAGGGGTTTGGTTTCTATAAATCTGATCTATCAACCGACAATATTAGTTTAACAAGTAGTAATGAATTTGAGGAGGAAGAACCAAAAGAATAATATTTTTTTTTGATAAATTATTAAAATAAATTAGGAAATATTAATGGTTATAAAGTATCAATATATAGTAATATGTTTAAAAAATGAGGGAAATAGAATGTATATTTGGGATAAACTAGATATTAATCCATTACCTTACTCGAAAGAAAGAGCAGAACAACTAACAAGATTTGGTAGATATGTTTACTACTCTTATTATTTTAATAAATATATTGGAGCAATTATTTCAGGTATGTTTGGTATAGGAAAATCAATGACAGCTTTACATCTAGGTAGGGAAATAGCACAAGCGATTTATGGAGTAAATGAGGAACAGGGTTTACAGATAGCATTACAAAATACATTGTTCACTATGGATGAGGTATTAGGAGCTACTAAGAATCTTGGTACTGTTGAACAATGGAAAAATACTGATCCATATAAAGCCCATCAATTAGCATCTAGTCTTCGTAAGCCTTTCTATATATGGGATGATGCTGGTATGCATGGGAGTAAATATAAGCATTTCCTTGATATGGCTGAAAGCTATGATCTACAATCTAACTTTGATACTATACGAGATGTAACATCTTGTATTATTATGACTGTACCAGAGGATGAAGAACTACTTAAATTCCTTCGTAGCTATAGAGGTAATTATAGTGTAGAAATAATTGCTCTTGATGGTGGTGAAAGTAGTTATGACCGTAAACTTGAATTTTGGAAATATGGAAAAGATTCTCAGGGCAGAAAAAAGAAATACAAAAAATGGGTTTCAGCTCCTTTCAGTATTCATGTACCACAACCATATTATGGACAATATCGTATTATGAAGAATGTTGCTAAACTGGAAAATTTTGAAAGATATGAGGAGAAGAAAAAGGAACGGGAGATTTATAATAAGTATCGTCTTTTGAAACTTAAGATGATGAGCAAAAAAATTGAGGACGGATCAATGATAGAGGATGATGATGTTTCTAATGTTGAATCTTGAAACAGTTATAGGATTAATTATAGGAGGCGGTTGTACAGGTCTTGGGTCTGCTATTGGTAATTATTTTGCTCAACGTGCTTTTATTAAACATTTAGAAAAAATTAAATAACACCAACACATTACCATCTACTGTGAGGAGTTGGTGATATAGGAATGGCACAGGAGACTTTTTTTAAGTATTCATCCTTTCTTATCCACCTTCAAATATCTCCAGATTATATCACCAATAGCCTCCCCCCATATCTCTCCTTTTCGAGGAAAACAAAGATGGTTTTATGTTGGTGTAAAAAAAAATCTTTTTTTTCTGTTCTTTCATAATATTTACCTCTCCTCACCACCTTTTTTTACACCAGCATAGAACCACAAAGAAGACTAAATTACATTATTACGTTAATTACGTTATTATGTAAGAACGCACTAAAAATTACGTTATCGACTTTTAACAATAGTTAATTTTTTTTTTCTATACTGTTGATAAAAAAAATGGTTCTGTACCATGATAACGTAATTTATGTAATTATGTAATTGATGCTAAATAATAGCACGGAATGGCATAACGTAATTTTACAGACATATTTGAAAATAAAGAAATGTTTATAAACAAACATATGATACTTTTTTTGGTGAAATGAATGAATGATATAAATGAAGACGATTTTTTTATAACTAAATTCAGTTTTGCCATAGTAATACGTGGCGATCTGAGTTCAATTCAGAAATTAAAAGAGTTCATATCAAATGAACAAATAAATATTGTTTATCAGAAGACAAGCACAAATAAACTATTTATAAAAGAGGGAGAGCATGAATGAAACAGATGCACTCTCACGATTATCACAATGGCTAAAATCATATGGATGGATAGTTTTACAAGATAAAGAAAATAAAAATAATAACAATATTTTTCATGTTACTGGTGAATCAACCAAAAAACCAGATTTAATAGGAATATCACCAAGAGGATATACAATAGCAATAGAAGTAAAATCAGGTGATGATGGAAAATCACTTGGTAATTATTCTAAATTAATGACCTATTTTGAAAATTATAACGAAAATAAAACATTCTACAAAAATTCAGAAAACTATTTTTTTATAATTAACGATTTTGTTATAGGAACATATTACTCTCCTGAAGGTCATTTAAAAGATATCGAACAATTGCATATTGAACACGAAAATAGTCATAGATTATGGATGAAAAATAATCTCTCTTTCTGGAATGAACTTATACCAACAAAAGAATATGAGACGACTTGCACATTAATAAGAAGAGGAATATGGGATCATATAGATAGGAAAAAATATAAAACAAGAACAACGGGAATAGGTGCTTTACTTTCTACTGCATTGGATGATAAATTAGATTATCCAGCAGTTTTTGTTATGAAACCAAATTATAACACATATAAATGGAGACACCTATGGTTGAATCAACTATAGAGAAATGGATTTGGTTTTATTATGATATCTGCGGTTTCTCCATAATTCCTCTTAAAGAAAAAGATAAAAGACCAAATCTTTTATCTTGGGATAAATATAAAGAAACACGACCAACACGAGAAGAAATACAGGAATGGATAGATAAAGGACTTTTTAAAAACATAGCAATAATCTGTGGTCATGTTAGTAATGATCTTGTGGTAATTGATTTTGATGATGCAAGGATACCAGAAGAAATAGGTCTTGACTTTAATAAAACGATAGAGAAAGGAATGTGGGTTATAAAAACAGGGAAAGGGTATCATGTCTATATAAAGAATAATAATGATCCTGGTGGTATAGAAAAGAGTTTACAACTGAAAATAGAATATCGTGCGAATTGTGGATATGTTGCTGCACCGCCTAGTGTTCATCCTAATGGAGAGACATATCATTTTCTTAATAACGAAGATATATCTCAGATTAAACCTCTTGTTGAGTCTGACGCTAGATTCATGTGGGAACAGTTAAAGAAAAACATCAAAGATAAACGAGGGATAGTTGATAAGAAAAAAACAGGTATTTCATCTGAGACAAATTATCCTGAGTGTATAAAGAAAGCTCTTGAGGATAAAGTTATTGAAAAAGGAAATCGTTATTATACTTTGTATGGTTTGTCTTCATTTTTTAAACAGATAGGTGTTCCTCGTGATCTTGCGATGAGTAGGATTAAAACCTGGAATATGGTTAAATGTATTCCTCCTCATTCTAATAATATTATTGATCAAGGAGTAAATGGTGCATACGAATCTGAAAAGAAAACAGGTTGTGGGTTTTGGGATAAACAAGCAGATATGTGTCCATTTGATTCAAAAGAAGAATGTAGTTATGTTAATAGTTTAAGGAATAAAGATAAAGGAAAAGATAAGCAGATTATTGAAGAAACAACCATGAGGATAGCTGAGGGAACTTTATATGAACAGGTTTATAATCCGATTACTTTCGAGGCACAATTTGTTTATCTTAATGAAGGTAATCCTCATTATATTAGTGAGATAGAAGAAAACAATGTTAAATTCATTCCTGTTAATGATCGTAAAGCTATTGAGATGGGAGCAATATATTTTCCTGATAAACCAGTTGATTATGGAACATTGAAAGACCTTATAAAAGAAATAGATGATTTTATCCATAAATATATGGATGTATCTGATTTGTTTAGGATATTCAGTACTTGGTATGTTATTTTCTCCTGGGTTACTGATAATGTTGATACTGTTCCTTATCTTCGTGTACTTGCTGATTTTGGTACAGGAAAAAGTAGATTCCTTCATACTGTTGGTAAACTTTGTTATAAGCCAATGGTTGTAGCTGGAGCTACAACAACTGCATGTATATTTAGGAGTATTGAGAGATGGAGAGGTACTCTTATACTCGAAGAATATAACCCAAAAGAATCAGATGAGAAAGAGGATGAAACAAAGATTCTTAATTGTGGTTTTGAAAGGAACAATCCTGTTTCTCGTTGTGATAAAGATACAGGTAGACTTAATTATTTTGATACATTCGGACCTAAAGTAATTAGTTGTAGACAAGAATTTAAAGATCAAGCTCTTAATAGTCGTTGTCTCACTGAGATTTTACGGGAGACTAATCGTAAAGATATACCAATAATTCTTCCTCAAGAATTTCATTTTAAACAACAGGAACTTCGTAATAAACTTTTGATGTATCGTCTTCATAATTGGAACAACATTGATCCTAAACGTATTCAAGATATTGTTTTTCCTGAGAATATATCTAAGAGATTAAGACAAGCATTTAGTTCTTTTGTTGTTTTATTTCTTGATGATAAAGATGCTTTAGATATGTTTATGGATTATGTTGTTAAATATAATCAAAAGATTATTGAGGAACAAGCTCAGAGTTTCGATGGCATGATTGTTAATGCTTTCTTTGAGTTAAAAGCTGAGTATATGCCACAGGTTACTGCTCAGATGTTATCTGAGAAGATGGCATCAAAAGGTATTAAAGATAAAGAGGGTAATCCTTTTTCGACACGATCTATAGGTAGGCATCTTAAGACTCTTGGTTTAGAAACTAAATCTAAGTCTATTGATGGTAAGACTTATCGTTTTGTTGTTGAAGATGTTGATGTTATAGATTCGTTGAAACGTAAATATGTTTTTGAGGATAAAATTGAGGATGATGGGCAGAAGAAATTGTTATGACCGATAGTTATTTAAACTTGTATGACATACTGTCTGACATGATAAGTTACGGAAGAATAAGCATACGACTACCAGAACACCTAATGAACGAAATTAAACAGCGACATGATAAAAAGAACATGAGTAATTCTCGTATTGTTCGGGATGCACTTCAGAATTATTTTTATGGAGAAAAAAAGGTGGAAGAATGAAAACACTATGGAAATATATAGATAAAAAAGGAGTGCTTCATATGACTACTGATATTGATGAAGCAGAGAAGGCTATGAGAGAAAATCAGGGTATAGTAGGAGAGATGTTGCATGAGGACAATTAAACAAGATGTTAAGCTTTTGAAGGATATTAAGGATGAGTTGTTCTCTGAGTTTTCTCCTGATGGTCTTTGTGATACTGAGATGAGTATGTTTCATAAGATGGTTATTGCTGTTTTTGAGAATCAGAACAAATGGCTGCTAAGTGATAAGATTAGTTCTGAGAAGCAGGGAAGGATGGATTCATTTAAAGCCAGTAAAGAAGCCCAAGGAAGCAATTACTCTGGTGATCCTGATGCACCAACACCAAGACAGATATCTTATGCTACGATGCTTGGTATTGTGGTTGAGGGTAAGAATTATACGAAGAAACAGCTATCTGATCTTATTGATAAAGCGAATAAGAAGGAGCCTAAGTCTTAATTAATATGGTTTTTTTGTGAGGGAATTGGGAGATGATAAAAACTATGGGGAAGAAGGATTCATCTTTTAAATATCTTGAGTGCATCTCACCAGAATCCCATCCTGGGAATAGTGTTTCTTCCTCCATTCCTCCTTATACTCATCGTCGTGATATTGCTTTGGATTTGGATGATGAGTATTTGGTTATTTCTGCGTTTGCTATAGGTGTTGATGATTTGGTTCGTGTTGGTAAGTTTCTTGGGGTGATTGTTTGAGTTGTTGGGATTATGTGTTGAATGCTATGCTTGTGGAGATTGCTGAGAAGGATGGTCTTAGTATTGGTCGTGTTGGGCTTGTTGGGGAAAAAAAGAAGTAATACTTAAATGATACTATATTCTTATGCGTGGAATATATATTGGTTTTATGCTGCTAACTAGCCTATTGTTTATAGTACCTGTTTCTATGATTAATTCTGTTGTTGCTGATGAGACAGCACCATCAGGAGAAACTATCATAGGGGATAGTGTTGTTTTGGATGCACCATACGCATACCTAAAAGTGTATCCTCATACAGCTAGTGATGGTATACGTCAGACTCAGTATTGTGATTTTACTTGGAAGAAACCATCATCGTCTGTTGATTTTGCTTTTATTTTCCCTATGCAACTCATGGGGTATAAGGATGTTTTTGTTTGGAAGAATATTAGTCATATGGTGAGTGTTCCTGTGATTAATACTTTAAGTGATAGTTTTACGATTAAGCATATTGTTTCTTATACGGTGTTGCCTGTTACTCCTTCTTCTGTTGATTTCGGGGATATACCATCTAATAAATATTACTATGTAGCAGTAAGGAATAATAGTGTTTGGCATAATGTTACTATTGGTTTTGATTCATTCACCTGGATAAATAGTAGTCATACAGGTGGTGTGTTTACTTATTCATATAGTGCTTTAACGGGTTATACTTTTGTTGAGAAGTATTTTTTTGATTGGCTTAGTATTAAGAATCTGTTCAGCATGGAACAAGTTGGAGATAGTTTTTATTATTATTTCAAAGGAATAAGTGTTGTTCAGGGTGCTTCTTATCATTTGAAATGGGTTTATGATCTTCCTATAAATGCTAAGGGTAAATGGAGTTTGATGGTTAAACTTTCATCTGATACATTACAGGATGCTTTTTCGAGTAGTCGCTATGTCATGCTTGATCCTTGGTATAATACAGCATGGTTATATAGTAAGCGTATTGTGATTGACCATACGAATGTTGAGGTTAATCTCTATAACTACCCTGTTTATTTTAATTGCAGTTCTGGCGATTTTGTCCATGCTCAGTCTGATGGTGATGATTTTATGTTTATAGCCGTTGGCAATACCACAAAGTATAATCATCAGATTGAGAATTTTAGTAGTAATCGTTTGATTGCTTGGGTGAATATTACTACGTTGAGTAGTAGTGTTGATACTGTTCTTTATTTGTATTATGGTAATGCTGTTTGTAGTAGTCAGGCTAATAATGCGAGTACTTGGAATAGTACGTATGTTATGGTGTATCATATGAAAGATAAAACCTCTACGACAGTAGGAGATAGTACAATCAATGCAATGACTATGGATAAGCAATCTGCTGGACATCCCGTTCAGAAGAAGGCGAGGGCTGATAGCGGTGAGTATTTCGCATTAACAACAGATTATCTTTCTACTAGTGCAAAGTATATGCCTTTGGGTATGAAATCCGTTGAGATTTGGTGGCATTGTAACGGTTCAACTTTCAAAGAAATTTATGATTCTGCTGGAGGTATTACTAGTACTTATGGTTTAAATATTTATCTTGGTCCATCTACTACTAATCGATTCTGGGCTATTGCATCCAAAGGAACAAGTGGAACTGCTAACTTTATGATAACTGCTGTAGGTAACTTTAGTAATAATAAATGGCATTACGGTATGCTTACATGGGATGGTACAATAACTGCTAATAGAGTTAAACTATATTGCGATAAAATTATGAATACTACTACAGCATTAGCAACTGAATCTAGCTCATCTACTTATAATGATTTCTTTGGTTGTCTTGCTACTTCAAAGAATTATCAGGTGTATGGTTGGTTGGATGAGATACGTATAAGTAATTGTAATAGATCAAGAGGTTATTTTAATACTACTAAAAATTGTATTAACTCATCAACAACATTTTTATCTGTTGGTCCTGAGAGTCTTCTGGATAATGTTGCTATTTCTGCTATGTATCCTGTTGATGCTTCCATAACTCAGATTCCTCGCCCTTGGCTTTCTGTAACTGTGTATGATACGTATGGAACTCATCGTATGAATCTTACTTTTGGTACTAATTTCTCTGGGTCTTGGCGTGTCCTTGGTACTAACTTAACTAGGACTAATGGAACGTATCATCAGTATATGGTTAATCTTACCCAGGCGAATAAGAAGATGTGGTGGAGGGTGAATGTTTCTGATGGTCATTCTCATTATGTGAATAAGACGTATAGTTTTACTACAGGGCTTTGTAATTTGAGTACTTCTATTAGTGAGACGAAGACGAATTGTACAGGATCAACATCTGCAGCATATGTTCCTTCTACTGGTTTCGCTATATCTGCTGTGTATCTTTCTAAGTTGTTTGATTATTCTGCTTTGATTAATACTAGTGGTACTCATCAGAAGGCATGGGATAGTTCTGTTGGTGCTTTTAAAGTGTGGGCGAACTATACGACTAAGCTTTATGATTATGCGACTATTGTTAATTCATCGGGTACTCATCAGAAAGCATATTATTCAGTATTGGGGGCGTTTAAGGTATGGGCTAATTATACGACAAAGCTGTATGATTACTCTACGATAACTAATGCTTCTGGGTCGCATCAGAAGGCATGGTATCCTGCTTTGGGTGCTTTTAAGACTTGGGCTAATTATAGTTCTAAGGTATATGATTATAAGAATTTTGTTAATTGTTCTGGTACGCTTCAGAAAGCGTGGTATCCTGCTCTTGGTATGTTTAAGGTCTGGGGGAATGTAACAGGATCAACTACTCCATTTACGTATCATAATAATACTCATAACCTTACAGGATTGAAACAATTAAAGTTGTTTGGTACTGGATATCATCTCTATGATAATCAATCTGGTGTTACTACTCCTTTCACATATCATAACAATACGGTGAATGTCTCTAGTGTGAAGCAGCTTAAACTTTTTGGAACTGGTTATCATCTTTGGGATAACTCCAGTAGTGGTGTGATGAGTTATACTAATTTCATTAACTGTTCTGGTACATTGCAGAAAGCATGGTATTCTTCTTTAGGGAAGTTTAAAGTCTGGGCGAATGTCACTGGGACAACTACCCCAATTAGTATAACGGATACTAAAACAAATGTGTATGGATCGTGTACTTCTGTTCTTGGAGCTGGTGGTTATACTGTTACTTCTGTTCATAATAGTAGTATTACTCCTAAGAATCATGCGGTTAATTCTACTCTTGTGCATCAGTATTATTGGGTTGGTAATACGTGGTTGGATTATGCGAATAGCACAGGAACAGGAGGAGGTACATCATTAGGAATTAAATTGTTCCAGAATATAATTAATGCTACTGGTACACATGAATATAAGAGTAATGGTACTAGTTATCTTGTCTGGGCGAATTATACAGGAACAGGTAATGGCACATCATCTATTGTTTATGTTTTCCTGAAAGATATACATAATAATCTTATTGTAGTTGGTATTACTTGTGGATTGATCTTTGGTTTCATCGTTGGATTAATTGTTTATATTAAAAGAAGGAAAGGTGATGAGAATGTTTGAGGAATTGAAAAAAAAATTCTGGAGTCGTTATACTGATAGTCTTATGGAGTTGGAACGTAGACGTATGAAGAAGGAAGCCAGGTCTAAGAAGAAAATGGAATCACTTCAAGCTGGTACTATAGGTTATGGTTTGGCTATGAAACAATCACCATCTGAGGTTTATCATAGTGTGTTGGAGAGGCGTAGGCATGAACGTGAACAAAGAGAAAATAGTAAATAAGGGTAAATGGTTTTTCCCTTGCATATCTGTATTAGCTATCTTTGCTGGTTGGAATAACTGTTATGATTTGTTTGATATATTTATTCTCCTTGGTCTTTGGTTTACTATTTTTTGTTTCTGTATGCTTATGGTTTTGTATCCTAAATGGTTTGTGATAGAAAAAGAAATATAGTTGTTAATCTATATCACACTTTCGATTAAAGAAATATGACTTTACCGAATTACTTTAAAAATCCTTTGTACGTTCCTCCTAAAGAATCTGTGATGGGTCCTGTTGCTCCAACTCCTGTTAAACCAACATCACCACCATCATCTTCTGTTTCGTCTAGTGGTGTTTCTGCTGCTTCTGGTGGTGCATCATCTGGTGTTAGTAAACCTTCTACTCCTGCAAGTGTTCCTATACAGGGAAATATGAATGATGTTCATCCTCCTGGTATTGTTAGTGGTGATGGTTATACAAGGGTTACTCTTGGTCCAGGTGAAGGAAGCACAAGTAGTACAACAAGTAGTATTCAACCTGATATTGAATCTAAAAAATATTATTCTAAAGCAATTTATGATGTTGCTCATTATCCTGAAGGAACATATGTCTCTTTTCAAGGAGATGAAAAACTTTATACTAAACAGGAAGCACTTTCTAAACTTGATACTTTATTTGGTAATGCTAATATGACTTCTTATCAAACAACATATACTACATATCCTGCTCGTAAATCAGAAGGGATACAACCAACAAATAGACAACAGACATGGGGTCAGAATGTATCTCAAGCTATGGGTAATATTGGTAAAGGTATGATATTTGGTAATGAGAAAGACCCATTTGTATTAGCTATTCCTGGTGAGTTTCCTAATTGGCAAACAGCATATAACGCTGGTGCATATAAAGAGGTACAATCTCCTAAGATGTTTATGGCTGAAACTTATACTAACATTGGAATTGGTTTAACAACGGGTGGTATTGTTCGTGTTGCTGCTCCTGCTGCAGAAACATCAGAAGGTATTCTTAGAGATATATATAGAGTATCAAAAGTATTTGGTACTGGTGCTATGGTTACTGGAGCAGGTATTGATATAGGACAGACAGCAGCTCAATATAGAATGGGTGTTATATCTGCTGCAGAAGTTGGTTCTCATTCTGTTCAGTTCGGTGTCGATCTTGCTTCTTTTGGTTTTGGTGCAGGAGGTAAAGGTTTCACTGAATTTAAATCACCTATTGAAGAACAAATGGTTGTTCCTCCTCAAAGAGAAGTTACTCCTTTATATAAATTAAAGAATCGTATACTTGAAGGTAAAAATCTTAATCAGTATGGTTCTTATAATCGTGGTGAGTTAGTTACATCTGGTGGATTAAAAGGTTTTATTAATGATTATTTTCCTGAGACATTAAAAACATATAATGAATTAAGATCATCAGATATAAAGACATGGAGTAAATCAGATAATATATTTAGAAGACCTATGTCTTTAGATACGGTTAAAAAATCAGGTAGGATTAAAACAAGTATCTTCGATGTTGTATCAACTAATAAAGAAAGATTCAATGATCCTTTTACAGAAGAACAACTTACAAAAGAGTATTATACTAAACGTTTTGTTATGTTGAATGATGAAACTGAGCCCCATATTTCTACTCATCGTCAAGATATGTTTCCTACTTTGAAGAATTATTTAGAGACATATCAGGGTAAGACACCAGATGAACTTACGCAGAATGCAAAGGAACTTCAGAGATTAGTTAGACGTGGAGCTACATGGATACAACAAAAAGCTGTTATGAAAGATCAAGGTAATGCTTTAAAATATTTATCTATTGAAGGGAAGAATAAACCTGTTTTAAATAAATTATCTCCTCTTGATAGAAATATAATTATTTCTCCTGAGTCTGAGCCATTGCTTCCTGATAATATGGTTCTTGAATCTGATAATATGTTTGTTAGTAAGACTACTATGAAGCCTTCTAAGAAATGGGAGTGGATGGGTGAGAATAAAATGCCTGTTCCTTCTAAGGAACCTATAGATATATTAATGGGTAAAGTAGGTAAGAATAAGGATATTCTTGGGTTAGGTGATAATGTTAAGGTTTCTACTATTGATTCTTCTGCTTCTAGTTTTCCTGCTATGGATGAGATGGGTGGATTTAAAAAAATGTACGCTAAAGATACAATTATGTTTCAAGAAGAAGAACCTCAGATATCACGTAGATGGGAGAATCAATTCAGAAGAAAACCTGAACGGCAATCAGCTCGAATGAATATGAATGATTTCAAACAGGGTTTTGATTTTGAATCTATGCAAGGTTTAGGACTTGGTTCTATCCTAGGTCATAATTTAGTGAATACGCAGATTGGTGAACAGATGAATCTTTCTATTAGCAAACAAGGTAATTTACAACGTAATGTTTCTATTCAGAATCAGAGACAAAGTAATATTTCTTTTAATATTCAAGATAATATTCAGAATCAATCTGTTATACAGAATCAGAAGATAGAGCAGATTCAAAAGCAGTTACAAAATAATGATATTATAACAAGAACTATTACAAGAACGATTCCTATTCATAGAAATATAATAATAAAGATACCTATTCCTCCTCCAAGCGGTGATGCTTCTTCTGGTTTTGATTTTAATAAAAGACATAAGAAAAGATTTGGTTCTAAAACAAAGGTATTTAGTCTTCCTATTCCTACGTTGCGTAATTTATTCGGAGGATAAAGAAACATATGAGCTTATTTAAAAAAGAAAGCAGGACACATTTCATAAGGGATAGTTCTGGTAAGGTAATTAAAACGGAATCATATGGTGATGAGGAACGTCATGAAACTGTTTTTGATCGTGCAGCTATTCGAAGACAATCTAATAAGGATGTTCGTGTTCGTGAACGTAATGAAAGACGGTATGAACGTAGGACTCAGAAGGAAGCGGAACGTGAGGCACAACGTAAAGCCTACAACGAAGAACGACTTAAGGTAAGGGCTGAACGTGGTCGTAGATCTGCTCATCATCCTATTACAGCTATGTTGCCTCCTAGACGGGTTGTGCATGTTCATGTTAATAAACAGTTTGTTAAGAAAAATAAAAGGATGTCTCCTTCTGAGTTTCAAAGAAGAATGATGAAGGGTTTCTGATGAAAACAAGAAAACTAAACACAGATACCAATGCTGCTGTAGAAATAGTATACTTCGTATTAACTATATTTGCTTGTGGAGCATTATACAGCCTCCTGTTCCTTGGTATAGCGTTCCCTGTGTTCAAGGCTTTTGTTCCAGATAGCGACAGTAAAACATTGATGATGATGTTCTATGCTGGTCTTCTTGGTATCATCCTTGTGGTTGGTGTCCTCGCATTAATTATTCGTGGTATTCAGAAGAATAAACAGGAGGGATGGTAGAGTATGGGTTTTCGTTTTCCATTAGCAGCATTGCTTCTTATCGTGATTAGTTTTGTTTTCTTTATCATCTGGGCTGTGATGAGCTTTGTATTGAATGTTGTGAGTGATGTGTTCCTTGGTCAGGCTGGTAGTATGAATCCTGCTGCTGCTGCTGGTATGAGTAGTGAGATTAATCTGTTGACTATGGCATTTGGTGTTATATCTTTGGTATTGTTTATTGCTGGTATCCTGGTATTCTTTTTCTTTGATGTTTTTAAATCTGAGACTGATTCTGTAATTTATGAGGAATAGAATATGAAAAAGTTTAAGCCGTTTGATTACGCTATGGAAAACATGAAACTATCTGCTGGTGTATCAGTAGGTGGTATGTTTGTTGAAGGAATGAATAATGCTACAGGTAATCATATTGATACAGGACCGACTATGAAGATGATGAGTACTTTGCCTTTGATTCATGCTTCTGGTGGTGTACTACAAGGTCTTCAAGAGATTGGTAGGATGCCTGTTAAGAGGAAGCATAAATGAAGAATCTTAATGAGTTGTATCTTTGGTATCCTGTTGTATTGTTGTTTCCTTGGGTGCATGAGCTTGGTCATTGTATGATTGCTTGGGGATTTGGTTGTAGGGTTACGGAGCTTCATTTGACAAGTATGAATTATCTACGTCCTGCTGGTGATTTGGTTAATGTATTTCAGAATATATGGGAGTTTAGTTGTTTTATTCCTATGGTGACTGTTTTGGTTTGGTTTTATCTGGTTGTTAGTGATGCTCGTCAGACTTCTTCTGTTGTGTTGTATTCTGGGTCAGGATACATGAAATATAAAGAGGGTTGTAAGATATGAAACTGGAACGTAAGTTGTTTGTTGTAGGCTGCTGCATAATGCTAATATCTCTAGGACTTAGTGCGTTAGCGACAAGAACAATAACTGATACGTCTGATACGATGTTATCTAGTATTACTACGTCTGCTGGTGGAGTATATCCTGCTACATTTGCTGGGTTACAAGCAGCATTGAATAGTGGAAATAACGGTACATTAACTGTTACTATGCCATCTGGTATAATTTATTATAGTGCGAATATATGGGTACGAAATAATACTCATCTTCAGGGTGCTGGTAAATATCAGACGATTCTTAAAAGAACGGGGGTAACAACAACAAAAGGTATTTATGTTTATAAAGATAGAAACGTGGTGTTATCTGATTTTACCGTTCATGGTAATAACTCTAAAAGTGGAGGAGCAGCAACAGGGAGCAGTAATTTCTATATAAAAGGGTCACAAAATATTAGTCTCATAAATATTAATTCCTCGTATTCATCTGGTAATGGACTTGATGTTAGTGCTGGTGACGGGTATACTTTCGGTATCAGAAAATTCACTATATTAAACTGTGATATTACTCATACTGATGCATCATATAACGGTCTTAATATTGGAGATTCATATAATGGTATTATAAATACTGTTAATATTCTTGATTCAGGTGTTGATGGATTTGATTGCACAAATAACAGAAACATAACGATAAATAATATTATTATAACTGGTAGCACAGACGGCATAAAAATAGGTGGAGCTGACGCAACAACCATAGCGGAAAACATTAGTCTTGATAATATTAATATAAAGTGTTCCACAAATGGTTTAAAGATAGATATATTTTGTAGAAAAATAAATATCAATAATATTAATATTATGGCTGGTGGAAAAGGAATATATGATTATAGTATCTATGGACATATCAATATAAATAATTTTGTTGTGAAATCAGTCGGTATGGGATTAATAACAAATAATGCTGGTTCTAATAATATCACATTTTCAAATGGTGATGTTCAATCAACGACTGATAACTGTGTGTATCTCACGAAAACAAGAGATGTTGAATTATCGAATGTGAGGATATATGGTGGTACAGCTGATCTGTATATGTTTAATGCTAATCGTACAAAAATAATAAGTTGTAATATAAATCATGCTCGTACTCAACATGGAATAATTATTAGTGCCTGTAGTAACTGGACGATAGCAAATTGTGATATAACAGATAATACAGCCTCAGGTTATGGTGGACTTAATCTAACCGGAGGAGTAAGTAAAGATTTTGTTATTACTGGTAATCGTTTTATGAATAATCATCAGTACGCTATTTCGATAATAGTTGGTTCTGTTAATTTTGTTATCACAAATAATATTATGCGGTATCCTGGTTCTGGTCATACGAATCTTGTTGATAGAAGTGCTTGTGCTGCTGCAAATAATGTGACAGCTAATAACCTTATATAAAAAGGAGATATTTATTTTGTTGCGTAAGAAGCTTCCTCCGATCTTTCTTCTCATAATACTTTTACTTTCCACGCTATCGGTATTTGTTCCTTCTTCTGGTGCGGTGACGATAAGTCCTGGGACATATTTTGTTGCTGGTAGCAAGAACTATACAGTATCGCATACAATGACATTCAGCAGTATAACAATAATGGGAACCTATGTTATTTTTAATACAACAATGATTTTCCCTACTGTCACAACATGGATAGAATTAGCGTATATAGACCATGATCCATTAACAACAACGGTTCCAGAGAAAGTACTGGATTTTAATTATACATCATATTCATCTAATTATTTTTTTATTAATGGTTTTAAGCCTAGTGAACAGTATCGTGTGGCTAGAAATAATGTGAATTGGACGTACCCCATAGCGGATAGTAGCGGTAACATTGTTTTTACCACAACATTAACAGGTAAGATTAATGTTAAAATTTATGATTATGTTGCTCCTGGGGCTGATACCACACCACCAACTCTTGTTATTAATTTTGCTGGTAATCATGGAGACAAGGGAGGTCCGTATTGGTTGCCTCCTGGTGAATCAACAGCATTGTCTGGTGTTAATCTTGATGGGTATTATACTAATGCTTCATATCAGAACGAGAGCTGGATATACATTAACACAACAGCAACAGATAACATAGGAGTAACCAGTGTATTGCTTCATTGGAAGAACCAGACAACAGGTACTTGGAAAAATACTACAGCATTCACACAACATGGGACATATTGGGATGTAAACACTTCTGGTCTTATTACTATGCAGAAAGGACATAAGTATACGTTTGATGTGGTTGCTTCTGATGCAGCAGGTAACAGTAAATTGGTCTGGTGGAATAAAACAGGATTAACAGGAAGTTATATCCGTAGATATGTTTATTTAAAAAATACTCCTGTATCAATAGTTTATAAACCATTATATCTTATTCAAGCTAATTATTCAACACTTGGAGCTAATACATTTGATAGACTACACCATGACCAATCATACGGTAATCTAAATGACACAGGGTATCTAACAGGAACAGTACCATCTTCTTTTATGAATTTAAGATATTGTTCAAATTCAGTAATGTTTTTTTATGATAACAACACCTGCATAACTCCTTTTATACTTGATAATGTTTATTATCATTTATTTTATACATCTGATGATAATATTCTTTCTGTTGTTGGTCAGGGAGCTTCTAGAGATAATGCTGTTGCTACTGATGAATATACAAGTGGATCAGTAAATAATAAACTTGCTCATACTATGTATTATAATTCTGTGTATACGAATACGAATAATAATTATTCTCTTGAAGCAAATTTTTTTAATTGTACGAATGTAGCGGTGTCTGATAATAATATCTTTGAGCATTTTGTTACTATGCATGGGAATAAACCTACAGTGATTAGTAATCGTTCTATGTTATCTTTTGTTTTATTTAATGTTCCTTCTAATGCTACGTTGAATGCTTCTTATGCTGATTCTGATTCTGATGGTTTATCTGATTGGACAGAGCTTTATCGTACTTATACCAATCCTTTCCTAAGTGATACTGATAATGATGGTGAGAATGATTATACTGAATATTATCAAGGGAGTGACCCTAATAATTATACAAGTATTGGTCCTACTACTCCTCCTTCTTTACCTGTTGTTCAGACAAATAGTGCTTCTGGTGTAGAGGAGACTAATAGTACGTTGAATGGGTTGCTTGTTGATGATGGTGGGGTTTTAACATCATGCGGATTTCAATATGGAAAAACAACATCATATGGAACAACAAAAGATTTACTATCAACGATTTATTACAATCAGACAGCATATGATGACTACATACTTATGGCGACAGGAGGTTATGCAACTAGAACTTCTTTTAGAAATACATCATTCACAGGTAAAATAACAGCAGTATCATGGTATTTAAGAAAATCAGGTTATCCGACAGGGAATCTTTATTGCAGAATAAGATATGCTTCAAATGATACATTAATAGAACAATCATCTACAATACTTGATTCAACTACAGTGACAGCAGCAGTAACATGGTATAAATTTATTTTTACAAATGATATATATTTGACAAATGAAGATATTTATGTTAATATTGAATATGTCCCTACTCATTCAGGACTTCATTTTATTTGGGTTTCAATAAAAGCAGCTCCAGATGTTGATGGATATTATTATATTTCTCCTACATATACATTATATGGAACAGCGACATTGAAAATGGAGTACCTAACGTCATATTCAATAAGTGCAATATTATATAATGCATTAGGGTTAATTCAGGGTGAATTATATCATTTTCGTGCATATGCCACTAATAGTTATGGAACCAGTTATGGTTATGATAAAACATTCCTAACAAAACCTAATGCACCAACAGGATTAAACATTGTTTATACAGGAAGCAATAACATACAGACCTTATCTTGGACTCATGGAACAGGATATAATCGTACCGTACTAAGAGCAAAGGTTGATGGACCATACCCAACCGGACCAACAACCGATACAGGTATCTATAACGGCTCAGGAACGTCTAAGACGGTCAACAACACATTCCTATCTCCTGGTAAGCTGTATTACTATAAAGGCTGGTCTTGTGCTTCAGCAGGAGGATTACAGCAATACAGCGATAATACTATGACATGTATAGGATTAACGAAACCGTATCCACCAACAAACCCTCATATCACTATAGCATTACCAACAGTGAACATAAGCTGGACAAAAGGAACAGGAGCAAACAAAACCATACTAGTCTACAAATCAACAGGATACCCGACAAGCTACAATGATGGAACAATCATATACAACGGAACAGGGACATACTACAATTATGTAACAACCAATGGATCAGTATACTGCTATGCTGCTTTCAGTTACACAAACTATAGTAGCTATCATGCTATAAGTGACAATGGAACAAAGTTCACAAACGTAACAGGAGGAGGATTCATAATAAATTGTTATGATGAGACTAACCATACAGGTCTCACTTTCAATGTCCTTATCAGTAATCAAAATGGTTCTAAGAACTATCAGAAAACAGGATGTACAAACTCACAGGGAATAAATGCTTCTCTATGCCCTCAAGGACATAACATTAATATATTTGTATCATCAGCTAATCACCAATCAAGAACATATGTAATAGATATATTCAATGGAATTATCTACACATTGAATGCTTATCTACCACATAATACATCTGGTGGAGGGGAATCTGCTGCAGCATTATACAATATTCAGGTTATCGAGTCTTATTTCACTGGTTATATCTATAGTGAAGTACCTGTACCAGATGTACATGTAACTATTCAAAGATATATCAATACAACAAACGAGTATCAGGATATATCATCATTAATAACTGATGCAAATGGATATGTAAATCTATATCTTATCCCTGGGACTAATCTGTATATAACCTGTGAGAAAACAGGGTATGATACATCATCTGGTTATTGGACTCCTTCTTCTCCTGATATCTATGGTCATATAGATGTTAAAAAATTCCTTATTAAGAAAATAGCTATACCTGTTAGTAATAAGGTTGATTTTGCTACTACTATTGTTTTTACTGCATCGATGAATACATCTGGTGTGCTTTGTATCCGTTATTTTGATATCACAGGGAATACAACTAATACTCAGATTTATGTTTATGAATCATTCAATGGCTCTATAGTATCTGTTGGTAATGATAGTAAGATTCTGAATAATGATTATTATTTTAATATATCTGGTCTGAATGATACCCGTATGTATATCGTGGTTCTTTGTTTCAATAGTACAAATGATTTTAACCTGGAGGATTATAGGATTACTATTACTGTTCCTCCTTTGGAGATTTTTAATCATAATATTCATTTTGATCTTGAGAAACGTATCACTGATAACTTTGGTCAGGTTAAGATAGGACCACAGGTGTTTACTTGGATTGGTTTCTTTATGAGTCTATTACCATTGATTGTTCTTACATTATTTGATCCTGCAAACGTTGGTATAGGGATACTTACTACTGGTTTCTTCATGGCTGGAATACAAGCATTTCTCCTCATGTGGACTGTTAATACATTGAATCCTATTACTCTTACTCTTACTCCTGTGGTTATTGTTATTGGAGTCTTGTATATCTTGGCTCAGAGGAATGGTTATCTATGAAAATGATATGGGTTATATTATTAACGATGGTGTTGTTCAATATTTTTTTGGTTACTTTCGGTGCTTTCTTCCCGAAGAATGATACAGGTGCTGCTGATATCTATGGTAATAAGAATCTCTCTGTTTTTAAGACACCAGGTCAGATAGACCTTGGAAGTCTTGCTCCTATTATTGCTGGTAGTGCTTCTTTAATACCTGCTTTGTTCGGTTTGATTGGTACTATTGCTACTAAGAATTTTCAGTATCTTGCTGCTGGAGGTATGATAAGCCTTATTTCTTTATTATGGTCTGTTACTTCAGCAGTTTTTACTAGCATGTTCAAGGGTAATACTGTTCTTCTTGGTATTTATACAGCAGTTAGCCTAGTAATAGGTATTATCGTTGCTATATTGGTGCTTGGTATATTAACAAATCAGGATCAACTAGGGTATGGTTAAAAACATGAATCTAAATACATTCACAGTAAATATCCCTAATATCAATATGCCTGATATTAATTTCACATTTATCCAGCATAATATCGTGGCATGGAGTCTACAGGGATATGTATCTGTATTTGGTTTTATGTTCCTCCCATTGTTCTACATGGGAATTATTGGTTTCGTATATACTAGGATGCGTTCTGCTACTGCTGCGGTGGTTGCTATTCTTATTATTATTAGTGCTATGAGTGAGGCTTTTATGGGTGTTCCGTTTCTTGTTAATGTTCTTCAGATTATGGTTGCGTTGGTGATGAGTATTCTTGTAGTTGTATTACTTACAAGGATAAGAGGTTAAAATGGAAGATTTAAAACAGTTATTTAATGTATTAATTTTTACTTTACTTATAGCTGGTGTAATTAGTATAATAACTTTTTGGTCTATATATCTCTACATATGGCTTAGTGAAAGAGGAGAGAAAAAAAGATGTTAGAAACTATGTATTATCTATTATTCATCCTAGAGATGTTCTTCTTCTTCCTAATCTGCTTCTTCATGTTCGTGGATGAAAGTAGCACCAAATCTCCTTATATGAAAAAAGAGCATCTAGGAAACTATCGCATGGGAATACCACTGATAGGAATAAACCTTATCCTCCTAGTGCTTTCTGCTTATGGTGGTTTTCATATTGATTATTATATGATGAATACTACAGCACCTGTAACCTATACAATGCTATATTCTCCTATATCTGATTTCAGTGCATGGGCTTTCGTGTTCCTCTGCCTATTCCTGATTCATATCCTGTTTTTATTCAAATGTGTTTTTGATTATATGCGTGAATCTACTTTTGATGAAGATGCTTATCTGAAAGAAAAACGTAATATATAAAAAAAAAAATTAGAGTATATCTATGACTAACAAGATGCTTTCTCATATAGTTCGTCCTTGGGATAAAGAAATAGAGGGTATCCTTCAACGTTTAACGCATGATAAGGTAGCTTACTCCCATAACACCCGTATTGGATCTGATTTTGGGCGTAACTGCCCTGAACTAATAGATAATGGACTTATAGATGTGGTTACTACTCATTATCGTAAACAGCCACCAAAAACTATTTTTATTCTTAATCCTGGTGTGGTTATTGTCCCTAAAAATAAAAAATTTAGTTTCCATAAGATATTTTAATGAAATTTAATTAAATTTTTCTTGAAGAAGAATTTTTTTTTATTATTTTTAATGGAATGGCATACTATATAAAGATTTAACAACATTTTAAGATACCATGACATACAAAGGGGGTGAAACATGAAATTTAGATCACTAAGGGATACTCATGGTGTCATTGATGTTACCGTTGCTATAACTATCGGTATCGTGTTCGCTGCATTAATGGTTGTTGCATACATTATGTGGACACTTCGATATCAACTCAGCAAACCTGGAGTTGCTACTCCTCAGATGAACTCTAGTCTTACAAACATTACTACTGGTTTTGATCAGACAATTAAGATTATTATTGTGGCTATACTAGTAGCGGTGTTAGCTATCGCTTTGAGCTATCTGATGATGCTCCGTCACGAGCAGTAAAAATAGATGAAATCCACATTTGGTAGGAGAAAAAAGGAACAAATACCTTTTTTCTCTTGAATACTTTCTTTAGGAGGTTATCCAGAGAAAATGAGATTAAAAGAATTTAAAGATAATTCAATTGCAGTAGTAGATGTATCAATAGCTATTCTTATAGGAATAGTTTTTGTTTCTCTTATGGTTATAGCGTATCTAATATGGACATTCAGAGCATTGTTCACACCTGCTGTACCATTGCATACATCTTCTGTATATTACAATACTACATATCGTGCTATTAACAATAGTCTTGGTAATCTTACATCTGGTTTTGATCAGACAATTAAGATTATTATTGTGGCTATACTGGTGTCAGTCCTTGCGATTGCGTTATCTTACCTTATGATGCTTCGTCATTCTACTTAAAAAAAGAGAAAGAATAGTTTTTTTTTATGCGTTCTTCTCCTTATTTTTTTTATATGTTTCCTTGTATGAGTTTTAAGAATCCTAGAATTAAAAAGAATCCACCTAGATAGAATATTGCTAGGAGTAGTAGTTTCATCCAGTCCTTCAGGTTATCAATCCGCACTGACATTTTTGTTTGCTCCAACATCCGCATTTATCTTGGTAGCAGTTGTCTGCTTCTAGGAAAGGACAAATCATATTTTATCCCCAAATAATATCTACAAACAATATAATAATAGAAATCCCTCCAATGATAAAATCATACCAAATAACCAAGTTTCTTATCAGTTCATCTATAGCTATCCCTCATTAACATAAGTTACTCTCATTTTAGAACTACAATAATGAACATTTAACTCTGATAAATCTTTAAGCCTCTTTCCACAACTACAAACGAATGGCATTTTATCCCTGTCCTTTATGGTTTTCAATATATCGTCTATATAAATGATATAAACCACCAGTTAAGAATATAACAATTACTAAGACTAATACATTAATCAGTATCTTTGATAAATCCATTGAAGTTGATATACCCATACTTATCTATCCCTCTTTATCACTATATTTTAGTTCAGCCATTCGTAAAAATAGAAAAGGAATCAATAATGGAGGAAACGCCCAAGGTGTTCTCTGACATGCAAACACATACTTATCTATCCAAGCAAACATTTTTATCCCTCAAGTTTATGTTTTACTCTCACAAAATATAATAAAATCAAACTCAATACTGGAAAAGTAACACAGATTACAAGCCATATTGACCATATCTTGAATAGAACATAAATAACAATAGACGATAAAAGGATAAATAGATTGAATACCAACCATAACAACCATACAGTATAGGATACGGTCCAATCAATTTTTATATGAATTTTTAACCACTCCTTACATCATCCATTGGTCTTTTTCCACAAAGACCGCAATACCAACGACCTTCTGCATTTATTGTATCGCATTGCGAACATTTCCACATATCACCAAACCAGAGGAGTTGCTTAATCCATCGTTTCATATTATTTCTCCTTATCATCAACACCATGAAGGAAAACATGCTGACAATTAAAGCACTCAATAATCCACCCTTCTTGTGTAGAAAGAGAAAAAGAACTAAGCCATGCTCCCTGTGCTTCATTTGGATAGTAACAACGAGGACATACTGCCAATACTGTTATAGGCATTATTTCCTCCGTTTATGTGTAGCAATTTTATCTATCCATTCACCAACTTGATGGTTTCTTGACTCCTTTAGATTCATCAATTCTCTTTCTTGTTTAGTTATATTTGCAAAAGGATTTTTATTATCTGGATATTGTTTCCACCATCTATATACCATTCATTGCACCTCCTGACTTGTCTCTACAATCATAAACATAGTATCACATTTCTTATACATAGTTTTATCCCTCAACTAACTGTTTTTGTTCTAATAATGGCTGAGGATATGGCTGAAACCATCCTCCCTTACCATCGCAAACGTCACAAGGAACATTATCTTCTGGGTCAAGACAAGCACAGCAATCCTCACCGCAATCGTGATGAGAGTATCCAGAGCCACCACAGTTCCAGCAATCAGTCCATTCCCCTTCCTGAGCATCTTCTTTGTTTCGTGGCATTCTTAATCCTCAACAACCTTTTTCTGATTGTAGTTCTTTAATCACATCTTCGATAGTATCATACGTCAATAGCACTCTCTCCAACCAGGATAAAGAAACCCATTTTTCGTTTTCCATCTCCTGCAATGTATCTTCTGTAAATATCTTTTGTTGCCTGTATGTTATCGTTCACAATTCCTCCATTGCTATAAGAGTCATATCATCATCAAAGATGAGAACACAGTTTTCTGCTTCGATTCGTTTCATCTTATCCCTGCCTTTGATGTTTTTCAAACCAATTAGGATCTGGTCGCCATCCATCAACATAATTCTTCATTTGAAGATGGTCAACCTCCGTAAACGGCATATTCAAGTAATGCTGGATACTTGTAACAGCATCATGTCCTTGGCTTAAAGTAATTTCTGCCATATACCCAGGGTAATAGAACATCAACCAGCTCTCCCAGGTCTTACGAGTTGTCTTTACCCCTAATCCCTCTGGACCAATCCCTGCTGTTATTGCCCATCTCCTCATATTGTCCCTCCAGTTCTGGTATGCTGGTAATCTTTCGTCAAGTTGGAGGAAGTATTCGATTATCATTCTTCCTGGTTGGTTAAGTCGTACCCATCGTTCTGGTTGTGTTCTATGAACTTTTCTATCTGCTATCCTTGGCAAATGAATAAATTCACCTGTAAACCAACTAGGATAGTCCTGGAAGCGTTCTAGCTCGATATAACGCATTCCAGTATATAATAGAGCCTGGAGCATAGTTCGGTGTCGTTTCTTTACTACAGCCCGTAATAATGCCTCGTATTCATTCGGACGAAGTATTCTAACCCCCTCACGTATAATTTGCTGTTTCAGTTCATTGGGATTATGTATCATGCAATGTTAGTTAACATTACATGATTTTAATACTTTTCGGTCTTTCTTTATAAGGGAAAGCATATTTCAAAACAAATAGAACCATGAACCCTTCTCTCAAAACCACATGGTAAAAACAAAAGCATAGTATAAATATAGTTACAAACAATAAACAATTATATGGAAAATGATTTTAAAGACTATGACCGAGGATGCAGTATAAGCCTCTCAGGA
>Ga0209777_10001807_pt1 | contig 29577 bp, 39 predicted proteins | sample FrelakmetHBP12HB_FD_187147 | JGI IMG/M metagenome (GOLD analysis project Ga0209777, IMG submission 187147) | Freshwater lake sediment microbial communities from the University of Notre Dame, USA, for methane emissions studies -HBP12 HB (SPAdes)... | ecosystem: Environmental > Aquatic >...
ACAGGAACTTCCGGAGTAAGTACTATTGATATCTCCTCCCTTACCAGCATACCTGATCTTACAGTCGATTACGGCACAGCTCTTTCCTCTGTCGGCCTTCCCGCTACGGTTTCGGCCACTATGAGCGACAACAGCACCCAAAACCTAGCTGTAACCTGGGATTCAGGAACCCCGGCTTTCGACCCGAACACCGCCGGCACTTATAATTTCTCCGGCACTATTACTTTGCCCGACGGAGTTACCAACGCCAACAACTTAAAGGCCAGCGTTAATGTCATTATCGAACCCCAGCAGCAAGAACAGCCGGTCGGGTTGTTATACAGATTAGTGGATTTCCTGAACAGGCAGTCTTCGCCAAAGCCTTTGTCCGGGTCGGCGGGATTGGTCAGCCGGATTTATAATTTGCTGACAGGGGCGATCAGCAGGCCCAACTAAATGTTTTGACCGGGATAAAACATCCATGATATAATCAATAATTGACAGTATTTTTTGACCCCATTTATCTTTCCGTGGTATCATTAGAATATTCATGCTCCGAATTCTTGTAAGGCGAGTTTGATTATACAAAATATCCATTAATGCTTATCGGAAACTTTTCCACAGATTCTTAACAGCCGATGTATTGCTTTGCAGATAATTTACTTGTAAAATAAATCATTAATCATAATTAATAAATTAAATAAAAAATCATTATGCAGAAAGAACCTTCATCCACGCTATTAAACGTGTGCAATTTCATAATAAAATACAGCATATATGTATTAGTTTTTTTAATACCAATCTTTTTCCTGCCGTGGACCTCGGATGTGCTTGATTTCAACAAGCAGGTTGTTTTGGTATTTTTGGCCGTGCTGGCTTTCTTTGCCTGGATGGTCCAGACCATAGCCACAAAAAAATTCAGCGTGAATATGAGCAAGGTGCACATATTCGTGGGGGTCTTATTTCTGGTCTACCTGCTTTCAACCGCTTTTTCTTTATGGGGATACGGCAGTTTTTGGGGATGGCCCCAGGTTGTTTCAGACAGCTTGCTTACGATGATAGGCCTTACTTTATTCTATCTTCTGGTCAGCAACCTGTTTAACAGCGAAAAGATATGCGACCTGATAATAATTTTGTCTTACTCGGCATTTTTATCGGTGATTTACGGATTTTTCCAGGTGATAAGGCTGTATATATTCCCATTCAGCTTTTCAAAATCCCCGGTTTTCAATACAGTGGGCAATACAGTCGGGATTTTAGGATTTTTTGCAATTGCGATGCTTCCTTTGTTCTTCCTTTCATTAGCTGAGAAAAAACCCGCACGTTTGATCCTTTTCTGGGCGATAGTTTTTTCCATCGGCCTGCTTGTGGTATTGAATTATCCTGTTTTGTGGTGGCTTGCGGCGATATGTTCTGTCTTGGTGATAGTTTTCCAGACGCAGAAAAGGGATTATTTCGACAGCAAGCTCCTGATTTTCCCGATGTTTTTCCTTGTGGTTTCCCTGTTTTTCATCATCTTGAAACCGACAATCAGCATCATCCCGAATTCTCCGATTGAAATATTCCTGAACCAGAAGACCAGCCTTAGCATAGCTTTGAAATCCTTGAAAGGCAACCCGCTTTTCGGCTCGGGACCCGGGACTTTCAGCTATGACTTCCTGAAATATAAGAGCATTGATTTCAATGACAGCTCGTTATGGTATCTGGCTTTCAGCACTTCGGCCTCGAAGGTCCTGACGGTTCTGGCGACTACCGGAGTTCTGGGGTTCTTGGCATTCTTGGCCCTGATGGTTTATGTCATTTATTGCGGAATCAGATATTTTTTCATTGATAAAAAGCACGACGATTCTTATTGGACGGTGTCCATCAATGTTTTCATCAGTTTCATTGTCGTGAGCGTGGGATTTTTCCTGTTTTCCAACAGCGTAACTTTGGACTTCCTTTATTTTTTCCTGGCTGCGGCGTTCGTCGCCCTCACTTCCAGGGAGAGAAAGGAATATGAGGTTGAGTCGTCTTCACTGATGTCTTTAGGAGCTATTTTCATATTCACCTTATGCTTTGTTTTCGGCTTCGGGCTTTTGATTCTGACCGGCCAGAAATATATTGCTGAAGCATATTATAACCAGGGGCTGGTGCAATGGCAGAACGGGAAAAGCGATGCCGGGTTGGCAGAGGTGGAGAAAGCAGCAAGCTATAATTCGGGTTCAGACCTGTATTTCAGGCAGCTGTCGCAGCTTTACCTTTCCAAATTGGCCCAAACGCTCAATGACCAGACTCTGGCCAAGGACAAAAAAAGCAGTAATATACAGCTGTTCTTCAGCAATGCTATAAACGCATCCCAGATGGCGACCAGCATTAATCCTAAAAATATCAATAATTGGTTCGTACGGGCTTCTGTTTACCAGAATTTCATAGGGTTGGTTCCCGGAACGGCAGACTGGTCTATAAAATCTTACGATGAGGCGATAAAATTGGACCCGAATAACCCTTACTATCCGACACAAGAAGGAATTGTTTACCTGACTGAAGTTTCCACCTTGACCCAGGACCAGCAGTCGCAAAAGCCCGACCTTCTTACAAAAGCTGGAACGCAGTTCGGCAAAGCAATACAATTGAAGCCAGATTATGCGCCGGCTATTTATCAGATGGCAATGATGCTCCAGATGCAAGGGAAAACGGACGAAGCGATTAAAAAACTGGTGGAAACCAAGCAATATGCGCCTAGCGACATAGGATTGGCTTTCCAATTGGGATTGCTTTATTACCAGACAAAAGATTATAAGAACGCACAGGGAGAATTTGAAAGAGCAGTCGGCATTTCCCCGAATTATTCCAACGCTCTGTATTTCCTGGGTTTGACTTATTTCAACGAAGGGCAAAATGACAAAGCAATTACCGAGATTTCCAAGGTTGTACAATTGAATCCGGATAATAAAGACGTTAAAAATGTTTTGAGCAACCTCAAGGCAGGCAATGATCCGTTTGCCGGAGCTTCTACATCAGCCGCAACCCCGACAGCCGCGACATCGACCACAAATACAACGCCGGCTCCGATAGAACAAACACCGCAAACAAAATAATACGGCTAAGAGAAACAAACAAAAATCCGCTGAAAAGCGGATTTTTGATTGGTCGGGGCGCCGGGATTTGAACCCGGACTAAATCCACCCCATGGACTCGTGCTACCGTTACACTACGCCCCGATATTTTGGTGTGGGGCAAGCCATATCCACAGGGGGTTTATTTATTTTCTTTACTCAAGGCCTTGATGCATTTGGTGCAGGCCAAGACTCTTTTTCCGGAAAAGGGGATTGCTGCCTTGGGCGATTTGGCACCCTTGGGGACGACTGCCCATTGCAGGTTAGGATATTTCCTCAGCTTGTGGGTTGGATTATATTTGCCCCTCAATTTCACTAAGACCCAATTTACTGTGGAAGTTTTACCGCAGATTTCGCATACTTTAGACATATGGTTTTTTTAATGTTTTTTTGATAATTTATGATACAACTTATATTACACTAACTTCCATTTTTTTACAATATCTGATATAATCAAATGTATGATTGTCACGACAATCTTTATCTTGTTGGTCTTATTTTTTTCCATAATCATCCATGAAATAGCCCATGGCTCGGTTGCGTTGCTTCTGGGCGATAATACCGCAAAGAACGAGGGGAGGCTTACTTTGAACCCTTTAAAGCACATAGATTTTTTTGGAACAATCATACTGCCCTTTTTTTTGCTTCTGGCAACCAGGGGGCAGGGTCCGGTTTTCGGCTGGGCCAAACCCGTTCCGATCAATCCTTATAATTTCAAGGATAAAAAATGGGGGCAATTGAAGGTGGCGATAGCCGGCCCCGCCGTTAATTTCATAATTGCAGCTCTTTTCGGCCTGCTGATAAGATTTGTAAACATGCCGCAGAATTTTTCAGAACTCATAAGCGTCATCGTGTTTTATAACTTTTTGTGGGGATTATTCAATTTATTGCCAATTCCTCCGCTTGACGGCTCCCATATACTTTTCACGTTTTTGCCCGAAAGCTGGAGCAAATTCAAGATTTTCATGAATCAATACGGATTGGTTATTCTGGTTTTCCTTATATTTTTCGGATTGGGTTCTTTAGGAAATAGCGCACGTTATTTTTCTTATTTAGTTGGGGGGGATAAGTTAAGATATTTGCTAGATAACTTCGGTTCATAAATATCTTGAACAGCGGAAAGCGCCAAAAAGCATTGACATCGTCCTGAATATTTGCTAAATTATATTTTATTGTTACATTTTTTATAAAAAACTAAATTCATATGTGTCCGACAATCCACCAACTCATCAAAAGAGGAAGAAAACAGCAGAAAAACCGCACAAAAATGCCGGCGCTGGAATTCGGCTTCAATGTTTTGAAAAATAGGCCCACTTATTATCCCGCACCGTTCAAGAGGGGAGTTTGCGTCAAGGTTTTTACCACTACTCCTAAAAAACCTAACTCAGCCTTGAGAAAGGTGGCCAGGGTGAAACTTTCCAATGGGATGGAAGTGACTGCTTATATCCCGGGCGAAGGCCATAATCTGCAGGAGCACTCGGTAGTCATAATCAGGGGCGGAAGGGTAAAGGACTTGCCGGGCGTGAGGTACCATATAGTAAGGGGTATTTTGGATACAGGAGGAACAGAGGGAAGGAAACAGTCAAGAAGCAGGTATGGCGTCAAAAAAGAGAAGAAAACAAAATAGCAAATAGTATAACATTATAACAATATAGCGACATAATAAGATGAAACGATTCAAAAAACACATAATAGCTCCGGACAGGATGTATAGCGACGTTACGCTTGCAGTGTTTATAAACAAAGTCATGCAGAAAGGCAAAAAAACCACTGCACAAAGGCTGGTTTACGATGCTTTTGACATAATAAAAGAAAAAACGAAAAAAGAGCCAATCGATGTTTTTAGGCAGGCTATTGATAACGCTTCGCCGATTTTGGAAGTCAGACCGAAAAGAATCGGGGGCGCTACTTACCAGGTGCCGGTTGAAGTGAAAGGCGGAAGAAAGCTGGCTTTGGCCATAAGATGGATACTTGACGGAGCCCGTTCCAAGAAAGGCAAGCCCATGGCCGAGAAATTGAGCCAGGAGCTGATTGAGGCCGCCAATAACACAGGCGGAGCCATCAAAAAGAAAAATGATACTCATAAAATGGCAGAAGCCAACAAGGCCTTTGCGCATTTTGCCCGTTAATAAAAATATAAAATTTCTAATTTTTAAGTTTTTAGTTTTTTAAAAAAATGCCCAGGCAAAGCCCAATAGACAGAATCAGGAATATCGGCGTCATTGCCCATATTGACGCCGGCAAAACAACTGTATCAGAGCGGTTGATTTTTTATACAGGCTCATCCCATAAAATAGGAGAAGTGCACGAAGGTGAAACTGTTATGGACTGGATGGTGCAGGAAAGGGAAAGGGGCATTACGATCACTGCTGCGGCCACAACCTTGCAGTGGAAAAATCATCAATTGAATTTGATTGACACTCCCGGCCATATTGATTTTACAGCTGAAGTCCAGCGTTCTTTGAGGGTGCTTGACGGCGCTGTGGTTGTTTTTGACGGCGTAGCCGGAGTTGAGCCGCAATCTGAAACGGTCTGGAGGCAAGCTGACAAATACGGCACGCCCAGGGTTTGCTTTATAAACAAGCTGGACAGGATGGGAGCTAATTTTGAAGCAGACGTGCAATCTATTTACGATAAGCTTACTTTGAATGCGGTACCGGTGCAGATTCCTATGGGTTTGGAAGAAAGGTTCCAGGGCGTAGTGGATTTGTTCACCATGAAATCCCTTTATTTTGAAGGAGAAAAAGGCGAGAAAGTGGTGGAAAAAGAAATTCCCGCTGAGTTTAAGGAAGAAGCCGAAAAATACCACAAAGCAATGGTGGAAAAAATCGCCGGAGAAGACGAAAACCTTTTGGAACAATTTATGGCTGGCAAAGAATTGAGCATCCAGGAATTAAAGGCGTCTTTAAGGAAAAGTGTTTTGGCTTACAAGCTGGTGCCGATTTTTTGCGGGTCAGCCCTTAAAAATAAGGGCGTACAGCCTGTTTTGGATGCAGTCGTGGAATATCTGCCGTCTCCCGTTGATGTAAAGCCCACAGAGGGGATTGATCCTAAAACCGGCAGCACAATAATCCGAAAACCAGATGACAAGGAGCCCTTCTCGGCTTTAGTTTTCAAAATTGCCACAGACCCATATGTCGGTACCTTAACTTATTTCAGAATTTATTCCGGAGTCTTGAACAAAGGTTCTTATGTTTCTAACTCAGTTACCGGCGAGCAGGAAAGGATCAGCCGTATTTTAAGGATGCATGCCAATGAAAGAACAGAATTAGACTCTTTGTACGCCGGCGAAATCGGTGCGACTGTGGGCTTGAAAAACACCAAAACCGGCAATACTCTTTGCGATATAGAGAATCCGATTGTTTTGGAAAAGATTGTGTTCCCGGAACCGGTAATCGATATGAGGATTGAGCCGAAAACAAAAGCTGACCAGGAAAAACTGACTGTTTCTTTGAGGAAATTGGCCGACGAAGATCCTACATTCAGGATAAGAGAAGACCAGGAAACATCGGAGACAATCATTTCCGGCATGGGAGAATTGCATTTGGATATTATTACCGACCGGCTAAAAAGGGAATTTAATGTTGATGCTAATTACGGCCGGCCACAGGTAGCTTACAAAGAAACTATCGTGGGCGAGGCTGAGGCCGAGGGCAAATATATAAGACAGTCCGGCGGCAAAGGCCAATTCGGCCATTGCTGGCTCAGGGTTAAGCCACTGGAAAGGGGCAAAGGATTTGATTTCGTAGATGAGATTAAGGGCGGAGCTATTCCAAAAGAATTTATCAAGCCAATTGAGAAAGGCGTTGTAGAGGCAATGAGCAAGGGCATATTGGCGGGATATCCTCTCGTAGATATTGAAGTTACCTTATATGATGGCAGTTTCCACGAAGTTGATTCTTCTGAATTTGCCTTTAAGATTGCAGGCTCAATGGCCTTCCAGGAAGCGGCCAGAAGGGCAAAAGTAGTCATATTAGAGCCTGTTATGAAGGTTGAGGTGGTTACACCCGCAGATTTCTTCGGCCAGGTTATTTCTGACCTGAATTCAAGGAGGGGCAAGATTGAGAATACCAAAGAAAGACTGGGAATGAGGATAGTTGATTCAATGGTCCCGCTGTCTGAGATGTTCGGCTATGCAACGGCAATCCGTTCATTAACAGAGGGCAGAGCGACATTCACAATGGAATTCGATCATTATGAAAGGATGTCGGATAATATTGCCAAGGAGATTATAGAAGGGAAGCGAAAATAAAAAGGGTATTGACCTTGACAGCAAAATATATTAATATAATTATTAGTTTCCAAAATTATAATTAATAATAAAAATAATAAAGACGCCCTAGCGTCTATATAAAAAATATGGCAACAGAAAAATTCGAAAGAACAAAACCGCACTTAAACATCGGCACAATCGGCCACGTTGACCACGGAAAGACCACGTTGTCGGCCGCAATCATGAAAGTTTCGAAACTGCGCGGTTTTAAGTCGTCTGATAAATCAGTAGACCAGATTGATGCTTCTCCGGAAGAAAAAGCCAGAGGCGTTACCATTTCAATTTCTCACTTGGAATTCGAAACCCCGAAAAGACATTATGCCCACATCGATTGCCCCGGCCACGCTGATTATATTAAAAACATGATCACCGGCGCCGCCCAGATGGATGGTGCGATTTTGCTCGTTTCTGCTCCGGACGGTCCGATGCCCCAGACTAAAGAGCACATACTTTTGGCCAGGCAGGTAGGTTTGCCAAGTTTGGTTGTGTTCATGAACAAAGTTGACCAGGTTGAAGACCCGGAAATTTTGGATTTGGTTGAATCAGAAGTAAGGGAGCTCTTGAAGAAAAACAATTATCCGGGAGATGAAATCCCGATTATCAGAGGTTCCGCCCTGCAGGCCCTGGATGCAACTTCAGCCGATGATCCGAAAGCCAAATGCATCATCCAATTGCTCGATGCGGTTGATAACTATATTCCTGAGCCGAAAAGAGAATTAGACAAGCCGTTCGTCATGGCCATAGAAGACGTATTCTCGATTGAGGGCAGGGGAACAGTGGCTACCGGCAGGATTGAAAGAGGAGTCGTCCACCCCAACGAAGAAGTAGAAATAATCGGCCTTAAGCCAACTTCAAAAACCGTTGTAGTTTCTGTTGAAATGTTCAACAAATCCCTTGATGAAGGAAGAGCAGGAGACAATGTGGGGCTTCTTTTAAGAGGCACTAAAAAGGAAGACATCGAAAGAGGCCAGGTATTGGCCAAACCGGGATCTATAACTCCTCATACAGAATTTACAGGAGAAGTTTATGTGCTGTCCAAAGAAGAAGGCGGAAGGCACACTCCTTTCTTTGCAGGATACAAACCCCAGCTTTATATCAGGACGACCGACGTAACCGGCGAAGTCACTTTGCCGGCAGGAACAGAAATGGTGATGCCCGGAGATACAGCTAACTTGACTGTTAAACTGATTTCTCCCGTCGCTTTGGAAGAAAAACAGAGGTTTGCCATCAGGGAAGGCGGAAAGACAGTTGGCGCCGGAGTGGTAACTAAAATAATAAAATAGAATTGTCTGCTTAAAAAGAACCTTAACATGCCAACTAAGAAAAAAACCGCAACTGCCGTTAAAGAAGCGGAGAAAATCGAACAAAGCCAGATCGACGAGAAAAAACCTCATTTGAGGATAAAGCTGCGCGCCTATGACCATAAAATAATCGATAATTCAGCAAGGCAGATCATCGATATCGCAACGCGCTATGGAGCTGAAGTCATCGGCCCGATCCCGTTGCCCACCGAAATATTGAAATACACCGTTAACAGGTCAAGCTTTGTCCATAAGAACGCCAGGGAGCAATTTGAAATGAGGGTGCATAAAAGGATAATCGATATCTTGAATCCCAATTCAGACATCTTAGAGGCATTAAGGGATATGAACCTGCCATCAGGTGTTGACATCACAGTTAAGATTTAGTAGTATAACACTATTCTAAAATTAGATTTAGGATACTGACCCGGTGGTTCCGCCAAGCGCGTAGCCAGCCGTCTTAAGTCCTGTTTCAAGTAATTTTGAAATACCGGGCTTACGTCCGGTATTTAGTTATATACGAGACAAAATATAATGAAATTCATTCTCGGAAAAAAAATCGGAATGTCTCAGTTTTTCACGAAAGAAGGACGATTCGTCCCCGTTACTTTGATTGAAGCGGGGCCGTGTTATGTGTTGCAAAGGAAAAACAAAGAGAAAGACGGATATGAGGCTGCCCAGGTCGGTTATGATGCCATCACTAAAGCTAAAAAAATCAAGAAAACCCAGAAAGGCAAAGAATATAAATTCATAAAAGAACAGAGGATAGAGGAAAAAGACCCTGCCAAAACAGGAGACAAAATCGATTTATCAGCCTTCAAAGAACAGGAAAATATCAATATTGTCGGCACTTCTAAGGGAAAAGGGTTCCAGGGGGCCATGAAATTGCATAATTTTAAGGGAAAACTGGCTTCCCATGGCGTCAAGCACGAGCACAGGACAATCGGCTCCATAGGTTCAAGGTGGCCGCAAAGAGTTGTACTGGGGAAAAGAATGCCGGGAAGGATGGGAGGAGAAAGGACAACTGTTAAAAATTTGAAAATAGTGAAAATCGATCTGGAAAATAATTTATTAATAGTGAGAGGGGCGGTTCCGGGCAAACCGGGGACCGTGCTCGAAATCACTGGCCGATAATTTTTATCATAATAATCCAAATATGAAAGCCGTAGTTTACAACACAGAAGGAAAAGAAGTCGGGAATGCCTTATTGCCGAAGGAAATTTTTGACGTCAAAATGAATTCCGATTTGCTGCACCAGGTGATGGTTTCACAGATGGCTAACCGCAGGCAGATCCAAGCCCACACAAAAGACAGGTCAGAAGTAAGGGGCGGGGGCAAAAAACCCTGGCGCCAGAAGGGAACGGGCAGGGCGAGGGCAGGTTCAAGCAGATCGCCTATTTGGAAAGGCGGCGGAGTTACATTCGGCCCGAGGAAAGACAAGATTTATAAAAAAGATATTCCGAATAAGATAAGGATAAAGGCTTTGTTGATGGTTTTGTCGGAAAAGGCCAGAAAGAATTTATTAGTGCTTTTAGACACATTAAAATTACAGAAACCTAAAACCAAGGAAATGGCCGGCATTTTAAGCAAGCTTCCATGCAAAAAGAGCTGCCTGATAATCCTGCCGAGTTACGACAAGGCTTTAATCTTATCGTCCAGGAATATACCGAAAATCAACACCATAGAAGCCAGGAATTTGAATGTTTTGGACCTGCTTTCTTCGCAATATCTGCTTATGCCCAAAGATTCCATCAAAACCATCAAAGAGACATTTTTAAAAAACGTAAAAGTAGCAGAGGAAACCCCAGCTAAATAATATGGCACTCTTAGACATTTTTAAAAAAAAGGAAGAGAAAGCTCCTGTTAAGAAGCAATCACCGGCAAAAAGCAAATCTCTTGAAAAAAAAGCGGCTCCAGTTGTCGCCAAGCCGGAAACACCCAGGCAAAAGCAGCCCAAGTCAGGATTTATTTATGGCATAGTGAAAAAGCCCCATATCTCAGAAAAGGCGACAAACTTAGGACAAATCAACCAGTATGTTTTTGAAGTTTATCAGAAATCAAATAAAATCGAAGTCAAAAAAGCGATTGAAAATATTTACGGCGTGGATGTTTTAAGGGTTAACATTATTAAAATTCCGGGGAAAACAATGAGGATGGGCAGGACAGAAGGATTCAAATCAGGATATAAAAAAGCCGTGGTTACGATCAAAGAAGGCCAAAAGATTGAAATATTATAAGGTTTTTTAAGCAAATTAATCATGAAAACATATAAAGCAACAACACCATCAAGAAGGGAAATGACGGGTATCGATTACTCTGTCCTGACGAAAAAAGAGCCGGAAAAGTCTCTGCTGCTTTCTTTCAAAAGCAGGGCGGGAAGGGCCCAGAACGGCAGGATCACAGTGCGCCACCAGGGCGGAGGAGTGAAAAGGCTTTATAGGATAATCGAATTCGGCCAGCCGAAACTGGATGTCGCAGCCAAGGTATTGGCTTTGGAATATGACCCATACAGAACAGCTTTCATCGCTCTTTTGGAATATCCTGATAAGACAAAATGCTATATTTTAGCCGCGCAAGGCCTGAAAGTCGGGGACGAAGTAATATTTTCTGAAAACGCCAAATTAAATCCGGGAAACAGGACCGCTTTAAAAAATTTGCCGGTAGGAACCATGGTCCACAATATTGAGATAGAACCGGGCAGGGGAGGCTTATTAGTCCGTGGAGCGGGAACTGCCGCGCAGGTTTTAGCGCAGGAAGAAGGCTTCGCCCTGTTGAAAATGCCGTCAACAGAAGTCAGGAAAATAAAAAATAAATGTTTCGGTTCCGTCGGAGCGATTTCCAATCCGGAGCACCGTTTCGTTAACTTAGGAAATGCCGGAAGAGCCCGCCGGATGGGAGTAAGACCGGGAGTGAGAGGTTCGGCCATGAATCCTTGTGATCATCCTCATGGGGGCGGCGAGGGCAGGCAGCCAATCGGGCTTAAATATCCGAAGACTCCTTGGGGCAAGCATGCCTTGGGAGTAAGAACCAGAAAAAATAAAAGATTATCAAACAAATATATTATTCAAAGAAGAACAAAAAACAAATAATATGTCAAGAAGTCTTAAAAAAGGGCCATTTGTAGATCCAAGATTATTGGAAAAAATGGCAAAAGTAAGGAAGGAAGACCGGACTATCATCAAGACCTGGTCAAGGGATTGCAGCATCGCCCCTGAAATGGTCGGATATATTTTTGGCGTGCACAACGGAAAAGATTTTGTTACTGTCAATGTCACCGAAGATATGGTCGGGCATAAGCTCGGGGAGTTTTCTTCTTCAACTATATTCAAGAGGCATGGCGGAAAGATGCAGAGGGACATAGAACAGGCGGCAGAACAAAAAGAATCGGAAAAAATCGCAGCCACAAAGACAACAGCACCAAAAGCTCCGGTAAAATAAAGGTAAAACCATTTGCATAAAAACATGGACATCACAGTCAAATTAAATCATTTACGCATATCCCCGAGGAAAGTCAGGCAGGCAGTCAACCTGGTGAGAGGGAAAAAAGCTTTGGAAGCGCAGACACTTCTCAGATTTTCTTCAGTTAGGCCGGCAAAATCAGTATTGAAACTTCTGAACAGCGCGATTGCTTCGGCCAAAAATGATTTTCAGATAGAATCAGAAAATTTATATATTTCGGAAATATTCGCGAATGAAGGCCCTAAATTAAAAAGATTCAGGCCGGTTTCCCGGGGATCAGCGCATCCTTTGTGGAAAAGGAATTCCCATGTAGTCTTGACTCTTTCTGAAATCACGCCGACAGCCAAGAAAGAAAAGAAATCGCCTGGATCATCGGAGCCGAAAGAAAAAACAGCAGAACCGGCCAGGCCAGAGGGAGCTGCGGCAAAAGAAAAAGAATCGCAAACGAAAAGAGAAAAGCCGAAATTTGAAAGGAAAGATTCAAAAAAGCAAGCCAGCAAGGGAGTTTTGAATAAAATATTCAGAAGAAAATCAATGTAACCCAGCTCGGGTATTTTTCCAAAAGAGCCGCCGTTCTCCTGCGGGAGCCGGCTACTCTCGTCCTGCGGGACTGCGAGGTGCTCTTTCGGAAAAATCCCTCGCTTAACTGTTAATAAAATAGTATGTCACATAAAGTCCATCCAAAATCATTTAGAATCAAAGGAATGGAGGATTGGTCAATCCGCGGCTTTTACGGTACAAAACCGGCCAAGCATTTTGAGGAAGATTTTACAATAAGAGAGTTTTTGATAAATAAATTAGCCGAAGCCCAGGTTGCTTCAGTGGAGATTGAACACTCGTCCAATAAAATGAGCGTCATCATATATACGGCTAGGCCTGGCATCATAATCGGGCGCGGCGGGGAAGGGGTGGAAAAAATAAAAGAGATGGTGGCCAAGAGGATGGTCAGCAGGAAAAAAGAATCGCAGAAAAAAGAAATAAAGATAGAAATCAGGGAAATAAAAAACCCATTTATATCGGCACCGTTGGTTGGACAGGGAATTGCCCAGCAGATAGAAAAAAGGATTCCATTCAGGCAGGTTCTGAAAAGAACAATGGAAAGGGTGATGTCCAACAAGGAAGTCAAAGGGGCAAGGCTTGAAGTCGGCGGAAGATTGAACGGAATTGAAATCGCCAGGAAAGAATGGTTAAGGCAGGGCCAGTTGCCCAGGAATACTTTAAGGGCAGACATCGAATACGCAGAATGCCGGGCGTATTGCACTTATGGAGTCATCGGAATAAAAGTTTGGATCTACAAAGGAGAAAAATTCGACTAATTTCAAAAAAACATGAGTATCTTAATGCCGAAAAAAGTAAAACACAGAAAATGGCACAAAGGAGTGACCAGGGGTATTGAAACCCGCGCCACCGAGCTTAACTTCGGCAGTTTTGGATTGAAATGCTTAAGCACCAAATGGGTTACCGCCAGGCAGATAGAAGCAGCCAGGCGCGTTATCATCCGCTATCTTAAAAAAGGAGGGAAGCTCTGGATAAGGATATTTCCGGACAAGCCGGTAACATTCAAAGGCAACGAAGTGCCTATGGGCGGCGGCAAAGGCGGGGTTGATCATTATGTATATCCGATCAAGCCGGGAAGGATAATTTTCGAACTGGACGGCATTAAGGAAGACATGGCCAGGGAAGCCTTCAAAATGGCCGGAGGTAAATTGCCGATTAAAACAAAATTTATATCAAAATAACTGAACCAACATGAAAGCAGCCGAATTAAGAAAAAGAACCAAAGAAGAATTGGAAAAATACCTTAAAGAATCAAGGGAGAATTTAGGCAAGATTATTTTCAAATTGGCAGCCAATAAGCAAAAGAACGTGAGGGAGATAAGGAATATAAAAAGAGATATTGCAAGGACTTTAACTATACTTAAAAGCAAATAATAAAAACCATGCCAAAAAGAAAATTAACGGGAAAAGTCATTTCCGATAAAATGCAGAAGACCGTTGTGGTTGAAGTGGAAAGAATGAAAGAACATCCTAAATATAAAAGGAGATTTAAAGTCCACAAAAAATACAAAGCGCACGATGAGAAAGGAGAGTATAAAACAGGCGAAACGGTTGTCATCGAAGAATGCAGCCCGATATCAAAAGATAAAAAATGGAAAGTAATCAGCAAAATACAATAATAAATAATATATGATACAGCCAAGATCAATGTTAAAAGTGGCGGATAACACCGGAGCGAAAATCATCCAGTGCATCCATGTCCCGGGTTCAACCAAAAGGCGCTATGCCCAGTTGGGAGATCTTATAGTGGCTGCGGTAAAGAAAGCGGAACCCAGGAAGCTGGTTAAAAAACACGATGTCGTAAAAGCCATAATCATCCGCCAGAGAAAAGAATATAAAAGGATAGACGGCTCTTATATCCGGTTTGACGACAACGCAGTTGTGATAGTGGACGATGAGAAAAAACCGAAAGGCGGAAGGATTTTCGGCCCTGTAGCAAGGGAAATAAAAGAAAAAGGATTGACGGAAATAGTTGTTTTGGCTCCGGAATTAGTCTAACCATTATTTTATAAACATGAAAATAAAAAAAGGCGACACAGTTTTAATAATTTCAGGGAAAGACCGCTCAAGGACCGGCAAGGTTTTGGATGCTTTCATAAAAGAAGGCAAAGTCGTGGTGGAAGGGATTAATTTGAGGAAAAAACACGTAAAACCCAAGAGATCGGGCGAGAAAGGCCAGATAGTCCAGCTGCCTTCTCCGATGGATGTTTCCAATGTCAAACTTATCTGTTCTAAATGCAGCAAGGCTACCAGGGTGGGCTTCAGGAAAGAGGGCGACAAGAAATACAGGATTTGCAAAAAATGTAACCAAGAAACCTAACATGAATTTAAAAGAAAAATATCAAAAAGAAATTGTGAAACAGATGATGGCAGACTTGGGTTATAAGAATATAATGGCCGTACCCAAAATAAAGAAGGTTGTTTTGAATTCCTGTTTTGGCAAGGAAGTTGCCAGCAAAACCGGCGCGGAAAGAGACAAATTTTTACAGAACGTAATGCATGACCTTACCGCGATTTCCGGGCAAAAGCCGAAAGTTTTGAAATCAAAGAAATCAATTTCCGGGTTTAAATTAAGGGGAGGGATTGACATCGCCGCCATGGTCACATTGAGAAAAGACAGGATGTATGATTTTTTGGAAAGATTTATAAACTTAACCCTGCCGCGTTCAAGAGACTTTAAGGGGATAGACTCAAAATCAATTGATAAAAAAGGAAACCTTACAGTCGGGTTTAAGGAAGACATCGCTTTTCCGGAAGTCATAACCGAGAAAGAAAAAACAATATTCGGGCTGGAGGTTACGATCTCAACGACTGCAAAAACCAAAGAAGAGGGGCTGGCATTGCTTAAACTGATGGGTTTCCCGATAAGAGAAGAAAAAAATAAGAAAAACAAAGAGTAAAAATTTTAAAAAAAAATTTAATTATGGCAACAGACGCCCAAATAGCAAAATCAAAAAAGAAACCGAAATTCAGCACAAGGATAGTGAGGAGATGTTTTATATGCGGCCGAAGGCACGGTTTTATCAGAAATTTCGGGCTTTGCAGGATTTGTTTCAGGGAATTGGCAAATAGGGGTGAAATTCCGGGTATTAAAAAATCATCTTGGTAGAGGGCGAAAACCAGAAGCTATTATAAACAAAAAACAGTAAATTATCGAAATATGACAGATCCAATAGCGGACATGCTAAATCAAATAAGGAATGCCCAGGCGGTATTGAAACCCGAGGTTTCGATACCTTATTCAGGATTAAAGCAAGAAATTGCCAATATTTTGGTTGAAGAAGGATTCCTTTCCAGCACCAAGCAATTGCCGAAGAAAAATAATAAAGTTTTGAAAATAGTTTTGAAATACAACCAGGGGATTCCCGCAGCTTCGGGATTGAAAAGGATATCCAAGCCCGGGCAGAAGATTTATGCAAAATATGCTGATATTAAAACCGTGAAAGGAGGCACAGGTATTGCGATAATTTCAACGTCCAAGGGATTGATGACGAACAAAAAGGCCAGAAAAGAAAAATTAGGGGGCGAAATAATCGCCGAAATCTGGTAATAATAAATATCCAAACATATGTCAAGAATAGGCAAAAAACCAATTGATATACCGGCCGGAGTAAAAGTGGAGATTTCGGGACAGGTTCTTAAGGTTTCGGGGCCCCGGGGCGAGCTTTCACAAAAAATCAACCCGCAAATCGTTTCAGAAGTGAAAGACGGGAAAATTTTGATTTCTCTCAAAGAAAAAGGTTCATCTGACGGCAAGGTAAGAGCCCTGTGGGGATTGTACCGCGCGCTCATCAACAACATGGTTTCGGGAGTCACCAATGGATTTGAAAAGAAATTGGACATCCAGGGAGTCGGTTATAAGGCTGCAGTTGAAGGCAACGACCTTGTTTTGAGCGTAGGATTCACTAATCCGGTAAAAGTTGCGTGTCCGGACGGCATTAAATTTTCAGTTGAAAAGAATATTGTCACCATTTCCGGATTTGATAAAGAAAAAGTCGGGCAGATTTCGGCCATAGTCAGGGGAGTGAAGCAGGCCGAGCCGTACAAAGGCAAAGGAATAAAATATGTCGGAGAAAAAATAAGGAGGAAAGAAGGCAAGAAAGTTGTTGCCGCGAAAAAGTAATTAAGCAATATAGTATATAATAAGATGAACCCAAATTTAAAAAATCAAAAAAGGCAGAGATTGCATAAAAAAATCAGGTCAAGGGTCAAAGGCACCAAAGATTGCCCGCGGCTTTGCGTTTTCAGGTCAACAAGCCATATCTATGCCCAATTGATCAATGATGAAAACAAGAAAGTTTTGGCGTCAGCCAGCGATGTGAAATTGGCCGGCAAAAAAGCCAATAAGGTCAATCTTGCAAAAGAAATCGGAAAACTGATCGCTGAAAAAGGCAAGAAATTAAAGATAGAAAAAGTGGTTTTTGACCGCGGCGGATTCTTATACCACGGCAGGATAAAATCCCTGGCCGAAGGCGCAAGAGAGGCGGGATTAAAATTTTAATAAGCAGGAAATAACAAATAAATTCTAATTACAAAAATATGGCTTTTGATAATAAAAATAGAGGAGATAGGAGGGGACCCCGGGATTTCAAACCAAAAGATGAATTCGATTCAAAGCTTTTGGATTTAGCCAGGGTTACCAGGGTCACAGGAGGCGGCAAAAGGATGAGATTCAGAGCTGTTGTGGTAGTCGGCGACCGCAAGGGCAAGATAGGGTTGGGCGTTGATAAGGGCAAAGATGTCTCCCAGTCAGTAGAGAAAGCCACGAGGCGCGCCAAGAAAAATTTGGTGATCATAGCAATAAAAGAAAACACAATACCCCATGAAGTAGAGGCTAAATTTGGTCCATCTGTAATTTTGATAAAACCGCAGATGAAGGGCAGGGGGTTGGTCGCCGGCGGAGTAGTAAGGACGATTTGCGATTTGGCGGGCATCCGGGATATTTCTTCAAAAATTCTTTCCCGATCGAAAAATAAATTGAACAATGCTAAAGCGACAATCGAGGCGTTAAAAAAATTAAAACTAAAAGTTTAATTCTATGCAATTACACGAAATAAGACCGTTGCATAAAACTAAAAATGGAAAAAGGGTCGGTCGCGGCGGAAGAAGGGGGACCTATTCCGGCAAAGGAGTGAAAGGCCAGAAATCAAGAGCCGGCAGGAAGATGATGCCGATGATCAGGGAAATCATTAAAAGATATCCTAAGTTGAAAGGCTATAAATACCACGGTATTGCAAAAGACCTTGCGGTTTTGAACGTTGAAGTTTTAGAAAAGGAATTTGAGGCCGCTGAAATCGTGAACCCGGAAAATTTGCTTAAAAAAGAGATTATTCGTAGAATAAAAGGGAAAGCCCCGAATGTTAAAATTTTAGGAACGGGAGAGATCAAGAAGTCCCTGACCATCGAAGGCTGCAAAGTATCGGCCGAGGCAAGGAAAAAGATAGAAAAAGCCGGCGGTGTAATCAAATAAAAAAAGAAAAAATGTGGTTCCAAAAATTAGCTCAACTTTTTAAAAACAAGGAACTCCGCGATAAAATCCTTTTTGTTTTGGGAGTTTTTGTTGTTTTCAGGGTAATGGCCAATATACCTATCCCGGGCGTCGGCCTCGAAAATTTACGCAGTTTTTTCAATAATAACCAGGTTTTCGGGCTTTTGAATATTTTTACCGGGGGCGCCCTGAGCAATTTTTCAATCACCATGCTTGGCTTGGGCCCGTATATCACTTCAACAATCATTTTGCAGTTATTGACGATGATTTTCCCGGCATTGGAAAAGCTATACAGGGAAGAAGGAGAAGCCGGCCAGCGCAAGTTCAACCAATACGGCAGGATAATAACCATACCATTAGCGGCCTTTGAAGGATACTCGATGATAATTTTATTCCAGCACCAGGGGGTGTTGGGGAACATGACTCCGTTTGTTCTCTTAAGCTCGATTTTGACTATTGTGGCCGGAGCCATGCTGCTGATGTGGATGGGTGAATTGATTACAGAAAAAGGATTAGGCAATGGCGTATCCCTATTGATATTCGCAGGTATCGTCTCGCGCTTGCCAATGTCAATTTTTGAAACATTCGCAACTTGGGATCCTTCCAAAATCCCATCTTACATTTTATTTTTCGTCTTGTCAGTGGTAATCATTGCCGGGGTAGTTTTAATTACCGAAGCCAGGAGGAACATCCCGGTTTCTTACGCCAAGAGGGTGAGGGGTAATAAAATGTACGGCGGGGCATCCACATATTTGCCCCTGAACGTCAATCCGGCCGGAGTCATGCCCATCATCTTTGCGCTTTCGATTTTATTATTTCCGGGGATGATCGCAAATTTTTTAGGCTCAAGCTCAGGAATGGTCGGGAACATCGCCAGGACAGTGGGCAGCATATTCACGAATCCCTGGATTTACGGAGTGCTTTATTTCTTGTTGGTTATACTTTTCACTTATTTTTACACAATGGTCACCTTTGATCCGAAATCAATTTCGGAAAATCTGCAGAAGATGGGCGGATTCATCCCGGGAGTCAGGCCAGGTCCCTCCACTTCGGCTTTCATCAATATCATCCTGAACAGGGTTTTGTTCACTGGCGCGGTATTTTTGGGGCTGATAGCTGTTCTGCCCTCGGTCGTTACCGGCTTAACCAACGTGCAAGGATTTAATTTTCTGGTCGGCGGCACAAGCTTGCTGATCGTGGTAAGCGTTGTTCTGGACACTTTAAAGCAGATCAATTCCCAGCTCGAAATGCGGGAATACGATACGTTCTAATATTTTTTAATTTTAAAAATAAATGTCAAAACAAGTCATCATTTTGTTCGGCCAACCGGGAGCCGGCAAAGGGACTCAAGCGGAGCTTCTGGCTGAAAAAACCCATTGCCTCCACATAGAATCAAGCAAGATCATAGAGGCCACCATGAACGAGGGCGACCCTAATAAAACCATTGAAGTCGACGGCCAGGTTTTTAAAATGCAAGACGAACAGCAAAAATGGAAAACAGGACTGCTGAATAGCTTCCCGTTTGTCGCATATTTGATAAAAGAAAAAATAAAAGAAACTGCTAGCCAAGGCAAGGGCATAATCTTTTCAGGCTCGCCCCGGTCGCTTTACGAAGCCGGCCAGGAAATTCCTCTTTTGATAGAACTTTACGGCCTGGAAAACATAAAGTTTTTTTTATTGGAACTCAGCGCCGAAACAACGATTTTCAGGAATTCTCACCGCAAAATCTGTGAATTGATGCGCCATTCAATTCTTTTCAACAAAGAAACAGAGAATTTAAAAAGCTGTCCTTTAGACGGGTCTGGCTTGGTGAAAAGAAAAGGGCTTGACGATCCTGAAACAATAAAAAAGAGGCTGGAGGTATTCAAAGAAAATACTCTGCCAGTGGCCGAATTCTGCGAAAAGCAGGGAATCAAGATAATGAAGATAAATGCCGAACAGACCGTATCCCAAGTTTTCGAGGATATCTGTAAAAATTTATAATACGGTTATGATAACCATAAAAACCCCGGAAGAAATCAAGATAATGTCAGAGGGCGGCCGGATTTTATCGAAAATTATGGGGGAGATTGAGAAGATGGTGAAACCGGGAATCACTACCAAAGAATTAGACAGGGCCGCAGAGGCCCTGATTTTGTCTAACGGGGCAGTGCCTTCATTCAAGGGGTTTAATAATTTTCCGGCCTCTTTATGCACGTCGGTAAATGAAGAAATCGTGCATGGGATACCTTCCGGCAGAGTTCTGAAAGACGGCGACATCATTTCTTTGGATTTGGGATTATCATACAAAGGGTTCCATTCTGATATGGCGGTTACTGTCCCGGTCGGAAAAACAGTTCTGCCGGAAGTGAACAGGGTGATGAAAGTTGCCAAAAAGGCTTTGAAAAGAGGGATCAGCCACGCCAAGACAGGGGCTTCGGTCGGAGATATCGGGAATGCGATTGAAAAATTTGTCGAAGAACAGGGCTTCTCCGTGGTCAGGGAACTTTGCGGCCACGGCATCGGGAAAAATCTGCACGAAGACCCGCAGATCCTGAATTACGGGCAAAAAAATACGGGCGCAAAAATAAAAGAGGGAATGGTAATATGCATAGAGCCGATGGTTACAATGGGCGACTGGCGGATCAAAAAAGCCAAAGACGGGTACGGTTATGAAACCAAAGACGGTTCCTTTGCCGCCCATTTCGAACATACGATTGCAATCACGAAAAACGGTCCGCAAGTTTTAACAGAAATAGAGTAAATTGTTCTTTTAAATTTTTTTATCATATTTGACTCCACTTTTTAGGATATTTCCGGTATTTTAAAACGTGGAGTCAAACAGGGGGTTGGACAAGGGCCAGATACAGAGGAGGGATTTATGACCTTGGAAGTTTTCCTTAGGGATCAAGCCACTGAAAAGTGGTGCATGGGCCGGAATTGTAAGTCGCCCGTGGCCAAGGGCACTACCATTATCATCGATACCGAGACTGAAACTCTTTATAATTTTTGTCCGGATTGTGCCGAACCTTGGGGCAGAGACCAGGGTATCGGACCGAACGTATACGATGCTCTCGGCCAGGCATATCCGTCCGAGCTTTCAAACAGGCTCGAGTCGGAAAGAGCTTTCGAAGAAACGAAAAGGCGCAGAGCCGAAGAAGAGGCGCAACGGATGAAAATAACATTGAAGCACGCACCTGCTCCGCAGCCATCGCGGCAACAATCTTTGCGTTCGAGCATTGAGCGCCGGCAGGGTTTAGCACTTTCCAGAAGATAAAAACATATAAAATAGCCAATCAGGGGGCGGGGCTTCGGCACTGCCTGTTTTTTTTACAGAAAATTTGCTAATATTACATAATATAAAATATTGCTATGAAAAACATCATCGTTGCAAATTGGAAGATGAATCCGGGAAGTGCCAAAGAAGCTGAAACCCTTTTTGATTCGGTTAAAAAAGGCGCAAAAGGGGCGGACATTGTCATTTGCCCTCCCTTTGTTTACCTGCCTTTGCTGAAGGGTTTAGCCCTGGGGGCGCAGAACTGCTTCTGGGAAGAAAAAGGCGCGTATACGGGCGAAATTTCGCCTTTAATGCTGAAGGATATGGGTATTGACTATGTCATAATCGGGCATTCCGAGCGAAGGAAGCATTTCGGAGAAACCAATGAGCAAATTAATAAAAAAATCAGAAAAGCAATGTCCGTCGGCCTAAAGGCAATAATGTGCGTCGGCGAAACGAAAGAAGAAAAAGAACAAGGTAAGAAATCTGAAATTTTAACTGAACAAATTGAAAAAGGATTAGAAAAACTTAGCAAGGACGAAGTGAAAAAAATTATCATTGCCTACGAACCAGTCTGGGCCATCGGCACGGGGGATAATTGTTCGGTTGATGAAACAATGAGTTCTATTTTGCTTATCAGGCAGATAATTTCCAAGATTTACAATAGGGAGGCGGCGGACGGGGTTAAAATATTATATGGCGGAAGCGTGAACGGAGAAAACTCCGGGCCTTATATGAAAGATGCCGGAGCCGACGGCTTGTTGGTGGGAGGGGCGTCGTTAAAAGCGGATGAGTTTATAAAAATTGTAAAATCAGCAAATTAATTTGTAATTTTAGCCGGCGCAATGCGCCGGTTTTTAGTTTGAGATTTAAATATTGACAATAATTAAATAATATGTTACCAATATGGCACGATGGTTGCACTCGCAGCCACATTTCGCGATGGAGGGAAAAGTGGATACAATAGCGAAGCTCTTTGTAATTCTGGCCCTTGTTCTTTCTATCGGCCTTTACGCCGAGGAACAGAAGCCAGCAGCGGCCACGGCAGTAAGCGGCGTTTCAACCGGATGCCCCAGCTTTTCCTTGAACACCGCGGTGTTCTCGGAGTTCGTCAACTTCAGCGGAAAGACGGTAAGTTCACATCCGAACGAAGTTGAGACATTTGGTTTCAAGCTCCCAGATTTGAAGATCGGGGAGACGAAGTTGTTCGATGTATCGGGATATGCGCTCAAGATGTCTAATATTGACGGTAATTTCCGGTATGCAACTGCCGGAAGCGATGAATCCGACCTTTCAGTCGCGATTCAGAGAGACTTCGGTCCCGCCAAGCTGGAACTCCGGGAAATTTACTTCGGAGTAAATCCGGAGCGTAAGCTCGACAATGACTGGCATGCGGAAAGCCTGCGTCTGGAGTTCAGTGCTCCGTATGTGACCCCTTACCTCAAGGTTTGGAAATTGGGGGAGGTGGGGGATTATTCCAGCCACGGCGGCTGGGCCGGCTGGGTAGGCGTCACCCGCAAGAACGAATTACCCGGTGTGAAACTGGGTGGAAAGAACATCGCGGTTCTGACAGATATTTATATCTCGGCTATGTGGGAAGATAAGAAGTATAAGAGGGGAACCGGCTTAGACAATTTTCAGGCTTGCCTGTCATCCCCTCTGCCGATAAACAAACGGTTCGAGATTGTGCCGTCTGTACGGTTCCTTATCCCATTCAAAACGGATTGCGGTAACTGTTACACAATTCGTAACAAGCAAGTGTGGGGAGTGACGTTCACAGTCAAATTCTAAACTCGCAAGAGTATCAGGGCCATACGCGTGTCGCTATCGCGTATGGCCTTTTCGTTTATAAAAAGTTGAAGATTTGGGTTTTATAATGTAAAATAGCCTAATGAATTCTTTCGAACTAAGAAAAGCATTTTTAAGTTTTTTTGAGAAAAAGGGGCACGCTGTCATCCCCAGCGCTTCTTTGATTCCTGAAAATGACCCGACTACCCTGTTCACCAGCGCCGGGATGCAGCCGATGATAACCTATTTGTTGGGAGAAAAACATCCTTTGGGCGTACGCCTGGTCAATTCCCAGAAATGTTTCCGGACGCAGGACATCGACGAGATCGGCGACTCAAGGCATACCACTTTTTTTGAAATGCTCGGCAATTGGTCTTTGGGCGATTATTTCAAAAAAGAACAGATTCCGTGGGTGTTCGAGTTTGTGACCAAAGAAGTGGGGCTGAGTCCTAAAAATATTTATATTACCGTTTTTCGGGGCAAAGAAGACATCGGCATCCCCAAAGACGAGGAAGCCGTGAATATCTGGAAAGAGGAGTTTTTGAAAGCCGGTATAAAAGCGGAGGCCGTAAATTTTTCGGAAAAGAATGGCCTGCAGAACGGCAGGATATTTTATTACGACGAAACCAAGAACTGGTGGTCGCGGGCCGGTGTTCCCGGCAATATGCCGGTTGGAGAGCCCGGAGGGCCGGACTCAGAAATATTCTGGGACTTCGGGGCTGATTTGAAAATCCACGAAGATTCGCAATTCAAAGGCCAGCCCTGCCACGTGAACTGCGACTGCGGCCGGTTCATGGAAATCGGTAACAGCGTTTTCATGGAATATATAAAAACAAAAGAGGGTTTTAAGAATTTGAAAAATAAGAATATCGATTTCGGCGGGGGCTTGGAGCGCATGACCGCGGCCAGCCTGGATACGCCGGATGTATTTTTGATAGATATTTTCGACCCGGCCAGGAAGAAAATTGAAAGCTTGTCCGGCAAAATTTATGGAAAAATCCCCGAAGAAACAAAAGCGTTCCGCGTGATAATGGACCATGTGCGCGCGGCAACTTTTTTGATCGCCGACGGGGCGGTACCCTCGAACAAGGACCAGGGATATTTCACGCGCAGGTTGATACGCCGCGCGGTGAGGTTCGCCCACGAAATCGGCATCAATGAAAACTTTTGCAGTGGAATCGCCGAAGAATTTTTTTCTGTTTATTCTGATTCTTATCCGTATCTGAAAGAAAAACAAACGGTAATAATGCAGGAGCTTTTGGAGGAAGAAAAGAAATTCAATCTAACTTTGGAAAAAGGATTGAAAGAGTTTGAAAAATTGAAAACCGTATCCGGCAAGGATGCTTTTGACCTTTATCAGTCGTACGGGTTTCCCATTGAGATAACCCAGGAATTGGCCAAAGAGAAGGGGATTAAGGTTGATATTGAAGAATTCAAAAAAGAATTGGCGAAACACCAGGAGCTTTCCCGCACAGCTTCCGCCGGAATGTTCAAGGGCGGGTTAGCAGATGCAAGTGCAGAAACAACAAGATTGCACACAGCCGCGCATCTGATGCTGGCTGCGTTGAGAAAAGTTTTAGGCCAGGAAGTTCTGCAGAAGGGCAGTAATATCACTGCCGAGAGATTAAGGTTCGATTTTTCTTATCCCTCGAAAATGACCCCGGAACAAATTAAACAGGTGGAAGAACTTGTTAACAGGGCTATTCTTGACAAACTTGTGGTACAATGGAAAGAAGAAGATATAGATAAAGCCCGGGCCGAAGGGGCCATGGGAGTTTTTGGCGAAAAATACGGCGATAAAGTAAAAGTTTACACCGTTTTTAATGAGAAGACCGGCGAGGTTTTCAGCAAGGAAATCTGCGGAGGGCCTCATGTGAATAATACTTCTGAGCTTGGAAAATTTAAGATTATCAAAGAGGAATCTTCTTCGGCGGGGGTGCGGAGGATAAAGGCAGTTTTAGAAAAAAAGTAATTTTATTATCAATTAATAATTAAAAATTTATAAATAAAAAATGCCAAAGAAATTTTATGATATTGTTCCGCCCCGTTTAGTAAAAAAATCCGGGACAAAATCAAAGGCGGCAAAATCCGCGGCCGGGAAAAACGCGGCTGCAAGGTTTTCTAAAAAATCCGGAAAAGAAGGAATGCCTGCCCGCTCAAAAGCGATTTTGATCAGCGCTTGTGTCGTGGTCGTGATAGTGCTTGCTTACCTATATGTAAAATTGCCGTATTTGAGCGTGGATATCCAGCCGACGACAACTGCTTTAGTTGTTAATCAGCAGATAACAGCGGACAAATCATTAACCGCAATCGACCTGCAAGCCGGTAAAATCCCGGCTAAAATCATAGAGGCGGATAAAGAGCTTTGGCAGGATTTCCCGTCAACCGGCTCGTCTTCTAACCAAGGGTATTCCACAGGAACAATCACTGTTTATAACAAATACACTCCGGCTACGTCTCTCAGCCTCAGGGCGAAAACCAGATTTATTTCTGACTCGGGAAAATATTTCCTATCTGTGGGGAAAATAAGCATTCCGGCTGCAAAAGTCGTAAATGGCAAGGTTACTCCCGGGTCAGTCGATGTAAAAGTCATTGCCATCGAATCCGGCGCTGATTATAATATCGGAGCTTCTAATTTCGCTATCCCCGGATTGGTCGGCACCGCTTTTTATTCCAGTCTTTACGGAGTATCCCAGGCCAGCATGTCAGGAGGGTTTGCGTCAAATTCAAAATTAGTGACTTCCAGCGATATTGCCGATGCAAAAAGCGCTTTATCTAAGAAAGTTTTAGACATAGCCGTGCAATCTTTGAAAGATGAATCGACGGCTGAAGGTTTGGTGTTATTTGACAACGCGGTTACAAAAAGCATCACTGAAGATACGCCGTCAGTCAAGGCCGGAGCGCAGGTTGACACTTTCAATTATAAGATGAAAGCGCATGCCCAAGCCCTGGTATTTTCAGAGTCAGATTTGAAAGAATACACCAGGCAGTATGCTCTTTCCCAAGTTCCCGGCGGCCAGACAATTTTAGCAAAAAGCTTTAAATTAGAATACGCGCCGATAAACGTGGATTTAAAGGCAGATACGGTAAGCCTCCAATTGAAAATATCAGCCAGCACTTATCCAAAAGTTGATGACAATACAATAGCGGCATCATTGCAAGGGAAAAATTCCGACCAGATAAATGATGTCATTTATAATGATTTTAACCAGCAGGTTTCCGGCCTGAAAATAAATTTCTGGCCATTCTGGGTGAGCACCGGTCCGGAAAATCCGGACAGGATAAAAGTCAACTTGATTTTCCCTTAATTGTCGACTTAGGGGTTGACGACTTTTATTAGTTTTGCTATAATGCCCACTGTATAATAAATGAACGAAAATCCAGCCAAAAAAACCTTTAGAAAGGAAGGCCAGGTTATTGAAGCCTTGCCAAGCACTTTCTTTAAGGTAAGATTAGACGAAGGGAATGAAGTATTGGCAGTGCTTGCCGGGAAGATGAGGATGAACAGGATTACGATTCTGCCGGGCGACAGGGTCTTGGTGGAAATGACGCCGTACGACGAGAAAAAAGGAAGGATCGTCTACCGGCTGAAATAATATAATTTTGGCATGCGAATCCGTTTCATCACGGATGGCAGGGTTCGCATTATTTTTTTAGAAATTATGAGAGTTAATCCATCAGTAAAAAAAGTTTGCAGCAAATGCAAAATTGTGAAAAGAAAAGGCCGGGTTTATGTTATCTGCGAAAACGTTAAACACAAACAACGTCAGGGGTAATTTTGATTAAAACAATATGCCAAGAATTGCGGGCGTAAGCATTCCCGATAACAAAAGAATAGATATAGCAATAACCTATATATACGGAATAGGGAATTCTTTAAGTAAAAAAATTATAGCCGAGACCAAGATTGATCCTGCTAAAAAAGCGAAAGACCTGACCGCCCAGGAAATCAACCTGTTAAGGGATATGATAGAAAAGAATTATAAAATCGAGGGAGATCTCCGCAGGCAGATAATGGTGAATATAAAAAGATTGAAGGATATCGGCACATGGCGCGGCTATAGGCATATCAAAGGTTTGCCGGTAAGGGGGCAAAGGACAAAAACAAATAACAGGACAGTCAGGGGAAATGTCCGCAAGACAATGGGCTCTGGCAGGAGACCTGCAGCAACCCCAACCTAATAATATAAATCACCATGGGTAAAAAACACGTTATAGAACAATCAGAAGAACAATCTAAAAAAGAAGCCGCCAAAGTGGATGAAGCCGTAAAGAAAGAAACGAAGATAAAAACAGTTGAAAGGATTTTGGAGGGCAGAGCTTATATTTCTTCTTCTTATAATAATACGATAATCACTCTGGCAGACCTGTCGGGGAAAGTTTTAGTCTGGAAAAGCGCGGGTTCAGTAGGTTTTAAAGGGGCTAAAAAGGGAACCGCTTTCGCCGCATCGAAAGTCGGAGAGACGATTGCAAACGCAGCTTTGAAACTCGGGATTGAAAAAATCCATGTTTTTGTAAAAGGCATAGGCCCGGGACGGGATTCGGCCGCCAGAGCATTGATGACCCACGGATTAAACATAATGACCATAAAAGACGTAACACCAATACCGCATAACGGCTGCCGCCCGCCGAAAGTAAGGAGAGTATAATTCTTAATCATCAAATCTTAAATCCTAAATCTTAATTCTTGATTATGATCAAAGACCAATGCAGAGCTTGCAGACGATCCGGACAAAAATTGTTCTTAAAAGGGGACAGGTGTTTTTCGGCTAAATGCGCGCTTGTAAAAAGGAATTATCCGCCAGGCGCCATCTCCAAGAAAAGAAAATCAGGAGCAGCTTCCGAATATAAAAAAGCCTTGAATGAAAAACAAAAGCTGAAAAAATGGTATGGAATGTCAGAGCACCAATTCAAACAATACGTGCAGGACATCCTTGCAAGAAGGGGGAAGGTCCAGAATATTTCAGACGAGCTTATCAGGAAATTGGAAAAAAGGCTGGATAATGTGGTTTTCAGACTGGGCTTGGCAAAATCAAGGAACCAGGCCAGGCAGCTTGTGTCGCATGCTTTTTTTACAGTCAATAACAAGCCGGTTAATATACCTTCATTTGCCACAAAAGTAGGGGACTTGATTGCTGTTAAAGAAACAAAAAAGAAAAAAGGCTCCTTCAATGAAATCATCCCCCAATTAAAAAAGAAAGAAATATCCACCTGGCTGGAAATAAATAAAGACACATTGGCCGGAAAGATCAAAGCAGAGCCGTCTTTGGCCGAAATCGTGCCGCCGGCAGAGCTTTCAGTAATTTTTGAATTCTACTCACGTTAATAAATAACTAAATAACAAAAATAATTGGCTAAGGTGATTAAAGCCTCGGCTAAAAAATTATGATTCCACTTCCATTAGCTCCAAAAATGATAAAGAAAGATAAAAACAGGGTGCTTTTTGAGATAGATGCGTTGTACCCAGGATATGGGGTGACAATAGGCAATGCTTTAAGGAGGGTCCTGTTGGCTTCTCTTAGCGGCGCTGCCGTCACAGAAGTCAAGATAAAAGGAGTCACCCATGAGTTTTCAACGCTTCCGGGAGTTTTGGAAGATATGATAATCATAACCCAGAATTTGAAGAAATTGCGCTTTAAGATATTTGAGGGCGAAACCCAGACAGCCCAGTTGAAAGTCAAAGGAGAAAAAGAAGTGACAGGCGCGGATATCAAGCTGCCCACCCAGGTCAAGCTTTCCAATCCGGACTGCCACATCGCCACCCTTACCACAAGCAAGGCTGAACTGGAAATAGAAATCAAGATTGAAAAAGGGCTCGGATACGAGCCGAAAGACCAGAGAAAAACCTTAAAAAAATCAGAGATCGGGACGATTGCTTTGGATGCAATCTTTACTCCGATAAAAACCGTCAGCTTCCAGATTGAAAATATGCGCGTCGGGGACAGGACTGATTATGATAAATTAAATTTAGACGTTGAAACCGACGGCACAATCGCGCCTGAAGAAGCTTTTAACGAAGCATGCCAGATACTTATAAAACATTTCACTTCGTTTGTTGAAAAGCCGGCTCCACAGGCTGAAAAATCGGAAGAGAAAAAAGACGAGGATGAAGGCGTAAAAAAGATGAAGGTAGAAGAGCTGGATTTATCAAGCCGGGTCATCGCAGCCCTGACTGACAACAATATCAAGACAGTCGGAGGGTTGAGCAGAAAATCGGAAAAAAGCCTCTTAGAATTGGAAGGCATGGGCGAGGCCGGGATAAAGGAAATCAAAAAAGCATTAAAGAAATTAGGCATAGAACTTAAAGAAGAATAGACGCTCGGGTATTTTTTCGAAAGAGCCCGCCGTTCTCCTGCCGGAGCCGGCTTCTAGATCGG
>Ga0209777_10001808_pt1 | contig 29565 bp, 23 predicted proteins | sample FrelakmetHBP12HB_FD_187147 | JGI IMG/M metagenome (GOLD analysis project Ga0209777, IMG submission 187147) | Freshwater lake sediment microbial communities from the University of Notre Dame, USA, for methane emissions studies -HBP12 HB (SPAdes)... | ecosystem: Environmental > Aquatic >...
CTGCGACCGCGAACGTGCGGGCCACGTGGGAGCTGAAGGGACCCGACAACGCCGTGCCGTTGCGGGTGTCGAGGAGGCGGGCCGGGGTCAGCGCGACGTATGTGGCTCCGGCCGTTGGCTGCGGTGCGACGCTGTTCGAAGGGGCCGAGGCCGGCCCCGTCCCTGCGGCATTCGTAGCGGTGACCGTGAACGTGTAGGGGGTGCCGTTCGCCAGCCCACCGACGGCGCAGCTCAACGTACCGGCCGTGGTGCAGGTCTGCCCGCCCGGCGTGGAGGTCGCCGTGTAGCCGGTGATCGCGGAGCCGCCGTCCGAGGACGGGGCGGACCAGGAGACCACGGCCGCGGAGTCGGCGCCGACCGCCGTCACGCCCGTGGGGGCGCCGGGCAACCCGGGAGCTCCCAGTATCACCAGCCCGGGCCCGTAGTAGATCTGGAGGATCGCCTCGCCGGACTGTCCGGCGAGGGCGCAGTTGAGGGCACTGCGCTGCATCAGGTGAGAGCCGTCGGCGTCCGCTCCGCAGGCGACGTTGGTGCCCGGTCGGTAGCCCGTGAAGACGAAGGCGCCGCTCTTCGTGATCGACTCGGGCCAGGTGCTTTCGACCGCCGCGATGTGGCTGGCCGCCGGCGCGTACGTTTCGGGCGAGTAGACCTGGTCGTTGTTGTTGTCGGCCACGTCGTAGCAGCCGCCGGTGCCGCTCCCGCCTCGCCAGTGCATCGTGTAGTACCAGGCGTACTGCTTGATGGCCACGGCTCCGGCCCGGAGCGCCTCCATGGACCAGGACGGCGGCCACTCCGCGGGCATGACGGCCTTGACGTAGGTCTCGAAGTCGACCGCCTGGACGACCCCGGTCGCAGAACGCAGGACGCGGATCGTGGGCGGCGGGGCGGTCGTGCTGGACCAGCCGGTGCAGACGGCGGCCCCCACGATGGGCGGCCTCGCGGCCGTGGGCAGCCAGATGGCCGCGGCCAGGAGGGCCGCCGCCCCGAGCCGGAGGATGCCCCGACGGTGCGCCGGGCCCGCCGGCCGGCGGGCCGGGGGGCGTTCGCCGCGTTCGCCGCGTTCGCCGCCTCGCCCCCGGAACATCAGGTTACGGAGCGAAGTAGCCGGTGACATCGAAGACGAGGTCCGTCGTGCTGCCGCTTGTCGACAGGTAAGTCGCGCTCAGGGTTCCACCGGAGCCGAGGCCGACATCCAGCCCGTTGCCTTTGACCTCGCCCTTCAGGAAGTTGACGGTAGACGCGCCCGGGTTGGGCACGGGGTCCGGTCCAACGTAGGCGGCCCAGGAGTTGGTCGAGTTGACCACCGTCACCTGGCCCGTGACCGCGTCCGCGTTCGTCGGCACCCCGCCGAGACCGGTGACCTGGAAGGTCCTGGGCACGCCGGCGGAGAACGGACCGGTCAACCCGGTGCCCAACCTGGTGTCCAGCAGCCTGGCCGGCACGATGGGCACGTACGTAGAACCCTCCAATCCGGGAGCGAAGTAACCGGTGACGTCGAAGACCAGGTCGGTGGTGTTGCCTGCCGTCGACATGTAGGTGGCGCTGAGCGTCCCGGTGGAACTCAGGCCCACGGTCACGCCGTTGGCCAGGACCTGGCCGACCGAGAAGTTGATCGTCGAAGTCGTAGGGGTTGGGGTGGGGTTGGGCCCCAGGGCCACCGCCCACGACTTGGTTTCGTCGGCGACCGTCAGGTTCCCCGTGACCGCGATCGCATTGGCCGGCACACCGCCGCGCCCGGTCACCTGGAACGTCTGGGGCACGTTCGCGGACAGCTTGCCGGCCAGGCCGTTGCCGGCCCGGGTGTCGAGCAGCCGCGCGGGCGGCAGCGGCACGTAAGTGGCGCCACTCGTGTCGGACACGAAGTAGCCGGTGACGTCGAAGACCAGGTCGGTGGTGTTGCCCGCCGTCGACAGGTAGGTGGCGCTCAGCGTCCCCGTCGAGCCCAGGCCGACCGTCAGACCCCGGCTCACGATGTCGCCGTGCAGGAAGTTGAGGCTCGAAGTTGTCGGAGTGGCGGTCGAAACGGGTCCAAGGTAGACGGCCCAGCTGCTCGTCTCGTTGACGACGGTCAGATTGCCGGTGACGGCGGTGGCGTTCGCCGGCAGGCCACCCCGGCCGGTCACCTGGAACGTCCGGGGCACGTTGGCGGACAGCTTGCCGGCTAGGCCGTTGTTGACTCGCGTGTCGAGCAACCGCGCTGGGGCGATCGGCACGTAGGTGGCGCCATTCGCTCCCGTCTCGAACGTGGAGGCGATGGTATTGGTGAGATCCCCGTCCCCGTTGTTGTTGTCGTAGCCCAGGGCCCAGATGCCCGTGCCTCGCAGGTTCCAGCCGTCGATTGCGGCGAGCCTTGCCGCGAGGGCCTGGGAGTCGTCGAAGTAGAGCTCGCGCCAGCTGTTCTGGGTGCCGCCGTAGTTGCCGAAGTAGGCGGTCCAGGCAGTCTGCTCGCCCGGGTCGTAGAACTTGCCGAGGACGCACGGTTGGGGCCACCCGGCCTGGCACGGGGTCGTGTCGGAAGACTCGGCGGCCAGGGCCGCCGCCGTCGAGTAGTAGACCTCGGCCGGTGGCCCGTACGTGGTTATGTTCGCCGGCGGCACGTTGCCGGCCGTGGCGGCGGCGGTGGACCAGGCCTCGCCGTACCAGGGCAAGCCCAGGATGATCTTCGAGGCCGGGGCCTGCGCGAGGAATGCATTCACCGCGTCGGTCAGGTCGTAGTTGAGGAGGGTGCTGGTCAACGGATCGATCGATCCGGTGACGGCCGGACTTCCGCCCCGGAGGTTGTAGCCCATGATGAAGACCGCGTCCGCGGCGCCGGGAGCCAGGAGGTTGGCCAGGTCGTAGGTGGTGGGCCGTCCGGTGGCGCAGAAGGTCAGCTCGTAGCCGGGCTGGACCAGGTCCAGCTGGGCCCGCAGCGTCCTGACGAAGGCGATGTAGTTGGCCGACTGACCGGGCGCGATCGGCTCGAAGTCCAGGTCGACGCCGTCGGCGCCCCGGCGACCGACCTCTGCGGCGATCTGCTGGGCCGCGGTCAGGCTTGCCGCCGGGCTCGAGAGCACGGCCGTCTGTGCGGCAGTTCCAGCGCTGTCCCAGGCGAAGCTCTGGACGGTCAGCACGACGCGTGTGCCGTGGGCATGCGCGCCGTTGATCACCGACGTCATCGTCGAGCTGACCCAGCCGCTCCAGCCGTTGCTGGACTTGTTGAGACTGCCGTCGGTGTTGAGGTCGACGCCGAAGTAGGCGATCGTCGAAAGCGTGCTGTAGTCGAGCGTACTGTTCAGCTCCCAGTACGGCAGGAACCCAAAAACCTCGCGCCGCAGCAGGTTCGTGGTTCCGTTCGGGGTGACGGACTCCGGACCGGTGAGGTTGGGGGCGGCCGCCCCGCTCCCCCGGCCTGCCGGAAGGGCCACGGGCGCCGCGCCGTCGACCATGGTCGAATCTCCGGGGCGCGGCCGGAAGGGAACGGTCACGATACCGCCCGGGGCGAACGAGTAGCTCTCGCCGGCGTGAGCCACGGCTTCCCCGTACTGGATGGAAGGCCCGGTCGTTGCCACGGTCGTCGCCGCGGCCGTCGCCGGCGAGGGGGCGGCCAGGCCGGCGGAGACCGCCAGGGCGATGGCGAGTCCGATCGTGAGCAGCGGCACGAAGGGGCGGTCGAACATGACGATCCTCATCCGATCGCGCGGCGCCGGGTTGCCCGATCCCGGAAAGGGTCGACGATCCGCGCGATTCGCTGTGGTTGACGAAGCGACTGGCTGGTTGACGAAGCGACTGACGGCGTCAGCCTGCAGGTCCTCGGACGATAGATGCGATCCTTCTCGGGCAAGACCCTGTCCCAATCCTAGCATCGGGCCGCCCCCGTCTGCCCGTCTCTTCGCGCTACTCGGGGTCAGCTCCGGCCCGCGACCGCCTCCGAAACCTGCTCCACGTCCCAGTCGAGCATGGGCCGGACGACGCCCGGGAACTCGTTCGCATACACCCCGCGAACGCCATCGCCCTCGCTTCGGTCCACGACCACGAAGGCCACCGCCTCCTGCTCGCTGGCGTGCACGATGGTCGGGTTGTACGTGCTCACGACCGAGGTGACGATGACCCTGCCTTCGGCAAGGAAATTGCCGGGAATGTGGCACACCGCTCGCACCAGGCCCGGCCGCCGCGAGGCGCTCCACCAGCGGCGGTCCATCCAGTCGTTGTTGATGAAGAGGCAGACGCCTTCGTCGTTGTAGAAGTGCAGGTTCACGGACGGTCGAAGGTCGCCCGGCGCCTCCGTCCAGTACTCAACTTCTATATCTATCGGGCGGCGGATGTCGATCTCCTCGGCCGGACCGCCGCCGTCGGGGACGACCCGGACGCTCCTCAGACGGGCCACGTCGTCGCCCGGCGCGGTCGCCGGGTCGGTCCATTCCCGCGAGCTGGTCCGCCCCGGACCGGATTCCAGGTAGCGCCGGACGGCCTCGTGAGTGGGGCCGTCGACCACGACCCGGCCGCGATCGAGCAGGATGGCCCGATCGCACAGCCTCAGGATCGCCGGCATGCTATGCGAGACGAAGATGACCGTCCGGCCCCCTTCGCCGATCTCCGACATCTTGCCCAGGCATTTCTTCTGGAACTCGGCGTCGCCGACCGCCAGGACCTCGTCGATGAAGAGGATCTCCGGCTCGAGGAAGGCGGCAACGGCGAAGCCGAGCCGGACCTTCATGCCGCTCGAATAGCGCTTGACCGGCGTGTCCAGGAACTGGCCGATGTCGGCGAAGGCGACGATCTCGTCGAACTTGCGCAGGATCTCCGCCCGCTTCATGCCCAAGATGGCGCCGCTGAGGAAGATGTTGTCGCGGCCGGTGAGCTCCTGGTGGAAGCCCGTCCCAACCTCGAGCAACGACCCCACGCGTCCGTGCAGCTCGGCCCGCCCCAGCGTCGGCTCGGTTATGCGCGACATGATCTTGAGCAGGGTGGACTTGCCGGCGCCGTTTCGACCGATGACCCCGACGACCGAGCCACGCGGCACCTCGAAGGAGACGTCCCGGAGAGCCCAGAAGTCGTCCTCCCGATCCTCGCCCGTTCTCCGGCGCAGCGGATACGTCAGGGCGTTCCAGAGCGACTCCGACAGGCGCCCGTACGGATCGCGACGCAGGCCGATCCGATACTTCTTCGCCAGACCGCTCGCGGAAATCGCGATCTCGTCCATCAGATCACGTCCGCGAAGGTCCGCTCGACGCGGCGGAAGTAGACGAGAGAGCCCAGCAGCACCAGGACCGCGGCCACGGCCGAAACGAAGATCAGATCGTCGGGCCGGGGGCCGCCGACGAGGGCCCAGCGAAACCCGGCCACCACTCCGGTCATCGGGTTCAGGGCGTAGATCACATGCCACTCGGCCGGGATGAGCGTGCTCGTGTAGACGACCGGCGAGGCGAACATCCAGACCTGGACCAGGAAAGGCAAGACGTATTTGACGTCTCGATACCTGACGTTCACGGCGGCAAGGAACGTGCCCACGCCGAGGGCCGTCACCACGGCCATCAGCGTCAGGGCGGGCAGCCAGACGATCGCCAGCGAAGGAACGGCACCGAAGTACAGCATGACCACGGCGAGGGCCCCCAGGGAGATCACGAAGTCAAGCAGGAACGACCCGACGGAGGCAAACGGCAGCAGCAGCCGCGGGAAGTAGACCTTGGTGATGATCGCTTCGCCGACCACCAGGCTGTTGGAGGCGCCCGTCAGGCTCGAGGAAAAAAGCGTCCATGGGACCAGGCCCGCGAAGACGAAGAGCGGGTACGGGAGGCCGACCGGTCCGACGCCCGGCAATCGGCCCAGGGACGCGGAGAAGACCAGCATCAGGAGCACCGGCTGCAGCACCGCCCAGGCGGCCCCAAAAGCAGTCTGCTTGTAGCGAACCTTGAGATCGCGCCAGATGAAGAAGTAGAGAAGCTCGCGGTGGGCCCAGATCTCGCCCAGGCCGAGCTCGCGCCAGCCGTGGTGCGGTTCCAGCACGACGACCTGGCGGCCCCACGCGCCGGAGGCGGATTCCGTCTTGTGATTCTCACCCAGCAACATGCGCGAAAACGGACTCCTCCTGGGATGAACCTGTTCGGGAGCGCCGGCGCCCCCGCATTCCGGCATCCGCTGGGCCCGAGCGGGTCAGCGCGTGACATACCTGCCCGTCAGTCCGATGGTGGACCCAAAGATACCCTACCCGGCGACGCTCGCCCGGCCGGCCGGGACCGATACTATGACCCAATGAAAGACGAAGCCATCTCGGACGTGCCCAACCCCCCCGGCCGACCCGCCGATGCGCGCCTGGCGGTCATCGGGCTGGGCTATGTCGGTCTGCCCCTAGCCATCAACTTCGTCGAAGCCGGGATCGGCGTCTGGGGCGTGGATGCCTGGGACGCCAGGGTCGCCCAGATCGCGGCGGGCGACTCACCGATCGACGACATAGACGACGGCCGGCTGGCTGCAGCTCTGGAGGCCGGCCTGCGGGTGAGCGGCCTCGACGAAGCGGCCGTGGCGACGGCGGACGCCGTCGTAATCTGCGTGCCGACGCCCATCGACGAGTCGCGCGATCCGGACCTGGCGCACGTCCTGGACGCTGCCCGATTTGCGGGCAAGGCGCTGCGCCGCAGGCAGCTGATCGTCCTGCAGTCGACGACCTACCCCGGGACCACGTCCGGCCCGCTGCGCCGGACCCTGGAAGCGGCGAGCGGCCTGCAGGCGGACCGCGACTTCGACCTGGCTTTCGTCCCGGAGCGGGTGAACCCCGGCGATCCGGCGAGTTCCGGCCGGGACGTGCCGCGGCTCGTGGGAGGGCTGACGAAATCGGCGACCGCCAGGGCCGCCGCGCTCTTCCGCCACATCAACGAGACGGTCGTCGAGCTGTCGTCCCCGGAGGCGGCGGAGATGGCCAAGCTGCTCGAGAACATCTTCCGCAACGTCAACATCGCCCTGGTGAACCAGCTGGCGATGCTGTGCGAACGGATGGGGCTGGACGTCTGGGAGGTCGTCGATGCGGCCGCCACGAAACCCTTCGGATTCATGCCGTTCCGGCCCGGACCCGGCGTGGGCGGCCACTGCATTCCGGTGGACCCCTACTACCTGGCCTGGCGAGCCCGGCAGTTCGGGTTCGTCGACAGGTTCGTCGAGCTGGCCGGCGACATCAACATGTCGATGCCCCGTCACGTCGTCCAGCTGGTGGCCGAAGCCCTCAATTCGCGCGGGCGTGCGATCAACGGATCGCGCATCGGCGTGGTCGGCGTGTCCTTCAAGCCCGACGTGCGCGACTCACGCAACTCGCCGGCGGCCGACGTGATGGCCCTCCTCACCGAACGAGGAGGCGAGGTCTCCTACCACGATCCGCACATCGAGCGGTTCGCGGACTCGCACGGCCGGGAGTCCGAGAGTCAACCTCTCGCATCGCTGGTGGAGGCCTCGGATGTCGTGGTGGCCCTCGTTGCCCATCGAGCCGTCGACTGGGGGCTGGTGTACGCGCGAGCGAGCCTCGTCGTGGACACGGCCGGTACTGCCCGCAATCGCGAGCTTCGTCCGGACCAGGTGCTGCTGCTCGGCCGGGGGTGGATCCGGTAGCACGCGACTCCGACGGCACCGAGGCCCGTCTGCTACAGGCGGAACGACCTCGGCGAGACGATGATCTGGCCCTCGCGGAGTCGCCGAACGACCTCGCGCCGGCCATAGTGGGGACGCCTTATGTTGCGAGATCTCGCGGCCGATGGCGCCCGCGACCGAACCAAGCGGTCGGCCGCCCGAAGGTCGCGCAGGTAGCCGCCGTATAGCCAGGACCTGAGCCCCCGGTCCATCGGGCTGTAGCCTTCGAGACCGAGGTCCCAGAGCCCCGGCCCGACGGCTTTGAAGCCCTGGAAGTGATAGAAGACGAGCGGCCGGCCGTCGACCGCCGGCGGGTCGGCGCCCAGGTCTATCTCGTACTGCACGAAGTTCCAGGGTGCGAGATCCACGCCGGGGTGATCGATTACTCGGACGCCCGGCAGGCCGGGCCACTCGTCGAGGTAGCCCTGGTCGGCAAACTTGCCGCCCTCGACGCGGTCGTAGCACCACTCCAGGCATTGTTCGCGCCACCGGGCCAGCACGGCCCGGGCGGCACGGTCGTTGCGGAAGGCCAGCATGGCCACGTTGAACGTGCCGTAGATGGAGAGATGGCTCAGGTGCGGCGCGTAGCGGTGAGAGACGATGACGACCGAGCCCCCGGCGAGCTCGTCGAAGATCGGCCCGGGGCTCGAGTAGAAGAGAAGATCGGAGTCCAAATACGTGATCGACTCGATTTCGGGGACGCGATCGAGCAGGTACAGCGGCAACGCCGGTGACAGGGTGAAGTAGTACTCGACCGTCGAGCGGTTCTTCTTCGCTTCGACCAGGGCCGGGTCCGCGTCTTCCAGATCCGACAGCCGGATTGGGCGCAGCGACTCCAGGTTGAGCGCAGCGACCGCTTCGTACGCATCGTCGTCCAGGCAGAGGGCCCACAGCGTGAAAGGCGGGCTGTGCCGGACGAGAGACTGGTGCAGCGCCACCGCGCGGGTCAGGTAGTTGCGATCGAAGTAGGTACAGAAGTGGATCACGAGGCGGGTTCCGACCCGGCCGCGATCCGCGGATCGCTCGCCGCCCACTCGAGCACGGCCCCGGCCACGCGGTCCACCTCGTCGTCCGACAGGCTCGCGAAGATGGGCAGGCTCAGGATCTCGCGCGCGATCCGCTCCGTGACGGGCAGCTGGACCACCTGCGGGAGTCGTCCGGCGTAGGCCGGCTGCAGGTGGACCGGCACGGGATAGTGAATGGCGGTCGAGATGCCCCGCTCGTGCAGCCGCGCGATGAGCTCGTCGCGATGGCGCGTTCGGACGACGTACTGGTGATAGACGTGGTCGACGCCCGCGCCGACGGTTGGCCTGCCCACGACCGATCCGGCCAGTCGGGCATCGTATCGGGCGGCGATCGTGCGCCGGCGAGCATTGTCCTCGTCCAGGTGAGGGAGCTTCGCTCGGAGCACGGCCGCCTGGACTTCGTCCAGTCGGCTGTTCATTCCGGGGACGGCGCTCACGTAGCGGTCCCGCCAGCCGTACTCACGCAGTTCCCGGGCCCGGGCCGCAAGCCCCGCGTCGTCTGTGGCCACCAGCCCGCCGTCGCCGAGCGCCCCCAGGTTCTTCGTCGGATAGAAGCTGAACGCCGCGACGTCCCCCCAGGTACCTGCCAGGCGACCGTCAAGCCGGGCTCCATGGGCCTGCGCGCAGTCCTCGACCACGAGCAAACCGGCGGCGCGGGCAATGCCCATCACTTCGGGCATGGCCGCAGGCCGACCGTACAGGTGGACGACCACGACGGCGGCTGGTCGAGCCCCACCCGGCCGCGGATCGGCGGCGATGGCCGCCGCGAGACTGGCCGGATCCATGGTGTACGTCGCGGCGTCGACATCTACGAGGACGGGGGTCGCGCCGGTTCGCTCGACACCCACGACCGTTGCCACGGCCGTGTGCGAGACCGTGTAGACGACGTCGCCGGGGCCGACGCCGAGCGCCCTGAGAGCCAGCTCGACCGCGTCCGTTCCGCTGGCAACCCCTACGCCTTCGCGCAGCCCGAGGTAGCCGGCGAACTCCGCCTCGAACGCGCGCACCTCCGGCCCCAGGATGTATCGGCCGCCGTCCAGCACCCGCCGCAGAGCGGCGTCGACCTCCGCTTGATGCCTCTGGTAGTCGCGGCCGGGCGAGGCCTGGGGGATGGCGGCAGACCCTCTCCCGTCAGACATACTTGTCGAGGTGCTCACGGTAGAACTCGAGCGTGCGCATCAGCCCAACCTCGAGGGTTACGCGCGGCTCCCACCCGATCGCTTCGCGGATTGATGAGTAGTCGGCGTAGTAGTCCCCGATGTCGATCCGTTTGCGATCGGCCGGGAAGGCCCGCGTCTCGCACGTGCCGCCGCCGTTCACCTTGATCAGCAGACCGGCCAAATCGTGAAGACTTATGGCTTCGAGGCCCCCCAGGTTGAAGGTGCGACCGTTCGCGCCCTCATCTCGGGCGGTCGCCAGGAATGCCTCCACGGCGTCGTCGACGTAGGTGAAGTCTCGCAGCTGCGATCCTTCCCAGACTTCGAACGGCTCGCCGCGAACTACTTGCCGGATCCAGATTCCAAGGAATGTCTGGCGAGCGTCGCGTACGCGCATATGTGGTCCGTATGTGTTGGTCAGCCTGAGGGCGCAGGCACGGATTCCGTACACGTCATTATAGAGAATATGGTAGGCCTCGCCGGCGGCCTTGTTTATGCCGTTGACGTCCACGGGCCGCACTAGGTGCTTTTCGTCGACGGGAACATAGTCGGGGCGACCGTATATCTGTCGAGTACTCGCGAAGACAATCTTGATATCCGGATTGAACTTGCGACAGGTCTCGAGAATCGCGAGTTGGGCTTTGCAGTTGATTTCAAGGTCTGTCTCCGGATCGGTCATCGAATCCAGATGGCCCGTTTGCCCTGCCAGATTGAACAGCAGATCGTGCCCTTGGATCAGGTAGCGCAGACCGTGCTCGTCTCGGACGTCGGATATGTTGACCGTGACCCGGTCGGCGAACTCCGAGATATTGAAGAGGTTGCCGCCGTATTCCGGGATCAGGCTGTCGACGACGGTGACGTCGGCGCCCTCGTCCACGAGCCGGCGCGCGAGGTTGGAGCCGATGAAGCCGAGGCCCCCGGTTATCAGGACCCGCTTGCCGGCGAACTCGCTCATCGCCCGTGCGCGCAGAATATGAATTCCGCGGCCTCAGCCTCGACCCGGCGAAGCCTGGAGGACTCGAATGAAGTCATCGAACCGCGCCCCCGGCTCGGGCGCAATACGACCCGATGGCCCCCCTCACGGCGCAGAAGCTCCCGTGATGATGCTCGAAGAAGCCCGAGCGCCGGCTGCCACATCGCCGCCCGCCAGCTCGTTCCAGATCCAGCGGTATGTCTTCTCGAGGCCCACTTCCAGCGGAATGCTGGGCTCCCAGCCCAGCAGCTGCTTGATGAGCGTGTTGTCGGAGTTGCGACCCATGACGCCCTGCGGTGCAGTCAGGTCGTAGCGGCGCTCCAGGCGAATCCCGGCGATCCGCTCCACGATGTCCACGAGACCGTTGATCGTCACGAGCTCGCTCGAACCCAGGTTGATTGGCTGACGGATGTCGCTATCCATGATGGCCAGGATCCCGTGCAGGCAATCGTCGATGTACTGGAAGCTGCGTGTCCGTGTGCCGTCGCCCCAGATCTCGATGGAATGATTGCCCGACAGCTTGGCCTCGATGACCTTCCGGCAAATAGCAGCCGGTGCCTTCTCTCGGCCACCCTCATACGTGCCATGCGGTCCGTACACATTATGAAAGCGGGCCACACGGGTCTCGAGGCCATAGTCTTCCCAGAAATGGCGGCACATTCGCTCCGAGAAGAGCTTCTCCCACCCGTACCCATCCTCCGGCATCGCTGGATATGCATCCTCCTCGCGGAGCGGAGCGACGGCTGCCGTCGCCTGTTTGTCGGCGTTGTAGACGCAGGCCGAGGAGGAGTAGAAATACCGCTTCGTCCCTGCATCTCGCGACGCGACCAGCAGGTGAGTGTTGATCAAGACCGAGAGCATGCAATCGCATTTGTGGGTTTCGATGAAACCCATCCCGCCCATATCGGCCGCCAGGTTGAAGACCCAGTCCGCGCTCGACGCAGCGGCCTGGCAGTTGGCCAGGTCACGCAGGTCCAGGCTCAGGTTCTCGGCGTCTTCGTGCAGCTGGAACCACTCGGAGGCGGGCTTGATGTCGACGGCTCGCACTGTCGCACCCTCGGCCAATAGCCGGCCGACCAGCCAACCGCCGATAAAGCCACCGCCACCTGCCACCAAGACTCTGCGATCGCTGTATCTGCCCTGTCCCAACCCACTACCCTCCTGCCGTTGCATGACTGGCATCTCCTGCGATGAGGAGGCTCCGTATAGGTGCTCGGCCCTTGCCGGAGCGGCCCGGGCCCGGGTCAAGCGCGAGACGTGCCCAGAATCGTCCGCTTCACCACTCGGCGGATGCGACGCAGCGGGCCCAAAGCCGGCCCGACGTAGACCGTTCGGACCAGCTCCCACCCGGCCTGGCTGCGCCAGGCCATGCCGTTGCGGCGGCGTATTTTCAAGTCCTCCCGGGCAGATGCTCGGGCCATGCGTTCCGACTTGGCTTGCGGGTGGACCCGATACCGGGCCAGCACGCGATCCGGCAGAACGACGTAGCGTCCAACTCGAGCCAGCCTGATCCAGAGATCGAGATCCATGGCCAGGTTGAGGCCCCGATCCAGTCCGCCGATCTGCGAGTAGGCGTCGGCTCTGAAGAACGTCGACGGTTGAGGCGGATTCATCCGCGTCTGAACCAGGCCCTCGAAGGAGGGCGTCAGAGGCGTCGCCATCGCACCGATGACTCGACCGGCCGAGTCGATGAAAAGACACACCCCGCTGACCATCGCCACGTCGGGCGACTCGACGAAGAGATCGTGGACCGTCTTGAGCGTCCCCGGCTCGAGCACGTCGTCGGCGTTGAGCCAGCCGAGGAGCTCGCCTTTCGCGGCGTCGAAGCCCACCGCAAGCGCATCGGTCTGGCCGCGATCGGGTTGAAACCTGAGTTCGCATCCCAGCTCCGGATGCCCCACCAGCCATTCGCGCGACCCGTCGGTCGACCCGCCGTCGAGAACAAGGTGCTGTATCTCGAAGTCGGCGTCGCCACGCTGGCGCGCGACGGAGCCGACGGCCTCCGGCAGCCAGGGCATGCCATTCAGCACGGGCGTAACGATGGTGAATCGCACGGGCGCCAGTCTCTCGTCTTCTGCGGACCGCTCAGCCGGTCGGCATCCCACTCGGGGCCGGTCGCCATGATACCGTTTCGGAGCCGTGAAACCCGGGAGCGGCGGCCGTGACAGCCCCTGCTCGCGCTGGCCTAGGACCCCGATGTGCGCGATGCCAGGCTGGCGTACGTGTCGGCCAGCCCGGCCTCCATCGCCGTGTGAGGCGACCACCCGAGCTCGCGTAGCGCCGTGGCGATGGCAAGCCGGCTGTGCCTGACATCGCCCGGACGAGCCGCGACGAACGTCGGCGGCTTCGAGCAGCCCGATATCGTCGACAGCGCCTCGTAGAGTCCCAGCACGGATACGGCTCGGCCCGTCGCGATGTTGACGGTGGCCGAGTGCGTGGCGTTCATGGCGGCGACAACCGCATCCACCACGTCACTCACGTAGACGAAGTCGCGGGTCTGGCCGCCGTCACCGTGGATCTCAACGGGCAGCCCTTGCCTCATTCGCTCCGCGAAGACGGCGACAACGCCTCCTTCGCCATCCGACCGCTGCCTCGGCCCGTAGACGTTGGCCAGGCGCAGCACCATCCGGAGCATCGAGTCGGGCGCGAGGAGGTCGAGGTAACGCTCTCCCGCCCACTTGCTGAGCCCGTATGGGCTGATCGGCTCGATAGGGTGGTCCTCATCGGTCGGAAGGTAGCGCGGCTCCCCATGGATCGCGCCCGCCGTGGTGACATATACAAAGCACCGACAGCCGCCGGCCGCGGCAGCCCGGACCGTCCTCACCGTACCGACGATGTTCGAGCGTGCATCAAGGGCAGGATCGCGGACCGACGATGCAACGGAAACCTGGGCGGCGCAATGAACGACGACCTCGCCACGCCACCTGGCCAGCAAGCGTTCCATTTTCGGGTCCGCGACGTCGCGCTCCTCCAGCCGCGCCGCAGGCTGGACATTGGACCGGGAACCGCTCACCAGGTTGTCGACGACGAGGACCTCGTAGCCGATCTCGATCAAGCGATCGACGACGTGGGAGCCAATGAAGCCGGCGCCGCCCGTCACGACGGCTCTCGGCGGCGTCGCGGAGACCACGTTCGCCACGACTAGAGCGGCCGGCGAGTGGCCGGACGGGACCGACAGACGACGTTCTCCACGCCGCCAATCTTGACACCCGACGCTCGGGGCCGCTCGTCATGCTACCGTTTCGGAGCCATGAAACCCGAGAGCGGCGGCCGGCCGTACCCCGAAGTGGCGGCGCTGGTGGCCCATGTTGCGTCGCTCGAGGGCCTTTCCACCGTCCTGGACGTTGGGCGCTCATGGACCCCGGAGACGGCCCTTCTTCACCCCGAGCTGAAGGTGATCGGCGTCGGAGGGCGGGGCGCGGCTGGACGGCGCCGGCCGTCGCGCTTCCCGTTTCATCAGGTCGTCGATCCCGAGGGCGATCCCGGACTCCGCTCCCTCGCGCGAGTCGATCCGTCTCGGAGCGTCGCAATGCTGACCGGCCCGTCCGGTTCGCTCCCCGATTTGGACGAAGGGCTGGCCGCCCTGGACGCGGTCGTGCGGGACGCGCCCGTGACGATCATCGCGACCACGGATCCCAAGCCAGTGCTCGCCCACCTGGCGGCCGCGGACCTGCAGCCCTCGTTCGTGGGCCGAACTCGAGCCGATGAACAGGACGGAGAGAGGACGGCCTCCCTGTTCGTCCTGGACCGATCCGTGGAGGATCGCGGTGCCGCCCCTGGTGATTTCCGGGTCGTGGCGATCATGACCGCCTACAACGAGGAGGAGATCGTCGGGCCGTCGATCGCAAAGCTCGTGGCCGACGGCGTGGACGTGTATCTCATCGACAACTGGTCGAGCGACGGAACGTACGCCATCGCGGAGCAGTTCCGGGGACGAGGTCTGGTGGGTTTGGAGCGGTTTCCCGATGCTCCGACCGACCGCTACGAGTGGCTGCCGCTCCTTCGCCGGGTCGAGGCGGTCGCGGCCGGCCTTGAGGCCGACTGGTGCATCCACCACGACGCCGACGAACGACGCTGCGGACCCTGGGCCGGCGTGGGCCTGCGGGACGCCCTGTGGAGGGTCGACCGGTCGGGCTTCTCCGCCGTGGATCACACGGTCCTCAACTTCCGGCCGATCGACAACGGGTTCACGCCGGGCAGCGATTTCGAAGCCTACTTTCGCTATTTCGAGTTCGGCCGTACCTCGGACCTGCTCCTCCAGGTCAAGGCCTGGAAGAACACGGGCCCGGTAGACCTGGTCGGCTCCGGCGGCCACGAAGCCCGATTTCCGGGCCGCCGCATCTTCCCGTACAAGTTCGAGCTCAAGCACTACCCGATTCGATCCCAGGGCCACGGCGAGCGGAAGGTCTTCCGCGATCGGATCGCGCGCTGGGATCCGGGGGAGCGGGCTCTCGGCTTCCACGTGCACTACGACGGCGTCCTGCCGGGGCAGTCCTTCCTGCGCGACGGCCGGGACTTGATCGAGGATCGCGGGGCGGAGACTCATGCTCGTTTCTCGGCCGAAATCCTGGCCGGCGCCGGCCTGGCCGATCTGCCGTTCCCGGGCTGGGCGCTGGGCGGAAGCATGAGAAGGACGATCTACTTCCGATCGCGCCCGGTCACACGGAGTCGCATCTACCAGGCCCTGCGGCGACTGGTGCTGGCGCCGCGCGGGCTCGTTCGCAGGATCCGAGGCCGATGATGCCCAACGAAACCGGCGCGGACCCCGCCGAGCTGGTCATCGCGATCCTCAACTGGAACGGCTATGCCCTCACCCGCGCCTGCCTCGAGTCTCTCGCAGGGATCTCCGGGCCCGCCCATCGAGTCCTGGTCGTCGACAACGGGTCGGCCCAGCCCGAGGCGGAACGGCTGGCCGGCGAATTCGGAGGCCGGGTCGAGGCATTGACCCTGTCCCGCAACGCAGGGGTCGGCGGAGGCTACAACGCGGCGATCCGATGGGCGCGCGACCACGGCGCGAAGTACGTCTTGCTGCTGAACAACGACACCGTCCTGGACGACCCGTTGCTGGCCGAGCGGCTCGTCGAGACATGCGGGCCGGACGTATTCGCCGTTGGGCCGTTGGTCAAGGGGCCTGACGGCCGAGTGTGGTCCTCCGGTGGGACTCTCGACTGGAAGACGTACCTCACGGGCCATCATCAGGCCGACGGCATCGTCTCGTCGACGTCGCCGTACCCCGTCGCCTGGATCGACGGCTCGTGCATGCTGGTGTCCGTGGCCGCCGCATGTCAGCTGCAGGGCTTCGAGGAGGTCTTCTTTCTCTACTGGGAGGAAGTAGACGTGTGCGTCCGGGCCTCGCGACAAGGACTCCGATGTCTCGTCGACCCGCGGACCTCAATCGTTCATCTCGTGGGCGGGACCTCGCGGCCTTCGCAGGTGGACCATTACATGATCCGCAACGCCATCCTGTTCTTGCGCCGCAACGGAACTCGGCGCCAGAACGCCGACTTCATGCTGCGGCTCCTCTGCTGGCGCTTGCCGCTTTTCGTCGCCCGCCGGATCAAGCATGGTGGCGGGGCTCGGGAGGGCATCGGCATTGGCCTGCGTTCGGTCTCCTGGAACCTTCGGGACGCAGTGGGAAAGCGCGGCTGGAGATACAGGGCTGGAGGCTCGCTGTAGTCCGCCGGCGAAGGCGGACGGCCGACACCTGAAACTGGCCAGCCCGGCGCGATCGACTCCGCCCGCGCCGGCCCGAACGACGCACTCGGCGACGCCGGGTGCGACCCACACTCAGGACGCCATAATCCAGGTGATGGAGTCTCGCCCTCGGTTGCGCCTGCTGGCGATCAGCCCATACGCTGCGTACCCCCCGTTCGGCGGCGGCAAGATGCGGATCTACCACCTACTGCAGGAGTGGATGCGGTTGGGCCACGAGGTCACCCTGTGGGTGGCGCCGCTCGACGAGCCCGAGCTCGGCTGGTCCGACGGCGACCCGCGGCCCGAGCTTCTCGCCCTCCCCGCCTCGGCGCGCCGGTCCATCCGCTCCAAGGTCGCCGCGCTCCTCTCCACCCTGCCGGAAGAAGTGTGGACCCGCCCCCCGTTGGCGATCGACGGGCGTCGCGAGCAGTTGAGGCGCTTCGACGTCGTCCTGTTGATGCAGGCTCACGTCGGCCGATATGCCGCCCCGTTCATCGACGCCGGCGTGCCGGTCATCCTGGACCAGCAGAACGTGGAGTCCCAGGTCAGCGCCGATGATGCCCGCCTCCGGTGGACCTGGATGGGTCGGGCCCGAGCGCGCCTCGATGTCTGGAAGTGGCGATCCTACGAGCGTGGACTGGTGCGGCGCGTGCAACGGACGGTCGCCGTCTCGGAGTCGGATGCAGCGGCCTTCCGCGGGCTCGCGCCCTCAGCGTCGGTCGTGGTCCGGCCGAGCGGTGCGGACCTGCGGTCGCTCAAGTACGTGGACCATTCGGAGAATCGCGGCGACAAACTCATCATGACGGGCACGCTCGGCTATCTGCCGAACCTGGACGCAGCGACCTGGATGATCGAGCGCATCCTCCCGCGCGTGCGCCGGATGAGGTCGTCGGCCCGCCTGGTCCTCGTTGGTGCCGACCCACCGGAATCGCTGAAGCAGCGTGGTGGGGATGCCGTGGACATCGTCGGCCGCGTCCCCGACGTTCGGCCCTACCTTGAAGAAGCCGACCTGTTCGTGGCGCCCCTCCGGGCCGGCGGAGGTACCCGCCTTAAGCTGCTCGAGGCCTTTGCGGTAGGGCTGCCCACCGTCGCGACGACGCTGGCGAGCGCCGGAATAGCCGCTCGGCACGGCGGCGACATCGCTACGGCGGACGACGAGGAAACCTTCGCCGGCGAGATCGTCCGTCTCCTCGGCGATGTCTCAGCTCGGCGGGCGATGGCCGAGTCCGCCCGGCGTCTTGTCGAGGAGCGCTATGACTGGCGAACGATCGCGGCCGACTACGAGAGCGACCTGTACGATGTCGTCTCGGCCAGTCGGAACGAGCACGCCGAACGACGGTAGGCTGCCGGGCAGCATGGTCGAGGGCGCGAACCTGCGCCGGGATCGGGCCGGTCGCTTTTCCTCCAACCGAGGTCACCATGCCAAAGCGCCTGCTCCTTGACATAGGACCTGCCGCGGGCGGTCACGGCGCCCGCGGAATAGGTAGCTACGTGCGAGGGCTGATCGAGGCCATCGGGGATTGGCCCGAGGAGCGCCGGCAGCTGGTGTGGGCCCTCGCCCTGCCCGGGGTGACGCCAAAGTTGTTCGAGGGCCGCACCGTCCGTTCCCGTCTCCTCGATCTTCGGCCCGTCGACCTGGGTTGGATCGTGGGCTCCTGGGTCACGGGCCGGTGCGCGCGCACGGCGGGCGCACGGATGGTCCACTCGACCGATCCGCAACGGCCGACCCGCCTGCGCAAAGTCGGGCAGGTCGTCACGGCCTACGACCTGATCCCGCTCCGGGAGCCCGGCATGCTGGATTCGTGGCAGCCGCACCATCGCCACGCCTACCGGCTCTATCTCGACCAGCTTCGTCGGGCGGAGATCGTCGTCGCCATATCGAGAGCGACCGCAGCCGACCTCGTGGAGCGGCTCGGCATCCCGGAGGGCCGGCTGTCGATCGTCTATCCGGTCGTCCGGAAGCCTTCTGGCATCGAACGTGCCCCGGCTTCGGAGCCCGCCTTTCTCCACGTAGGAGCGGTCGACAGCCACAAGCAGCCCGAGCTGGCCATCGCCGCCCTGGCCGAGTTCCGCCGGGTCCACGCCGCCGGCTCGCTGAGATTCATCGGACCATCGACGTCCGAGCAGCGGACGCGGCTGAGACGGCAGGCCGAGAGCCTGGGCGTCGCAGAAGACGTCATCTTCGAAGGACGAATCCCAGACAAGGAGCTTGACGCGGCCTTCGCTTCGGCCACCGCCCTGCTGTCCACGTCGCGCATCGAAGGCTTCGGACTGCCGGGCGTCGAAGCGGTCCTACGAGGAGTCCCGGTGGTCGCTGTCGACACCGCTGCTGCTCGTGAGACCCTGGGATCGGCAGCGGCCCTCGTCCCGTCTGACGCCGAGGCCATTGCAGCGGCGATGGCTTCGCCGGGGCAGATCCCCGACTCCGTGCGGGAGGCAATGACGGCGCGGTTCTCGGGCCGGGCCGCAGCCGACGCCCTATGGGCCGCCTACGAGCGGGTGCTCGGCTGATCGGAGCGCGGCCAGGACGTCGACCAGTGTCTGCTGGAGCGGGATTTGGGGCTGCCAGCCCACGAGCCGACGTACCAGGGACGCATCGCCCCTGATCTCGGGTGGATCGCCGTCCCGGACGAGCGACGGCTCGATCTCGATCACCGGCGCGACGCCGGCCAGGGCGCACAGGCGCTCGATCACCTCGCGGACCCTCACCGCCTCGCCCGAAGCGACGTTGACGACCGTGCAGCCGCCGCCGAGCGCGCCCCCGGCGGCCGCCTCGATCAGCAACCGGTAGGCCACGACGACATCGCGCACGTCGGCCAGGTCGCGGCGCACGTCGATGTTGCCCGCCGGGATCGACGTGGCCCGCCCCGCCTCCACGGCCAGAACGCGCTGGGCCATGGCCGGCACGACGAAGACCGGGCGCTGTCCGGGGCCCGTGTGGTTGAACGATCTCGTCACGACGACGGGGAACCCGTACCGAGCGGAGGCCGCGGCCGCCGCTCCCTCTTGGGCCACCTTGGACAGCGCGTACGGACCGTTCGGAGCGAGGGGCGCATCCTCGCGCAGGGGCAGATCCTCCGGCCGGGGTGCGCCGTAGGCGTCGGCCGAGCAGCTCACCAGGACGGGCGGTCGGATGCCGAGCTCGCGAAGAGCCTCGAAGAGCGCCACCGTGCCGCCGACGTTGACGCGAAACGCCTCCGAGGGGTCCCGCCCCGCGTCGGGCGCGAAGGCCATCCCGGCGAGGTGAACGACGGCGTCCGGGATCCCGGCCGGGTCATCCAGCCAGCGCCGCAAAGTGGTGCGGTCTGCGATATCGAGGATGTCGGGGCCCGGCGCGGCCACGACCTGGTGGCCGTTGCGGCGCAGCTCCCTCTCCAGCCACTGGCCGACGAAGCCGTTCGCGCCGGTGACGAAGATCCGCATCGGGTTTCAGGCGTGGCTGGTCGGAAGAGCCACGTCGAGCCGCGGAACCGAGTGCCCCTTGAGTCGGGCCACGTCGGCGTCGACCATCATCCGCACCAGCTCCTCGAACTCAACGGTGGGCTCCCAGCCCAGGTCGGCCCGGGCCCTGGCGGCGTTGCCGAGCAGGTGGTCCACCTCGGCCGGTCGGTACAAACGCTCGTCCACGACGACGTACTTCTCGTAGTCGAGGCCGACGTGCTCGAAAGCGATGCGGCACAGGTCGCGGACGGAATGGGCGAGCCCGGTTGCGACGAGGTAGTCCGACGGCTCGGGCTGCTGCAGCATCGCCCACATGGCACGGACGTAGTCGCCGGCGAAACCCCAGTCGCGCTGCGCGTCGAGGTTGCCCATTCGCAGCTCGGTCGAGCGGCCGAGGTGAATGCGGGCCACCCCATCCGAGACCTTGCGCGTCACGAACTCCAGGCCGCGGCGCGGCGACTCGTGGTTGAAGAGAATGCCGGACACCGCATAGATGCCGAAGCTCTCGCGGTAGTTGACGGTCAGGAAGTGGCCGTATGCCTTAGCAACGCCGTACGGGCTGCGCGGATGGAATGGAGTCAGTTCGGTCTGCGGGATCTCGCGGACCTTGCCGAACATCTCGCTCGAGGAGGCCTGGTAGAAGCGGACCGACGGGTCGACCTGGCGAATGGCCTCGAGCATGCGCGTCACGCCCAGTCCGGTGAACTCGCCGGTGAGCACGGGCTGATTCCACGAGGTCGGCACGAAGCTCATCGCGGCCAGGTTGTAGACCTCGTCGGGCTCGGACGCTTGCAGGGCAGCCACCAGCGAGGCCTGGTCGAGCACGTCTCCCTGGACGAGCTCGATGCGATCGAGCAGGTGCTCGATGCGGTCCATTGCGTTCGAGGAGGACCGGCGGGTCATGCCGACGACGCGGTAACCCTTGTCGAGCAGGAACTCCGCCAGGTACGAGCCATCCTGTCCGGTGATGCCGGTGATGAGAGCCGTCTTCATGTCCGGGAGTATAGGGAGTCTCCCCGCTTCCAAGTCTGCCCACCGGATGGCATCCGACGGGCTCGGCCGGGGCGCCCGTGAGGGAGTCCAGCCGCGAGCCGGGCCCACCTGCGAGAATGTCCGCCGAACAGTGACCGGAGCGTGGCGAGGACACGCCGCGCCGCACAGGGAGCCTGGACAAATGGGCACCGCTTCGCCTCGACTTCCCGGGGAACCCGGCCCGGCGGCCGTGAGCGAGGCACGCCCGGACTCGATCGACCTTGCAGGCATCCCGATCGACAACGTCACCTTCGACGAAGCCGTGAAGCTCATCGCGGGCTGGGTGGCCGACGGCAGCGGCGGCACCGTCTGCACGCCGAACGTCGACCACGTCGTGAAAGCCCGCCGCCTGCCTGACTTTCGGGCTGCCCTGCTGGGCATGCGGCTGCGCGTCCCCGACGGCATGGGTATCGTCTACGGCTCGCGCATCGCCGGCTCGCCGCTCAAGGGCACCGTCACGGGGCGGCTGCTGCCGGAGGCACTGGCGGCGGCACTTGGTCCCGAGACCGGGATCGCGTTCTTCGGCGGCAGACCCGGCGTCGCGGAGGAGGCAGCCCGGGTCCTCGAGAGCAGGGGCGCCCGCATCGCGGCGGCACTGGCGCCGGGGATGGGCTTCGTGGTCGGTTCGGACGAGGACGCCGAACTGACGCGCCGGCTGCGCGACAGCGGAGCGGGCGTGATCTTCGTCTGCCTGGGAGCGCCGCGCCAGGAGCTATGGATGGCCCGCCACGCGGCCGAGTTGCCGGCCGTCCTGGTCGGCGTCGGCGCCGCCGTGGACGTCATCGCCGGCAGGTCGCCCACCGCGCCCGCATGGATGACGCGGCTCGGCATCGAGTGGGCGTTCCGGCTCGTCCACGAGCCGAGGCGCCTGGCCCGCCGCTACCTCCGGGACGACCCGCGCTTCTTCTGGTGGATGCTGCGGCAGCGGGCCCGCCGGCGGCGACGCAGCTAGCGTGAGGCGAAGACCTAGCCAGCTGCTGTTGTCGCCGGCGCAGGCACGGACGCCCGGCCCGGGGCGGACGAGACCGCCAGGGCGGCAACCGACCAGGGAACCATCGCCATTTGCGGCTCCATCATCGTCGGGAGCAGGAAACTCACGATCGCCAGTGCGACCGAGAGCCCCAGCAGCGACAGCCCGGCGAGCGAACGGCCGCGCCTCAGGGCAATGAGGGCGCTGAAGAACATCGCAAACGGCAGGAAGACGGCCCAGGCAAGCCCGAGCCAGCCCAGGGAGACGCCCATGGTCAGGTACCACGACTCGAAGATGTACTGGGGCCTCTCCGAGGTCAGGGGATCGGCCCGCGAACCCACCGTTCCAAGTCCGAGTCCCAGGGGATGCGCCTCGACGGCCGACCACGCGGCTGAGAGCGATGCCAGGTGACCTTCTGTCGACGGATCGACCACGAGCCCAGTGGGCGTTGGAGAGGGAGTGGCCCCCGGAGCCAGAGACGGTGTCGATGACGCCGACGGACCTCCCGTGTCAGTCGACGCTGAAGACGACGTTAGCGAGGCGATCGTGCTCTGTATGAGCGCCGTCCCACCACGTACTTCGTAGATAACGCCGCCCAGGAGGAGTGCCGGCACGATGGCGAGGGCGAGGTACGTGAACGTGCGGCGCGGGTCCGGCGAGAAGCGCCGGGCGGCGACGAGGACCACGGCGACGCCGACCGCGCTGGCGACGATCGCGCTTCGAGAGAACGTCACGGCGAGCGCCACGAGGATCACGAAGAGGGCGGCGGCCGCCCAGCGACGCCCCGTCGGCTTCACAATCAGAAGGGAGACTGCCATCAACGCGACTGCCGTCAGGGCGAATCCGAGCTCGTTCGGCGAGGCGAATGTTCCGGAGGCACGGGGGCCCTGCAGGTATTGGGCAACGAAAGTGTACGGGATCGAAAGACCCGGCTGGCCCCAGTACGAGGTGACGAACGAGAAGCCGAAGAATGACGACTGGGCGAAGGCGTAGACCGAGATGCCGACGGCAATGGCCACTGCCAGCTTCAGGTATTTCCCGGGATCAACGGGACTGAGCCGCAGGGCGATGTAGACGCCGACCGGAAACAGCAGCAGGCGGGCGGTGTTGACGGCAAGGGAGTCGGGTCGCATCGCGACCCCAAGACCAACGAGGAGGATGAGCGCCGCCGCAAAAACGTCCATCGGCGCCGGCCTGAACCGCCATCGGTGCCCGGCCCTGTAGGCGATGGCGAGGCCGCCTACGCGTGCCATGAGCACCGCGGCAAGCGCGACTTCCTTCCACGCGGAGAACACGAGCAGGGCGGCTCCGGTAACCCCGAAGTTGACCTGGACAACCTTGCTGACGAGAGGATGCACGGCGAACAGCAGGAGAACCAGCCAGAGCCCTACCTCCGGCAGCGTGAGGCCGATGGCGGCGACACCGAGCACGACCAGGATTGCGCCGGCCAGGTGCAAAGGCGAAACGAGCAGCACCAGGCCCGCGATGGAAGTGGCGCCGGCGGCCAGCCCAACTCTTCGGGCGGTGCGCTCGTTCAACGTGTACTCCTCCCGGTTGCAGTCATGCTCGTCAGCGCATCGTAAGGGCGGAAGGCCGGCCGTGCGTTGCGTCAATCATCGACGGCCGCCTGCCGTGAGCCATGGTGCCGGATTGCCGCTTGCGTGCCCGACACTACGGCTTCGTCGAACCTCGCCGCGGAGTGGTGCTCGAAGACGAACTGCCGTCCGGCCTCCGCGGTCCGCACCCAGAGTCGATCGTTGGTGAGTAGCTGCACGACCTTTTCCGCGAAACCGACCGGGTCATCCTGCCTGAAGCAACCGGCACCCTCGGGAAACTCGAGACCTCGAGCGCCCACGGAGGTGGAGACGGCCGGCAGCCCCCAGGCAAGGCAGTCGAGGAGCTTCATTCTGACTCCGCCCGCGATGCGCAGTGGAACGATCTCAACTCGGGCCCGGGCTGCGTGAGGCGCGACCTCCTCGACATACCCCGTGACGCGAACTCCGGGCTCCTCGCCCAGGCGTCGGATCGCGGCCGGCGCGTGCGGCCCTACCAGTTCCCACTCGACGTCGGGCACGCGCTCACGCACACGCGGCAGGACCTGATCGTGAAACCACAGCAGCCCGTCCGCCACCCCATACCAGCTCATCGAGCCGACGGAGATGATCCGCCGCCCGGCCGGAGGGCTCTGCCGTGGCTCCCAGGGATCAGGGGCCGGCATCGGCAGCACGGTGATCCGCTGCACTCCAAGTAGATGCAGAATCTCGGCGTCGTCGGGCGCCAAAACGAAAACCCGGTCGAAGGCCGGGAGGCGAGACGACTCCGCCCGCCGGAGCTTGCCCTCCTCGACCGACGCGAGGAGCCGTCGGATCGCACTTGTCTCCTGAAGACGGGCCAGTCTGTATATCTCCGACTCCACGTTCTGGTCGGCCGTCGTCACCGGCAGATCTATCGGCGCCAGGCGCGCGTACGGCATCGTCCCGAACCCGTCGCAGTGCAGCAGGTCGTAACGACCGTTTGCGAGATGGCGCCGAACGGCAGCTTCGAACTTCCGGCTCCGGAACTTCCGAAGCCTGTATGGCTCGCTGGACAACATGCTGCGACCGAACTCGGCCGATTGACGGATGCGGTGCCGACCGAACGTGAATGGAATCGCGATCACTTCCACGCTGCTGCAAATCGATTGCAGGTACTCCAGGTCCGGCTCGCCCTCGGGATCCGCCATGGCTACGAGGTCCACGTCGTAGATACGGCACATTGCCTCGAGGATGTGGAGTGTCGCGATGCGCCCTCCGCCGTCTCGAGGCCAGGGCAGGTCGGCCGCTAGGAAAAGCACCCGCGCGGCTTTCGGCGAGGCGCCTCGGACGATCTCAGCCACTCGCACCCAACCCATCGAGGAGGCCGACGATCTCGGCCGCGGTGCGGGCCCAGGTGAACTTGGCAGCCTGCTCGCGACCCCTCCGGATGCGCTCCCGGCGCAGCGCATCGTCGTTCAGAACCGCCTCGATTTCGGACACCAGGCCGGCGGCATCGCGTGGGTCGTGGTATCCGGCGGCTTCCCCGAGGACCTCCGGAAGAGAACCCGCCTTCGCGGCCACGACGGGGATCCCTCGTTGCATCGCCTCCAACGGGGGGTATCCAAAACCCTCCGTCAGCGACGGAAACAGGAAGACCGATGCGTGTCGGTACCAGGCCTCGAGGTCAGACTGACCGACCCGGCCGGTCAGCAACACCCGGCCCCCCATGCCGGCAGCTCGTTCCGACAGGTGAGCGTGATCGCGCCCGGGCTGACCGACGATTGCCAGTGTCAGGTCGGTGGGCATTTGCGCCCAGGCGTCGAGCAGCAGGCCGATGTTCTTGTGGCGCTCGGTCGCACCGACGTAGAGCGCATATGGAGCCTCGATCGGACGAGGAAAATCCCCATCTGGGGCTGGCTCAAGTCCGGGATAGACCACGGCGATGCGCCCGGGGTCGACCTGCAGGTGGAGGCTTATCTCGGAGCGGCTGAAGGCCGAAATGGTGGCGAGACAGTCGGCATCGCGAACGCTTCTGCTCGCCGCCCACGACGCGTAGCGGACTAACAGCGGCTCGTAGGTGCCGGGCTGCGTCAGGTAGTTCACGTCCAGGATCACCACGAGCTGGGGTATTCGGCCGCGCGCGGCCGCGTACCCGGCCGGCATCAAGAGGGCATCGGCCTTGAATCGTCGCGCGGCGCGCCGAATGCCAGCCTCATACCACCAGCGCTGAAGCGCCAGGTTGATCGGCCGGAAAAGCAGCCCTCCGCCAACTCGCCGAGGTCCTGCGGCCATCGCGATCTCGAGCGCAGGCACGTCATCGAGAGCGGCCACCAGACCATTGACCCAGCGCGCGGTGCCCGTATGAGGCCGCCGTAGCACGGCGGTATCGACGATGACCCTCACTCGGCGATCCTCATTCGGTTCCCGATGATACCTGGGGAGACTCCTGCCCGCGCAGGACCGGTCCCGGCGGAGGCGTCAGGCGCAGGAGCGGCTTGCCGTCTGGACTGCCGTCCCGGGAAGGACGCGTCGGCCGCTCTCTGTGTCAACCGACCATATCGTGGCAGCTTCTACGCAAAGGCCGCCGGGACGATTCCCCAAGCTCAAGCTGGCGAGCGTGCCGGAACCCCGGCGGTAGACTCGCCCGGCTTGGTGAGAATGGAGTAAACGTTGACCGTGAAGTAGTCCTTCATGACAGATGCACGCGACAACAACGAGAAGACTGTCATGACCGGGTTTCGGCTCACGTTCACACGCATGTCATGAACTTGCAGCGGTGAGGCACGAAAAAGGTCCTCAAGCTCGTGGAGCGTTAAGAAATTCAGCTCGCGGCGAACAAGGTCGACACGACCCTGGCGCCATCGGAATTGGCGGCCCGATGGTAGGCCTGGAAAAAGTACCAAGTGTGCCCACGGGAGCTTCAGGCCGAGCAAGTGATGGTCGCCGAACGGACTCTTCCATAGTGGACCGAATCCAGCGTACAGGATCCCGCCAACACGAAGGACTCTCGAAGCCTCACTCAGCACTTCGGCAAGATCCTGAATGTGTTCGAACGTGTCGCGGGCGACGATGAGGTCGAATTGCTCGCCGTCGGCGCTCAATTCCTGAATCCGGATCGGGCGCAATTTCACCCTTGGAATCAACTCGGGATGCTGCCGTTCAAGGATGTCCGTTGCGAGAGCGATCCGTTCGGAATCCGGGTCGATGCCCAGCACCCGCGACGCCCCGGAGGCGGCGATGTCGATCGTCAGGGCGCCGACTCCGCACCCCAGGTCGAGGCACGACAGCCCGGTCAGGTCCGGCTTGCCGCCAAAGCGCTGCCAGAACTTGGCGTTCCACGACGCCGTAAGTTCGTAGTAGTCGTCCATCGCGTCAGACTATTGCCGCGGAACGGACCGCGTCAAAACGATCTGAGACGGAGGCAATGTCAGTGAAACCCACTCCATCGGCGGGCCCAGGGGCCCACCGAGCGGGCTGGACCAGGCCAGCACCGACCGCCGGACAGCCTGGCAACTTGATCCTCGGCTATCCTGTGAGCTAATCCGACCCACGGAGGCTTGCATAAGTGATCGAGCGCATCTGGACCGGCCACAAGAGGGCAGTGATCGCGGTAAGCGCGATTGCCGTCGTAGTGATCCTGGCCGGCGGCTTACTGGCAGTGGCCAATTCCGGCGGCGCGGCCCCGGCGACGGCGACGGCGACGGCCGGCGCCACGTTCGCCGTAGCCTCGCCATCTGCGACGCCGCTGGCCTCGCCGTCGGGTACCTTCGACAACTCACCGACGCCTCTGCCGGCGGGCTGGACCTACTCCGACCTCGACGGCGTGGCGGCTCCCGCGGACCTGGCGCATGCGCTGCCGATAGCGATCATGGTCGACGACAACATCATCGCCCGCCCGCAATCGGGCTTCACCTCGGCCTCGATCGTCTACCAGGCCCCGGCCGATGGTGGCGAGGACCGCTACATGATGATCTTCCAGGAAGGCACGGCCTCCGACATCGGGCCGGTACGGAGCACTCGACCCTACTTCGTCTACTGGGCCGCGGAGTACAAGGCCGGGTTCGGCCACTACGGCGGCGACAGCGTGTCGCTCCAGCAGACGGTCCCGTCGATGGCCAACAGCATCTACAACATGGACGCGTTGAGCGGCGACTCCTGCCCCTACCACCGCATCACCTTGCGGGCCGCGCCCCACAACGCCTACACCAACACCGCCGCTCTGCTCAGCTGCGCCGCCAAGATCGGCCAGCCGTCGACCTATCAAGGGCTCCCGGATCGGACGTTCGTCGACGATACGCCCGTCGCTGAGCGGCCCGCTTCGGCCTCGATCACGATCCCGTATCGCACCGGCACGGTGGGCTACCAGTACGACCCGGCATCCGATTCGTACCTGCGCTCCATCGACGGCAATTCGCAAATCGATCCCGCGAACAACCAGCAGGTCACAGCCCGGAACGTGATAGTGCTGTTCCAGGCCCTGTCGTACTTCAACGAACCGGGCCACAACGCCCGGCCGGTCGTAGCCACCGTTGGGTCGGGCACGGCGCTGGTCTTCAAGGAAGGCGGGGTCATCATCGCGACGTGGAAGAAGACGTCCAACACCGCTCTGACCATGCTGTACGACTCGTCCGGCAACGAGATCCCGCTCGTCCGCGGCGAGATCTTCATCCAGAGCGTCCCGATCGGGACCGCCGTCACCTACAAGTAGGGCGGGACGGCTGGCCGCGTCTCGGCCGCCGGACCTACATCATCACCAGGCCGCCGTCCACCGCCAGGACCTGGCCGGTGATGTAGGCGGCCTCGTCGGAGGCCAGGAACGTCACCGCCGCCGCGATCTCCTCGACCGTGCCGAAGCGCCCGAGCGGAGTCTGGGCCTTGATCTGGTCGGTCAGGCTGGCCGGGAGATCCTTTGTGAGCTCGGTCACGATGAAGCCCGGCGCGACGGCGTTGCAGGTGATGCCGCGCGACGCCACCTCACGGGCCGTGGCTTTGGTCAAACCGATGAGGCCGGCCTTGGACGACGAGTAGTTGGCCTGGCCCATCTGGCCTGCCTGGCCGGACACGCTCGACATGTTGACGATGCGACCGGCATGGGCCCTGAGCATCGGCCGGATTGCGGCCTTGATCATGTAGAAGGCGCCGTAGAGATTGACCTCGAGAACCTTCTTCCAGGCCTCGATCGGCATCCGCATGATCAGGTCGTCGCGGGTGATGCCTGCGTTGTTGACCAGGATGTCGATCTTGCCGTAGGCGTCGACGGTCGCCCCGACGGCCCTGACGCAGGCCTCCGGGTCCGTGACGTCGGCCGGGATGAAGACGGCGCGCCGGCCCAGCGCCTCGATTTCGGCCACGGTGGCCTCGGCGACCTCGGGCCGGCCCACGTCCACGAAAGCGATGTCGGCGCCCTGGCGGGCGAGGTTCAGGCAGATGGCCTTGCCGATGCCGCGAGCGCCGCCCGTCACGAGGGCGGATTTGCCGGTCAGATCGATCATTTCGCTCCTCCTCATGGAGACGGCTCCGACACCGGTCGTGACGGCGCCTCGATTGTCCTGGTGGCAGATCCCGCTCAGGTCATCGACCGTCTGCAGGAGACGCGGAGCCGGACCGGAGCCACTCCAGCGCCGGCGGGAAAGGATTGACGGGCTCCAGGTAGCCGGGCATGACGTTTACGTCCTCGGGCCCGATGCCCTCGGCGCGGTAGGCCGCGGTGGGGTCGGCGGTCCATTCCAGCGTAATTGCGCCGGACGTCAGGCCTGATCCGAAGGCAACGAACAGCAGCCGATCGCCCTTCTTGACCCGGCCCGCCGCCACGGCCTCGCTGAGGGCCATGGGAACGGACGCCGCAGAGGTGTTCCCGTAGCACTCGACGTTGACGAAGACCCGCGCCATCGGGAAGTCGAGCGACCTGGCCAGGGCCTCGATAATGCGAATGTTGGCCTGATGGGGCACGACGAGGTCGACTTCGGCAAGCTCGATCCCAGCTTTGGCGAGGGACGCGAGCGCCGTCGAGCCGAGGGTCCGGACGGCCATCTTGAACGTCTCGGCGCCCTTCATCTTCATGAAATGCTCACCCGCCGCGATGGTAGAGGCAGTCGGCGGCCTGGCCGCGCCCCCACCCGGCAGCCAGATGAAGAAGGCGCCCGCCGGTTCGGTCGTCATCTCAGAT
>Ga0209777_10001809_pt1 | contig 29551 bp, 29 predicted proteins | sample FrelakmetHBP12HB_FD_187147 | JGI IMG/M metagenome (GOLD analysis project Ga0209777, IMG submission 187147) | Freshwater lake sediment microbial communities from the University of Notre Dame, USA, for methane emissions studies -HBP12 HB (SPAdes)... | ecosystem: Environmental > Aquatic >...
TTAATTCAATATAGCGGCTTATGGGCAGAGGCACATATTCGGCACAACGAACGGGAAGTCCAACCTTCTCTCGCCGTTCTAAGAGGATGACGGAGGCCCCTTCCTGGGCCGCGAACCGAGCTGCCGTGCTCCCTGCTGGTCCGGCCCCGATCACCAAGACATCACAGGTCCACTGTCGATACTCAAACATTTCATTGTCCAACTAAGGCCAAAACTTTTTCCAACAACCCCAACCGCAAGTGGGTTTGGTTCTCAAAGACTCCCTGATAGGCCTCCTTTTCCTGATTCAATTCATAGCAGGTCGTGTTTTCAATATCAATCAACAGGCCGGGCAGACCGGCTTGCTTAAAGGCCTCCTGCCTTTTAAGCTGAAAGGCATCACAGCAGCAGCCGATATAGGACCTGGTCCCGTTTCTCTTTTCTTCTTCCAGGGTCTCGACCAAATGTTCGTAATTCTGAATGGTCATGACCTTCAGACCTCGGCTCTCGGCCAGGGCAAAGGCCTCTCCAATGGTACACAGCCCGCATTGGATACAGCCGTCTTTATAACGATACTCACATTCTGGCAATTTTGAACAATAAGGCAACAAGAGCAGATTACAGGTCCCCAGGATCTCGGGAAGTGTCCCGTTAAAGGCGGTCATCTGATCGGCCTCCTCAAAGGAAAAGCCTAAATGGGGATAAGCCATTTTGTCCAGGGCCAGGCGGATCCCCTGATAAAAATCCTCAAAACTCAAACCCAAAAGCTCCACCTGGTTTTTCATAAAAAAATTCTCAACCTGAATTCTTAAGTCTTTAACCGAAGTATTCTTAATGGCGGCCTCCAGGTCATAGATGGCCCGCTGAGGATGGACGAAAAAATCTCCGGTAATCAGGATGTCTTTAATCAGTCCTTTTTTTAAATCGACTTTGACCGCGGTTCGGATCAATCCTCCATCTTCTTTATGAATGGAACGAAGGACCTCCTGAGGACGGAAAGGGATCCTGGTACCTTTAATCCAATCTGAAGAAAGCATCTGGGGTAACCTTTGCCGGAACATGGCCTCTTCTTTTCTACTGATCCGCCCTGGTTTAAATCGAATTCCCAGGCCATCGCTAAAGCCTTTTTCCAAGGCTTTTTTAACTTTTTCCAGAGGAGGTCTCTTACCCAATTGTTCCGTAAGGCTGGTTACCCGCTCGCGGGCCGAGGTCAATTCCTTGTGATTAAGTTTTTCGGTGGGGATGCGCAAGGCCTTGATCAAGTGTTCGAGGTTAAAATCGATAAGCAAGGTTCCTTGAAAGAGGAAAACATCTTCTTCAAAGGCCGCCCCTGTCCCGGAAATCTTTCGGCCCTGGATTTCAATATCATTTCGAGGCCGAAACCGGGCTTCAAGCCCCAAGGAGCTCAATCCTTGGGCAGCGGCCCGGCAGATGGCCTCGGTGATCTCCTCCATGGTCAGACCGAAGGAAAGCGATTTTCGGGAAGCAATCAACTCCCAGCCCAGTTGGCCTTGGTCGAAAAAAATGGCCCCTCCCCCGGTGATCCGGCGATTGATTTCAATCCCTTCCTGCCAGCAGTATTCAACGCGGATCTCTTCATCCACGGCCTGATGATAACCGACCAGGGCCACGGGTGGAGAAAACCTCAAGTAGCGAAGGGTATCAGGGATGATTCCTTTGGCCCGGGCCGTTAGTAAGGCCTTGTCCCAGGCCATGTTCTCTGCCCCGCTTAGAAGGCCGGTGTCGATGATCCTTATCATGAGTTTATTAAAGCACAACAATCCGTATGGTACTCAATGGTTATTCCTTTTTCTTCTGCCCATTGAACAGCCTGATCGCTGGGATAGGTGATACCATCCAACCCGGCTTCGATGGCCAAATGATCTGTCTTCCTGCGGTGAAGGCCTAATGGACGTTCACAGCCCAGAACTATTGGTGTTCTGGGAAACAGGCTGCGGGCGGACAGGAAGATGTCCCCCATAGCCTCCGGGGATGGGGGGGCTATCTTAGCCATAGCTGTTCTTGGGATAGGCCGGAATCCGACCAGAACCAGGGTTTTTATTGGATAATCGGCAATCATCTTTAAGGCCAGGGGTTCTCCCCGGATTTGCCCAAAATGGAGTCCCATAACCACATGAGGGGCCGTTGGGATGCCCCAGTCAGTGAGGAGTTTTAGGGATTGTTCATAATCCTTAACCGAGGCTTTAAGATGATACACTTCCCGAATGGTCTGGTTGTCCCCGATGATATCCAACATGGCACAATCAATCCGGGCCTCGGCTAAGGCCTCGGCCAGTTGAGAAGAAACCAGGCCGGTATGGACCAAAACCTTCAGCCCCAATTCAGAACGAATCTCTTTAATGGCTCCGATAAAATCCAATAGGGGGACCCTTCCCTCCTGATCAGCACCGCCGCTAATCAGGATGCTTTGACCACCTTTTCCAGCCACTCGGCGAGCCGCTTCCTTTAAAGCCTGAGGGGATGGAGTAGCCTGCATATTTTTTAGGATAACACCTCCGCAATGCTTGCAATTTAGATGACAATGGCTGCCGGTCACCGATACGGCCGTAGTACCACAGGTATTTAAGAAGGGGACAGGGACGGTTCCCACCTGTTTTAGGGAAGGAAAGAAGAATGATATGGCTTTTTTGGGGTTGTCCATTGATCCCCAGTATATAAAAAATAGAATTCCGGAACAACTCCTATTATCGGCCCTTAAATATCCTATTGTCCTTTGTTCATTTTTCTTTTATGATTATTACCCGGGTAAAAGGATTGAAGCTTTATTGAATCGATCCTTAATCAACTTACCTACAGGAGGGTTCCCATGGAGCAACAAATTTGGCACAAGTACAAATGGCCCAAGGAAGTCCCTTTAACTCTCAGTCAAACTCCTCAACCGCTTTATCAAATTCTGGACGACCGGGTCAAAGAAACCCCGGATCATATCTACACCATCTTTGCCGACCACCATCAAACTTATCATGAAATCTGGGATATGGCCAACCGGGTGGCCACCTTCCTGGTCCAGAAAGGGATTAAACGTGGAGATCGCGTGGCCCTTTTTCTGCCCAATGTGCCCCATTTCCCAGTGGCCTTTTTCGGCACTCTAAAAGCCGGGGCGATTTGTGTGACCTGCAATCCCTTATATAAACCCAATGAGCTAAACTTCCAGCTTAAGGATTCAGGGGCTGAAGCCCTCTTTGTCTTGGATCACCCTGTTATTTATCCTACGGCCCTGGAAGCCATTAAGGGGACTGCGGTTAAGACCGTTATTGTTTGTGGTATTAAGGATTTTCTCCCTGCGCTTAAGGGCTTTATCGGGGGTCTTTTGGGGAAAATCCCTAAGGCCCCTTCCCTGGACCCTCAGCATATCCTTTTCCGAGAAGTCCTAAAAACCCAGCCTTCACCGCCGAGTCTAAAAATCGACCCCATTGAGGATCCGGCATTAATCTTATATACCGGCGGGACCACCGGGGTCCCTAAAGGGGCTTGCTTGACCCATAATAATATCGGCTCCAACCTGGCTATGCTGGACGAATGGGCCTTAATTGATCCGGAGGACGGAAGCCCAGCCAAAAAGCTCTCTTCCATGGGTAATCAAACCTATCTCGGTGTGTTACCCTGGTATCATTCCTATGGGTTAACCCTGACTTTGCTTACCTGCTGTGCTGGAGGGTTTCAAGTGGTCTGCGTTCCGGACCCCAGGGCTGGAAATCCCCCTTTTACGGAGATCTTGAGGCTGATCCAAAAATACAAGGTTACTATTCTTCATGGGGTACCTACCCTCTACAGTGCCATAATCAATCATCCGCTGATCGATAAGTTTAATCTCAGATCCATCGTCTATTGCGCCTCCGGGGCCGCCCCGTTGCCGATAGAAGTGGCTAAAAAATTTGAAGCCTTGACCGGGGCCATTTTGGTGGAAGGATACGGCCTCAGCGAAACATCACCCGTGACCCACACCAATCCCACCAAGCGCAGTAATCGAAAATTCGGCAGTATCGGTCTCCCGCTGCCGGACACTTATGTCAAAATAGTGGATGTGGAGAGCGGTACCCGGGAACTGCCTCAGGGTGAAGATGGTGAAATAGCCATTAGCGGGCCTCAGGTCATGAAGGGCTACTGGAATCGGCCGGAAGATAATAAATCGGTTTTCCATAACTTTGAGGGAAGACGCTACTTCCTGACCGGGGATATCGGACATTTGGATGAAGAAGGTTTTACAGTTATCACCGATCGTAAAAAGGATATGATCATTGTCGGCGGCCTAAAAGCCTTTCCCCGTGAAGTTGAAGAAATCCTTTACACCCACCCCAAGGTGGCCAATGCCGCAGTGATAGGGGTCCCTTCTTCCAAAAGCGGTGAGACGGTCAAGGCCTTTATTCAGCTCAAACCAGGGGTAACAGCCACTGAGGAGGAAATCATCCAGTTCTGTCAAGATCGGATGGCCCCCTATAAGCGGCCCCACTTGGTTGAGTTTAGGGATGCCCTGCCCATGACACCGGTCGGAAAGATCCTGCGTAGGGTCCTTCGGGAGGAAGAGTTCAAGAAAATCAAAGAGACTTCCAACTAATATGTTTTCCTGGGGGCTAAAGAATCCCCCCAGCCCGTTAATAATGGGGAATGGGGGGATTCTCTTTAAGGAGGAATGGCGTGTTCATTGAACAGATCCTGGTCGGACAATTGGCGGTCTTCTGCTATATCGTCGGCTGTGAGCAGACCCGGGAATGCGTGCTGATTGATCCTGCCGGAGATGAAGGAAGGATCCTGCAGATCCTTACCCAGAAAAAATGGCGGCCTTTATATCTCATCAATACCCATGGTCATCCGGATCACACCTGCGGCAATCAACTCATTGCCCAACAGACGGGAGTAAAAATCATCATGCATGAAGCCGATGCCCGTATTTTTGACAATCCCGGCGCCAGAATGATGGCCGGCCAGATGGGCTTTCGTTCTTCCCCCCCTGTGGACAAGACCGTTAAGGACGGCGATTTAATCCGATTTGGAAACGAGGCATTACAGGTGATCCATACCCCGGGCCATACGCCGGGGAGCATCTGCCTTTATGGCCAACAAAACCTCTTCACCGGGGATACCTTGTTCGTCGGCGCGGCCGGCCGGACCGATCTCCCCGGTGGATCTTTTGAAGTCCTGCTCGATTCCCTTCAACACAAAATTATGCCCCTACCTGAGGAGACGGTCGTCTGGCCGGGACACGATTATGGAGAATCTCCATCCTCGAACATTGGCTATGAAAAAAAGACCAACCCTTACTTAACCGATTTTTTTTAGGGTCATCAATTATAATGGACTTGAAAAGATATCTTCCTTTTTTCAAGATCAGCGGTCATCCCTGTTCAGAAATCGGTATCCTCTAATTTGTCTTCAATTCGGAAGTGCAGTTGGGACAACGTATGGCCTTAATCGGGATAACCGAGAAGCAATAGGGACATTCTTTTGTAGTTACCACTGCAGGTGCGGGCTCCGGTTGGCGTGTGAAACGGTTGATCTGACGAATCATTAAAAAGATGGCAAAAGCTACGATGAGAAAATCGATGATGGTATTGATAAAAACACCGTATTTGATCGTGGCCGCCCCTGCTTTTTTGGCCTCCTCCAGGGTGGCAAAGGATTTATCTGAAAGGGTTATATAAAGGTTTGAAAAATCAACTTTGCCGAACAGCAAACCGAGAGGAGGCATCAAGACATCGTTGACAAAAGAGGTGATGATCTTACCAAAAGCCGCACCGATAATAATGCCCACGGCCATGTCCAGGACGTTTCCCCGCATAGCAAACTCTTTAAACTCTTTCCACATGTTCAATCCTCCTTTTAAATGATTAAGAGCTTAAATCCCTCTGTCCCTTATCGGCCATTCATCGGCAGGGTGTCATTTGTTTATTTTTCAAAAAAAAGTTCTTTAAGGACGATATCCACCTGCTCCCAGGTCATCCATTCTTTTTCAAAGAGAATGGCCCCAATCAACCGGTGATCTCTCCCGCTCAAGTCATCCTCCAACTGCTCGATAAAGGCCTGCTTGAGTTGGTCCTCCGAAATAAACCCGTTTTTTACGGCAAGCGTTCCGAAACGACGACAAAGCAGCGATATCTCTTTCTCGGATTTTGGTTTCATGACGATCCACCCCCCTCTCGCTAAAATCAGCTATTGCCAAAAGCCCCAGGTTCTTTTTAAATCACAAGAGTCGGCAGTAGTCAAATAAGAAAAACGGCTTAAGGACCCTTTCAAGGCAAACAACTTGATTCCTTGACCTTTTTACTTTATACTCTTGTTGTCGGGAATAAGGATAAAAGTAATGGGTTCTGATCAGAAAAAGACAAAGAAGACCTTAAAGAGGCCCAACAAGCCCATTCCCTCATTGGAAGAGGTCTTGGAGCAGACAAAGGAGTCTGAGAGGAGTGATGCCCTTGGGGAACATAAACCGCTTCAAGAAAAAAATCAAACACAGCGGGAGTTCTTATTTGAAACTTTTCATGAAATGTATAATCCCCTGCATGCCATTATGGGGTATGCCAGTCTGGTCTTAAGGAAGACCAAGGATCAGATCCCGGAAAAACATCAGGAGAACCTGGGAAAAATCATACTGAGTGCCGAACGGCTAAAAGAAATAGTGGATCGGATGGTAGCCTTTTATAGAGAGAAATGAACAAGATTACGCAGGACCGTTAGCTGGATTTTTTCGTGCATAATTCGAAGTAAAAATTTGACAAACGGATGGGCTGGAAACCATGCCAGAAACCTTTCAGATCCTGATTGTTGAAGACGATCCTCTGGAAGCCGATCTTTTGAGACAAGAGTTGGCTGATCATGGCTATAAGATCCAGTGGGCTGAAGATGGTGAAAGGGCCTTACAATTTATCCAAGAATCTCCACCCGATCTGGTCTTGTTGGATGTCATCCTGCCCAAATTGGATGGGTTTGAGGTAGTCAAAAAAATCAAGGCCAACTTCAAAACCCATATGATTCCGGTCATTATGGTTACAGCCTTAGCCGATATGGAAGAACGTGTAAAAGGATTGGATTCAGGCGCGGATGATTATATCACCAAGCCATTCAAAACCTTTGAATTATTGGCCCGGGTTCGCTCCATGCTCCGTATCCGGAAGATGTACCTGGACCTGACTTCCACTCGGGCCAAATTGAAAGAATCCAAAGAGGAGAATATTCTCCTCAGAAAAGAGATCCAGGGAAAATATTCTTTTGAAAATATTATCGGCCGGAGTCCGGCCATGCAAAAGGTCTTTTATCTCATGGAAAAGGCCATTGAAAGCCCGGTGACCGTGCTGATCCAGGGGGAGACTGGAACCGGCAAGGAACTGGTGGCCCGTTCGATTCATTACAACAGCACCCGGAAAGAAAAGTCTTTTGTTGCCCAGAATTGTGCCGCCCTCCCTGAAAATTTACTGGAGAGCGAGCTTTTCGGTCACAAGAAAGGGGCTTTTACCGGTGCGATAGCCGATAAAAAAGGACTCTTTGAAACCGCCCACAAAGGGACCATCTTTTTGGATGAAGTGGGTGACACCCCTCTTTCCTTACAGGTTAGGCTTTTAAGGGTTCTGCAGGAAGGTGAAATTCGGCGTATTGGAGAAGTGACCCCCATTAAGGTGGACGTTCGGGTGATCGCCGCTACTCATCAAGATTTAAAGGCCGAGATTGAGGCCGGAAGGTTCAGGGAGGACCTCTATTATCGAATCCAGGCCTTTCCTATACTGTTGCCGCCCTTACGGGAACGGACCGGAGATATTCCCTTGCTGGCCGAATATTTTCTAAATAAGTATTGCCAACGCTTGGCCAAGGAAGGTCAATTCAGTCCGGAATGTCTTTCTCTATTGGATAGGTATCCCTTCCCTGGAAACATTCGAGAATTGGAAAATGAAATCGTCCGGGCCTTGACCTTGGCCCCGGACAATGGAAGCATTACCCCTGATTTATTATCCGATTCTATTCGGAACGTTTCTCAAACGGCCCCTAACTTAAAACAAGGGACGGTTCAAGAGATCACCGATCGTTTGGAAAAGGCTATGGTTATAGAAGCCTTGGAAGCGTGCGGCGGCAATCGAAGCCGGGCGGCTCAAAAATTGGGATTGAGCCGCCGGGGACTGCTTAATAAAATTAGGCGATATGGATTGGAGTAAGATAGCTTTTACCAGTCAGCTTTTAAGCTATCAGTTCTAGGTGGTTATTGTTTTGCTTTTATTTGATTGCTGACAGCTAATGGCGAAGTGCTTGAGATGAAATATCCTTGTGCGGGAATTATATTAGCCGGTGGGTTGAACCGCCGAATGGACGGCCAGAACAAGGCCTTGCTTTCCTTGGGCGGTCAATCCATTATCGGAAGACAGATAGAACTATTTCAGAAATTGTTCGAGCAAGTGATCCTGGTAACCAACAGCCCACTTGAATTGTTCTCCTGGGAAACCATGATTGTCAGCGATCTTTTGCCGGTTCGAAGTTCTTTAGCCGGGATTCATGCCGGACTTTTTTATACCAGGGCTTCCCATGCCTTTATAACGGCCTGTGACTTGCCTTTTTTGAAACCCGAGTTGATCCAGATCCTGCTACAAGAACTCGAATCTAAAGAGGATGTTATTGTCCCCTTTACCAGGGAAGGGTATCAGCCTCTTTGTGCCGTTTACTCCAAAATATGTTTGCAGCCCATTGAGGAAAATTTAACCAAAGGAGACCTGAAAATTACTAAATTTTATTCAAGAGTCAAAGTGAAAAAAATCGAGGAGCAAGTCCTGAGGCGGGTGGATCCCGAATTAATTTCCTTCTTCAATATAAATACCCAAGAAGATCTGGCCACCTCACTAAAAATGTTACTTGGAGATTTTCAGGCCCTTGCACACACTCCTCTTACCCCATTGTAAGAGGGTTAAGATGATCGGGAATAAATACTATGGATGATCAAAACGTAGGCTTCGAAAAGATTAAGGCCTTTAAGTGGAGTGAACAGGGCCTTATTGAAGATATGCGACCTATTGTTCAGGAAGTCCCTTTGACCATTTACTTAAATGACCATGAAATTGTTACTCTGCTCTGTTTGGGAGATCACCTGAAAAGTCTTGCCATCGGCTTTTTAAAATCCGAAGGCCTCATCCTTCGGCTTGAAGACCTTAAATCGGTTTTTGTGGATGAAGCCAACCGGCTGGTCCGAGTGGAAATAGAAGAAGATACCCAACTGGCGGAAAAACTATTTCTGCACAGGACCCTGACTTCCGGCTGCGGTAAAGGAACAACCTTCTATAATGCCCTGGATACCCTGATTACGAAAAAGATTGACTCCCCCTTAAAAATAAGGATTGATCAGATTTTTCATTTAATGCGCCGCTTGGTAGAAGAGTCGAGCCTGTATAAGATAACTGGAGGAACCCATAACTCCGCCTTAGCCACGGTAGAAGACCTGGTGTTGTTCAGGACAGACATCGGCCGGCATAATGCGGTAGATAAAATCTATGGAGAATGTTTCTTAAATAATATTTTCCTTCAAGATAAGGTCTTGGTGACTACAGGACGGATTACTTCAGAGATCCTGATCAAGACCGGCCGCATGGGGATTCCTGTCTTGATTTCCCGATCAGCGGCCACCTCCCTGGCCATTTCCTTGGCCCAACAAATCGGTGTGACCCTGATCGGTTATGTGCGCGGGGGGAAAAACTTAGTTGTCTATACTGGAAGGGAAAGGGTTTTGTAAGGTTTATATTGCCTTACGGCAAGCCGCGGGGAATGCGTTCGCTCTTCATATTCAAGGGGCCAAGGAGGATGAAAGGCTCAATGCACAGGGGCAAATAACCTTGCGCCTTACGCCGTGAACCTTGTAACAGTTTTTAAATCCTTGAACCCATAAAAGAGTACTTTTGTGACCATTTATCTTGATAATGCCGCATCTTCCCATCCTAAACCGGAATTGGTTTATCGGGCAGTTGAAGAGGTTCTGAGAAATGTCGGAGCCAATCCGGGCCGGTCAGGCCATAAGCCGGCTATGCTGGCCAGTCGGAAGATTGCCCAGACCCGCAGCCTGCTGGCCCAGCTATTCGATATTAAAGACCCCAACCGGATCGTCTTTACCACCAACGCCACCGAGGCCATTAATCTTGGTTTAAAAGGGCTCTTAATCCCAGGCGATCATGTTATCACTTCATCCATGGAACATAATTCGGTTATTCGGCCCCTCCGATTTTTAGAAACCAATGGAATTGAACTGACTGTTGTCCCCTGTACTTCTCTCGGACAGATTAAAACCCCAGCCATTGAAAAAGCGATCCAAAAAAATACCCGCTTGATTGTTCTGACCCATGCCTCCAATGTGACCGGAGGGCTGATGCCCATCAGTGAAGTCGCCGATTTGGCCCATAAGCACGGCCTCCTGTTTATGGTGGATGCGGCCCAGACCGCAGGCTTGGTCCCTATCTCGGTGGCTGAAATGGGTATAGACCTCCTGGCAGTGCCTGGACACAAAGGACTGATGGGTCCGCAGGGCACTGGTTGCTTGTCTATTGGGTCGGAAATTTCCTTACGCCCTCTTAAAGAAGGAGGAACCGGCAGTCAATCGGAATTGGAAAGCCAGCCGGATTTTTTGCCTGACCGGATGGAATCAGGCACATTGAATACCCCGGGGTTGGCCGGGTTGGGGGCCGGCGTAGATTTTTTACTGCAGCAGGGTTTGGAAAAGATCCGGAAAAAGGAAATGTCCTTGAGCAGGATTCTCTGGAATGGATTAAAGCAAAATAAAAAAGTCCGGCTCTACGGTCCTGAACAAGCCGAGGAGCGCACTTCAACCATTTCTTTCAATATTGCCGATCTGAATCCCCAAGCAATCGCTTCTATCCTCGATAGCGCTTATGATATAGCTGTCCGCGCTGGATTGCACTGTGCCGCCTTAGCCCATAGGTCACTGGGGACCTTCCCCGAGGGGACAGTCAGGGTCAGTCCCGGATTTTTCAACACCGAAAACGATATAGACTTCTTCCTCCAGGCCATCACTGCCATCTCAAAAAAGGTTTGATCTGAGGGCTACGGGTGCAAGCCCGTGGGAATATATTCTTTTTTATGAGATTCAAAAAAATGGTGAATAAAGAAGAAAGTCGAAAAACAAATCCCATTTATTCAGGCCTTTGAAAACTTGACCGGCATTCCGGTCGAACAATTCCAATCCCTAAGCAGCCCGCCACTTCTTTCTTGACAGATAAAGGGCAGGAGGTTATATTTTGGTATGAAAAAAATCATACCACAGGAGGACCCATGAATCGCTCGGTGAAATTTGCTGTCAGCCTTCCTGATAATGAATTTCAAGAATTGGAAAACTATCGGAAGAAAGAGAGGGTCAGCAGGAGCAAGCTGGTTCTCCAGGCCATACAATTATGGAAACAGGCCAAAGAAAATGAAAAGCTTCTTAATAGCTATAAGGACGGCTATCGAAAGATCCCGGAAAATTCCCAACAACTCTCCGGTTGGCAAAAAGCGGCCTTGAAGAGTTTCTCAAAAGGGGAATGGTGATGCAAAAAGGGGAAGTTTGGTGGGCCGAATTGCCGCCCCCACTTGGACGTCGCCCGGTTCTATTACTGAGTCGCGATGAGGCCTATGCCATCCGAAGCGCCGTTACCGTCGCTGAGGTGACCACCACGATTAGGGATATTCCGGTAGAAGTTGTGTTGGATCAGCGGGATGGAATGCCCAAAAAATGCGTGGTCAATTTGGATACCTTGGCCACCATTCAAAAGGACTTATTAAGAACCAGGATCACTACGCTCAAGCCAGAGAAAATGAATCAAGTTAATAAGGCTATAAAATTTTCCCTGGCTATTTTATGAGGTCATTAAGGTCTAAGGGAACTCTCTCTTCCAAACTTTGCAACGCTTTATCTTTCTCCACGGAAGGTGCTGCCTTTCAACTCTCAAGGAAGGGATTTGCGAACTTGTTCATTTTTGGCTCAAAAAGTACAATATAGGCCAAAAATAAAGCCCTGTTTCTGGATAATGTAATTTTCTCTCAAGTACTTATCATGGCCCGACCCCCGAAATGTTCTGTTAAACTAGGGTATAGCAGGGGTTGGAATTTTATTTGGGAATTCATATATAAATTTCAAAAGCATCTCAAGAAATGTTACGAGATCTTCGGCATCCTGTTTTTCCATGAGTACAATTTCATGATTTGCTTCGTTGCCTTTTTTCCGAATATGATCAACCCATCCCTTTCCATGAGGAGGAACGAAACCTTTCTTTGCCAGATATTCAACATAGCTTTGGAATGACTCACCGGGGGTTGCGCCTTGCGCGACAGCAATATTCATGAGGAGTTTGCGACATGTGAGTACTGAAGATGTATAACATTCTGCCGCGATACATTTTCGCGCTTCCCGATAAAGTTGATCAACAGGTGGCGGAACATTTAGAACATCTACACCCGGGGTAACACCTGGGATCTGGCCTTTACCATCAAAGAACGTGGGCTTACGACAATTAGGGCAAATATAGCTGAATTGCCTAATATTGGTACTTGGAATATCCGAAAAGTATCCTCGATCAGAGGCCACCAGTTTTCCGCAATATCCACAAGTAAAGGTTAGGGGGGAAAGTTCGTTTGCATTGTTCCATCGGTGCATTAATGCCATAAAAGTTTCTCCTGATAGAGGGTTTTTTCTCTTTGACATATCAGTGCGGGAAAAACCCTCTAAAATTCGACTATCTTAACTCTCTGATTTTAAGCCATTTTTATTATACAAAAAACCAAAGGATAAAACAAACTTTTTCTGCATCTCAGAGGATCGATTCCATAGAATATTGGTTTTCGATCTTCTTATTTTTAAAATCCGCCAACGTTCGTCGGGGCGCTGCTTTTTGCTCCTCTCTAAAAGACTTATCAAGGCGATAACGTTTTTCCCAAAATCCCTGCGACCTGCTAAAGAACTTACCCATTATCCGAAGAGGAATCGTTCCGGGTTTAGCGAGCAAAAAAGATCTTTTTCATCACCCATGAAAAATTGGGACTGTGAAAATATATCCAAATACTTTCTGTATGAATCAATCCAGAGCAGATTAATCATAAAATCTGAACCGAAAAGCATACGGTCCTTTAACTTATTTCTCATTTCTGAAGGTTGAGCATTGATTAATTCTTTTAAGGACTGGTAGTAGTTGTCATTAAATCCACAGCAGGAAAAGTCGGTATAGACCTGGTCATATTGGGCCATTAGCTCCAAGATCATCTTTTGCCAGGCTGTTTTGGAAAAAAACAAGCATGTCTTTCCCTGCTTTCCCATATGGGCAAAATTTAATTTTAATTTTGGGAAATTAGCCAGTACCGGTTTCCATCTCTCCGGCGAAGTGAATGTTTCGCTTTGATCAACTACTTTAAAACTCCCATCGCTACAGTGGGTTGTAATGGGGATACATTTAGCGCTGCAAAATTCATAGAGATATTTAACCTTTTCCAATTCTTCGTTATTGTCACTTGGCCAGGGGTCAAATCCCAAAGGAGGATAAACCTTGATTCCGGCAAAGGCATTTTCCTTGAGGTCGTTTATATCTCCGTCAAAGGTTCACATATTTTCAAAGAGCTTTTGATGCCTTTGGGACAAGGCATCAGAGGAATATCCATTAAAATACTTTTCCAATAGAGTCGGCAGGCTGGAATGAGGGCCTCGTTTCATGCCATAGTTTTTTGTATTGATGCCCAGGAAAGGATAAATTTCAATTTTTTTAAGGAGACTATTATCTTTAAATTCTGTTATTCCGTTAAATACATCAAGGACCTGTTCGACGATGGGTTTTTCAGCAAGCTCTTTATAATAAATATCAGGGTATTGGTCGATGTCTTTGGATCCGAAATCCATCATCAAAGGGGTTAAAACAATTTTATCGTAGGCCTTTTCACCGATTTGGAATTTACCAACCTGTATAAACGATTTTAGGTCTTCTTCCATTAAAAGAAAAAAATCTCCCATCTCGTTTTCCATAACAGAAAGGAGATTAATTATTGGATTCAGCTTGCCGTGGATAAAGCCGGAAAAAAGGCTGCTGACTATGGGAATAGAATTTAAAAAAAGATATTTGTCCAGATTGAGCCGTTGCATAAAAGCCATTAGGGAAGGATGACTTAAATTCATGGCATGGCAGTGAATATCATAAAAATATTTTTCCCCCATCACTATCCTCCTTTTCTCTATCTAAATATTGTCGAGAAATAGGGTTAAATCTTTATTCTTGATTTTTACTCTATGTTTTTTAAGCGTAAACAGATAATTGGCCCCAAAATGTCATCTTTAAAGGGGCTGTTGCCCAAACCTTCTTCTTGTGGTTTTGTTTAAATATAGCAGAAAGATCTCCTTTCTAACACATTGAAGTTATTTAACGATATAATTTAAAAAAGTTCAAATTGTGGTCACATTCTGGTTTGGGCAACAGGCCCTAAAGATTTGACCCCAAGTTCTTACATACCAATCTCCTTTTTTTTAGGAATTCTCAAAAGTCTTATTAAATTTTCATTTTAAGGGGAAATTATTTTTATCCGTTGATATAGTCCGACCCCATATTTGATATTCGCGGTACGGTACGGACCTATTTCTCTTTATTCTTGATAGACAATGATTTTCTATACGCTCTCACTTTCTTAGAAAAAGACTCCATTTTTCTGGCGATATTAGGATCGTTCCACCGGTTTCTCAGATACTCAATATATGAATAATTAAGAACGTAGGTACTCTCGATATGTGAATCAAAAAACGAGTAGGCAGTTTGACGATCACAAATATTTCTCTCTATGCAAATTTCCAACTCATCAAAGAAATCTATTAGCGCCAAAATATCTGATTCCATTTTTTCTTTATGGATGACGTGAAGAACATATTTACGATACTCATTGATATTTTTCTTCGTCGTAAGAACGTTAATTAGTTCTGTGTCGTGCTTACACCAGATTGCGTTAATACACCGACGTGCATCATACAATGGCGGCTTGTTGAACCTCTCCACGTAACTTATCGATGCCCTGGTCTTGTCATCAGCAATTTTCGCCAAGTACTGGAATGCCGCCCAGACACCACCGAAGATTACTGCTATTAACCCAATCACCGCAGCAACTGTATTAAACCATTTATTCCAATTTTTTAACTTCATTAGATACCTTTGCATTCTGGCAAGGTGGAATCAATTGAACATGGATTGATCGAATAACTTTTTGTTTCAGGCACTGTGTTCATCGTTTTCTTTAGATGTTCATCAGAGTTCGAGCTACCTTCTTTCCCTTTCGGGGCTTCTTCTTTTTTGATGTTACCATTGGTCTTCTCATTAATTAACCCTCCTTTGCCCTTTGTTTTATCTCCGACGTTGGTTTCGGCAACTACATTACCGGTCAAAACTCCGACAATGAAGAATATCAATAGGCTGTTTTTTATGGTAAAAATTTTCATTATTCGTTCTCCTTCCCAAAAAATGGGTGAGCCTTTCTAAGAGGTCGGGCCACGATATGTTTTAATTACTCAAGATTAATATTCTACAAATAAGCGTTTTCAACTCCTATGTTTTTGTCTTTAATCCCCAAACGATCTCCGGCAGAATTCCTGAGCACCATTATTTTGGCCTAAAAAAATGCAATATGTGCCTCATTTAGCCCCTATTTTTTGATAATGTGATATTCTTTTCGTTAGTTGGCGTAGCCAGATCCCAACCCCAATTCAGCAATGGCAACTCCTCAATTTACTTTGTTGATAGCATCAACTCTCCCCGGCGGATGGTCCAAAAGTCGTCGGAAAGGTTCCTGTTGCTGAGGTATTTGTAAGGCATGCTGAAATAGCCTTTCATTCCCCAATTCCCTCCCCAGGAATTTCTGACGATGAACCTCTGCTTGGAATGATCGTAACCTACGGCCAGAACGGCATGTCCACCCAACACCTGCTCTGAGGGTTTTGGCATATTGACCATACCGGTCCGGGCGACCTCCTGGGTTTCAAAGCTCTCGTACACGGTAAAGCCGAAGACAAAAGGGAAACCTTCGACCAGACAGGCCCGCATCTCGTCAAGGGTGAGAATACGGTGATAGGAGGTGATTTGATGTTCCGAAGCCTCCTTGTAGCAGGCCGGTTTCGGCTTGGCTTTAAACTTCGACACATCATATGGCCAGCTCTTTTCTGAGCAGACCCCTTGTTTGGCCAGGGTTTTGATACCGTCCCGGATCATGGCTCCGGAATCGGAGTTTATCGTGTGCTCGAGGGCCCGTTCGTTATAGTAGATAAAGAGCCGGCTGAAATCCTGAAAGGGGACCTTGTCTTTCCGTTCCAGGAACTCGATGGCCCCGGCCAGGGCATTGGCCGTGCAACTCCCCAGTTCCCCCTGGTCTTCCACCTTGGAACAAAGGGGCCGCAGATCAACCTTGCTCGGCAGCTTTGCCGGAATCTTAAGCACTGCGCTCAGCAGATAATCACGCTGATCCGGAACATCCGGCACCCAACCATAGGTCCTCCCCATAAGGCTGTTCTCCGAAGCAATATTCTTCTTTCCCGCCATACCAATCCCCTTTCTTTAGGAATTCCCAAACACCTTTATTTTGGCCTTAAAAAGTACGACATAGGCTTTATTTAGACCCCAACTTTTAAATAATGTGAAACTATTTTCATCAGTTGGCGTGGCCCCCCCCTTCAATTCAGATTTCCTGAAAAATCAAAAAACTAGTTGGGTCCGACCCCGATTGCGATTGACTTCTTGTATCCCCCGAATCACAAATAGATGCGCTGTTGTGAAAAAAGCGGTCTCCTATTTGGAAGCCAAGCTCTCGATATGCCTCGAACTGCCGTTCGTCAAAGAATTGGTCTCCTGTCCCCTGGTCCGGGAAAGAGGGGTTTTTCCGCTGGTAGGTGTAAATGTCTTCGGGGAGATTATTGATAAGGGTCGTGGTGATGTAAATCAGGTGCGCTTTGTCGCCATTTTCATAGGTGATCGCCCCGGTAGCCCACGCACTTTGAGAAATCTTATTCGTCTTGTCTGCCGGAATCAAGGATGTTGTAACGATTTCTACTTTTGCTCCGAAGTCTACCCTTACCATCTCAATTACTTTCCCCAGATCACCGAACTGGTAGTCAGGGTCTGCAGTTGCATCGCACACAATGATGCATCGGCAACGACGTTTTATGAGTTCGTAGAGTCCCAGGTTCTCAAAGTGGCCTCCGTCAGAAAGATGGATATTCCAGCGCTTCTCATGCAGACCCCTGCCGAACATTTCAATAAATATTGAATACCACGTAGGGTTCCGCCATAAGATGGCCCGTGTTTTGTCATTAAAGAGGGGGTTGCGAATCCAGTATCCGAGGCGGATGTTCAGAAGTGTCATAAAAAAGCTGAGAGGCCGTGAGCGCGTCGCATATGTATTGGGGTCCACTGCAGCCCCGGAGATGGCCATTGCCGTGGCAAGATTTGTTTTTCCTTTAATATAATCTCTCGTATGGAGATAGCCCGTCGATTCTGAACCGCAGAAAAGGGGCGAAAAGATAAAATTATCCCCTCCTCGTTCACGAAGCTTCGAGCGTGGAGAACCCACTGTCTGGATGTTCGTGTTGATAATCTGATAAGGCGCCGCAGTCTGCGGTATGTCGCAAATCTTGCACAGATCGGCCTCTCGTGCATTCAGGGGCTGCTTCACTGTTTCGTCCGTGATTGGCTCGCTTTTGGACAGCTCGTAAGGGATGTAAGCTTCCATGAGGCGATTTCGATAGAAGCGATGCATTGACACCTGGTTGATGTCGGCTACTATTGCCAGGATAAAAGAACCGAGGAGAGCTAATAGGTATGTAATGGGGGAAATGACGTTTTTGTCTGTAAGATGATAGATCCAGAGGAAGATGCCGTAAACGGCAAGGCTAAGACCGATGGAGAGAAGAAAGGAGCGGACTCCCTTTGCTTCATTGCCTGATTTTTTACCGATCAGCGCTGAAAACGCCGACAGGACACCGGCCAGGGATATTGAGGACATGGCCGTTTTTATCCATCCCTGCAAGTGAGTGCTAATGAAGGTATGGACGATGGGGACAGTTCCTATGACAAGGAGCAGAACCCCGAACATGAGTATTTTCCCCTGTGCCTTGTTTGTCCGCCTCTGTGCTGTATAGCGATACATACAGGGGATTCTGGTTGTTAAAGAAAAGGAGACCGCTATGATCGTAAACGCGAAGATACAGACCATGCCGAGGAACAAGATCCAGATAAACAATGTCGGTTTTATGGACGTCGCAAAGGTTAATCGCGAAATCAAAAAGCTTATATAGGGTGGCCATGCTGGCATGCATCGCTGCAAGATCCAGATAGCACAGAAAAAGGCCGGAATCACTACCATGAGGTTAATCAGGATGCCGATGATGATCGTTGCGGCTAAAGCCCACCAAGTGAGGCCATCCCCTGGGGTAAGGTAACTCCCGCGGGCACGAAGTCGTGCTACCAATTTCCCGGGGAAGTCAGCATTGTCTCCCCGTGACATGCCGAAGGGAAAGGCTTTTCTCAGCCGTGACATAAACCACGTCAGAGAGGAGCCGATATACCCGCCCCCCGACACGGTAGACAAGTAATCTACGTATTTCAAAATACCACATCGTTCAAGGGCCTGGAGAATGCCCAAATTGAAAGTCGCGGAACGGATCCCGCCGCCAGATAGGGCCAATCCGATGGCATCCTTTTCCGGATTGCCCCTATTGCTGAACCCGGCGAGTTTCCGTCGCTCTTTTATTCTCTTGAACTCTTCTTTCTGTATGTTAGAAAAAGTTGAAAAAGCGGTCTTAGATCCCATAACACCCTCCAGTCTTACGTGGCCCCTCAACATTGGCCACAATCAAGAAGGAACAATAGTATTGGGGTTTCTTTTAGGATATTTTTCTTAGCACTGCGACCCCCAACTTCTCCATAGGTTCTCCAATATCAGAAATGCAAGGGCAATGTTCAATAAGAACAATATTCAAATACCGTCGAGCCCTATTTCTTTGCTTTTCTCTTCTTTTGGCAAAACAAGCTCTATATCCTGTTTCGTTACCCCTTTTTCAGTAACAATAATAAGCGGCAATGAGGTTAGATATTTAATTTTATTAGGATCAATTTCTTTTACCGTTACTTTAATAATAGAAGAGCAGCCATCTTTTGAAGGAAGTTGTTCAGGTTTGCCTTCAATGTCTCCGAGGAAGACCATTGGAGATGGGCCGAGGTTTTTGCCTTGAACAACGAAGATAGGGGATCGGTCGCGAGCAGAGATTTTAGAAGGGTCTACTGAAATTATGCTTGGCGATCCCTGCGGCGGTTCTGGTTTTGAGGTGGAGGGAAGGTCTTCACATTTGCCGGACGAGTCCTTCTTGCCGGTAATATAGATTGATTTAGAGGCTGTACCATTAGGCGTACCGACGGTCAATACGCTATGTCCTTTTTTAAAGCTTCCGCCGGAAGGCTGGGGCAGATTAGACAGATTATAGTTTACACGAAGGCCTTTCATATCCGGCAACACTTCAATATCAGACTCCTCTGCCATAAGTCCGTTCAGATTTGCCTGGGTGGCCTGCCAGATATTGTTTCCTTTAATCAGAAAACTTACTTTCTGCCCTGTTGGCTGGCATAATGATATAGTAGATGGTATAACACGAGTTATCGAGGGAATCTCCATTCTGGCCCCGGCAACATCTCGAATCAACAGGCTGGTCAGACCTTCCATATCATTGGTGTTGTGTTTCAATGGAACACGAATCCGACGTTCTGTGTTAGGCTCGCAAAGTTTTAGAGTTTGACCGGAAAACTGTGGGTCTCGCCAATTGGGAGCCCAGGCAGTTTGTGCCTTGATTGTAAAGTAAGGCCACCACCCAGGAAGTGATAGGTCAGCACTTAAATTGTATGGGGCTATGTACTGTTCAAACTCTAATCTCTGCTTTTCTGGATTCAAGACAACCTTGGGACCAAGAATCCAACCGAAGGCCGGCGGGTTTGACTGGTTATCCATGCCATCCACGGTTGCCGGCTCGGAAAAGCCGACTACCAGCGGCGACCGCTCCATAGCATCGACCTTACCCTGGGCTGAACGGGAAAAAGAAGCTGTTCCTTTGGCGCCGAGTCCTTGGGCTGGCAAATCGGCGCTGATGGCGCCGGCTAAAGCAAGGGCATCGGTTGCCCGTGCAGCCGTGGACAAGCGCTGGAATCGACCCGTCGGTGACACAAGATAAACGGCGGTCCGGTTACCCCGTTGTTTTTCAACACTTTTCTCGAGGGCTTCTCTAAACGATTCCGATTTCTTGATGTTTTCCTTTCCCCTTTTTTCTTTCCATTTAGCTTCACAGGCAGGAAGGCATTCTTTAAACTGCTTTAAGAGTTCCATAGGCGACCAGATTATCTTCTCGGTTAGGTCCCCGGTAACACCCAGCAGTTTTTGTTGATTCGCAGAATCAAGCAGACCAATCTCCGAGCGAATGGCCAAAGTCGTAGGGTAAGATACTAGATTGTTGGACCAATCAAGAGCATCTTCTAGTTTCCAATTTTTTAAAGGATCATATTTTTCCCTCGAAGCTTTCCACTTGTCATCGCAGGGCTTACAATTATTTATTTCTGCTAAGCAATCTTCTTTTTTCATAACCTTTAACTTTTTACTGAAACATTCGATAGCCTTAACAAATTTAGACTTCTCGCCTTTTTCACCCTTTTTGCTCATTGATGCAATTACATCATCAAGAAGGTCCTTTGCATTATCATAAAGATCCGGTGGGATGGCGATACGGAGATACCAGTTATTTTTTATATCCAGATCTTCCCCAATTTCCACTATCTTTATAGGAGAATCTTGTGGTTCCTGTTTTTCGCCCGGATTTTCTTGATCTTTGACTTCCTTCTCAGGGGAATCTTGTGGGTTTTGTTTGTTGACCTGATTTTTCTTATTTTTGATTTTCTTGTCAGAGGAAGATTGAGATTTCGGGATAGAAAGAGTGATAATCTTATAATAAATCCCCACACGGCCCAGTTGCAAAAGGTTTGGATTGGCCTGGAAAGCTTGATCTTTCGTATCTAAGGCCGGGTCTGGTGCAATATTGAGTTGGTTATTTACGTAATTGAGCCATTCCTGGTACAGTTCGCTGTATTCCCTTTCCGTGATGTCCGGCCTTTCTATCTGCATTCGTAGAACACCCAGTCGGTTTAAATTTCCTTTTTCGTTTTTTTCTGGCAAAACGGTGGCATTAAATTGCAAACGAAAAAGGGAATTGCCGTCAAGATCGTGAAGCTCATCAAGAGATGCTGTATTTAAAGCCATTTTGAGCTCATCCCGGTAGGCCTGTCTGTCCATGAATACCTCGCTGGGATTTCCGGAAACGCCCGCTTTTGTAAGGGCCGCCGGAGAAGTTTTCAATTGGGTAGTAAAATTATCTATAGCCTTTATGAGATCAGCAGAGACATCCGGAACTGCCGGACCGGCTGGTAATTGAGCAGGTTTAGTGATCTGCCCGCTCGTTGCACCTTGAGACGGTTCCGTTTGGCTGGCCAGCTTTTGACGTAGTAACTCTGCATCCCGTTTCAGTTGATCGAGCTGCATGTTCAACTGGGTAACTGCTATCTGCTGCTGAATTGCCCCAGTCTCGGCAGCCTGTTTAAATTCCAAAGCTGTTGCCGGGTTGAACCCCAGACCAAGACTTCCAGAAATCGTCCTGATTACATCAAGCTGACGGATGATGTCAGGTTCGAATTTTATCGTTTTGCTTTCTTCGAGAAGCCCCTTCAAATAAGCCCTTTCGTCCCTCCGTTCGTTGACCAGGGCCTCTCGTTTGTACAGTTGTATGTCGGAAAACTGGATGGCGGCCGGCCCTTGTTTGCCTTCAAGATTTATGCTGCTAATCTTCAATGCATATGGATTACTACAGGCCGATATTAGAACGGAAACCAATAAAAGGAATGATATTCTCGTAAATGAAAATATTGCTCCCATATCTCCCTCCCCCTTTTCTTAAAAACTATCTAAAAAGTGACCTTCCGGTCTTGCCCTGGATCGGGCCACGATAAATTCTTGATTATTCAGTTTTAACGTCCCAGAAATAGATATTATTAGCCCCTATATCTTCGTTTTTAACCCCCAAATGCTCTTTCTTAAATATCATTATTTTAGCCTAAAAAAAAACAATATTGGCCTTATTTAGCTCCTATTTTTTGATAATGTGAAATTATTTCATTTGTTGGCGTGGCCCGCCCCCCTTCAAGCCCCTTCAAGCTTAATATTGAGGTTTCAGTACACCCACTACTTCACAAGAAGCGTAATCTGGGGACACCATACTAATTTTATTTTTTCCGTCTTCCATCTTTTTTGAAGCAATCGTTTGGACTGCTTTTTCCCAACCGTTCACCTCCTTTCGTGATCGGGCCATGTAAATTGTCGAACATTAGTTTACGCCGTGACTGTCTCGGCGCATCAAACATTTATAAGGTTTTATTAATTATTCGATGTTAATTTTACTCTATCCTACTTTGTTGCATCTTTTTTCGATGTATCTTTCGCCGGTTTTTCTTCAAAGGAGATTAAAACATTCATGAGTTTGTCGATCATCTTCAAGGTGAAGCGCTCGCTGAACCAGGCCAGAAAGGCCATGACATAGGGTAATTCAGGATGATTGATATCCTCTGCTCCAATGCCTTGAACCGATAATAGACCGACTAAAAATTAGCCATATGAACCACTCGAAAATACCATGGCGATAACTTCGGTTTCTTTTAAATGCCTGATCCTTTCTTTTAGTGCCTTAAATAATTCGGGGGCTTTTTATTTAAACTCTTTCTCCAGGCTATTTGAAGTCATGGGTTCCTCGTTGATAATATGTGGATGTGGATAAAGTTGATGGTAGGGTACGGTATGAATGGGGGATTATAGAAAGGCCGAAGTTGATCCCTAAGCATGCACTCAGGGATAGGGGCTAAACGGGAGATAGCTTTGAACGAACCACTTCTATCTTCTAAGATGAGGGTTCCGCCCATGGACAAATCTTTGCTTTAATGGTTAAAAGCAATTGAAGCCCATATCGACATCGAACTTTAATGAATTGGTTAAAGAAGTCAAGCAATTAATCCTGAAAGAGCGAAAGGATTTTCCACCTTTATGAATAGCAAGACCTATGCCAAAGAGATGGAAATTTATTATTTAATTATTTCATCTGGTTATGTTTTGTTTGGGTTAGGGAAGGGATGTTGGTTTGCATAAAAAGGAGGGCATGGTGCACAATTTTTTGTTCAATTCAGTTTTGAAAATAGTGTTCAAAATTCAAGGTTAAAAGTTAGCGGTAATTAATTTGGGGGTTGTAAAAGATTATAACCGGCTAAGGGTTTTGATTTGGGATAAGAGCTCCTGGGTAAACGCCTCGGCCTGGAGAGGATTGGTTTCAATAAGAGCAGGACCGATGGTAATTTCCACCTCTCTCTGAATGCTGTTGGTCTCAGATGAATAGTGAATCCCTATGGGGAAAAAGGGGATCGGCAACAAACCATTTTTCTGTTGCAGACTGAGGATCATCCGGATCAGACGCCATTTACCGGGGCCGATGGTCCCGGGGTAATAGGTCCCCTCCGGGAACAGGACCAGGAATGAACCATTTTGCAGCAGAGGCACCAATGAGCGAAAGGTCTTCAGGCTCTTTAATGGATTCTTTCGATCTATGGAAATACCCCCCAACCGGCCTATAAAAAAGCGTGAAAAGAAATTGGTAAACAATTCTTGTTTGGCTAAGAAATATAAGGGTCTGGGGATGAAGGTGCCCAAGAGAGGGACATCCCACCATTGTTGATGTTTTGGAATTAAGAAGGCCGGCCCATTTTGAGGCAAATTGTGCATCCCCTGAACTTGGACCTGAAAACGTAAGGGGAGGATGATACGGGCAGCGGCCCAGAAAGCCAGGAATATGGGAGAGCGAAGGGAGGTCATGAGTAGAGCAAATATTTTTGTCTCTGTTGTAAAAATTTGTTCAGCCCATCTTGCCAGGAGGCCTCCAATTCTTTAATGGATTTTCCGGTCTCAAGGGCTTGCCGGATCTCCTGGTCCCCGATCAATAAATCAATGGGCAAACGCTCGGTTTCATATTCATAAGGTGGGTCCTTCCATTTAAATGCCTGTGGATAAAGGGTATGGATGACCTGGAGTAAGGTCAAAGAGGTTAGGTAAGGTTTAAAAATCTTCCGGTCATAGACCCACAAAAAAAATCCCCGGCAAAGCTGACCCTGCCATTTTTGAAAGGTGGGGCGAAAGGAAATCTCGATTAACTCTACTCCCGGTAATGAAGTGTCCTTAAGATATCCCTTGACTTCTTTTGGATTTATAAAAGGGGCACCAAAGCATTCAAACGGCCGGGTGGTGCCTCGGCCTTCCGAGATATTGGTCCCTTCCCAGAGCACTTGTCCCGGGTAGACCAGGGCGGTAGATAACGTCGGCATATTGGGAGATGGCATGATCCAGGGGTACCCGGTTTGATCAAAAGACCAGGAGCGAGACCAGCCTTCCAAGGGAATTATCCGCAGGTCGGCCTGGATGCCAAATTCCCGATTAAATAAGTCGGCCAATTCTCCCAGGGTCAGGCCGTGGCGCATGGGCAAGGGATAGACACCGACAAAGGAAGTCAAAGCAGCTTGAATTATATTCCCTTCCACGGCCATTCCCCCGATTGGGTTAGGTCGATCAAGAACTACGACTTCCTTTCCAGACCTTTGGGCTTCCTGAAGACAATAGGCCAGGGTAGAGATAAAGGTATAGACCCGAGTTCCCACATCCTGAAGATCAATTAGAAGAACATCAATGGCCTCCATCATCCGGGCCGTAGGTCGGCGGGTAAGGCTGTAAAGGCTGTAAATGGGCAGTCCGGTGGCCGGATCCTGACAATCCGGGGTCTCGATCATATTGTCCTGTTCGGTGCCCCAAAAACCATGCTGAGGCGAGAACAGGCTAATCAGGTTATTTTGAAATTTACCCCGCAGGATATCTTTGCTATAGTATCCTTCAAAATTAACCGAGGCCTGGTTGGAAAGGAGGCCCCAGCGTTTACTCAGCATGTCCGAAGGCGGATCGGATAAGAAGGAATCGATTCCAAAGCGCATCCAAAGGTCCTTTACGGGCTGATGTAATATTTAAATTTTTTATTCATTGGGACTGAAAGATTATAGGGGGAAGGGCTTAAAAGTCAAGAAAAGCATAACCAATGAAAAGTCGTTCCGTTTAAATAAAGCCAAGGCCCTGTGGGCCGGGCTTTTCTTATAAATAATGGGGAGGTTTTAAATGATGCTCCTTAAACCGTATCAAGAAGAATTCGCGCGATTTTTAGCTGAAACAGGCAGTCTTTTTTTCAGAAAGGGCTTGATCCTGAAAGATGGCCGGCCCACTCCATATTTTGTTAATATGGGACGTCTGTGTACCGGCAAATTAACTTATCGCCTCGGCTCTTTTTTCGCCCGCCTGCTTCTGGAGTCGAATCGCCTTTCGGAAGTGGATATCCTCTTGGGACCCTCTTATAAAGGGAGTGCCATTGCCCAGGCTGCGGCCATAAGCCTGTGGACAACGGAAGGGAAAGAATTATATTTCGAATATGACAGAAAAGAGATCAAGGCTTACGGCGAGGCCTCCGGACAAAAGAACCTGATGGTCAATAATACCTTCTTTGATGGATGCGGCCTGTGGATCGTGGACGATGTGGGCACCTCTATGGCCACCAAATATGAACTCCTGGAAAAGATTAAGCTGGAAGGGGAGCAAAAAAAAATCTCGGTTCGTATGGTGGGGTTGTGTCTGGGTATTGATCGTCAACAAACCACGGCCTGTTATGATTCCGAGGGTAAGGTCATTTTAGGGAAGAAAGGAGAAGATGCTTTAAGACAGTTTACGGAAAAGACCGGGGTCCCGGTTTATTCCATAGCTTCCATTTCCGAGGTGATCCATTATCTTTATGAGGAGAAGATTCCGGTCCAGGTGGAGGGGAGTTGGCAGCCTATCTCCGTTTCCCTTAAAAAAGTTTTTGATGAGTATCTTGGGTTGTATGGAACGATTTTAATATGACAGGGATAAAAAGCAGGAATAAAATAATCCTAACACAATTATGCAAAAGGAAAAAATAAGACAGTTACTCAATAAGAAAAAAGGAGGGACTATCGATCGTCAGGATTTAACCCCTGCGGCGGTTTTGGTTCCTTTATTCCAGAAAAACCGGGAAACCCATATCCTGCTGACCAAACGAACAGATAGGGTGGAACACCACAAGGGGCAGATCTCATTTCCAGGAGGGGCCTATCATTCTGAGGACGGGGATTGTCTGACAACGGCTTTACGGGAGACTGAGGAAGAGATCGGACTCGCAATAGGTTCGGTCGAGATTTTGGGGGAATTGGACCATCAGGTTACCCTCACAAATTTTCGTATCTGTCCTTATGTAGGGATTATCCCCTATCCCTACCCTTTTAAACTGAGTCCCTTCGAAGTGGAACGTCTGATTGAGCTGCCCCTTGACTACCTTATCAAACATCCTGAATTTAAAGAAACCTACATCCTATTCAATGGACAATCTTTAGTTAACATGAATATAAACTATCAGGGAGATATCATCTGGGGGGCTACGGCCCGCATCTTGAAAAATTTTCTGGAAGTCCTATCCGATCCTTCCTAATAGTGGAATTCCCCGATTATGATGTGCCCGGAATCAAGCGGATAAGTGAGCACCGTCAAGGATTCCTTGTTTAATACGATCCGAACCGGACGGAAGGGACTCGGTTCAAAAAGAACCTTCCCTTCAGCAGTCCCTGGCACTCCTTCGTTGATCCCGGGTGGTACTTTACCATCTATCAGAAATATATCGCGGCCATGTCCAAGGTATCCGCGCGGCCGGGTGAGCGTGACCAGACTGCCCGTTCCTTTGTCCCGGTCACTAAGAGGTTTCAAACGCAGATGAATGTAGACGCTCGATCGCGGGAAGGGAGTGCGGTAGATATGGGTTATCGGGTATCCCTCAGCGGTTACTACAAATTCGTAATAGGCCGTCGGCTTGGCAGTAAATGGGCTCCAGAACCCGTCTTCCGAAGTCGTACGCTGATGGGTTACTTCTCCCAGGCGCTGGCCAGTCGAGGGATCGACCTCGAAAATTTCAACCTTTGCCCCCGAAAGCGGAAGGTTCGTTGGCGCACCATTGGCCCAGCCGCTGACCAGGCCATTGAGGATTGGCTGAGGCTGGGGGAGGACATCGATAGTCTCGGGTTCTCGGCCGGCGATGAAGGCATAGATGGCCTTAAAGGCCTGAGGATGGAAGGCGACTTCCCGATGGTCGAGTCCTGGGAGGACGATATTCCAGGCGCCTCGAAGCTCAGGCCCGGCATAAGTCACATTTGTCGGAGACCCGGGCCTTCCGAGGAATCGCCCGTCGGGTTGAGCGTATTTGTCGTTTGAGTCGCTTCGCGTAGTCATGAATTGCACCCCGGGGTAGACCTCATCTCCTGCGTTAAGGCCCGAGAGGAAAGGCCCCAGCCCATTAAATTCATTATTTAGATTTGTTTGAACCGCCTGGGTCCCGTGGTTCGGCGTTCCGCACAGGATGGCCTGCGAAACATTGGGCGCGCCCCCAAAATTCTTGATGTAGTTGCGTATTGCGTTCCCCCCGCGTGAGCTGCCCACCAGGACCAACTGTTTCTGCCCAGTGCGAGACTGGATCTCAACGACTTTAGCTGCAAGCTCTTTTGCCTGATCGGTTGTACTGCTGCGGTTCTCTTGGGGTTTGGTATCATCGTTTCGAGCAGTGGGATGCTTGAAGTCGATGGTGAACAGCCGCGCGGGGTCATAGCCGTTTGACTCAAAACGCCAGATGGTCGTATACCAGAGGGCAGCGCTGTCCCCATTACCGTGCACGAAGAGAATAGGGCGGGGTACATCGGCAAAAGCGTTAACCGCCAGAAATAGAAAGAGCAGAGCAACCAAAAGGAGGCGATAAGTGAACTTAAGAAGAGATCTTTTACGGGCTCTTCTTTCGCCCGGTGCTTGGCATTTTCTTGCCGTTTTCATTTCATCGATCTTCCTCATACCTGCTCTCCCTTTTTAGATAATAGTGATAAGGATCCTGAGTATTATTATATCTGTTTGGCTGATTTATTCTCATAGGCATAACTTATTAGATCTAAAAATTTGAAAAGAAATTACCTGTAATTCCATACTGAGATAGTCTGAAATTTTCCTACATGAACGCACTGCTCGACTTCCAGAATCATTAAGGCTGTTGTCGGAGCGTTTAGAAATTCCTCAAGTTCGGGGTGTTTTTCGAGGTATATATGCGCAAGCTCTTGCCATGCCTTTCCTCTCTTTACACGCTTGGCAGTTCCTGTCACGGTTATCGCTTCAGTATTCATAATATCTGTATAAGTATTTGAGCGGTTGTCTATAAGAAGGGCAACGTGCCTTGCAATCAGGATATTTTTATATTTACGGGTATTTTCAGGGGTAGCAAAAATAACTTTTCGTAATTCAGGCGTAAAAGCATAGGCGACCAGAGATGCATAGGGTCGTCCATTATCATCGGTAGCCAGGACCGCAAAATACTGTGTCTCATTAAGAACCTTTATTCTCTCAGGAACTGATTCAATACCTTTCTTTGTCCTGCTCGGGATTTCCTTTTTCAATTCATTCGTCCTCTCGGTTCGTCTTTTAAATTACAACAAGATATTAATTCAGTCTATATATCATAAAGCTCAGGAATGTGGCAAAAGAAACCCAGAGTAGATATGGAAGGAGTAGAAGCGCCGAAATAACAGAATAACGCCAGACAAAAAACATCATCAAGATCACGGTAACCAGGATGAAAAAGGCATCAACAACGGCAACAAAGAGCATATGTCTCGTAAAAAAGATAAAGCTCCAGAGGGCATTTATCACCCCATTAAAAATGTACACACAGGTGATGAACCAGAAAGGTTTCAGGCCTCTTTCTGCTTTAACAAATAGTATGTACGAAATAGCGGAGAGGGCGTATATGATGGTCCAGATTGTAGCAATTAAGCTGCCGGGCGGAGTAAAAACTGGCTTCGCAAGAGTAGGGTACCATGAGGTTACCCCCAGTGAGGTGAAGTATCCGCCAAGCGTTGCCACAGCCAAATAAAAAAGTGGTGAGAGGACGTAATGAATATATTTCCCTGACATCTATAATATAAAAGACCTCATTTGTTCGATATATTTTTTTATATCAAATCTCAATTTACATCCATATCATCCCGCCCCATTCGATTGATAAGAGCCTGGTTTTGGATGGAAAGAGTATAAGATAGGAAAAAGATAGGTTCAAGGAGAAAGATAGTCAGAGATGGGGCAAACATCTTTACAAAAAAACTCCTTGATGTTATACATATTAGTGTCGGGACGTGGCTCAGTCTGGTAGAGCACAGCGTTCGGGACGCTGGGGTCGCTGGTTCAAATCCAGTCGTCCCGACCATTTTCCAAACTTGTTTCAAAGAAACTTTGCAAATACCAATCCCTTAACAATCAGGAGATCCAATGGACGAGGTCCAAATCAGAAGACTCATCGACGAACGGGTAGAAGAGCTTTTAAAAGAACGACTCAGCCAGG
>Ga0209777_10001810_pt1 | contig 29530 bp, 23 predicted proteins | sample FrelakmetHBP12HB_FD_187147 | JGI IMG/M metagenome (GOLD analysis project Ga0209777, IMG submission 187147) | Freshwater lake sediment microbial communities from the University of Notre Dame, USA, for methane emissions studies -HBP12 HB (SPAdes)... | ecosystem: Environmental > Aquatic >...
TCCTACCCCAAAGTATTGCAAGGAGCATCGGTCATCTCGAAATGAAAATTGCATCGAATATACACATCATCCCCGGAGTCACCGCCCATCCTTATTTACTGGTTGACCCGGATGGGCTGACTTTAATTGATACTGGTATTCCAGGTAGTGCACATAAAATTCTAAAGTACGTCAAGCGGGTGGGGTATTCCATAAAAGATATAAACCGCATCCTGCTCACTCATGCCGATTATGATCATGCGGGAAGCCTGGCTGCGCTTAAAAAAGCGACCGGAGCGCGCGTGTATGCAAGCTTGTATGAAGCCAGAGCTGTGGCAACTGGTCAATTCCCGCGCTCGCTGAAAACCGATAACGTCTTCCTCAAACCTGTCTTTGCACTGGCGGAACGTTTGGGAAGAATATCTCCCGCCCATGTGGATGAACACCTATCCGATGGTCAGGTGCTTCCAGTTTTGGATGGACTGTTCGTGGTGGATACCAAGGGTCATACGCCGGGCCACTTATCGTTCTTCGCGCCTTCCGCAGGGATCCTGTTCTCGGGTGATTCCATCCTATCGGTGAAAGATCGGCTGGTCGGCTCGCACGGGTCTGTTACCTGGGACCAGGATAAGGCTGACGCTGCTGTACTCAAACAATTGGCTCTCAAAGCCCGGATCGTTTGCGCTGGACATGGGGCCGTGGTGATGGATGGATTGGTCAGGATGCTAAAGCTGGCAGAGGTTTTGCCTTTATCCCCGGCTTATCAGCGCCTGTAAGACAGGAACATCGGTTGAAGGTTTTTTCCGGATTCTGAACTTATGACCGGGGCTGGAGTGATTATCCAGCCCCGGATTTAATAACGAACATTTCTCATTGAGTCTTTTTATGTTTTGGTGTAAAGTTAACTCATGCTGGATTCCACTTCACTCGTCCTGGTCTGCCTGCTCCCATCCCCGCGCGATCTGGAAATTGCGCGTCTGCTGGGCTGGTATCGCATCCCATTCCGCACAGCTCCGAAGGTAATCGCGGTGGACACCCTGGCTTTTTACCAGCCCGGCAGTTTTGGGGAAGGGATCGGGCGCATCGAGTGGACGGCACCGGTGCGCGGCCACGAACTGACCACGCGGGCGGAACTCCTGAGAAACGAGCCTGATCACCCACGATCGGGCGAGGAATATTACAAGGTCCAGCTCGGTCCGCTGGAACGGTTGCCGCGCCCGGTGGTGGCGGATAAATGGAAGCGGCTGAGCTTCCTGTACACTACGGGTGAGTATTTGCTCAAGGCACAGACTCTCAACGACCTGGTGGTGCAGAGCGATGAACGCCAACTGCTCTGGCGGTCGCTGCGCGAGCGGGCCGAGAATGAGCAATTATATAAAGCAGATTTACCGGAAGCGGACATCCCACCGGAGGTGGTGATGGCGTTGTTGGGAATAAAGGAGCCAAAAGCACCATATGAGACAAATGAACCAAATGTACTAGAAGTACCAGAGGAGGAGGAATGGTAGAGAAAATTGAGAAATTGGAAAAATAACTTTTAGCACTTCTGGTGCCTTTGGAGCTTTTTCTTATGCTTATAAAAAATGCCACTCTCATCACCGCCACCGAGACTTTCCATGCCGACCTCCTCATCGAAGGCGAAAAGATCGCCCAGATTGGCCAAAACATAAATGCATCGGAGCATGAAGTCTTGGATGCCACCGGAAAACTGATTCTCCCCGGCGGCGTGGACCCGCATGTCCACCTCGACCTGCCCATGGTCGGGACGGTCTCCTCGGATGACCATTACACCGGTACGAAGGCCGCCGCGTTCGGTGGGACCACAATGGTCATTGATTTCGTTTCATTTGATTTTCCCACTTTGCGTGAGTCAGTTGACAAGTGGCACGGGAAGGCGGAGAAAGCCGCCGTGGACTATTCCGCTCATATGAACCTGACCCACTTCGATGAGAAGATCGCCGCCGAAATCCCGTCCTTGCGTGAGATGGGCATCACCACGCTGAAAGTTTTTACCGCCTACAATGGCCGCCTGCGCCTGGATGACGGCAATATCTTCAAGGCTCTGCGGATTGCACATGACAACGCGATGCTGGTCATGCTCCATGCCGAGAACGGCGACGTGATTGACATTCTTGTCGCTGAAGCTCTGGCGGCGGGACACGCGACCCCGGAATGGCACGCCAAAACCCGTCCCGCCTGGGGCGCGGTCGAGTCGGCGCTGCGGGCTTTCGCCCTGGCTGCCAGCGCGGATGCGCCGCTGTACCTGGTCCATATGAATACGGCCGGCGAGGTGGACATGCTCCGGTATGCCCGCGAACACGGCCTGAAGGCGATGGGCGAGACCTGTCCGCAGTATATGTTCTTCACCGAAGATGATCTGCGCCGCCCGGACGGGGCGAAATGGATCTGCTCCCCGCCCATGCGCACCGCCGCCGACAACGTCCGCCTGTGGGAAGGTGTGGCGGACGGCACGATCCAGAACATCGGCACGGACCATTGTCCGTTTTTCTATGATGGCACAAAACCGATACTGTACGAAGGGAAACCGGTTGCCATCCCCGGAAAGGAACTCGGCGCGAAGGATTTCAGCAAGATCCCCAACGGCCTGCCCGGTGTTGAGGACAGGCTCCCAGTTCTTTGGACCACAGGCGTCGTGTCCGGGAAGTTAACGGCCAACCAGTTCGTGGCGCTCACCTCCACCAACCCGGCGAAAATCTTCGGCCTGTACCCGCGCAAGGGAGCACTCCTGCCCGGGTCCGATGCGGATATTGTCATTTGGGATACGCAGAAAAAGGTCAAATTTGGGGTGGCCCACAGCCACCAGCGCACAGATTACAACCTGTACGAAGGCTGGGAATTGAGCGGCATGCCGGACAAAGTTTTCCTGCGCGGCCGCTTGATCGTGGATGGGGAGATATGGAAAGGCAGGAAAGGGGGAGGACAATTCTTAAAACGAGGGCAGGGAGAGGTATTATAACCTGGCGGGGGCGACCAAACAGTCAACCCTGCTTTATTGACTTAGCAATTCCTTCAACCTCGGATGCCCGGCATACACCCCGCGCCGCTGCTCAGGTAAAAGGGCGGCGATACGGCACATGACTTCGTCGGTGTATTTCTGCATGGCGGCGTCGCGCTCCTTGCCCTTAACCTCTTGGGGTAGGGTGAAGGGTTGACCCGCAATGATCTTGACGTCCAACCGTTTGAAGCGCTTCAGCCGTTCCACCACCAGCGCATCCTCGGTACCGGTCACTGCAACGGGCAGGACGGGCACACCCGCCTTCCAGGCCAGGAAGATTCCGCCCGGTTTGGCCTCGATCAGGTTGCCGGATTTGGAGCGCGTTCCCTCCGGGGTCATGGTGAACACCTGTCCCTGCTGTAGCCGGCGCAGGGTCTCGCGGATGGCATGGATGTCGGCGTTGTAGCGGTCAACGAACATACCGTTGGTCAGTTTGACCAGCCAGCGGAAAATGGCATATTTCTCATATTTTTCGGCCACAACCATGATGATATCGGGCCGGTCGAGGACGTAATAGGCGAGTGCCGCGTCCAGCCGCCCGACGTGGTTGGCGGCAACGACGAAACCGCCAGCAGGCATGTTTTCAAAGCCAACGATTTCCACATGGGCGATGAGACCGAGGATGAGGCGGACGAAGAACCGGAAGATTTTATGAGTGGATTTTTTCATGGGTTTCCTCGTGGATAAACCCCCCCTCATGCCCGATGGTTAGCCGGGATTCAAGGATGATTTTCGAGTTCTGCTTCTTGCATGATTAGATGAATTATTCTTTTGCGAAAATCTCGGAAATAACGTGATCTAAGTTCAGTGCTTTACGCAATACCCAGTAATTCTTTCAAGCGCGGATGACCGGCGTATACGCCGCGCTGATCCTGCGGAAGCAAGGCAGCAATGCGGCACATGATTTCATCTGTATCGGCTTTCAGGGCTTCGTCGCGGTCCTGCGCCTCGGTGGGGAGGGAGGGCAGGCTGAACGCCGTTCCAACGCGAACGATGACATGCGGGCGATGCAGCCGCTTCAATTGTCCAAAGAAGATGGTATCAAATGTCCCGCTAATCCCGACGGGTATGAGCGGGAAGCCCATTTTGGCGGCCAGGTAACTGACTCCCGGCTTGCCTTCAATCAGGTAGCCAACCTTCGAGCGCGTTCCCTCCGGGGTGATGACCAGTACTTCGCCGTTTTTCATGCGCTGAATGACCGCGCGAATGGCTTTCAGGTCTGGGTTGAAGCGGTCAACGAAAAGGAAATTCAAACCGCGGCCGAGCCAGCGCATGATCCATATCTTCTCCCATTTTTCACCTACTAGCAGGACGAGATTAGTATTGTTGATGAGGTAGAACGGCAGGAAGGCATCCACCAGGCCAATGTGATTGGCGGCGATGACGAAGTTACCGGATAAGGGGAGATTTTCCAGGCCGTCCACTTCGACGCGGGTCAGGAGGAGGAGCAGGATGCGGATGAGAAAACGAGTGAATTTCAGTCTCATGGAACTATTTTACAACAAAAAGCGTCCGGCTCCCTGGAGGAGCCGGACGTATCTTTATTCGCGTTTCAGGATATGTGTGATGATGGTTGCCCCGCTGCCGCCGATATTCTGGGCCATGCCGATGCGTGCCTTTGGGACCTGGGTCTCGCCGCACTCGCCGCGCAGTTGTTGCACAACCTCAACCACCTGATAGGCTCCCGTCGCGCCGACGGGGTGCCCGCGCGCCTTGAGCCCGCCGCGCGTCATCACCGGGATACTTCCCGTCGGGGTAATATTCCCATTCAGACCGAGCCGCGGACCTTGCCCGCGTTCAGCGAAGCCGCAGGCCTCCAGCGAGAGGGCTGACATGATGGTGAAAGCGTCGTGGAGTTCGAACACGTCAATATCCTCCGGGCCGATGCCCGCCTGCCGGTAGGCCTCCTGGGCCGACCTGGACGCAGCGGTGAGGTACAGCGGATCGGAGCGGTCATGGAGGGCAATCGTGTCTGTGGCGGATGAAGACCCGGTGATCAGGATGCGGGTACCACCCCGTACCGAATCGGCCGGGACGATGTATAACGCGGCCGCGCCATCCCCAATCGGCGAAGCGTCCAGCAGGTTAATTGGCGTGGCAATCATGGCCGACTTCTCGAAGTCCTCGAGCGTGATCTTGTGGTGCAGGCGGGCGTATGGGTTGTGCAGTGCGTTGGCGTGGGCGTTGATGGCAAACGGTGCGAAATCGGCGTGCTTCCAGCCGTACTCATGCATATAGCGGCGCATGATGAGGGCGTTCAACCCGATGAACGTCACGCCCATCTCGACCTCGTAATCGGCATCCGCAGCGGTAGCAAGGGCAGCGGTGACTTCGTGCGGTTGGCGGTCGGTCATCTTTTCTACGCCCACCACGAGGGTGGACTCGAGTTCCCCGGAGGCAACTGCCATCAGCCCGGAGCGGAGGGCAGCCCCGCCAGACGCGCAAGCCGCCTCCACCTTAACGGCGGGGACCTTCAGCCCGGCCCAGTGCGCTACGAGCGGACCGAGGTTATTCTGGCTGTTGATGATGCCCGACATCATGTTTCCGACAAAGAGAGACTCGGCGCTCTCGCGCCCGGCATCATTCAGCGCGGCATGGATGGCTTCCACAGCAATCTGGCGGATGGATTTATCCCACTGCTCGTCAATTTTAGTCTGGCCGATCCCGATGATGGCGACTGGTCGCATAGAGAACCTCGTTTCCTGACCACAAAGGAAAATGTGGTTTATTGGATGTTATGCTTGGATTTTACCCGATGATGCTGTCAGGGACTATCAATTTTATTTTTTAGACATCGGAGGTCTTAAATCTGGCGCGGCCGCGGGTCGCGCACCAGCCAGAAAAGGAGGCCGGCGACGACCAGTCCGCCGACAGCCGAGACCATGAAAGTGGCCTGGAAGCCAGCCATGTCGGCAATCCAACCGCCGAGCAGAGGTGCGATGATCGTGAAAGGGGCTACCAGCGTATTCGACAGACCGATGTAGGTCGGACGGGTTTCTTCGGTCCCGAACTCGGTGGTGATGGCCATACCTATGGTCCAATAGGCCACGTTCGTAAGCCCGGAAAGGATAAAGACCGGGTACATCCAGTTCAAGGAAGGCGCCAGCCAAGCCAGGAGCGAACTGAGCGTGACAGCCACCGAACCGGCGATGAGCATGGCGCGATGGCCGAGACGGTCTCCCAGCCAGCCCATGAGGGCGTTGGTAATTGTGGAAGTGATGGTTACTGCGGCGGTCAGCAACCCGGCGGTCAGGTCGCTCATCCCGAAGCGGCGCAATCCATAGACGATGTAAAAAGCGAAACCCATCGTGGCGAATTGCGAGACCAGGCGCACTAATAAGAAGGCGCTGAAATTTTTGTCGCGGCGCAGGATCTCCAGCCCGCCTTTCCAGGGGGAAAGCTGGTATGCGGGGATGGTTTTTTCGTTATCCACCGGTTCGCGGGTGAGGCCGACGAACACCAGCGATATCCCCATCCCGACGACGGTCAGCAGGAAACAAATCGTAAAATTGAGCGGGTCATGGACCCGGTCCAGGATGTAACCGGCAGAGACTGCCGCAATACTCATCAATACGTTTCCCAACCCGGACTGTGCACCAAAGAAAGTGCCGCGCCAGTCGGACGGAATGATTTTGGCGATCATGCTCTGCCAGCCGTTGGCGGTGAACCCGGCCCCCAGTCCCTGCCAGATGAGCATGATGAAGGTCAAAGTCAGAGCAGCCTTATTCCCCAAGGCGGTCATGAACAGGGCCACGAGTGCCAGTCCCAGGAAAGGGAGGCGCTCATGGATGGTCATCCACATCACCATCGGCTTGTAACGCCGCAGGCGCGCCACCGAGTTCGCCATGAACAACTGCGGCAACTGCCACCCGACGGCGTGAATGGCGGGGATAAGCCCAATAAACACAGCCGAGTGGGTCATCCGGCTGACGAAGAGGGTAACGATGGTGCCGACTGAGCCAAACCCCCAGCCCAAACCATAAAAAGCGCCGTCCAGCAGGTTGACGGTGATGTTGAACTTCAGGGGTTCGCGGACGGACTCTTCCAGGGTTGGCATATCGGTTAATTCTACCACTGGCATATTTTCGCCTGGATCTCACAGATTATCAAGAGTGGCTAATCTTGTGGACGAGCTGTGATATTTCAGCACAGAGTTTATGGAGAACAGAGAGATTTACCCTGTTTTTTTCTTTGAGAGCTCAATGTTCTCTGTGGTGATGATCCTTAGACCACTTCTTTCGCCACTCCTAGATTTACTGGGAATCACTGTTGCAATGGGGTAAATAGGGGAACACTCCTTATCTTTGCGGTAATCCCCAACACCCCGCAAAAAGTCCATTGACAAATGGGGAAGAAGTTGTAAAATAAAAACGAACGTTCGTTCATTTCAAGACAGAGCCTTATGCCAGAAGAAAGCCTCACTAAAGGTGAACGCACCCATCAGGCAATCGTCGAAGCTGCCTATAACCTGTTCCTCGAGCAAGGCTACGCTGCCACATCCATGCGCCAGATTGCCGAACGCTCCGGATTGGCATTGGGCGGCATCTACAACCACTTCGCCAGCAAGGAAGCCATTTTCAGCGACCTGATCATCGAAAAGCATCCGTTCCACGAGATATTGCCCCTTCTGCAGGCTGCACCCGGCGAGACAGTCGAAGAGTTTGTTCGCAACGCGGCCAGAAGCATGGTGGGCGAATTGGGCCGCCGGCCCGATTTCGTCAAATTCCTATTGGTTGAGCTGGTCGAATTCAATGGCCGGGATATTCCCAGAATGTTCAAAATCGTTTATCCACAGATAGCTCCACTTATCCAGCGATTCCATACCAGCATCGGTGAACTCCGCCCTATACCGCCATTCGTCCTCTTCCGAGCTTTTCTGGGATTGTTCTTTTCCTACTATATGACCGAATACCTGCTGGCCGGGACGCCTGCCGCAGCGATGCAGGAAAATGCGCTGGACCATTTTGTTGATATCTTTTTACATGGTGTACTTGTATCATCTCAATAAACCGGGGGATGGGGGTGTGTGCAGGCGGCTTTGCCGCCCGCACACACCCCCATCCTCACCCACTTAAGGATAGGTATACTCGCAACCAAGGAGCCAGCATGAACTCTCGCCTCGTCTCCATCCTCCGCAAGGAATTTATCCAGATTACGCGCGATAAACGCACGTTGGTCATCATCCTCATGATCCCTATCATCCAGTTGTTCCTGCTGGGATATTCTGCAACCAGCGACATCCGCAACGTACCCCTGGCAGTCTATGACCAATGCCGCTGTACCGAGTCGCGTTCCCTGATGGATGCTTATCGCGCCGCCGATTACTTTAAATTGGCGTATATGGCCGGTTCGGAGAACGATATCCGCATGCTGATCGAGAAGGGTGAGGCGCGTGCCGGTCTGATCATCCCGCCGGATTACAATACTGCCCTGGCACAGGGGAAGGCTGAAGTGGCATTCATCCTGGACGGCTCGGATGCAACTGCCGGGTCCACGGCGCTTTCAGCGGCCACCCTGATTGGTCAATCCCAGGCCACCCAACTGATGATCCAGCGCCTGGAACGCAGCGGCATGGATGCCAGCAATTTCCAGCCGCCGCTCCAGGTGCGGACGAGAGTCTGGTACAACCCAGACCTGGTGAGCTCCTATTTTATGATCCCGGGTGTGATCGGTATGATCCTGTATGCCATCACCTCCATCCTGACCGCCACGGCGGTGGTGCGCGAGCGCGAACGCGGCACCATCGAGCAATTAATCGTCACACCCATCCGCCCGTGGGAACTAGTCATCGGAAAAATCCTACCCTACGCCATCCTGGCTTTCATCGACACACTGGAAGTGCTGGCCATCGGCCACTGGTGGTTCGGCATGCCGGTGCGCGGAGACCTCAGTCTCATCCTGGCTTGTTCGGGCCTGCTGCTTTTATCCGGTCTCGGGATTGGACTTTTTGCATCCACCATCGCCAATACCCAGCAGGAAGCTATGCTGACAGTTTTTATGACGCTCCTACCGAGCATCTTCCTCTCCGGCTTTTTCTTCCCACTGGAAGCCATGCCGAAATTCCTACAGTGGATTTCTTACATCATCCCATTACGCTATTACCTCATCATCATCCGCGCCCTGCTGATCAAGGGGGTTGGGGCTGGACCCATCTGGAGTGAAATCCTGGCCCTGGCTGTGTTTGGCATTGCCATCATGGCCGCGGCTTCTATCCGTTTCCGCAAACGTCTTGATTAAGGAGTTCCTCATGAAACACAAACGTCCCCTCATTCCTGTGGTCGTCATTGTCGTCCTGGCCGTACTGGTCGGCGGATATTTCGGCGTGCGTGCCCTGTTGAATCAGGGTAGTACTGCTCTAACCGCCTCCGGCACCATTGAAGTCGTTGAAGTGACCATCGCCCCTGAAATTGGCGGCAAAGTTGCCGAAGTATCGGTGGATGAAGGCGCTACAGTCAAAGCGGGTGATGAACTTTTCCGACTGGATGACACCCTGCTGAAGGCACAGCGGGCTGTCGCAGCGGCCTCCCTGGACCTGGCGCGCGCTGCCGCATCGACGGCGGACGCCGCCCTGACAACTGCCAAAGCCAACTATGAACTGGCCTTGAATACTGCCCGCCTCGAATCCGCTTCCACCCGCACCTCGGACTGGTCTGCTGTTAACCCGGCCGGATACACCCTTCCCGGCGGGTATTTCAGCCAGGCCGACGAGATCGCCGCCGCCCAGGCCGAAGTGGACGCAGCCACGTCCGCCCGTGGGGTTGCTCAGGACAGCCTAAATACCCTGCTGGCTGACCCGGCCAATGCGAATTTTATCTCTGCTGAGACGCGCCTCGCCAATGTGCGCGCCGCTTCCATTGTTGCCCAGGATGTGCTTACGCGCGCCAACGCGGGTAATAATACCGACTTGCGCGATTCCGCCCAATCTGCCTTTGACGCTGCAAAAACCGAATTGGAGGATACCCAGGCTGCGTATAACGACTTGAAAGACAGCGCGGCAGCCGGGAATATCACCACTGCGCGCGCGGACCTATCTGCCGCGCAGGAGCGCCTCGAATCCGGCAAGGATCGTCTGCTGGCCCTGCAGACCGGCGAGGACTCGCCCAAGCTGGCAGCCGCCCAGGCGGTTCTCAACCAGGCGCAGGTAGCCACGGAACAGGCAACCCTGGCTGTGACTCAGGCCGAGGCCAGCCTGGCTTTAATTGACATCCAGATTGCCAAGTTGACCGTCACCGCCCCGGCAGACGGCACCATCCTGACGAGTTCCATCCAGCCCGGTGAAATCGTTGCCCCCAGCGCTGCGGCGATGACGCTTGGTCGCCTGGACAACCTGACCATTACCGTCTATGTTCCTGAAGACCGCTACGGCGAACTTTCCCTCGGCCAGCCTGCAACCGTCACGGTTGACTCCTTCCCCGGAGAGACTTTCACGGCAACGGTAAGTCAGATCGCCGAACAGGCTGAGTTCACTCCCCGCAACGTACAGACCGTAGAAGGGCGCACCAGTACCGTGTTCGCCATCAAACTCCAGGTCCAGGACCCGGGCGGGAAACTGAAACCGGGCATGCCGGCGGATGTGACCTTTACGTCGAATATTCAACCTTGAACGTTGGAACATGTGAACGCTGCCAGGACTGTGTAATGACTACCCTGATTGCTGCTGAACACTTGCGTAAAACCTTCGGTGCCACCCTGGCCGTGGACGATTTGAATTTGAACATCGCCTCCGGTGAGATCTATGGGCTGGTTGGCTCAGACGGGGCGGGCAAAACCACCACCATGCGCCTGCTGGTTGGCGCCCTCAAGCCAGATTCAGGCGATGCTTCGATTTGCAGCTATTCGATCACCAGGCAAACCGAGCAGGTGCGCGCCCAGCTTGGCTACCTATCCCAGCGTTTCTCATTTTATGAAGACCTGACCGTGCTGGAAAACATCCGTTTCTTTGCCGAAGTGCGCGGCCTCTCCCGGCAAGAATGGTTGCTGCGTTGCACGGAAATCCTGGAGTTCGTTGGCCTTGGATCCTTCAAAGACAGGCGCGCTGGTCAGCTCTCCGGCGGGATGAAGCAAAAACTTGGCCTGGCCTCGGCTCTTGTCACTCGCCCGAAGGTGCTCCTGCTCGATGAACCCACCACCGGCGTGGACCCGGTCACGCGGCAGGATTTCTGGCAATTGCTTATCCGGCTCGTGGCCGCCCCCATTCCCCCCCCATTTCCGGAAAATATGAGGGAGGACAAAAGAGGGGGTGTAGCTGTCATCCTCTCCACTCCATACATGGATGAAGCTGCCCGCTGCCAGCGTGTCGGGTTCATGCGTCTTGGGCGGCTGATCGCCGAAGGCACACCATCCCAACTGCGCTCCATGCTGGAAGGCTGCATTGTCGAAGTGCGCGGCAGGTCGCTGCCTTCCATGCGACAAGCTGCGGAGAAGATCCAGGGCGTGGAGGATGTCCGCGCCTTTGGCGACAGACTGCACCTGCGCATTACCTCCGGGCGGGTGGAGTCTGTTATCGCGGACCTGGAGAAGGCTTTCCCTGCCCGCGCCAAGGCGCGGGTGGAGGCGCGCCTTGTCACCCCGACACTGGAAGATGTGTTCATCATGTTGTCGGAGAAAGGCGATTAACCATAACGGGTACAAAGGCCAAGAAAGATTCTTCGCAGCGACTTAACAACTTCGTGCCCGTGGTGTACTTTGTGGTGAAATAACCATGTCCAATCCTGTTGTCATTACCGAAAACCTGACCCGCCGTTTTGGTGATTTTGTGGCTGTGGACCACGTTTCGTTCACCGTGGAGACCGGGGAGATCGTCGGATATCTCGGCCCGAACGGGTCCGGAAAAACCACCACCATCCGAATGCTGCTTGGGTTGTACGAGCCATCGGAAGGCAAGGCCACCGTGCTCGGCTTCGATGCGTACCGTCAATCGGAGGAAGTACGGGTACGCACCGGGTACATGTCTCAGAAATTTGCCCTGTACGATGACCTGACCGCCTGGGAGAACCTGTCTTTCTACGGTGGCATCTATGGCATCCGCGACAGGAAGCGCATCGAGGAGACGCTGATCATGGTCGGGCTGGCAGGTCACGGGTCCGAACTGGCCCGGTCGCTTTCTGCAGGCTGGCGCCAGCGGCTGGCGTTGGCGATCGCGCTGGTCCACCAGCCGAAACTGCTTTTCCTTGATGAACCCACCTCCGGCGTGGACCCATCTGCGCGGCGCAGCTTTTGGGACTTGATCTATACATTGGCGGCGGAGGGTGTGACGGTCCTGGTCACCACCCATTACATGGACGAAGCTGAATATTGCGGGAGAGTGGGTATGATGCGGGATGGCAGGCTGCTGGCGCTGGATACCCCGGCTGCGCTTAAAATGCAGGTTGTCCCCGGTGACGTGTGGGAGGTGCATGCCGAGCCGTTGCAGGTTGCATTGAATGCCTACGAGACTTGCACGGGCGTGTTGCGAGTGGGTCTGGCGGGCGACCATTTACGGATGATCACCGAACGGGGAATGAGAGAGAAAGACCTGCGCCTGGGGCTGAAAGCCGCCGGGCTGACAGTGAATGCCCTAGAGAGAGGTGAACCGACGCTGGAGGATGTGTTTTTGTCCCTGGCGAAAGGGTAAAGTATAATATAGCAGGTTACCCTGAGCTGGCCTGTTCCTCGGAGGGGAGTTAAAGGGTTTGTCGGAGGCTGAAGGATGTTTTTCGCTTGCCAGTAAAAGAATAGTTCTTGCGGGTGACCGGCTGCTGGAATAAATTCTAACAATTAAGGAACCATGGCGATCGACATTCAACAGATCATCAACGGCAGTTTTGGCATCAACATGCTCTCCACCGTAGCGGGGTTGATACCTGTCTGGCTTGGGTACCGTCTTGCAGATTTCGCGGCGGAGCGCATCGTGGCGCACCCGGAGTCCCGGATGGTCCGGGCTGTGCGTGCGAACCAGTGGGTAATCAGCGGAGAAATGCTAGACAAGCCAGCCTTGGACCGAGCCGTCTATGAGGCATACCGCAATTCGGCCCGGTCCATTTTTGACCTGTATCATTACATTCTAAATCCCGGAACGATAGAACGGCTGATCGTGTTCAACGCACCATTGCAACAACTCATCCAACGTCCCGAATTCGGTCAGCGTGGCCTGATGGTGGTCGGACTGCATATCAGCAACCTTGATCTGGTCCTGCGCGCCGTTACCCTGCGAGGAATGCGAGCGATGATCCTGACCATTCCCGATCCACAGGGCAGCCAGCGCGTCGAATATGAGATGCGCAAAAAGACCGGTATGAATCTGGTCCCGGCCTCGGTCAGCACTCTTCGGCAGGCGATCAAGTACCTGCAACAGGGCGGGGTGGTTATGACCGGGATCGACCGTCCCATTCCGAAACCCAAATATCGTCCGCGTTTCTTCGGGAGGCCGGCCGACTTGCCCGTTCATCACGTATATCTGGCATCCAAAGCCCATGTGCCGGTGATGGTCATGGCGACCATGCGGCTACCGGATGGAAAAAATCACATTTTCACTTCGGATCCATTCGAGATGGAATCACATCCGGATGCGGATACGGAAATGCTGCGCAATGCCGAGAAAGTCCTGAGCATCTGTGAAGACTTTATCCGGCGAGCTCCTAGCCAGTGGTCAGTTTCCCTGCCGGTCTGGCCGAAGGCATTGAACCAGACACCCATCTGATTACAAACCGGGATAAATCCTGGTTTGTCGAGGAGATGCTCATGTCAGATATAAGGAAACACACGCGAGTCAATGATATCCTGCTCGGTCCGCTGGAGAGACCGGCTCTGAAATGGCTGGCGGCCCACTTGCCAGCGTGGATTACCCCGGATATATGTACTTCCATCGGCGTCCTGGGTTCGATTATTGTTATGGTCGGGTATATCCTGACCCACATCGACCGTAATTTCCTTTGGCTGGCTTCGCTGGGTTTTGTGATCAACTGGTTTGGCGACAGCCTGGACGGGACTCTGGCCCGTTTTCGGGGCATGGAACGCCCCATCTATGGTTTCTTCGTTGACCATGTCATCGATGCCGTCAACGAGGTAATGATTTTTCTGGGATTGGGGATGACCCCCTATGTGAGATTCGACATTGCCTGCCTGACCTTGATCGCCTACCTGCTCCTGTCCGTGCTGGTCTATGTGCGGACGTGCGTGGTGGGCGAATTCAGGATCTCCTATGGCCGGCTGGGACCGACGGAGGTGCGCGTTATCGCCATCCTGTTGAACACTTCGATGTATTTCTTCGGCCCACACAGTCTTTCCTTTGCAGTCGGCATCTTTGGCCGCTTCACTTTCAGCATATACGACGTGGTGGTCGCGGTGATTGCCCTGCTGCTGTTCTATTTTTTCATTATCACTGCCGCGCAGGAAACCATCCGACTGGCAAAAGAGGATAAATAGCCGTGGTGGACTCTTCCTGTATGAAGACATACGCGTGCAACCCTCTGTGCGATAACCCTGTAAAATATTTTCATGCGTAAATTCATCGTAGCCCTGGTCCTGTTACTGGCAGTCGTTTTTATTTTCCTGAGACTGTCCGAGTTACAAAATATTGCGGAGACACTTCAAAAGAGTAATTGGGTTTTCCTGAGCATTGCAATTTTTTTTGAATGTGTGTGGCTTTACAACCTAGCTATCACGTTCGGTGCTTTGTATCACTTGGTCGATTTAAAAGAGGGGAGGTTGCAGTTGTTCCTGATGGCCACTGCGGCGAACTTCGTTAATGTGGTTGCACCAAGCGGGGGGATCGGGGGAGTGGCAGTTTTCATGGATTCCGCCAAGCGGCGGAACCTGTCTACGGGCAGGATAATGGTGGTGGGGGCATTATACGTGTTGTACGATTACGCCGCGTTGATGTGTATCCTCGCGCTGGGCTTTGTTGTCCTGATCCGGCGCAACACTCTCGAGGCTAGTGAACTGGTTGCCTCGGCCATACTGCTGGCGCTTGCGTTTGCCATGGCAGCCTTGTTGTACCTGGGATATAAATCTGCTGAGCAGTTGGGCCGGGTATTGGCCTGGCTTTCACGACTGGTCAATCGGCTCTTTCGTCCTTTTATTCACCGAGATTACCTCATAGAAGAAAATGCTCATTTATTTGCACGGGAGATTGCCGAAGGGATATTACTGATCCGCGGGAAACGAAAGGATCTTATCTGGCCATTCCTATTCTCACTTAATAATAAAGCATTGTTGGTTTGTGTCATGGCATTTACTTTCCTGACGGTAGGAACGCCATTCACGGTCGGGTCAGTGGTCGGCGGGGTCAGCATCGCCAATTTATTCCTGATTGTGTCACCGACGCCCTCCGGGGTGGGGATAGTGGAAGGTATCCTGCCTTTCGCCTTGAACATGTTGCAGGTCCCACTGGGGGCGGCCGTGTTAATCACACTGATTTATCGGGCGGTAACGTTCTGGTTGCCTCTGCTGGTGGGAGTGGTAACTTTTCGTATTTTAGGCAACAGCAATAAGCATCCTCCTTCTGAGGTGGACCCGAAGGGAAAATAAAAGACACACGTGATGAGGAGCAATCACGATGAGAATTGAAGTTAAATCCGCCAGAGAGTTGAGCCCGTTTGAAAAAGCACGCCAGGAATGCGTGGTGACCAGTTCCCTGTATGCTTTCCTGACCGGTATAAAATGGGCAGCTGCTGATTGGACGGTAATGGTCTGGGAGGATGAAGACTTGGTTACCAACGTTCACATCGTCGAGCGCACGGCCAGGGTGGGCGGACAGCCGGTCAGGTTAGGGGGGATCGGGAATGTGGCGACCAGGGTGGAATGGCGCAAACGCGGCTATGCCAGGTCGGCCCTCAAAACGGCGCAGAATTTCCTGCGTGAGCCCCTGAACGTAGACTTCGGCATGATGATCGCGACCGAGCAGATGGTACCCCGCTATGAGAAATGGGGCTGGAAAGTGGCGGCTCACTCCATGTGGATCGACCAGCCTTATGGAAGAACGACGCTTAATTACCCGGTGATGATCCTGCCGGTTTGCAAGCAGGAATGGCCGGAGGGGGGTATTGATTTGTGCGGACTGCCGTGGTGAAATATTTATTAGAATAGGTTATTCCCCCACCATCTGCACCACCAACTCCCTGCGGCGCGGGCGGATGTCAAAATCCACATAAACCACCTGCTGCCAGGTGCCCAGGGTCAGGGTTTTCTCGACGAATGGGACCGTCAGCGAGGGGCCAAGCAGGGAGGCGCGCATGTGCGAATGGCCGTTGCCATCGTCCCAGGTCGCATTGTGGGCGTAGTCCCGTTGCGAGGGGAGCAGTTCCTCGAACATGCGCTTCAAGTCAGCGACCGCGCCCGGCTCGAACTCCACGGTTGTCAGCCCGCTGGTGGAGGAGGGACAGAAGACCGTCAGCGTACCGGATTTCAAGCCGGATTCGACGACCAGGCGCTCCAGTTCTTTGGTGATATCGCAGATATCGGTGTTGCCACGTGTGTTCAGGGAAATGTTTCCAGTTTTGACGGGCATCTTGAACTCCTTTATTTTATTAATTCCTCTTCCCACGCCGGATGGCTTTCTCACCGAACTTGGCGCGCACCGTATCCAGCGCCTCCTGCAAACGGCGCGATTTCTCTGATTCTGCACCCCATAGCTCCAGCTGACGCAGCGGCGCGCCCAGCCCACTGACGCCTACGCCGATCAATCTAACGGCTTTCCCTTGTGCACGCACTTTTCCGAGCAGGTCAAGTGCCAGGCGATAAATCTCCTCGTCCTGGTCGGTTGCCTGGGACATTGTGACCTGGCGGGTCAGGGTGGTGAAGTCCGGCCAGCGCAGTTTGATCCTGACAGTTATCCCGGCAATACCTGCCTGGCGCAGCCGGTGGCCCACTTCCGCCGAGAGTTCACGCAGCGTGCCAGCCAGCAGCCTGTCGTCGCACACATCACGGGGAAAGGTGGTTTCCTGGCTAATGGACTTGACCTCGTGACCGGTGGCTACGGGGCTGTTATCCTCCCCACAGGCGCGGCGGCTGAGGTCGCGCCCATTTTCGCCGAACCAGCGGATGAGGTCGGCTTCGGGGCGGCTGGCGAGGTCACCGATCGTATTGATCCCAACCCCGGCCAGTTTCGCGGCGGTCTTGGGTCCCACGCCCCAGAGCATGTTGGCTGACAGGGGCTCGAGAAAGGCTTCTTCCTTTCCGGGTGGGACGACCGTCACGGCATTGGGTGGCTGGTCCTTTTTGGCGATCTTCTTTCCAACCTCGGTGGCGATCTTGGCGACCAGTTTATTCGCCGCCACACCGACCGAACACGGCAGACCGATTTCATCGTTAACGCGTTTTTGCAAGTGGCGGGCAATCTCCTCCGAGGCCTCATGCAGGTCGCTGATATCCACAAAGGCCTCGTCAATCGAGATCTGTTCGACCAGCGGGGACAGGTCATGCAGGCGTTGCATGACCTTTTCGGACATCTCCTCGTAATTACCACGGTGATGCGAGATGACCAGCAGACCCGGGCAGAGACGCAGCGCCCGACTCGTCGGCATCGCTGAGCGCACCCCGAAGCGGCGTGCGGCGTACGAGCAGGAGGCCACCACGCCGCGTTCATCCGACCGGCCGCCCACGGCAAATGCTTTACCGCGCAAGGACGGGTCGCGCAGTTCTTCGACTGAGCAGAAGAAGGCATCCAAGTCGAGGTGCAGGATGGTGCGGGGCATAAATTTATTATAACTTAGGGGACTTCCCAAGGCGAAGACAAGCTCTGCTCTTATGGGAGATTTAACCTATCCCGGATTTTCTCTGCTGTTTCCGCGTCAGGTTGAACAACGCGGCTATTGAGCACATCAATCTCGAACGGCACAATACGGGTGGTTATCACGCCATCCGCATCCAATGTGACCAGCACCAGCGCCGACCGGCGCGTATCCTCCAGGCCGCCCTGGTCGAATAGGGCATTGCCCAGGCTGTACAAGACAAGGGTAGAACCTCCCGCAAGTTCAGAACCTGCGGGAGGCTGGATCCACGCGGCCGGCTGGAGCACGTGCGGGTGGTGTCCCCAGACCAGCGCCGCGCCGGCATCAGCGAATTTCTGTGCCAGGGATTTCTGCCGGTCTGAGGCACCACCCTGATATTCCATCCCCCAATGGACCGAGACAATCACCACTGCACCGGTGAGGCGCGCCGAGTGGATGGCCTGCACGGCGGCGTTTTCATCCAGCGGGGAGGAGATATCGTCAAAGGCCAAGAAAGCCAATGACAGACCGTTCACTTCCTGGTAGACCGGCTGCATACCGGGACCGATGGAGGTAATCCCGGTGGCCTCCAACGCGGAGCGGGTCTCGGCTGGACCATCCGGGCCGCAATCCAGGTTGTGGTTGTTGGCGAGAGAAAGCAGGTCAAAGCCCCAGGCGGAAAGCAGGTCAGCCCGGAGGGAGGATGCACACAGATTATAGTTTGAATCCGAGGCGGGCAGGACGGCGGCGAGTGGACTCTCCAGGTTGGCGAGGGCCAGGTCTGCAGAGGATAGGTCAGGCGTAAGAAACGCCAGCGAGTTGGGTTTCGGGTCCACACCGCGCCCGAGCATCAGATCCCCCAGCAGGGCCAGAGTGACGGTAGGCGCTTTGGGTTGGCCGACTGCCAGGCAAACCGCCAGCAGGATCAAGATAATTTTAGGGGCAGGCCTGAAACCTGCCCTCATGTGGAACCATACTTTCATGGAGCGATGAACATCTGGGTCCAGTCGGGCTGGGCTGGGTTTGTTCCAGCCTCCACCTGGGCCTGCCAGGCCTCATCAGTCATGCGGCCGGACGAGGGGACGATGAACTCGTAATACGAGTACACCGCGCCAACGGAGACACGCCAGGGCGAATCCGGCAGGACCACGTAAATGGGGGTTGGCTGTCCGTCGCCCTCTTCTAGGACCGCCAGAGAGTACAAATCATAGCTGCCGGTGGCCACGTCCGCCACCAGGGCGGCCTTCTGGTCCGACAGGTCCCGGTCCATGGGGTCGGTGGTGTCCGCCGCGGCCAAGGTGAAACCTTCCAACGTACCGCCCCAGTATTGGATTTGCCAGTATTCGTCGTCCGTGATGGCACCCCCGCTCAGCTCACGCTCGGAGATGTCTTTCAGGAAGGTGAGTTGGCTGATCAGGTTCTCCAGGTTGGTCTTGGTCAGGTCGCTCAACAGGTTACGGCTCTGCAGGCCATCGTAGGTCATTTGCGCCAGCGCCAGCAGGCGGGCGTAGGCCTCCGGGTTAGGTTCGACGTACCCGTGCGGAGGTTCGGGGTTTCCGCCGCCGCCCATCTCGGCCATCACCTGCTTGGCATACAGGATCGTGTCATGCTTGAGTTCGGTCCACGAGCCGAGGGCGGTCTGCAGGTCTTTGCGCGTCCAGGCCTGGGTCTGCATGAAGGGCGGGTAGGCGCTGCCCTTCGGCGTGATGAGCGGCTGGAAACTATACAGCCATGACCAGTACAGGTTCTGTGTCCAGGAATCCACCCCCAGGGCTGCCACTTGCGAGCGGACCTTGGCCGACTGGCTGTCAAAGTTGACATACTTGTTCTCGCCCATGTCGGTCAAGATACTGGCAGCCTCGTCTGACCCCATGGCGGCAAAGAAATCCAACCCTTTCGGCAGGCCGCGCGGTTGTTCCAGGGTGCCCACATTGCGCCAGATGACCTGGCCGAAGACATAGGCGTCCAGCGTGAAGCGCTGGCCCATGAAGCGGAAGCCCTTGGTAACCTGCTCCTTATCCTGGTCGATCCAGACCCACATCGAGTTGACCTGGGGCGGCGGGAGGCTCATGGTGTCCTGCTTGAACTGGGCAAACAGGCCATTGTCGGCGAATTTGCTCGGGTCGGCGTTCGCGCCAAAGACCTGGTCGGAAAGCGCTCCATATTCGAGGATCCCCAGGTCGTCGGCCTTGCCAACGATGAATACGGTCGGTTCATAGATGTCTTCCCACAGCGTCAGGGCGGGCGTGCCGTCCGCCAACGTGGCGGAACGGACGGCCTGGGTCACCAGCAGGGCGCGGCGGGTCTCGAAATCATCGTTCAGGCGGAAGGTGAGCCGCCCGTACCACATCATGGCCTTGAAGTATTCCTTCAGCTCTTCGCTGCGGGTGTAATGGCCCCTGGGAATATACTGGTCATAGACCTCGATCAGTTTATCCTCTTTCGCCAGGTCGGGGCGGTCCCAGATGGGCGAGATGGCCGGGCCGCTGGCCGCGTTGATCAGCGCCAGCTCGGCATTCATCAGGTCATCCGCCTCAGCCGGCATTGGGTCCGAAAGCCCCAGCAGGCGGTCGGCCACCGCGAAGTAAGCCACGTTGCGGAGAGCTGGCTCTTCCAGCGCCGTGCCATTCAGCGACTGGTATTGGGCAGACGTGGCCGCCAGCATGGTACTGGTCAGTGACTTGAGAGCGGTGATGAAGTACTGGGTCTCCAGGTCGCGCAGCATCTTATCGAACAGCAGGTGGTAGACGTGATAGACCGAGTCGGTGGTCACGAATACCGGTATATCCTCGTACCGGCCGCCCTCGTAGATCTGGTAGAACTCGCGGTACTGGCCGGGCACCGGCGCGGCGACTACAAAGCCGTTCTGGGCCAGCAAGGTACGTTGAGCGTCGGTCAGCGAAACCAGATCGAGACCCTGCACCTGGTTCAAGTCCACCGGCAGGGTGTAGCTTCCACTGCTGAAGTTTTGCGGCAGGCTGGCAGGAATCTCGTCGTAGGTGGCAAAAGGCGGTGGATAGATCCCCGCCGGGGGTGCCGATTGTGTGGGCGTAGCCAGCAGGGACTGAGTGGTAGATGTGGTCTGGGCGGTAGGCGCCGATTGGGTGGTGGGAGCAGCCGAGATGGTACACGCTGACTGGATGATCACCATAGCCAGAAATGCCCAAAGAATTTTACGCAGAGTCGTCTTCATTGTCTCCTCCTCAGGGTACAAGAATCGATATATGGCCGTTTTTGGCCTGGACAAGGGTAATATTACTAAACCTGCCGTCTATAGATGAGACGACGGTGAAGCCAAATCCGTTCCATTCCCAGACTTTCAACGTGCGGGCGGGTGTGGACACGGAGTCAGTGTACCGACCTTCGAGAGCCACCAACTCCTGGATGTTATCACCGTTTAAGTCTGCAACGGCAAAGGAAGTGATCGGGTCAGCCATAGCGGAGCCGGCCCACAACTCGTTATACCCGCCACGCGTCCAACCAATCAGGATGATGTGGCAGGATTGTCCTTTGGAATTATGAAATTCGGCAATGCGCCCGCCGTTCGGCAGCCACTGGTCCACGGGCCAGGGGCGGAAAGGACGCCAGAGCAGGAGGGTGACTTCGGGTTTCCCATCGTGATTCAAGTCGCTGATGGCGGCCTGAATGATTTGCCACTCCACCGGGCTTTGCCAGACGTTCTCGCCACCGGAGATGATGGACAGGCGGCCGCCGGTCAGTGTCAGGGTTTCCTGTGTACCGTTGCCGTCGAGGTCGGCCTGCATAACGGGGTTAACCGGCGCAGTCCCGATGGGGACGGAAATGGGGACAAGGCCGGCAGGTCCCAGGTCCAGGGCGCGCAGCGGGGCAGGTGAGGTTTGCAGGAGTATCCCCAGGGTCAGCAAAATGATGGGAATTAATTTTCGCTGCATGCGATCCTAAAGCTTCTTGTATAAATTGATGAGCTTTCCTTTATCGAAATGATCAGGGATAAAAGGATTTTGATTCAGCTATTGGTTGCGCAGTACCCTGTGAAATCATTGTACATCCGAGGAACGGGAATCTCAAGCCAGTTATCTACTGCTCCATTCATGAATTTCTGAACAGAACCGACTAAAAAGGAAGGAAAAAATGACAATTTGGGTTTAAATAATTACGCAGTACCCTGTAAATTGAGATGATAATACTCCTATAAAATGGATATTCCATTTTGGCTCTTTTAGGTTATCATTAGGCAGAAATGGAACTTTTAGGCCCATAGTTTCGTCTGTGTTCTGCTTACAGGACGTTCTGCCCTGTGCCCTTGCTTGGAAGGAGGATAGAATGAAATTTCGGCGTTTTTTCACCCCGGCTGTCCTGCTCGTGACTCTGCTGGTGCAGTTTCTGCCAGGTACAGTCTTTTCCCCTCGCCCGGCAGCTGCCGCGGCCTGTGACGCGGCCCAGTTCGTGGTTGATGCGACCATCCCGGATGGCACCGTTGTCGCCCCGGGTTCGTCCCTATACAAGACCTGGCGGCTGCAGAACACTGGCACCTGCACCTGGAGCACCTCGTACGCCATCGTTTTCTATGGCGGCACAAAGATGGGCGCTCCATCGGTGGTCTACCTGCCAACCAGCGTAGCCCCGGGTGCCACAGTAGATGTGTCGGTAAACATGACGGCCCCATCCATATCCGGTCATTATCGCGGTTATTGGATGCTGCGGAATGCCTCCAACGTACTCTTCGGAGTGGGCCCGAGCGGCACTTGGGATTTTTTCATTGACATTGTTGTGGCGGGAGGTTCTGTATCATCCGCCTACGACTTTGTGGCCAATTATTGTGCTGCAAGCTGGTCGAGCGGAGCGGGCGCCCTGCCCTGCCCCGGGACGGACGGCGACAGTAGAGGCTTTGTGCTCAACTTGAGCACCCCCACACTGGAAGATGGCACCACGGGTCCGGCCGGTTTGCTGACCAGACCGCAGAACATCACAGACGGTTATATCCAGGGTGTTTACCCGGCTCTCACCGTCCAGAGTGGTGACCATTTCCTGTCCATCATCAACTGCCAATATGGCGCGACCGGCTGCTACGTCAGCTTCCAGTTGAATTACCAGATCGGTTCAGGCCCTGTCCATACCCTCAAAACATTTAAAGAAAAACTTGACGGGATGTACTACAACCTGAACGTCGATCTCTCCTCGCTGGCCGGACAGAACGTCAACTTTATCCTGAAGGTGCTTGCCACCGGTTCCCCAACCGGCGATCGCGCCGTTTGGGCAGGGGCCCGAATTACGCGCGCAGGTGGAGCTCCAATTGTTTCGGCCTGCGATAAAGCCGCGTTCGTGTCGGATGTCACCATCCCCGACGGGACAATACTGGCAGGCGGTACGGCGTTTACCAAGACGTGGCGACTGCAGAACGTCGGTACCTGCACCTGGACGACTTCATATAAACTGGTTTTTGCTGGCGGAGATTTCCTCGGAGTATCTGGGTCTGCCTTCAATTTGCCGACCAGTGTTGCCCCCGGAGGAACGATCGATCTGTCGCTTAACCTGACGGCTCCCATCACTTCGGGTAATTTTATTAGTTACTGGAAATTGAGGAATGCCTCCGGCACCGATTTTGGCGTAGGCGCCAGCGGTACCTCTGCCTTCCTGGTCAGTATCAATATCAACGGTTCGTATGCCTCCGCCTATGATTTTGTCTCGAATGACGACTATGCGGACTGGTCGAGCGGAGCAGGCGCCTTAACATTCCCAGGCACCGATGGGGATACGCGTGGCTTCGCCCTTCCCCTGGGCAGTCACCAGATGGAAGATGGCATTGTCAGTCCGAAAGGCCTGGTTACCTTCCCGCAATATGTAACGGACGGCTATATCCAGGGAATCTATCCGGCATTTACCGTCCAGAGCGGCGACCACTTCGAGTCGTATGTCAGCTGCCCGTTTGGCGGGCCTGCTGATTGCTACGTAATCTTCCGGCTGGCATACCAGATTGGCTCCGGCCCGGTGACTACGTTAAAAACGGCTGCTGAACGGTATGAGGGACTGGTATACCGCATGGATGTGGACCTTTCGTCCCTGGCAGGACAGAATGTTAAATTCATATTGAGGGTGGAAGCCTTTGGTTCACCCAGCGGGGATCGGGCGATCTGGTCAGCACCACGGATCGTTCGCAGTGGCAGTGTGCCTCCCGCCCCAACACCCACACCCACCTATACTAACACACCCGGTCCCACCCCAACGTCCACTCCGATACCCCCAACCCCCACCGGGGTAATCGTCGGACCCAACGCCGACCTGTCGATCACGATCAACGATAGCCTGGGAACCTACACGCCCGGCGGTACGGCCACCTACACAGCCGTTGTCAGTAACGGAGGTCCGTCAGCCGTCACTGGTGCGACCGTAAACGTCACCAAGCCGGTGTATATCACCACCTGGACCGTCACCTGTGTCGCGGATTCCGGAGCGGTCTGTACGCCCGGCCCCAACACACCGGCTGGCAATATCACCGATTCGGTCGACCTCCCGGTTGGCAAGAAGGTCACCTATTCCATTGTTTCCACCATCAGCCCCTCAGCGGTCGGCAACCTGGTCACCACGGCTACCGTCACCAACCCTGGTCCGACACCTGATCCTAACATGGCCAACAACTCAGCCACCGACACCGATGCGCCGCCTAGCGCTGACCTGTCAATCACCATCACCGACGGAATCCTGGCTTGGACTCCGGGTGGCTCGACCACCTACACAGTCGTGGTAACGAACAACGGCCCGCTCAACGTGACCGGGGCAATCTTCAATGATAATATACCCGCCCAGGTGGCCAGTTGGAGTTGGACCTGCGTAGCGGATGCTGGTGCCACCTGCGGGGCTGGATCTGGCGGATCAATCACAAGCAACATCGCTGACACTGCCAACATTCCGTCAAGCAAGAAAGTCACTTACACGATCGTTGCCTTGCTGGGTACCGCAGTCCCGGGCGACCTGGTCAACACCGCAACCATCACAGCCCCGGTTGGCATGCTGGATCCCATTCTGGCGAATAATAGCGCCACGGACACCGATACCGGTCCATCTGCTGATCTCTCAGTCACCAAGACCGACGGAGCCACTTATTACACCCCCGGCGGCACCGTAACCTACACCGCTCGTGTCGTGAACAACGGCCCGTATGCCGTTGTCGGTGCCGTCTTTACCGATAACCGGCAGGTCAAGGTCACTACATGGAGCTGGACGGCTGTGCCCGACATCAGCGCCACCTGTGCTCCTTGCTCTGGCGGTCCGAGTGTGAATCCGATCGTCAGTGTTCTCAATCTCCCGGTCGGTCAAGGCGTGACCTTTACGATTGTGGCGCATATTTGGGCGGGTGCAGTTGACAACCTGGTGAACACTGCCAATGTGACTGCTCCCCCAGCCATTTCGGATCCGAACCCGGCTAACAATACTGCTACCGATACCGATGTACCCATATCAGCCGATCTCGCAGTGACCATAACTGACAATCAGACAACCTACATGTTCGACGGCACAGTCACCTATAAAATCGTGGTCTCCAACCTGGGCCCTCAGGATGTAGTCGGAGGCACCGTCACTGACGTCGGCAATCTACCGATTACAGCCTGGACTTGGACCTGCGCAGCTGACTCCGGTGCTGCTTGCAATCCGGGACCATCCAACCTCAATATCAATGATACTACAGTCAATATACCTGCAGGGAAGAAGATCACCTACACCGTGATTGCTACCGTTGGTGAGACAGGTGGTGACCTGGTTAATACCGTCAATGTCACAACGGCACCCAGCTCGGTGATCGACCTGGTGCCGGGGAATAACACAGCCACCGATACGGATGTAGCCCCGACTGCCGACCTGGCGGTCACCATGTCAGATGGGGTGCCCACCTATACCGCGGGCGGATCGGTCATCTACACCATCACCGTTTCCAACAACGGCCCATCCGACGTCGCCGGTGGCACCTTCTCTGACACCATACCGGGTCTGTTTACTGGCTGGACCTGGATATGTGCGCCCCAACTGACTGCAGTTTGCGCTCCACTTGCTAATACGGCTGAAGGGACCCCGTTCACGGATACCATCACCATCCCGGCAGGCAAGAGCATCACCTACACGGTGACAGCGCAGATCAACGCGGGGGCAACCGTTGCGATCACCAACACGGCAACTGTCACATTGCCCCTGCCCGGTATCTTCCTGGATCCCGTCCCGGGAAACAACACTGCCTCAGATACCGATACCAAGGCACCATAAACTCCCAGTTGCCTAAACCATAAACAAAATCAGGCTGCACGAAATGTGCAGCCTGATTTATTGTTATGGTAAAGGTGGCTTTATTCATCTGGGTCTTTGTGGCCCTTGGCGACGATCTTGATCGGGGTGCCGATGAAGCCGTATGTCTTCCGGAATTGATTCTCCAGGTAACGCCGGTAGGAGAAATGAAACAACTTCGTGTCGTTGACATGCAAAAGGAAAGTAGGCGGATCAACCCGGACCTGGGCACCGTAGTAGATCTTCAACTGGCGCCCGGCGTGTGAAGGAGCCGGGTGGGCATCCTGGGCTTCGCGCAGAAGGCGGTTGAGCATGGCGGTGGTGATGCGCGCCAGCCGTTCCTCCTGGACGCGCAACGCTGTCGGAAGCACCTGGTCCAGACGCTGACCGGTCTTGGCTGAGATGAACAATATGGGGACGTAGTCCATAAAGTTGAGTTCCCGGCGGACATGGCCGGTGTAGTTTTCCATTGTCTCGTTGTCTTTAACGATGGTATCCCACTTATTGACCAGTACGACGATGCTCTTCCATGCTTCGATGATGAACCCGGCAATGTGGGTATCCTGGGCGGTAATACCGTCGGCGGCGTCTATTATCAAAAGCACCACGTCAGCGCGTTCGATGGCTTTGAAGGAGCGCAATACGCTATACTTTTCCACGCCGCGTTCGATCTTACCACGCCGCCGGATACCGGCAGTATCGATCAGCGTGACGGGCAGGCCTTCCACTTCGATATGCGTGTCAATGGCATCGCGGGTTGTGCCGGGGATGGGAGAGACAATTGCGCGTTCCTCACCGACCAGTTTGTTTAGCAGGGATGACTTCCCGGCGTTGGGCTTGCCGACGATGGCAATTTTGATTGATTCATCTTCCTCAGTCTTTGCCTGGGTTGGGAAGGAATCCACCAGCGCGTCGAGCAGGTCTCCGGTCCCGGTGCCGTGGATGGCAGAAAGCGGGTAGGGGTCGCCTAGCCCCAATTCGTAAAATTCTGAGGCGGCGTTGCGCTGTTTGTCATTCTCGCATTTGTTGACCACCATAAAAATTGGGGGCCAGGACTGGCCATCCACTGTCTTCTGATAGCGGCGCAGGATTTCGGCCACCTCGCGGTCCGGCGAGGTGACGCCGGACGTGCCGTCGGTGAGAAACAGTACTGCGTCGGCGTCACGAACGGCCATCAACGCCTGGGAGCGGATCTCCGGGATAAAATCCGCCGAATCGACCGAGAGCGGCGTCTTGCCGCCGTGCGAAGGGTCAATCCCGCCGGTATCCACCACATCGAAGGCACGGCCGTTCCATTCGCCCTCGGCTACAATGCGGTCGCGGGTTGTGCCCGGGGTATCATCCACGATAGCAAGACGTTCTCCTGCCAGACGGTTGAAGAGAGTACTTTTGCCTACATTGGGGCGTCCGACTAATGCAACAATAGGTTTCATGTTATTTCTTTTTTGAGAAAACAGGCCAACCACTCATCCCGTAGGGAAGGACATGGATCAGGGAGTGTGGACAGGCGTAATGACAGTGGGAGCAGGTGTAATGGAACCGGGGGTAGGCGTAATAGCCCTGGGATTGATAATGATCACTTCCACCGTTCCAGGCAGGATGGATTCGACAGTCAGGGTTTGCCCTGCATTGGGCACAATCGGGGTTAATTGGTAAGTCCCGGGAGTCAAGCCGCTCAGGTCCACTTGAACACTGACATCACTGATGGCCAGAGAATCAAGCACGGGCAGCGGGCCGGAAAGAATGACATCCACTGTTTGAGGTGAAAGATGTGCATCCAGCCCGGTTGCCAGCCCAATCATTTCCACAGGGCGATAAGAAATGGTACGGCTGCCTTCAATGGGGGCGATACCCACTTTAACTGTCACGCTCTGTCCGCCGATGAGTGTTACGTCGGACGGAAGGATGATCTCAAGTTGTTTTTCAATATCTGCCTGGGCACCGCTCAAGTCGAGTGAGGAGGTCTCGACGTAACCGGGCATGGAAGCAATGGTATCTGAATTTGCGGAATAGACTGTCACGATGGGTGGAAAGGCGGACACACTCGTCAGGCTGTAGCCGCTGGCAGGATTCCCAACTGTCATCACTTTAACAGCCACATCGCGGTAACCACCCTGCTGAATGATCGGCAGACTTAGTTGCACCTTTTCCGGAAGGACGGTCACTCCACTGACGACTGTACCATTCGCGTCCACTGCCTGGAGCGGGAGGGATGCGGCAATGTTTTGGCGGGCATCGGTAAGGTCGAGAGTAGCCTGGATGTGATCAATTTGGGAAACGAGGCTCTCCCCCCCGGTAATGACCACCATCGCCGGGTCCAATGCGATGTTACCGACCTGGTAGCCAGTGGCCGGGTTGCCGGTGAGAGAAAGGTTTATTGCAAGAGAACGTGTCACTTGTGGCTCAAGTGACAGGTCAAAGGTCTGCGGGGTAATGGATATGATCCGTACGGGACGAGTACCAATTTGCACCTGAACAGTCACCGTGTGCGTCCCGGACCCGAGCCCGGACAAATCCACAATGGCACTGATCGTGGTCTCGCCGGAGAGCAAACTTTGCCACACTGAGTGCGGGGCGCGCAAGGTGATCTCCACTTGCTGTGGGACGGCCCCTCCAGCCATAATCAGACCGGGGTCCTGCCCGATAAACTCGATGGAGACAGGATGCGGGTAAACCTGAGTCTCATCAGGATTGGCCGCAGTGACGGCCGTCACCCAGACAACCAGAGCCAGTATAAAAGCCAAGAGGAATGTGCGTAAATTAGTAGCCAACCAGCGGAACATGCTTCATTCATCCTTGCGGGGAAAAAGATAGGGGAAATGCTTTTGGAAGAAATTATCTTTGTGGGATTTCTCAGGGTTGTAAAAGGCAATCAAAATATTTTCCAGACGCTCCACATCAAGCCGGCGGATGATCCGTCCGGCATGGGCGATGGAAATGGCACCGGTCTGTTCCGAGACGACCACCGCGATGGCATCGGTCACTTCAGAGATGCCCAGCGCGGCGCGGTGACGGAGTCCCATCTGCCGCTCGGGAGAGCGGGCCAGGATGCCGCTGGCTGACAGCGGCAATACAGACGCTGCGGCAACGATCTTCTTGCCAGCGATAATGACCGCGCCGTCATGCAGGGGAGTGTTGGGATAGAAGATTTGCATCAGCATTTCGGGTGTGACATCAGATTGAAGGATAACACCACTGCGGACGTATTCATCGAGACGGTCGAAGCGCTCTAAAATGATAAGTGCCCCATGCTGACGGGCAGACAGACGGGCGGCTGCCGCAACGACAGCCTGAATGGTTTCCTGCATTTCTTCGCTGGCATTTTTATTTGAAACCCGGAAAAATGTCCCGGCACGACCGATACGTTCGAGGGCGCGGCGGATTTCGGGGGCAAAAATGACCGGGATGGCAAATACCAGGCCAGGAAGTGCTGCCCGGATGAGCCAGGAGAAAGCCGGAAGATTCACCAAACTGGTCAGAAGTGCAACCAGCACCAGAATCAGGATAATGCCGCGTAACAACATCATGGCTTGTGTATCACGGACGAGATACAGCACTCCAAAGAATATGAGCGTGACGAGCAGAATGTCAATGACAC
>Ga0209777_10001811_pt1 | contig 29479 bp, 25 predicted proteins | sample FrelakmetHBP12HB_FD_187147 | JGI IMG/M metagenome (GOLD analysis project Ga0209777, IMG submission 187147) | Freshwater lake sediment microbial communities from the University of Notre Dame, USA, for methane emissions studies -HBP12 HB (SPAdes)... | ecosystem: Environmental > Aquatic >...
GCTTCTCTTCATGGCGGTTCTCTCCTTTTAAATGGTTTTTTCCTATCGCTGATTTTACATAAATCAGCGGGAAAGAACCGCCACCTTTATCAACCTTCAACTAGGATTGGGACAGCCTCGTTTTTAGGGCTGACATCGGAAGGAAAAGACGTTCAGGATGTTCAAGGCATTAATGGGGCCGTGGGTGTAATCTATTCAACACTTCGTCTGACCTTGGGAAATATTTCCTTTCCTGTTCTTGTCGCGTGGGCGCAAATCGAACAAGTGCCATTACTTATGGGCAGGGCGGACGTGTTTGATAGATTTGAGATAACTTTCAAGCAGGCTGAAGACTTGATAATATTTTCAGAATGGAGGAGTCCGAAATGAATCGTCAACCTGAGACATTCAAGGCGGTCAGAGTGAGCGATCGAGTTTACTGGGTCGGGGCAATAGATTGGGCGGTGCGCGATTTTCACGGCTACCTGACCAGCCGCGGCGCCACCTACAACGCCTACCTCATACTAGCCGACAAAATAACCCTCGTGGACACGGTCAAGGCGACTTTCAGGGATGAGCTTTTGGCCAGGGTGTCTTCCGTCGTGAACCTGCGCGACATAAAATACGTGATCTCTAACCACTCCGAGATGGATCACTCGGGCTGCCTGCCGGAGGTCATCGAGGCGATAAGGCCCGAGAAGGTTTTCGCGTCCGCAATGGGTGTGAAGGCGCTTGCAGATCATTTTCACATGGGGCGAGATATCGTCGCGCTCAAGGATGGGGACAAACTTAGCCTCGGCAACGCGAACCTTTCCTTTATGGAAACGAGAATGGTTCACTGGCCGGACAGCATGTTCACCTACCTCGCCGAGGACCGGCTGCTTTTTTCCCAGGACGGCTTCGGGATGCACCTCGCGTCCAGCGAGCGGTTCGCGGACGAGCTTCCCGTGGAGCTTCTCGAATACGAGGGGGCGAAATATTTTGCTAATATTCTCACACTATACATACCTCAGATATCGAAGGCGCTGGACAAGGTAAAGAGCGCGGGGTGGGATATCGGGGTTATCGCGCCCGATCATGGCCCCATCTGGAGAAGGAACCTCGACCGCATCATCGGGTATTACGTGAAATGGCTGGAGCGCAAGCCTGCCAATAAGGCGGTGATCGTCTTCGACACCATGTGGAACAGCACGATGGGGATGGCGCGCGCGATAGGGGAGGGGCTTGCCGCGAACGGGACGAGCATCAGGATCATGCCGCTCAGGTCATGCCACCGTAGCGACGTTGTGACCGAGATGCTCGACGCGGGAGCGCTTCTCGTCGGAAGCCCCACCATCAATAACAACATGTTCCCGACCGTCGCGGACTTCCTGTGCTACGCGAGGGGCCTCAAGTTCACGAACCTCGTCGGCCAGGCCTTCGGGTCGTATGGGTGGAGCGGCGAGAGCGTCGCCGACATCACGGCAATCATGAAGGAGATGAAAGTCCGGCTAATAGGTGAGCCGATCCGGGTTAAATATGTGCCGGATAACGAAAGCCTGAAAAAATGCTATAATCTTGGAGAGCAGGTTTCGCAAGCATTGAAAGGAGCTGCAAAATGAAAAGATACGTCTGCCAGGTTTGTGGATATGTTTACGATCCCGCCGTGGGCGATCCGGAGGGAGGGGCGGCTGCGGGAACGCCGTTCGAGAAGCTGCCCGACGATTGGGAGTGCCCGGTGTGTGGCGCGGCCAAGAGCGATTTCGAGCCGGAGTGAAAAAAATAGACGGGCTGATCACGTCTCTAAAGTAAACAGCTCGCCTTTCACGTAAAATATTAAAAGGGGCGACCTCATTGGGCCGCCCCTGTTTTATCTCTTGGCTTTTATAAATTCCTTTGTATAAACCTCGGGGTCCTCCACTTGCTTGTGCTTCACTTTTTGCTCGAGATCGAGAAAGAACCTGATGCAGGCGGGCAGGTTGTTTCCAAGCGCCTTATACAGGCCCTCGTACATGTCCAGGTCCTCGAAGTAAATTGCGCGGCTTAGGACCGCGGCGTTGTTGAAGCTTTCGCGGTTGAGAAAGCGGTATGTTTCCCCGCGGAACGGCAGGGATTTGAACTTTACGACCGCGTCATCGAATATCTTCTCCCTCCGCGTGAGCTTTTCCTCCGGCTTGATCTCTGAGCGGTACAGGCGGTCAAGCTCGTTGTAAAGCTCCTTTATGAACGTCGAGTATATCCGGTCGTTGAAAATGTAATCCTGTATTGTGTGGACTTCTTTTGAATCGGCGCCGTATTTAGCGGTGAGGAAGTCGAGGCTCGCCTGGTTTCCGACGAACGTTGCAAGCCCCTCGTTATAAGCGACATGTCCTTCGATAAAGACCGTTGTGTGGGTAAGCTCATGGAGCACGGTGTTAGCGAGATATGCCTTGTTTTCCTTCATCAGCGAGCTGAGAATGGGGTCCTTGAACCAGCCCAAAGTGCTGTATGCCGCAGCGCCTCGCAGGTAGGTGTCATAGCCTTTTTTCTTCAGTTGCTCTTCCTTTTTACGCCCCTGCTCAACGTGGAAATACCCCAGATATGGGACTTTGCCGATAATCGGGAACCACCACGTGACCGGCTGAAGGGCCAGCTTCGGGGATGCCATCAGGTTCCATGAAACCACGTCGGAGCCGATCTGCGCATAGCTGGTATAAGAACCGGATTTTTTAAGCCCCACGTGTTCCTCGCCGTATCGTTTTGCTTCCTGAATAAGTTTTATCTTTTCCTTTATATCGGGAGAGACGGCGGGATCTGCAAGCACCTTCTCAACGCTTTTGCGGGCCATGAGGAGTTTCGCCTCGCCCGCGCCGGCCTGAATCACATATTTCACGGAACACCCCGCGCACGAGGCGGCAACCCATGCCACCACAACAATGGTCGCCGCCGCTCCGACCCATCGCGCGCGCCTCGCCCTGTTTGTTATTGGATTCACAGACATTTCAGGCTCCTTTTTTTTCCGAGACAGCTTCAATTTGTGATACATTATAGCGAAAGTTCCGAGGTTGCCGCAAGGCCCCTTGACCGGAATCAAAATTTATTTTACAGTAATGATGTTGGACTCTGGAGCGACTAGTGACAAAAATTTTATTAGCCGATGACATGGCTCACTTTCTTGACCTTGAGATTTCATTCTTGCGTCGCGCGGACTGCCATATCCTGACCGCCGAGAACGGTATCGAGGCGCTCAAGCTGGCCAAGACGGAAAGGCCGGACATCATCCTCCTGGATGTGGAAATGCCCCGCATGACCGGCATCGAATGCTGCCGCCTCATAAAAAACGATCCCTCCCTGAATGGCATCCCCGTCATCATGGTCACGGCGACGCGCCGGGAGGAGGAGAGCCGCAGGGCCGGCGCCGACGACTTCTGGCGCAAACCCATCCGAGAGGATGAATTCCTTCGCGGCATCAAGCAGTTTGTCAACATCCGGGAGCGGGAGGAGCGGCGCGTGAGCATCGGCATACAGGTGGATTACCAGAAGGAGGGGCGTTTCATTTGCGCCTTCACAAAAGATATATCGAACAACGGCATGTTCATCATCACCCGAGACACGATTCCCGTCGGCAATGAGGTCGAATTGACCTTTTCACTGCCCGAAATGGTGTCGTCAATAACCGTCAAGGGGCGCGTGGTGAGAGAATTGAGAGACGACCAGAACGGTCATTATGTCGGCGGGATGGGGATAAATTTCATAAACCTCGACGACAACACCGCCGTGGCTATCGGCGACTTTGTCACCGCCAGCATGCAAGCGACCTGAGCGCGCTGCGCGGCGGAATATTTTCCCCTTCAATAAATCCGAGTTTTTTATTCGATAACCTTGGGCACCACAATAAATTGATCCTCGCAATCGGGCGCATTGCCGAGGGCCTTTTCCGGCGCGGGGCCGGGTTGAACTTTGTCATCCCTCCACGCGGTGGGCAGCGGCACAGCGTGGCTGGTTGGCTCCACGCCTTCCGTGTCAAGCTCCTCCAGTTTTCCCATGTAGCTCAATATCTGGTTCATCTGCTCGGTGAACATGACGATCTGCTGGTCGGGAATGTGAAGCCTTGCCAGATGCGCCACGTGTTCCACTTCCTCTTTGGTTATCTTGGCCATGATTATTAAATTTATTATGATTTCGGATATTTTTCAACCCCTCTGGTGTGGACGGACCTGCGATATAATCTGGGGGATGCGTAACGCAGACGTCCTCGCCTGCCCTATTTTGCAGCCGAGACGGCTGCGTTACGAATATGTCACCGACCCGACGCGAGCGAGTGGCTCTGCTTTTAAAGCCTTGCAGAATGTAACCGGAGGGATAACATAATCGAATATGGAGAAAAATTGGCAAAATTTCCTTGATGGCCTGCCGGCGGGGACGGGCGTGTACCTCATGAAAGACGCCGGCGGCAAGGTCATTTACGTCGGGAAGGCTGTAAATCTTCGGAACCGGGTAAGATCGTATTTTCGAGAGGGAGCGGACTCGCGGCCGGGCGTCTTGTTTCTGATGAAGAGGGTCGCCGACATCGAGGTAATCCTTACCGACACCGAAAAAGAAGCCCTGATACTGGAGAATAACCTTATTAAAGAGCACCGGCCGAGGTATAACATCCGATTGCGGGACGATAAGGATTTTTTCAGCCTGCGGCTCACGTCGCATGAGAAATTCCCCCGCCTCGTAATGTTGCGCAGGCCCGACAACAGCGACGAGCCGACTTTCGGACCTTATGCTTCATCCACCGAGTTGCGCCAGACCCTCAATCTGATCCGGGACATATTCCCTTTGCGCGCATGCAAGCCGGGGGAGTTCAGGAGCAGGACAAGGCCATGCCTGAACCACCAGATGGGCAGGTGCCTCGGGGCTTGTGTCGGCCTGGTGAGCGGGGAGTCTTATTGGGCGATGGTGGAGAACATCAAGCGATTCCTCAGGGGCCGCACCGATGAGGTCATCGCAGACCTCGAGAGGCGCATGCAGGAAGCGAGCGAAGCGACCGAGTACGAAATGGCGGCGTGGTATCGCGATCAGATCGCTGCGATACAAAATACCGTCGAACGGCAAAAAATGCTGAAACACGGCGGGATAGACCGAGATGTGATTGGATTTGCCCGAAAAGGGGACCGGACGGCGGCGGTCCGAATGAGGTTCAGGGAGGGCAAACTCGTCGGATCGGCCGCTTTCGACCTGAAAACCCCCGGGAGGGATGATGCGGAGGTCTCGGGCGAATTGATTCGCCGCCTTTATGCGGAAAACGCTATCATACCGGATGAAATCATGGTCAGCCCTGAGCCTGAAGACCGCGCCATTATCGAGGAATGGCTCTCGGAAAAAAAGGGTGGCCGGATAACCGTTCGCAGTCCGCGAAGGGGAGAGGGCCGCGAGCTTACGGAACTCGCCGAAAAAAACGCCGCCGAGGCCATGGAAAAGACGGTCAAGCGAGAGTTCGATTCAAATGCCGTTCTCCAGGAGATGATGACGCGCATGAACCTGAAAAAGGCGCCGGAATTGATCGAATGCTTCGATATATCGAACATCGGCGGCAAACAGGCCGTCGGCAGCATGGCGGCATTCTCGGGCGCCGCGCCGGATAAATCGCGCTATCGCCGCTACAAAATCCGCGGCGTAGAGGGTCAGGACGATTACGCAATGATGTACGAGGTCCTGGATCGCCGATTGAAAAGAGGAATAGAAAGAGGAGATTTGCCCGACTTGATACTTGTGGACGGCGGAAAGGGACAGCTCAACATAGCCCGCCATGCAGTGGCCGATATTTGCAGGGGCGGCCCCGGATGTCTGCCCGTGAAGGGTATCGGTCTTGCGGCCATCGCCAAAAACCGCGAGGGAAAAGGCGGAGACCGCATATTTATCCCGGGCCGGAAAAATCACGTGCCCCTCTCCGCCCCCGCCATGCACCTGCTCGGCAGAATCCGCGACGAGGCGCACCGCTTCGCAATAACCTATCATCGCGGCCTTCGCAAGCGGGAAACACTGACATCCGCGCTGCTCGGCATTCCCGGCATCGGCCCTAAAAAGCGCAATGCGCTGCTCAGGCATTTCGGCAGCATGAAACGGGTTTCCGAGGCGACCATCGCCGAACTCGAAGCGGCGCCCGGAATCGGGAAGAAAGACGCCGCGGAAATCATCAAATTTTTCAGCGCGCATATAGTATGACTTTTTATAATGAGGACATAAATAAATAAATGAATAACACACCGTCTGATAACAACAGTTCGCCAACGTCGGCGATTACACTGGCGGTTTTTTATGGATGCGGCGTCGGCCTGGCCATCATTTCATATTTATTACGGTCCGGTCTGGTCGGGTTTGTGTTTCATAAGCCTTATGAGGGGTCGGTCACAATTATTGACACGCTCGGCTATCCCAAGCAGCAGGATATTTTCTGGTACGCAATCGGGCTGGCGCTCCCGCTCTCTTGTGGGATGCTATACGGTTACATCGAAAGCCGCCTGCCGTCCCATTCAGAGTCCGTCAGGAGGCGCAACTGGTGGCTTTACATTGCGTGTTTTTTAATACAGACCCCGTTGATCGCTATCAGCGTTTGGCCGGGAGTATTGCTGGCGTCTCTGCATCTGGTTTTTCTGGCATTCCTGCCGGTCACACAGAAATTTATTGGTGGCGCGCGACTTAATGAGAAAACCGCCCCGGAGGCGGATAATTCATCCGGCTTCCGACAAACTTCGATAGGAAAATCAAATGCCCTGCCGGAATACAGACCGATAGAATGGTTTATTCCCTTTCTGGTTCTCCTCTTCGCGGCCGCTATGACCCATTCATTCATAACAATGAAGACGATGTCGCTTGCGGCCCTGGCAGGAGGAACGGTTTTATGGGCGGTTTTGATCGCAGTGTGTTATTTATTGCTATTTGTATTTCTGTCGCGATCCTTTCCGAAAAGGGGAGATATGGTGAACCGGGTGACATGGGGAATGATCCCCATGGTGATTCTTCCGCTCTATCAGTTTGCGTGGGGCCGGCCTTGGATTTTCGGGGGGATGTTTATTCTGGCGCTTCTTATCGGAAGCGCGCTTTTTATCCGTCATCCTCCCATTAAGGCTTCCATGATGGCGATGATTCTCCTGCCTTTGGGGATCGGGATGGCGCTGCACTTCAGTCCCCATTATCGTTTCGGGAAATTCGATATGGTTCACGAGGGCCAGCAGTACGCATTCGCCCAGTGCATAATGCGAGGAATGCTTCCGGGGGTCGAGAAGGCGGTGAAATACGGCCCGCTGCTCGAGCTGACCGAGGGGTGGGCGATGATGTTATTTGGCGCACAAATGTGGATAATGAGGGTGTATTTCATGTGTGCGCAGGTGTTGGGATACTGGTTCGGATGCCTTTTGATTCAGGAGATGGTTCGCAGGCGATGGGTGGTTTATTACGGCTGGTACGGGTACCTGGCGCTTACCATTGCCGCCCTTTGGCGCCCGGGGAATTTCAATGGGTTGAGGGCCGGGTTCCCTATCCTGGCAATCTACTTTTTCAGTCGGCGGTGTCATGGGGGAGGCCGGGGCTGGCTTATCGGCTCGGGAATTGCGGGAGCGGTGGGGGCCATCTACAGCGTCGAGTTCGGTCTGGCGGGGGTTATGGCATTGCTCGCCGGTGTCCTGTCCAGGTCAATAGGCGGGAAAAACAGGCTGGACAAGGCCGTGATCGGGGAAACTTTGCTCCTTGCCGCGGGCGCTGTGATCGTAGCGGTACCTTTTACCATTCTTTATGCCGCGCGGGGAGGTGTAATTTCCCTGGTCAAGGGAATGTACGAACATGCGACGGCCTTCCAGCTCGGCTATGGGGCGTTTCCGATGCCGAATTTCCCTTGGCTTGACAGGCCCGAGTTATGCCAGCTTGGCGTGGCGTATTTTATAAAGCGCCTGGATTATTATCTCGTCCCGCTGCTGGCGCTTGCTTTTGGAGCGTGGCTTATTGCGCGGCTCATTTCCAGGAATTGGGCCTCTGAGCAGGCCGCGCACCTCTCGCTGCTGGTTTATGCGGCGGTCGGGTTCAGGAGCACCCTGGGACGTTGTGATTTTATTCATAATTTAAACTCAATGGCCCCGCTCGTCGTGATCCTCTTTATTTCCCTTGACAGATTGATGGCGAGCCTGAGGCCGGAAATTATTCAAAGCCGCCGGATCACCCCGGCAATTGTAATAAAAGCCATAACCGCGATTGTATTGTTATTGATCCCTCTAAGCAATTCAAGATATGCCGTCGAGACCGGAAGACGATTCGCGCGGCACCATATTTTTAAAGATTTTAACGCGATCGAGAGGTATTATTCAAAGCAAGGCCTTGCGCCGCTTCATCTGGATCGCGCAAAAGGAATCTGGGGGCCGGAAAAGGTCGTGAAGGAAGTTGAAGGGGTAACGGCTTTCATTCGGGAAAACACCGCCCGGGACGAGCGCCTTCACATCGCTCCGATGTATGGGATATATTATTTTTTTGCGGACAGGTTGCCGCTCACCAGGTACTGCCTTCCCTTTGACGCCATTCTGCCCCAGGCGCGCAAGCAAGTGCTGGAACAACTGAAAAGCGAAAAGCCGCGTTATATTTTCCTTCAACCGCGGCGTGGCATGGATTACTTTTATGAAATGGAGCATCCGGAAGAGATAAAATACATTATGAACAATTACAGCCGCATCGCCGCTTTCGGGGAAACGGTCGTCTATTCCAGAAAGGGAGGCCTGTAAATGAGGCGGAACCTTGTTTACAATTTTTTAATGCGCCCACAACTTATAATTTGTCCGTTGTTACTGGTTATCTGTGGCGCGCCTGTGGCGGGAGTAGCTCCGGAAGGGATTTGTCCCGCGGACATGGCATTGGCGGATGGCGGCGGATTCTGCATTGACAAGTATGAATTTCCCAACAAAAAGGGGGTTGCGCCTTTCCGCGGCCTGGATTCGGATGAAGCGATTCAATTATGCGCCTCCCGTGGAAAACGCCTGCCTACCCCGGCGGAATTTACGCTGGCCTGCGGCGGCGCGGAAAAAGCGACTTTTCCTTATGGCTCCTCTCATGTTCCCGACAAATGCCGCTCCGGGCTTTCATGGGCCGACGGCCCGGCGCCGTCGGGCAGTTACCCCGGATGCGAAAGAAACGGCGTTTACGATCTGGCGGGCAACGTGTGGGAATGGGTTCGTCCTCCCGATGGCCAACTCATCATCGCCGGCGGCGCATGGAACACCGCATCCACGAATTCCACTTGTCATAGCTTCGACCTTATGCAAAATGGTGTTATTTCTCCCAATGTAGGGGTGCGGTGCGTCAAGTCGGTTGCCGGCAGAGGCCCCGCTGATTTTCACTAGCCGGAACCCAGCCGGATATGTTATCTTTTTAAAATGCAGCAAAGCGAAACTATAACAGCTCTACCCGTGCGCTCACGCCCGATTTCCGGCCTCAAGAGGGCGCTTTTTACCCTGATTGCGCTTGTGTTGATCGCTCTCATGATCGAGGGCGCATTCAGGGCGTTGCTTCGCTTGAAAAAGAAAACGGTAGATACTTTCCGGCGGGATTATTACAATGTGCTAAAACAAGGGCCTGAGGCGATAAACTACAGCAAATTTTATGAACCGGGACTTTTCATGGGCCATCCCTACCTGCCTTTTGTTCAGAGGCCCAACCTGAACCATGTGTGGGTCTATAAATTCCCCTTTTCCAAGGGGCCAGTCGAAATAGATTTCAAAACCAACCGATTTGGGCTGCGGGGGCCGGAGATTTCCCTTCGGCGTCAACCGGGTACGTACAGGATACTGTGCCTGGGAGGATCAACGACCTTCGGGGAGCTGCCCGAGAAGGATTGCTGGCCGAGGACGTTGGAAAGAAAACTGCGCGAAGCTCATCCCGGCCGCTCGATCGAGGTGCTGAACGCCGGCGTGCTGGACTACACGTCCGCCGATTCGCTCGTCAGTTTCGAGCTGAGGTGGGTGGAGCTTGAGCCTAACCTAGTCATAGTGCATCACCTCCTTAATGATTTTAATGTGGCAAACTTAGCTCCTTTTTATGCCGATTATTCTCACGCAAGGAAACCTCTGCCGAGCGAGCCGAACTGGATTGACCATGCTCCGCGAGCGTTTGAAAAAAGCGCCGTTTTCTGTTTTTTGAGATGGAAATTATTCCCTGAAAGGCGCAACAATATTTTCAATCTCGTTCATGTGCGTAGCAAGGCAGGCTACAATCCTTATGGATTGGTCACATTCATCAGAAACATGCGCAATATAGTGATACTGGCGAAGGCGCGAGGCATGCAGGTCATTCTTACGACAATGCATTACTATCCAAAGACGCTGCCGCCGGGCGCAAAGGGCGCCATGACGTATATTTATCCGCATTTGCCCGAGTGGAATCAGGCGCTGCGCGACCTGGCCAAAGAACAAGGGGCGCCGCTGGTTGATCAGTTTAACCTGTTGCCCGACGATGTCTCTCTTCATTATGACGGATGGCACCTGTCTCCCAAGGGGGAGGCGCTCATGGCCGGGAATTTCTTCGATGACATCGAGAGGGAAGGCTGGATCAAGTGAACAATCCACAAGCCCGATTTTTGATTTTCAAACCGTGTGCGCCATCCCCCCGGACTAAAGTCCGGGGCTTGCAACCCGATTGTGAAACTCCCCGGCTTGAAAGCCGGGGTTTCTGAAAAAATGTGGAACCCCTCACGCTTCACCGAAAAAGCAGGAAACCCCGCACTTTAGCGCGGGGAACTTCACAAACTTCTTTAAGCCCCGGACTTAAGTCCGGGGACATATTTTGAAAATGTTAAAGGCGAAATCCGGCATTGACTGTGCAAGAATCTAAATGTTATAATTGTTACTTTATAACGGTATGTTTCAGGGCTTTTTGCGCGAGAAGGCTGGAGTAGGACGACCAGTCGTCTTCTTCGCCAGCGCTTTTTTCGCGGATTTCAAAGCGGCAGGTCTTCGAGCCGGAGGGGATGGTTGAGACGAAGCGCACGTTGAAGTCTATGCCCTGTTGCGCGAATTTTTCCTTGAAAGCGTCAATCATTCCCTGGACGATGTATCGCTGGACGCGGCAATCGAATGCCTTGTAATAATCCTCGTGTGGGCACCAGATGATGTCGAAGCCGCAGTGGCTCCGGTCTTTGATGTCCGGCGCTTCGGGGCTTGCGTAGGCCTCGACGTTTATGCAGGTGGCGAAGGATGAAATGACCTCGATCGGCGATGCGCCCTCCGGTATTTCCACTCCGGCGACCATTTCCCTGCCCGCCATGAGTCCAACCTTGCGCAGCGTTTCCGTGGCGACCCTTTGTCCCTCTGCGCCGAATTTTTCCTCGACGGCCTTCAGCATTTCCAGCACCGAAACGGCCATCAACTGGCCCCATCTGAACAGCGACGCAGGGTCGTAATTTTTTCGGGAAAGTGCCTTTTTGCGGCAATTTTGAGCGCCTTTTTCAAAAGGCGGATTGAAGCGGACTCGATTGGTTTTCATAATTCACCTTTAATTTTCGATTTTAGATTTTGGATTTATTGCGCATTTTCTTCAATCCAAAATCCGCAATCCAAAATCCGAAATTTCTTTCATGGGGGACATTTGGCGCAAACCGAGGCAAACAGGGCGGTGGAGAGGTATCGGTCTCCGCGGTCGGGGAACAAGGTGACGACGGCGCCGTTTTTGATGTCCTGCGCCACCCGGAGCGCCCCGGCCATTGCCGCGCCACTGCTCATGCCGACGAAAATGCCCTCTTCGAGGGCGAGCCGCTGTGCCATGGAGAACGCCTCGGAATCGCCGACGGTTATTTTGCCGTCGAGGGACTCCGGGTCGTAAATTTTCGGGACAATGGCTTCGTTCATATTTTTCAGGCCCTGAATGCGGTGCCCCATTGGCGGCTCGACCCCGATGATTTTAATATTGGGATTATACTCCTTGAGGCGTTTTCTTACGCCCATGAGAGTTCCGGTGGTGCCCATTCCGGCGACGAAGGCGCTTATTTCCCCGCCCGTCTGCTTCCAGATTTCGACTCCGGTGGTTTCGTAGTGGCTGAGAATGTTTGCGGGGTTGTCGAACTGGTTGGGCATGTAGTATTTTTCATGTTCTTTTTCATAGATTTGGTGAGCGCGGCGGATGGCCCCGTCGGTGCCGAGGCAATCCTCGGTTATCTCCAGCTCCGCGCCATACGCCATGAGGGTGCTTCGGCGCTCCTGGCTGACGCAGCCGGGCATGGTCAGCTTGACGCGAAAACCCATCGCGGCGGCAACCATCGCCAGCCCAATGCCCGTGTTCCCGCTGGTGGGTTCGAGTATGATCTTGTCGCGGGTCAGCTTGCCCGTTGCAAGCGCGTCGCGAAGCATGTAGAGGGCGGGGCGATCCTTCACGCTGCCTCCGGGATTGTTGCCCTCGATCTTGGCCATGATGCGCGTCCCGTTTGCAGGCAATATCTTGCGTATTTCCACCAACGGCGTATTCCCAATGCAGCTTAAAATATCCATACCTCACCTCTTAAAATTTATGGTAATAGAATCAGGGATTTTCGCACCATGATGGGGATGGGCACGCAGGGTGGCACGGCTTGCTAGCAAGCCGTGCCACATGATATTTGGCGATCAGTGTTCCCGGCCTATTTTTTTCTGAATGAAGTTCACAACGCTGCCCGGGCCTTGAAGCGGGATTTGCAGGGTGACTTCGCAAGAGCCGTCCTTGTTTTTTGTTTCGGATATGGCGCCTGCGCTTTGAATAAATCCCTCCACCTTGAATTTCATGCCTTCGCCGGAGCTGAGGGAAGTGATGGGTCTGCCGGGTTCCACCTGAATCTGAATTATCGTATCTGTCATATCGCGATATGCTTTTGCCCTTGCGGACTGGCATGCCATTTGCGTCGCCTGATTTCTGGGCACGGTCGGGTTCGCCTGGCCCTGCCCGGTCGCGACGGCGACCCCTTTTTGCCAGTTCACGCCGTCAATGGCGCTCATGAACAGGAGATAAGCGTTCAGTTCCCGGCCTGCGCCTCCGGTCGAGACGGTCACCTTCCGGTGATAGATGGTGGCGAATCCTTGCGCGCTATATTCGATGTCATAAGTGCCGACGGGAACGGAGGCGATTTCAAACATGCTGCCCTTTGCCTGTCCTTCGGCAACAACTCGATCCCCGTTCAGCACGCGTATAGTGGCGCCTTGGGGATGTACCGTGCCTTTTATGGTGGCGAGCGGGACGACTTTGGTTTCCTGGGTGACATGGGCGCTATCTACGATACTCGCCTCGTTCGTGGTCTGATATGATGCCAGGATTTCCGGGGGCGCGGGGTAAGGATCTGTGACGACCTGGTTGCCTTTTTTTACAGGGATGTCTACGAAGAAGTCGACTGGCGTGATTTTAGGGTGTTTCAATCTCAAGCTGTAAGTGCCTGCGCGGGGGAGAGTGATAAGGAACCGGCCGCTAGTCGGGTCAACCGGCGCTTCCGAGACTTCTGCGCCCTCAAGGACGGCGACCACTGTCGCGTCCTGACAAAGCTGTCCCTGGGTGAATAACAGTATGCCGGATATGGTGGTGGGTCTCTTGGAACATGCGGACATGGCGCATGCCAGCGCGAGAAGAATCACAATGCCAATAACCCACACGCCATGATTACGCGCAGTGACTTTCATTGCCGACCTCCCCAATATACGATGCCATCAACTCGCATTATAGCGCATCGGGGCGGGCGGCGCTAATTGCATCTAACTTGGCAAATTACCAATTTGTCTGAATGAAGTTCGCCACGCTACTGGGGCCGTGGATGGGAATTTGCAGCGTAACCTCGCAGGCGCCGTCGCCACGTTTTTTCTCGGCCACCACTCGCGCCCCCTGCACGAAGCCGGTCAGTTTGGACTTCACATTTTCCGATCCCATCATTTTGATGGACTTGCCCGGCTCCACCTGCACCTCGAGGAGAGTATTCAGCAGGTTGCGGTACGCGACGGTTTTTGCGGCCCGGCACGCCATCAGGCCGGCCTGAGGCCCGGACATGCCCGGATTGGGCTTGCCAAGCCCGGTTGCCGTCATGGTACCCTTTTTCCAATCAACCCCATCGAGGTCGCTGGCGTAAAGGAGGAAGCCGTTCAGATTCTGCAACGCGCCTTCCTCCGACACGGGAACGTTTTGCTGGTACGCGGTGGCGTATCCGGCGGCGCTGTATTCCACGTCATAGACGCCCGCCGGAACGGAAGCTATCTCGAACTTCCCGCCCTTCGCCACACCTTGAGCGATCACCTTATCCCCCGAAAGAATTTTGATTTGAGCTTCCGCCGGATGAACCTGTCCTCTCAAGGTTGCAAGCGGCCCGTTTCGACTGCCTTCTTCAGCGGCGGGAAGCTTGATGTTCACGGCAGCCGGCGGCTCAGGGGCGACCGCGGTCCCTTCGAAGAGGTCAACGGGCGCCGGAAACACCCCCGCGCCGGCTTGCTGGCCTTCCCGGACGGAAACGCCGGCGGCGAAATCGAGATTGCCTCTTGGCGTCTTCAGCCTGATATCATAAGTGCCTGGGCCGGGAAGTTTTATCAGGAAATTGCCAGTGACCGGGTCTATGGGAGCTGAAGCCGCTTCCTTGCCGTTCCGCACGGCGGCGGCCGAGCAATCTCTCAGGGTTTTTCCCTTTGGAAAGGCGCACTGGCCCGATAACGCGGTTGACTCCTTCGCCCCGGACCGGCAGCCGAGCATACTGATTGTAAACGATAAAAATGCAAAGAGAATAACTCCCGCACGATGAAAATTAGATGCGGTTCTCATGGAAGGCCCTCCAGAAAGTTTCGAAAGCCCCTATGGAGCGGATTATATAATGATAATGATGTGGCACGGCTTGCCGGACAAGCCGCGCCACAGCTTAAGACGTTACATTGCGTCCCGTTTGCGGTTCCAGTCTTCCCAGTCGTTGACGTCGCTTTGGTTCATCTGAGCGGGGTCCTGGATTTTGCCGTCCGATCCTACGGTGACACTCATCATTGCCCCCGCAATGCGTACCCATTCCTCCTCGGTGACCACATCAGGCCCTGGGACGACCGGGGCTTCAAGCGAGCCGGCCGTTGGGATCTTCTGAGGCTCTTTGAGAAACCTCTGGGCATAGTCTGCCCATGTAGCGACCCATACCTTGCCCTCGAAGCATTTCACCTGTGTGGCGTTGTCGGGCATGAGAATGGTGTCGAATGATGTGCCGCGGATACCCGCCACCGCTCCTCCCGACCTCACGACGAACTTATCTTCTTTCTTCTGAGAGGGAGTGGCGCGGGTGTAAACGCTTCCGGCAGCCACCTGGGCCTCGTAGCTTCGCGCTCCTTTGTTCATGCGGGCGCTGGAAAGGAAAAGCACCGATTTGGGAGCGATGCGCATTTTGGAGTTATCGGGGAGCGTCAGCTCGATCTTTGAGTTCTCGTCCGCTTTCACGTAAAAGCCGGCGCTTATAACGCTTCCCTGTTTTATAGGTGTCCACGGGCCGTCTTTTGCCTTCGATTTGAACCCTTTGCCCTGCAGGAAAGAGACGCGGGCGGAGCCGGCGTTCGATGCCTGCTCGGCGGCGATAGCCAGGGTGATGCCCAGTGCAGCGAGGATTCCGAAAACGATGACATAGCGATAGTATTTTTTCATCTGTTAATTCCCCCTTTCGATGGGGTTGACTTTGCGAGGGCCGGATTTTTCATCGGCCCCCGCTATAAATTCATCAGTTGCTTACTATCAGCCGATCTTAAATCTTAAGGTAATCCATCATCTGGCGGATTACCAGAAGGGCATCTACGCCGGAGACGGAGTCGGCCGGGTGGAAATTACCTTCCATATCGGCTGGCATTATCTGCCTGTTCATAACCACCACTGCGGCGTTATAGGCCCAGTGATCCGTGCGCATATCGTGGAACTGGCTATTGGCCTCTCCAGTGTAACGAGTGGCAAGGCCCGGTTCGTTGAGCACTTTGATCAGGATGTCTTCCAGCATCACGGCGTATTCCGCGCGGGTGATCTGCTTGTCAGGATAGAACTTGCCGTCCGGAGCGGTTTCAAGGCCGCGGATACCGAGTTTCAGGCACTCTTCGATGTCTGCGCGCAGCGGATGATTCGCTATATCGGTCGGCATGATCGGCCCCTCGCCAGCCCTTGCGGACTCGCCCGGAGTCTGGAACGAAGGGGTTTCCCACTTCTTGATCCCGCGTTTCTTCCACAGCGCGGGCAGGTGCATTTCCTGCACAAACAGGGCCGCCACGTCGGCCTTGGTTATTGCCTTGACCAGGGCTATTCTGGCGGCTGCGGGGCTGCCCGGCCGGGCGCGGACAATCTTCTGCAGAAACTGCCAATCCTTATCGGCGTCCTCGCGCAGCGTGCCGTTCATCTCGATGACTTTCTTGTACATAGGCTCGGCCTGCGAGTACATCTGCGCTTCCTTATAGGCCCAGCCCATGAAGAAGTAAAGTCGCTCGTCATCCGACTTGATTTTCTTGGCTTCGTTGAAAGCGTCCTCGCTTTTACTGATCCAATTCTTACCGCCGATGTAAGCATAATAGCGGATCGTGCCGAGGAAGTATTCATATTTTTTCTCATCGTTATTGGCTGCGTCCCATGCGCGCATTTTCATTTTTTCGGCGTCGTCTTTTTTTCCGGCATGGGCAAGATACAGCGCCTCGCCGATGAGTGCGGGGACAAATTTGGGGTCCAGGCCGATGGCGAGTTGAAATTCGCGGTTAGCGCCTTCCCAGTCGTCGTTGTGAATGGCGCGATTAGCCATTTCGACGTGGTGCTGGGGAGTGTCCATTTCGCCCTGGGCCGTCCGTTTTTGTTGCTTGGGGCAGCCGATAAAAGCCACTGTCATCAGAAATATGGCTAGAACCGTCAGAGCTCTCTTCATTAGCGTTCCTCCTTGGATAAAATGAAATGGGCAGCGGTTAGCAGGTTGCCCATGCTTTTTCCCGCCGCCCATGTTCTTTGTGGTCTGTCTAGAGGACGATGATAACGCGGCATTCCTTGAGGAAGCCCAGGTCCAGGTTGGAGTCCTGCAGCTTCGCCGCATCATCTTTGGAAATAATAACGTCGGCGCTCTTCGCGCCTGAAACCTTGACGCCTCTCACAATGAGAGGAGAACCTCCGACGCGCTCGTTCTGTTTCGCTTGATCCACGTTCTTCGCATAGCCCACCACGCCCTGCTCGACCGCGTAATCACGGCTGATGAAGGCGCTGCCGTAAACCTCTTTGCCGTCCGGATCAAGAATCTTGGGGGCCATTGCGGGGACCGCGCCGAGGCCGGTGGCGTCAATTATCAGGCCGCTGTACTTCTTCTGCGGGCCGGCCGGGACGGCGTTCTGCTGGCCGCCGAATCCGGAGGGTGGCAGAATGGCGTTGGCGAGCGCTCCGCTGACCTTCATGGCATAAGTCACTTCGCATGATCCGTCCGCCTTGTAGACAGGTTCCCCGATGGGATATGCGCCGCGAAGCACGCCGCTTACGTTGGTCCTTATGACGTCCGATGTGGTCATGAAGTTCTCGACGGTTGTTTGTGAGTCAATATTAACGCCTTGGACCATCTCCAGAAGGTTTCTTTGAGCATAACGGGTGGCCGCCATAACACAGCCGGCGCGGGCCTGGCCTACATTGACGGCTTTGGGGTTGATTACGCCGATGCCCGTTGATTGAATTACTCCCGTTGTCCAATCCAACTCCCCCTCTCCGGGATGGCCGCTCTTCTTGCCCCAGTCCTGGCTTTGAACCGCCGCTGAGCCGTTACCTACCGCCACGGTAACCCCCAGCAAAAGCGATAAAGCCAAGCCCAATGCCACAATTGCTTTCGTCCTCATTCCACTTCTCTCCTTTTCCATGGTTTGGGTTTAGAGCCATGCCTAATAGCAGGCTCCCTTTACACGATTATAGCCCTTAACTTATACCCTTTTTTAGACCTTTTGTCAAGCAGCCCTGGGGGCTATGGGACGATCAAAACATCACCTTATTAAAAATTGGGGGGATCGGGCATAAGAATTGCTTAAACACAATTTCCCAAGCAGTTCTAATACGTTGGATGTACATAGAGACCATCAGAGCAGAAAAAATGCTTCTTGACTCCGGGAAATTCTAACCCATTTAAAAATAATCCACTTTTCTCTGAAGTGTCTTCCGCGACGCCAATTACTTCATGAAAGAGGCTTTTTGGAAATGCAGGAGACTCACTCGATTGATTTTCGATTATAGATTTATTGCGCAATATTTCTCCCGATAAATCGAAACAAAATTCCTTTGCGCCGCTCTTAGAAAAAGGGCAGGAGGGCGACGCTACCCTCTTAACGGTTGTCATCGGCTTCAATTCGTGGTATCTAAATACGTACAGGGGGAAATAAAAACCGCCATTGCGACAAGATATTGGAGGTAGATTAAGTGGCAAAACGTGCACTGATAACGGGTATCACCGGACAGGACGGCTCCTATCTGGGCGAATTTCTTTTGGAGAAGGGGTATGAGGTTTTCGGCCTGGTGCGCAGGTCGTCAACCCTCAGCTTCGAGCGAATCGAGCATTATCAGGATCGCATCACTCTTATTCCCGGAGACCTGCTCGACCAGAACAGCCTCCTCTCCGCCGTGCACCAGGTCAAGCCGGACGAGGTTTATAACCTGGCGGCGCAAAGCTTTGTCCCCACCAGTTGGAACCAGCCGGTCCTCACGGGCGAATTCACCGCGCTGGGCGTGACCCGCATGCTCGAATCGCTACGCCACGTTTGCCCGGAGTGCCGTTTCTACCAGGCCAGCTCGAGCGAGATGTTCGGGAAAGTGGTCGAGGTGCCCCAGACGGAAAAAACGCCGTTCTACCCCCGCAGCCCTTACGGGGTCGCCAAGGTATACGGACACTGGATAACCGTCAACTACCGCGAATCATACAAGATGTTCACCTGCTCCGGGATACTCTTTAACCACGAATCCCCCCGCCGCGGCCTCGAATTCGTGACCCGCAAAATAACCCACGGCGCCGCTCAAATAAAAAAAGGCCTTGCGAAAGAGCTGAGACTCGGCAACCTCGACGCTAAACGCGACTGGGGCTTCGCAGGAGATTACGTCCGCGCCATGTGGCTCATGCTCCAGCAGGATAAACCAGACGACTACGTCGTCAGCATGGGCGAAAACCACAAAGTGCGCGAAGTGTGCGAAATATCCTTCGGCCACCTCGGCCTCAAATGGAAAAAACACGTCAAAGTGGATCGGAACTTCTTCAGGCCCGCCGAGGTTGACATCCTGCTTGGAAACCCCACAAAGGCAAGGAAAAAACTCAAATGGAAGCCCGAGGTGAGCTTCGAACAGCTTATCGTAATGATGACAGACGCGGATATGAGGAAGCCTTGACCCGCCCTGTCAGGGGGTATTATTTCGGAATGGCTATCAGTGAGGGGAGCGGTATTTCCATGCTCATTTTGCGCCCATATGGTTTTTCAATTCCTCATGGCGGCAAGGAAGTGCTTTTCGAGTGTAAGCGTCCTTATCGTAGCGCCCTGAAGGGTTGGATGGTATGAGGGTTCGTAAAACAGTGACCAATCATAAGCATAATCCAGCGGGCTGTCAATAACAACGAGATGGGGACAGGTTTTAATGGCGCTTTCGATGGCGCTGATTTGATCACCGAATTGCTTAAGGCTTGCCTTTGGAAAGCATGGGAATGAATAATAGACGCGAGCGCCCCTTCCTTCACAAAAAATCGCAAATTGCTCTATTTTTCTGATAGCTCCCTTGAGCTGCGATTGGTTGATCGGCGCCAGTGGCTGTTCCGGTCTGGGATTTATCGGGGGCAGGCCCCAATGTAAGGTCAGGTCGCCCCATTTGTCAAACCCCGGCCTCAGAAGCGGATCAACGGGAAAACAGTCCTTCCCTTCAAACATTTTCACGTTGAAACGCACAATTTCACCGACAAAAAGATGGCTCTCATACAAAATTGCCTTTACAAGCATATCCGGGCGCACGTAGCGGGCGCTTTCGGGCCTGAATTGCAACAGCTGAAAGAGCACCGATGTGTTGGGAGTGTCACGAAATTGTTCATACTCTAAACTAAGCACGATTATATCACCCATCCCCACGTAGTCCCGCACCTCATTTAACAGGAAATCCAGACCCAACCCCGCGGACAGCCCCATGTTAACAACCGGTTTGCCGATTCCCTTCTCGAGAATTTCAGATCTGATGCCAAGCGCCAGATTCGATCCTCCAACCAATATGACCCTGGGAGGGGGCACGCGCGCAATCCGTTCGTGTTTATCCAACGTTGCCGCCATGTAGGCGTATCGTGGCAATGGATTATACATTGCGCACAGGAAGACAAGTATCAGCGCCTGGAAGAAGAGAAACCAGGCTACTTTTAAACTGAATTTTTTAATGGACATGTCTTGGATATTCATGGCAAATGGCTTCTCCTCGCCGATAACCCGGAGCGAGATTTTCGAGCCATAACCCTTATTGATGGCGCTTTAAAACCTGAAGTAAACAAATTGACCTCGCATGTGTGTGCCCAAACACATTATGATCCAGAAAATCAGCGTATAAAGCAGCCACCTCGCAGGCCTTGATAATCTCCTGAAGCTCAGCAGGTGCATCTCCCTTCTGCCTATCCACTCCAGAGTGATGAACGCCGCACAGAGGAAAATGGTCATCCTGTATTGAACAACCATTTTGAACGCTTCGAGATACCAGCCGGGGGTCCAAATATTTTGTGGGATCCTGTATATTATGATAATAGCGTTTCGAAGTGAGGGGGCGCGGAAAAATATCCATGTCGCGCAAATGAAGATAAAAGTGAGCGCCATCCGCAGCAGGATAGCGGGACAGGGAAGGCGCGACAGGGTTCCGGGAACATCCGTTGCGCGTTGCTTCTTTCCTGGCGGGAAAACGGTTTCGGGCAATACTCCCAGCCCATTGATTCCGCCCCACACAACAAAATTCAACGACGCCCCGTGCCATAGGCCGCTGAGCAAAAAGGTCGTCATGACGTTTATGATTTTTCGTGCTGTCGCGCGCCGGCTGCCTCCAAGCGGAATGAACACGTAATCCCTGAACCATGACGTCAGCGATATGTGCCACCGGCGCCAGAATTCCGCGGGACTCCTGGAAAAGTAAGGGTAGGCGAAATTCCGCATCAACTTAATGCCGAATAACGCCGACGAACCAATCGCAATATCGGAATACCCCGAAAAATCATAGTAAATCTGAAATGAGAAACAAATCGCCCCAATCGCAAGTCGGGAGCCTCCCTGCGACAGCGGATTTGCATTGAAAACCTTGTCGGAAATAAGCGACAGATTGTCCGCCACAACCATCTTCTTTAACAACCCCCACATAATCAACTTGAGACCCTCTGTCGCCAGGGAGTAATCGAATAGCCTCTTCTCATAAAACTGGGGCAAAAAGGTTTCCGCCCTCTCGATAGGGCCTGCCGCCAGCTTCGGGAAAAAAGACACAAAACAAAAATAGGCCGCCAAATCCCCGGTCGGCTTGAACTCGCCCCGATAAACGCCTATAGTATAGGTCAGGCTCGTAAATGTTAAAAAACTCACGCCAACAGGGAGGATGACGTTTAAGCTCCAGTCGGACACGGTCATGCCGAAAAGCGCGCCCAACCTGATGAAACTGTCAATAAAAAAATTGAAATACTTGAAGAATCCGAGCGCCCCGAGATTCCAAAAGAGGCTGACCATCAGCCAGCGCTTGCGGCCACTGATATTGCCGCTCCGATAAATCCTCGAGCCCACAAAAAAATCCACCGCGGATGTGGCCAGCAACAGCGAACAAAACCGCCAATCCCAACTTGCATAAAAAACATAGCTTGAGATAACAAGGACGAGGTTCTGCCTCTCTCTTGTTCCGGCGGAATAATAGAAAAAAAATACAATGGGCAAAAATATAAAAAATAATGGAGTGTTAAATCCCATTTGATTTCGCGCCAGCCGAATTCATGTCGGTAAATTTCACTTCTTCGCGCCTTTTCTGAAAATCTGCGCCCATCTCAATGCCGGCATTAGAAACAAGCGCTATGTTCGGGACGTTCAATAGCGCATCGGGGGAAACGTCTGTGATTATATCGCAGATTCTAACCCCATCAAAATACCATATCAAGCATTTAAAAAGTAGCCTGAAAGTCTCCACGTAATTATCCAAGGCCGCAATTCAGGGGTCGCAACCATTTAATGTAGTTCCTTGCCGCCAGATGTGTGATTGCGCTTGAATGGGAGCTGCGCCTATGCTATGTTCAGGCAGGTTATGGAAGCATCCCGTTGGCTTAAAGAGCGCGCAACGTATTTCCTCGATGCCGAGGCTTATACGGACGCGATTCCCTATCTTCAGCGCCTGATAAGGCTGCCCGGAGCGGGGCTTCACGACCTCTCCTTCGCCCATTTCACCCTTGGCCGGATACATCATCAGACAGGCCGTTACCGCCTGGCGCAAGAGCATCTTCGGAAGGCTATGGACATTTCGGGGGAGGATGTGAACGGCCTCATGCTTCTCGGCCAGGCATATTGCGGAGACGGGAAGCCTGGCCGGGGGCGGGAAACTCTCGAGCGCGCAAGGCGCCTGAACCCAAAAGACGAATCCATCGAGCTGAGCCTCGGCCTGTGCATGTGCCTCATGGGGGAGTTTGACGAGGCCACAGAGGTTTATTCGCGGTGCATCAGGATAAATCCCGACCGCCCAGAGGCTTACGTGGGACTTGCGCAGAGCCTCGCCGGAAGGGGCGACCTCGATAAAGCGCGGGAAACTCTGGATGAAGCGAAGGATCGTTTGCCCCTCTCCCTCACAATCCGGCTTGCCCTCAGAGAGCTGGATAAGATCGAGGATGCTCACGACTTCTGCCGGTGGGTATTCGAGGAAAATCTGTGCCGCCTGTCAAGCGGCGTATCCTCCCCCGCGCGAGCGCCGATAGCCCTCATCAGAACGATCATGGCGGAGCGCGCTTTCCCCCCAAAGGCTATCGGAAACGCCGAAAAATTGTGGCTGGACTTCCTCCGGGTATCCCTCGTAAAGCCGCGCCGCCCCGAACCCTGGGCCGGCGCCGTCGTTTACACGATGGCGCGCCTCACGGAGCGACCCGATATAACCCTCAAAACGCTCGCCGAAAGGCTCCAAATAAGCACCTCCATCATCTCCATCAACTTCAGCGCCATCGGCAGAAACCTGAAACTCACTAAAAACGATAAAAGATATCTTTAGCAAGACGATCACAGTACCATAGACAAGGGGTTTAAACCCCTTGTCTGTTCCACATTAAAAAATCGCTTTAATCCGAATCCAACCCTTTCATCAGGCAATCCGCCATTTTATCAATCGTCTCGCGGTCCCAATTCCAGTCGGGGATTTGAGGAATTTCGATGAAGGGCGGGTCGGGGAGAGTTTCGCGGAGCTTTTTCACATAGGAGAGCGCCAATTCGCGCCTCTTTATCCCGATATCGGACAGTTTGAAGATGGAGCGAAGGGCTGGTGAGGAGTTTTTGGCGTTATCTGCCCGATGATGCAGTTCGTGGTATGCGTTCAGTTCTTTCTCGCCGAACACCTCGCACGGCATCAAGTTTATAATTATCGGGCCGAGGTGAATGCCCAGTTCTTTGTAACTGCGATTGGCGAGTTCTATGGTTTCATTGACGGGCATTTCCTCGGGGATGGTCACGATGACGAGAGAGGTGCGCCCGGGGTCCTGGAGCGCGTCCACCATGCGCTGCGCCTGGGACTTGATCGGCCCGAGGCGCACCATGCCGACCGTAGCGTGAGATACGCCCATGAAGCTTATGCCGTGGCCGGTTGCGGGGGCGTCAACGATAATGGTGTCCCACCGATGCCTTTTGGGCCGCCCCTCCACAAGTTGCTCTTCCCACCATATTTTCCCTATGGTGAGCAGCTCCTTGAAGCCCGGCGCCGCGCGAAGGAAATATCTCATGGCCGGGCTTTTCACTATTGGCCTATAAAATGCCTTAAACCGCATGTAAATGGAAAGGTATTCCTCGAGGGCGGCTTCGACGTCAACGAAAAGGAAATGGAGGTTGTCGGTCTTGAGAGGCTGCGGCTCGCCGCCGCTTGCCCCTGCAACCTTGAAGAGGCGCGCAAGTCCGCCCTCAGGATCAAGCTCGCAGAGCAACGTCTTCAGACCCTGGCGCGCCGCCAGCAGCGCAAGCGCAGCCGCCACGCTGGTCTTCCCCACGCCGCCTTTCCCGCTCACAAGGATCAGACGACGGTCAAACAACTTGAATGACATGAGAAAAATAAGGCCGACCCAGACCGAGGATCTTGGATTCCCGAATAACGCATGCCGATGAACATGAATCTTCAGTCCAAAATCCGCCGGGTCGGTTTCTGGCCTCCATCCGCGAGATAATTCTATTTCCCGGTTTTTTTGCCCTTTTTTTCGCCCGATTTGCCTTTCTTTTCAGGAGGATGGTCGCGTATGTATTCTTTTGCCAGCCGCTCCTCCTCGCGGGCATTGGCGTCAAGGAAGGGCTTTGCGGCGCGTTCGGCGATGCTTCCCAGGCCGAGCATCTTGACCTTCACATTCAATGTGACAATGCGCCGGGCGCCGCCGTCGGGACTGAGCGGTTCAATCTTGTAAGACCCCTCGCAATTTACCCGATCCTTCATGCGGGTCGGGATGATCCTGAATTTATGGAAATGGGTGTTGCGGTTGAAATCCATCTCCTCGGTCCATCCGATGGATTCGTCCCCCAGCCACTTTTTGACCTGCTCGGGCACGGCCCTGGCCTCATATCGCACCACCGTGTGGCGCTTGCCTCCGCCGAGGTCTTTCTCCTCCACAAGAGTGCGCTTCGACACGTTGGGGAGTTTTTCAAGCTGCCGGTTGAATTCCTCGGTCTCGAGCAGGTTCTCGAACTCCTCGACATCCACCTCCGGAAAGGTGTGCACGTATTTCAGCTCCAAATCGGTCCCCTTTCAGCGGATCACTCGGCGGCCTTTTTAGATTTTTTGCCGCCTTTCTTCTTGCCCTTTTCGCCCTTGGCGTAATCTTCGAGCTTTTCGTTGAGCAGCTCGATCCGCTTGTTCAGGAAATCTATCTGGTCGCGGGTGGCGACGTTCAGGCCCAACAGGGAGAGCTTGATCGCCTTCTCGATGTTGGCCTGCAGGGCCTGAATATGCTTCTCGGTGTTCTTACGCATTGTGCTTTTTTCAACAAGCTCGGCGATGTTCTTCTGGATGATCTTCCTTGTCTCATTCAGGCGTTCCGTCAACTTTTTCTGCGGTTCCTTCAATGTCATTTTTTCGCCTCCTTTCTAGGGTTATTTTTTTATGTCTCAATCGGTTTGTCAAGTTTTATCCCGAGTTTATCATCCCTGCCCGTTCACGGCGGAGCCAATGCCCGCAGAACCTATCGGGGCCTGGCCGGCGGGCGATTGGCCAGGTCGGTGTAAATATCTCTCAACACGAAGAACGACGCCTTCGGCTCCCGGTCGTATGTAAGCACTCCCTTGCCGTTAAAATAGGGCGTCGGGTGTTCCTCCTTGAACCAGCCGCAACGGAAATCCGAGAGAACCCACACCATTGCGCCGGACATGAATGGCAGGGACCTGATATAGGCCCATTGATCCGCGATGAGCTTCGCCTGATCCTCCGGGTGAAAGGTTCCCTGACCGTCCCGCCGCCCCGGTCGCACTTTGCTCAAATCCATCACGGCATCGGCGCCGAATTCGCTCACAATCATGGGACGATCGGGAAAACGCCGATGCATTTTCACAAGAAAGGGCGGCAATTCTTCAACCTTGCCGAAATACCAACCGAAATACTCGTTAATACTGATAAAGTCGGCGATGTCCGCTGTCTGTTCCATGCGCTCCGATATTTCAGGCATGGTCAGTAGCGCGAACGTGACCGGGCGGTCGGGGTCGAATTCCCCGGCGACCTGCTTCAGCGCCTCGTATGTTTTACGCGGTTTCGCGCCTAGTGTCCAGTTTTCATTACCTATGCTCCACGCGAGTATGCTCGGATGATTTATATCGCGCTCTATCATCTCGATCAGGGTGAGCGAGGCGTTCCTCACGAGCTGCGGCGCTTCGAATTGCCACGGCCCCGTCTTTAAGAAGCGAAGCTTCCCGGTATTCTGATGTCTCTGGGCCTTGTCGCGAAGCCAGATCGTGAATCCGACGCCGGCCTGGTAGAGCGGGATTTCCTCGGTGATGCCAATGCCTTCGCGGTCCGTGAGGTCATACCATCGGGGATCGTTCGGGTAATGCGCGGTGCGCATGTGGTTGACTTTGAGCTGCTTCAGGAGATCAATGTCGCGGCGCATGGTGTATTCGGTCTCCGCAAGCCCGGTTTCGGGGTCATCCTCATGGCGGTTTATCCCGCGGATATAATAAGGCTTATTGTTGAGGAACAGCCCGTTGGGCCGCGCCTCGAACTTGCGCACCCCGAAACGGGCCTCCGCAAATTCGGACTCGCCGCCCTCGTCTCCTGCGGGCATTCTTACGTTGACGTGGAACAAATAGCCGTTAGACGGGGTTTCGGGCGACCAGAGTTTGGGATTTTCCATTTCCCCTTCAAACGTAATTCCCCAAATGCCTTTTGGGCCGGAGAAAGTCTCCGCTGGGCGCAACACTATGGGATTAGGCTCGGCCTCCAGGGACGTATCGTCCGCGAGCAAGCCCTCGACCGCCACCCCCTCTGGGCCGGGATTTGCGCGGCGGTCCCGGAACAGCGCGGTCGCCTTCACCGCCCACCTGTTATCCTTAAGCGGCGCGGTCTGCGCGTGAATTTTAAACACGGCTACGGAAGGGAGCGCCTCAAGATAAACTTCGCGATGTATGCCGCCGTATTCCCACCACCCCATGCGCGATCCTTCGTAATTGGCCGGCGGAACACTCTCGAATGTCAAGCGGTTGTCCACCTGCGCCAGAAGGTAATTCGGCCCATCGTACACGACATGATTCGTTGCGTCGAAAGAAAAGGGCGTGTAGCCGCCTTCATGGCCTCCGAGGAGGCTCGAGTTGAGCCAGACGCGGCACCTCATATTCACCCCGCCGAAATACAGCCGAATGTCGCGGCCCTTCCATTCGGGCGGGACGCTGAAGGTTTTCATGTACCATGCCGGGCCGATATAATTCAAGAGGTCCGGGCGCAGGTAATTCCAGACCCCCGGCGTATTTATAGGCATCCAGCCGCTCTCATCAGCCGCTGGAATGCCCTTGCCATTGTCCAGTTTGAATTTCCACTTGCCGTCAAGGTTTACACGAGGCCGGTCTGTCGTGAAGCGGCCGAAAGCGGGCATGCCGTTCTGAACGAGGTAGGGGGTCTTTCCTGCGCGCTCGATGCGCCAATCGTCGCCATAAAGGGAAGGGTCTGCGCCCACCGGGGAGCCGGCGCCCCCATAACCGATATAAAGACCCAGGATTACTACAAGAATCGCCGGGATCGCGAATTTCTTCATAGACCATCCGATGCGCAACTTATTTAATCCTCGGCTGGAAACTGAAGTAACGGAGGAGGTAGGATTCGAACCCACGGGGCCCATAGAGCCCAGCGGTTTTCAAGACCGCCGCCTTCGACCACTCGGCCACTCCTCCCGATCGAATTTTGGATTTTTGATTTTGGATTGAAGAAAACGCCATGATGCATCTCTTTTAATCCAAAATCCCCAATCCAAAATCCAAAATTTCTCTAATGATTATAACAAATTATCCGATTTTTTCGACACCGTCGAGGTAAGGCCGAAGGGCTTCCGGGATAATAACCGACCCGTCTTTCCGCTGGTAGTTCTCGAGAATGGCTATGAGGGTTCTCCCGACGGCCAGGCCCGAGCCGTTCAGCGTGTGCACGAACTGCGGCTTGGCTTTCTGGTCTTCTTTATACCTTATATTTGCGCGGCGCGCCTGGAAGGCCTCGAAATTCGAGCAGGAGCTTATTTCCCGATAGGTGTTCTGCCCCGGCAGCCACACCTCGATATCGTAGGTCTTGGCCGAAGAAAACCCCATGTCGGCGGTGCAGAGCGCCACCACGCGGTAATGGAGCTTGAGGCGCCTCAAAACCTCCTCGGCGTCCGCGGTGAGTTTCTCCAGCTCGTCATAACTTGTTTCCGGCTTCACAAATTTTACCAGCTCGACCTTGTTGAACTGGTGCTGCCTGACAAGCCCGCGCGTGTCCTTGCCCGCGGCGCCCGCCTCGCTGCGAAAGCACGGCGTATAAGCGGTGTAATATCTTGGCAGGGCGCTCCCGTCGAGCACTTCGTCCCTATGAATATTGGTGACTGGCACCTCCGCAGTGGGGATAAGGTAATAATCCGTGCCCTCGACGTGGAAGAGGTCTTCCTTGAACTTGGGCAGGTTGCCGGTGCCGATGAGAGACGCGCTGTTGGCCATGAACGGCGGCAGCGTCTCGATGTAGCCGTGCTCGCGGGTGTGCAGGTCGAGCATGAAGTTTATGAGCGCCCTCTCGATACGCGCCGCCATGCCCCACTCGAGGGTGAATCGCGCCCCCGCTATCTTCGCACCCCGCTCAAAATCCAATATACCCAATTTGACCCCAATATCCGCGTGATCCAATGGCTCAAAATCAAACACCGGCTTCTCGCCCCATCGCCTTACTTCGACATTATCCTCCGACCCCTTGCCCACCGGCACGCTCTCATTAGGAACGTTCGGAACCTCGAGCATCATGCGGTCAAACTCCGTGTCCAGGTCGCGAAACTTAGAATCCAGTTCTTTTAGCTCTTCTGGAAGGTCTCCTAATATTTTGAGCAATTCCGTTGCGTCTTTTCCCTGCGATTTCAGTTGTCCTATTTGCGCTCCCAGTTCCTTTTGGCGGGCGCGCATTTTATCGCGTTCCGTCTGATGCATGCGGCGTTTGCGGTCTAGCTCGAGCAGGGCGTCGAGCGATCCTCCCCCCCCTCGCAATGCGAGGCGCTGTTCGACGAGTTCCTTGTTTTCACGCAAAAAGCGTATATCGTGCATGGATTTTCCTTAATGTTTTTTAAGGAGCAAACGTTATGCCCCTACGAATTATCCAGGAAATTATAGCATTATGGCCCTTCTCATCCAACAGCGGCTTGTTTTTCAATGAGCATGGGCTATAATTTGGTAGTATTTTTCAGCCTTTGAAATTGCTATTTGCGACTAAATATTGGAGGATGTCCGATCTTGCCTGATAACAAATCACTTGTTCCGGTTGAGCGTATAGAAAGCAGGATTTTGATTATCAGAGGCCACAAGGTATTATTGGATGTGGACTTGTCTGAATTGTACGGCACCGAAACGAAAATGCTTGTAAGGGCGGTCAAACGCAACTTCAATCGTTTTCCTTCTGATTTCATGTTCCGTTTGTCCAAGGAGGAGTTTCATGACTTGAGGCGCCAATTTGGAACCTCAAGTCAGTGGGGGGGTCGCCGTTATTCTCCTTATGCCTTCACCGAGCATGGCGCAGTTATGGTGGCAAGCGTCCTTAACACGGAACGCGCAATAGAGGCAAGTATATATGTGGTCAGGGCCTTCATAAAATTGCGGCAGGTGTTGTCGTCGCAAAGGAAACTTGCGCAAAAGCTCGCCGAATTGGAGCAGCGGCAATTTTATGAAGG
>Ga0209777_10001812_pt1 | contig 29476 bp, 32 predicted proteins | sample FrelakmetHBP12HB_FD_187147 | JGI IMG/M metagenome (GOLD analysis project Ga0209777, IMG submission 187147) | Freshwater lake sediment microbial communities from the University of Notre Dame, USA, for methane emissions studies -HBP12 HB (SPAdes)... | ecosystem: Environmental > Aquatic >...
TGAGTCGCGCCCCACACGATTGGAAAGCGGCCATGACCCAGTTCGCGATCCTCTACCCTGATCGCTTCACCCCGGAAGGGTAGTCACCGGCCCACACACAGAAATCCGGATAGGGCCCCCTGTCTTGAGCCGTTGACTCAACCCCATATCCCCATTAAGCTCCCCAGTCTATGTACGCGATCTTCCGCACCGCCGGCAAGCAGTTCCGCGCCGAACCAGGACGCAAGCTCCAGATTCCGTCGCTCGCGGCGGAGCCGGGTGCGAAGCTCACGTTCGACGAGGTATTGCTGGGCTCCGATGGCACGAGTGTACGGGCCGGCACGCCGCTGCTGCCCGGCGCCAAGGTCATGGCCGAGGTCGTGCGGCACGGCAAGGACAAGAAGATCATCGTCTTCAAGATGAAGCGGCGGAAGAATTACGCGCGCAAGCAGGGGCATCGCCAGAAGTTCACGGAGATCAAGATTGACGCGGTGGACCTGGGCTGAGCAGTGATGGGCGATACGTGATACGTGATGAGGTTTGGATATGGCGCATAAGAAGGGCGTAGGCAGCAGCCGCAATGGCCGCGACTCCGGACCGAAGTACCTCGGCGTCAAGCGGTACTCGACGGAGCAGGTGCTGGCAGGCAACATCATCGTGCGCCAGCGCGGCACCCGCATTCATGCGGGCAGGAACGTCGGCCGCGGCCGCGACGACACGCTGTTCGCGCTGGTGGACGGGGTGGTGAAGTTCGAGTGGCAAGGCAAGGGTCGCCGGGCGGTCAGCATAGTCCCGGCGGCGTAGAGCATAGCCGGCCAGGTGCCAGAGCATCGGCACCGAGGCTCGGCAGGACATAGCCGGTCAGGCGCCAAGGCATCGGCGCCGAGGCCCGGCAGAGTGGCAGCAGCATAAGGCTCCCGGGCGACCGGGGGCCGTTCTGTTCTTGGGTGGTGCTCGATCCGGTGCAACCGGCGAGAGCCTCTAGCCGTAGGGTTTCTCACGGGAGGACGCGATGAGCCTTTTCGACCGATTCGCCGCCGGGCTCGAGACGCTGGGGAAGAGAGCCAATCAGGCCCTCGACGAGGGCAAGCTACGCGTGGAACTGGTGCGGCTGCACCGCCGCATGGACAACGCCGCGCGGGACCTGGGGTACCTCACGTACCGGCAGACCAAAGGCACTCCGGCTGCTCCGGCCGACGTCGAGGCGCTCACGCGCCGGATCGCCGACGCCGAAACCGCTGCGGCACGGCTTGAGGCGGAGATCGTGCTGGTGAAGCAGCGTAGCGGGCGTGGCGCCGCTGCCGGCGGAGGTGACGCGGGCGCCACCGCAAGCCAGAGCGGGCCCGCGGCAGCCGACACCGCGAGCCCGCCCTCTCCAGGCGAGCCTGCGCCCGGATCCTAGCGGCTGCTGTTTTGTCTTTCCTGCAACTCTGCAACCCTGCAACTCTGTTCAGGGCTTCTCTTGCGTCAGCTCGAACGCCACCGGCGGCCCGACCATCTCGTAGCGTACCAGCAGGTAGGGCGCCGCCTTCGTGATGTAGAGGTTCATCCCCACCTCTCCGCCGGTCATCTCCAGCCTCCAGCAGTCGAACGTGCCGGCAGGCACGGTGACCGTCGAGTCGCCCGTGACAGATACCGCGACGGAGCGAACCACCCCGTCGCCGCCAGCATAGGCGCTGAGCGTCCAGCGGCCGCCCTTGGCCAGGGGTAGGGCCCGCAGCAGCGGCAGCACCTGGGTGTCGTCGAACGTGCCCGACGCCAGGGTCGTGTCGACGTCCGCATCGCGGACACCTGTGCGCTGCGGCACGTGAACGTGCCCTTTCACGTGCGTGCCGTCGTAATCGAGGGCAATCGACTCCTGCTGCCCCCCCGCCGTCCCATTCTGCCGGATCCGGATCGGCGCCAGTGCCGCGGCATCCATCAGGATCGAGTCGTTCTCCTGGACGAACGAGCCGATGGTGGTGTTCTCCGTCAGGCGCAGCACCTGGCGGCCGCCTTCGGTGCTGCGCTCGATTGCTTGCGCCGACTGGCCCATCGGGTTGCCCTGCACCAGGACCCGGTAGGCGAAGGAGCCCGGCGCAAGCCGGTCGGCGGCCCACTGCACGGCGGCCGGCGGTGCGGTCAGTGCCGCCTCCGTCAGCGGCTTGCCCTCGACATCGACGATGCGCACCGGTCCGAGCTGCTTCACGCGGTCCAGGATCTTGGTGGCGTCGCCGACGATCACGACCACCATCCGGTCCGTCGTGAGATAGCGCCGGTCCGCGGCCGCCAGGGCGGCCCCCGTGACTGCCGCGAGGCGATCGCGGAAGCGGGGCACGTAGTCATCCGGCAGTCCCAGCAGCCGCGCCGAGGCCACCGCGTTGGCGATCTGCTCCGGCGTCTGGATGGAGAGCGGGAAGTTGCCGACGAGGTAGTTCTTGGCCGCCGTGATCTCGCTGTCGGCGGGCACCTCGTTCCGCATCCGGTCGAGTTGGTGGAGCAGTTCCGCCAGGGCGCTGTCGGTCACCGGGGTGCGGACTTCGGCGTTGGCGAAGAACATCCCGGTGCCCCTGGGCCGGGTGAAGCGCGAGTAGGCGCCGTAAGTCCAGCTCTTCTGTTCCCTCAGGATGAGGAAGAGCCGCGCGTCGGCCCCGCCGCCGAGGATCTTGTTCATCACGGTCAGCGGGTAGACCGCGGCATCGCGCGGCGTGATGAAGCTGAAGCCGGCGAGGATGTTGGACTGCACCGCGCCCGGCTTGTGAACCAGGACGATCTCGGTCGCTGGCCGGGCCAACGGGGGAGCGGCTGGGGTCGGCGGCGCCGCGCCGCCACGCCACGCGGCAAGGGCCCGGGCGGCCACGCGCTGCACCGCCGCGGCGTTCACGTCGCCGGCCACCACCAAGAGTGCGCCGGCGGGCTTGATGTGAGCGGTGAAGAAGCCGACCACGTCATCCCGCGTGATCGCCCGGAGGCTGGCCGGCGTGTCGTTCTGCCCGTACGGCTGGTCGCCGTATACCTCGTGCTTGAACACCCTCTGGGCGATGGCACCCGGCTCCGACAGCTCGAGCTGGAGGGTCGACAGGGCGCGGGTCCGCGCCAGGTCGAGCTCCGAGACGGGGAAGGTGGAGTGGGTAACGACATCCGCCAAAACATCCATCGCCTGCGGCAGGTTCTCCGCCAGGGCGGACACCGTGATGCGCAGGAAATCGTTGTCTGCGTAGGCGCCGATGGATCCGCCGGCGCCTTCGACTTCAGCCGCGATCTGGTCAGCGGTGCGATGCTCGGTCCCCTTGGTGAGCACCTCGGCCACGAGGTCGGACAGGCCGGCCTTGTCTGCCGGGTCGTAGGAGCCACCCGCCTGGGTGGCGAGCGTGACCGTCACCACCGGCTGCTTGTGCTGCTCTACGATGATCACGTCCACGCCGTTGGGCAGCCGCGCCTTCACGAACGCGGGGAACCGCGTCGGCCGTAGCGGCGCCGGCGCCGGCGGGCTCGTCGGATACTGGGCCAGGGCAGGGGAGACCGTCACGGTCGCGCTCAAGGCCAACAGCAAACCCACCCGCTGCGCTCTCGCAACCACTCCGCAACTCGGCGTCTCGCAACTGCTCTGTGAGACTCGCATCTGCTCTCTCGCCGTCTTCACTGGGAAGCCCCCCGTCCCGCGGGTGGGTTATCGATCAGCGTCAGGCGGTTGGCGCTCACCAGATACTTCTGCGCTACCCGCGTCAGGTCGGCCGTGGTCACGGCGAGGTGCCGCTGCACGTCGTCGTTGGCCGCGTCCAGCGCGCCGTTGAACCACAGCGCGCTTTGCAGCGCCTCCGCCACGCCCATCGTCGTTTGCCGCTCGCGAATGGCGCCGGCCCGGTACTGGTTCTTTGCCTTGGCCAACTCGGCCTCCGAGATCGTGTCGGTGCGCGCGCGGTCGATCTCCGCGTTCAACAGTTGCTCCACGCGGGACGACGGCACTCCCTGATTGTCGATCGCGAAGACGATCATGACGCCGGACTTGCGACGCAGGTCGCCGAAGGCCCCGGCGTTCACGGCCGCCCGTTCGACCCGCACCAGGCCGCGGTTGAGGCGCGACGACTCACCGTCGCCCAGGATCGAGATCAGCAGCTCGAGGGCGGGGGCGTCGGGGTCACTCTGCGGCGGCGCCTTGTAGAGCAGCGCCACCAGCGGCAGGTTCGCGTTGTTGTCGGTCACCTCCATCCGCCGCTCCCCCGTGCCGTACTGGTAGGCGCAGCTCATCGGAGCCGGCGCCTGGGCGCGAGGGATCTCCCCGAAGTACTGCTGGACCAGCCGCCGCGCCTCGGCCGGGGCGAAGTCGCCGACCACGGTCAACACCGCGTTGTTGGGGGCGTAGTACTGGTTGAAGAAGGCCTGCACGTCCTCGACCTTCGCGGAGTCGAGGTCGGCCATATCGCCGATCACCGTGTGGGCGTAGGCGAAGCAGCTGCCCGAGTCGAAGGGCAGGGTCAGGCCGTCGAGGAACGCCTTCGAGTAGGGCTGGTTGTCCACGCCCAGCCGCCGCTCCTCCTTCACCGTCTGCCGTTGGTTCTCGAAGTTGGTCTGGTTCACCGCCAGCGACCGCATGCGGTCCGCCTCGAGCCACAGGCCGAGATTGAGCCGGTTGGAGGGCAGGGTCTCGAAGTAGTTGGTCCGGTCCTCCACCGTGGAGCCGTTCATCGAGCCGCCCGCGCGCTCCACCAGCTGCATGTGCTCCGACTTCTTCACGTGGGCCGAGCCCTGGAACATCATGTGCTCGAACAGGTGCGCGAAGCCTGAGCGATGCGGCTGCTCGTTCGCGCTCCCCACGTGGTACCAGACGTTCACGGTGACGATGGGCGTGGTGTGATCCGCAGACAGGACCACCGTAAGCCCGTTCCCGAGCGTGTACGTCTCGTAGTTGATGCGTCCCACCTGCTGGGCGGTGGCGGGAGGGACGACTATCACCGGCAGCGCAACGAAGGTGCAGAGTGCAGACACCAGTGCTCCTCGCAACTTGGCGTCTCGCAACTGTCTTGGTCGTAGCGTCTCGCAACTGCTCTGTGCTCTCGGCACCGTGCGCTCCTCTCTCCTAGACCTGAGGAAACACCTTCAGGGCATTCTCTCGCGTGATCTTGTCCTGCACCTGCTTCGGCAGGTCGAGCGACAGAAACTGCTCGAGGTTCCGCTTCATCTCGTGCACGCCCGGGCTGGGCCAGTCCGTTCCCCATAGCACCCGGTCCCCGATCTCCTCCAGCCGGGGAAAGTACTCCAGCAGCTTCAGGGGCGGGATGCCGGAGACGTCGAGGTACACGTTCTTGTGGCGGCGGAGGATGAAGAACGCCTCGTCCATCCACAAGGGGCGCCCGCCGTGGGCCATGAGGATCATGAGGTCGGGGAAATCCACGGCGACGTCGTCCAGCTCCATCGGGTGCCCGTACTTGCAGCGTGCGCCGGGGAACACGCTGGTGCCGGTGTGGATCATCACCGGTAGGCCGCGGTCCTCGCATCGCTGGTACAGGGCACCGAGCGTCTGCATGCCCTGGGTGTGCGCGTTGGCGGGGAAGAGCTGATGGGGCGGGTGGATCTTGAGGCAACGGACGCCCATCTCCAACAGCTCGTCCACGTGGCCCTTGATGTCGCCCGCGAACCGGGGATGGACGCCGCCGTACGGCAGCAGCCGCTCCGGTGCCGCCTCGGCGTAGCGCACCGCGAATGCATTGGTTTCGTCCGTGAAGCCCATCAGGTCGGGGCTCGGGTAGTTGACCAGACCCACGCGCCACACGCCGGCGCGATCCATCACCTCGAGCAACGCCTGCGGGTCATCCATCAACGCGAGGAGGAACTTCCAGTGGTCCTCCTTGCCGCGCCGCATCGCCTCCATCACCTCGGGCTTGAGCTGGCGCCACGGCTGGATGTGGACGTGCACGTCGGTGATCCCGTGTAGGCGGGTCGGCAGGGCCGGGCTCGTCACACCACGCTCCGCCGCGCCACCATGCGGCGTCTCACTCCGTCCATGCGTAGAACCCCTGGCCCGTCTTCCGTCCCAGTTTGCCCTCGGCCACCATCCGCTCGAGCAGGGCAGGGGGTGCGAACCGGTCGCCGCCGATCGTCCGGTGCAGGTACTGTGCGATCGCGAGTCGCACATCGAGCCCGACCAGGTCGGTGAGGCGCAGCGGCCCCATCGGATGGTTGTAGCCCAGGGTCATCGCCCGGTCGATGTCCTCGGGGCTCGCGACGCCGGCCTCTACCATCCGGATCGCCTCGAGGCCCAGCGCCACGCCCAGCCGGCTCGAGGCGAAGCCGGGCGAGTCGCGCACCACGATGGGCTCTTTCCCCATCCTCCGGGCGGCCACGACCGCCGCGTCGCGGGCGGCGGCGCTGGTGCCCTCGTGCGTCACGACCTCGACCAGCTTCATCAGGTGCGCCGGATTGAAGAAGTGCATCCCGACCACCCGCTCCGGCCGGGAGGCGGCGGACGCGATGGCGGCAACGGACAGTGACGACGTGTTGGTGGCGAGCACCGCCGCCGGCGCGGCGGCGGCCAGCCGGGCGAACAGGTCGCGCTTGAGGTCGAGGTCCTCCGGTGAGGCCTCGATCACGAGGTCGGCGCCCCGCGCCGCGTCGGCTACGCCGGCGGCGACTTCGATGCGTGCCAGCGCGGCGTCACGCTCCGCCGCTGTCACCTTGCCGCGCTTGACGCCGCCGTCCAAGTTCGCGCGGATCCGCTCCAGGGCGGCGCGGGCCGCGCCCGGCACGGCGTCGGCCAGCCGGACGGCGTAGCCGGCCTGCGCGGCCACCTGCGCGATGCCGTGCCCCATCGTGCCGGCGCCGACGACGGCGACCGTGCCCGGATCGTTCACGCGGGCAGAGCGGCGAAGGCGGCCCGTGCCACGTCGGGAAAGTCGGTGCAGATCCCGTCCACGCCGAGCGCCAGGAACCGGCGGACCTCGGCGGGGTCGTTCACCGTCCAGACGTACAACGTCATGCCGGCACCGTGCAGTCTGGTGACCAGCGCGTCGTCCACATAGTGACGATGCTGCCACAAAATCGTCGCGTCAGCGTCCTCGAGGGTGCGCACCGGGTACACCGGATACGATGCCGACAGCACGCCACGCCGGATGAAGGGCCGCTTTTCCCCCATCCGCCGGATGATGCGGTGGTCGAATCCGTGAAGCGCGATCCGGTCCGGAGCGCCCGAGCGCTCGATCGCTTCGAACAGCCGGTCCTCCCACGCGGGCGCGACGAACTTGATCTCGACATACGCGATCATCTTCGGCAGGATCACCGCCAGCGCCTCGGGGAGCGTCGGGATGGCCTCCCCATTGGCCAGCGGATGCTTGCGCACCTCGGCCAGGGTACAGTGCGCGATGTGGTGCTCGCCGATCGTCTCGCCGTGGTGCACGACGAGGGCGCCGTCCGCGGTCGAATGGATGTCCAGCTCGACGGCGTCGGCGCCCAAGTCACCGGCGGCCCGGAAGGCGGCGAGCGAGTTCTCCACCTCGTAGCCCGCCGCGCCGCGGTGCGCGATAATCAGCGGACGGCTCACGCGTCCATACTATCACTCTTTTTCGGGGCTATCCAGTCGGGCTCCTTGCAGATGTCGGCCAGCATGGCGCGGTCCGCCACGCTGGGGACCACCGTGGCGAGATACGCCGGATAGCGATCCCGGTCCATCGGCTCCCCGTCCACCGCAAAGCACTGCTGCGCCCACTGCCCGATGCGCCGGTTGAACTGCAAGGCCGGCACCTTGATCCACCGCTCGCGATCGGGAATGAGCTGGTTCAGCCGGTCCACCAGCCGGCAGATCTCGTCGCGGTAGAGGCCCCTGGACGCCTCGTTGAGGTGCGCCTTGTTGGCATCGACCGGGTTCTCCCGCTCGTCGAAACGCCCCTTGAGTCCCCACTCGTAGGCCCACTGCGCCGACGAGGAGTTGTCGGTGCCGAACAGGTCGAACGCCGTGGGCACCCACTTGTTGAAGAAGCGCTGGATGATCTCGGGCGGGATCCGGCCGGCCTTCACGATCCGCAGCAGTCCGTTGTTCCCCGTGCCGAGATGGTACGACTCCTCCTTCAGCATCGGGCCCATCGAGCGGGCCAGCGGATGAAACGCCGAGGTGGAGAGCATCTTCAGCTGGAACTTGCCGTCGCGGTCGATGAACTGGGTGTAGGTGAAGAAATCGAGCCAGTTGTCCACTCGCTCGTTGAACGACCCCAGCAGCCGCTTGCCCTCCTCGGCCCGGCGCTCCAGGAGCTTCTGCGCCTCGCGCTTCCCCTCCTCGCCGAAATGCTCGACCAGAAGGTAGGACATCTGCCAGCCGTGGCGCATCTCCTCGGCCATCACCCGCATGATCGAGAGCAGGTCGTACGACGAGGGCGAGTTCTCCAGCAGCGAGCGCTGCTGCTCGACCGACGCGAATTCCGTGTCGCCCTGGTACACGATGAGGTTCTGGAGCGCGTCGCGGATCCGCTGGTCGGGGATGTGCATCACGGTGGGCCACTTGCGCTGGCCCTTGAAGTGCCCGAACTCGATCTGCTCCGCTTCCGGTTCACCGAACTTCACGTCGAACTTGAACTCGCGCAGCTCCTTGGCCTCGAGGCCAAGGTCCTTCTGCCAGACCCGGAAGTAGTCGATCCACTCGTCGAAGTTGTGCACCCGCAACATGATCCGTCTCCTCAACGCCCGGTGAAATGGGGGGGCCGCTTCTCGAAGAATGCCGCAATGCCTTCCTTGCCGTCCGCGCTCTTGAAGCACTCGAGCTGGGCGTCGAGCTCGTACGTCAGCATCTCGTCCAGGGACGCGCGCTCGCTCCGGTACAGCGCCTGCTTGAGCCGGCGCACGGCGAGCGGGGGCGCCTGCGCGATCTGCCGCGCCCACGCCCGCGTCGCCTCGGCCAGCTGCGCGGCCGGCACCACGCGGTTGACGATCCCGAGCCGCTCGGCGTCGGCCGCGGCCACCATCTCCGCTCCGATCAGCAGTTCCAGCGCCTTCGCCGGACCAACCAGGCGGGGCAGGAAGTAGGTGCCGCCCCAGTCGGGGTGCAGCCCGATCTTCGTGAACACCTGGCCGATCTGCGCCGTGTCCGCCGCGATCCTGAGGTCGCACCCGAGCGCGAGGTTCGCCCCGCCGCCGGCCGCCACGCCGTTGAGCGACGCCAGCACCGGCTGAGGCGCCCCGCGCATGATGGCCGACACGCCGCGCATCCCGTCCACCAGGCGGCTGCCGGTGGCTTCGTCGAACCGCTCGATCAGCGCCCGGAGCAGACCCACATCGGCCCCGGCGCAGAAGGCCCGGCCGGCGCCGGTCAAGACGATGGCGCGGACCGCGGTGGAACCCGCCAGCATCGTGAGGGCGTCCTTCAGCTCCTGCACCATTTCGACGGTGAAGGCGTTGAGCTTGTCGGGGCGGTTCAAGGTGATGGTCCCGACCGCACCATCGATGTCCACCGCGATCTGCGAATAGGCGCTCATCGGCATCCTCGACGGGGAGGTGATGGAATGATGAAGGTGATGATGTGAGGAGGTGATGACGGGCCGTGCATCCATCATCACTTCATCACCTCATCACACCATCACTTCATCACCTCCCCGTGCCTTCCCGTTCAACAATCATTGCGATGCCCTGTCCCACCCCGATGCACATTGCCGCCAGAGCGTACCGGCCGGCCCGTCGCTTGAGCGCGTGCACCAGTGTGGTGAGCAGCCGCGCGCCGGTGGCGCCGAGCGGATGGCCGAGGGCGATGGCGCCGCCGTACACGTTGACCTTCGCCGGATCCAGCTCCAGCTCCCGTATGCACGCGAGCGCCTGGGCGGCGAACGCCTCGTTCAGCTCGATCAGGTCGAGGTCGCGGACGTCGAGCCCTGCGCGCGCGAGCGCCTTGCGCACCGCCGGCACGGGACCAATACCCATCACCTGCGGGTCCACACCCACCACGGCGCTCGCCACGATGCGGGCCAGCGGCCGGTAGCCGCGCTCCCGGGCCGCGCCGCGCTCCATGACCAGCAGGGCGGCCGCGCCGTCGTTGATCCCCGAGCTGGTCCCGGCGGTCACCGTGCCGCCCTCGCGCCGGAAGGCGGGCTTGAGCTGCTGCAGCGCCTCGAGCGTCGTCTCGGGCCGCGGGTGCTCGTCCTGTGCCACCACGATCTCCCGGTGCCCCCGTGCCCCCGTGCCCCCCTCGATCACCACCGGCACAAGCTCGTCCTCGAACACACCGTCTTTGAGCGCCGCGGCCGCCCGCCGCTGGCTCTCCAGCGCGAAGCGGTCCTGGTCCTCACGGCTCACACGGTGCAGCCCGGCCACGACCTCGGCCGTCTCGCCGAGCGAGATCGTCCATTCCTTCTTCAGGGCCGGGTTCACGAAGCGCCAGCCGAGGGTCGAGTCGGCGAAGGGCGGGGCAGTGCGCGACCAGGGCTCGGACGGCTTGAGCATCACGTACGGCGCCCGCGTCATCGACTCGACGCCGCCGGCGATGAAACAGTCGCCTTCGCCCGCGCGGATGGCGTGCGCCGCGCTCACGGCGGCTTGGAGTCCCGAGCCGCACAGCCGATTCACGGTCTGTCCCGGGACCTCGACCGGCAGGCCCGCCAGGAGCACCGCCATCCGCGCTACGTTGCGGTTGTCTTCGCCCGCGCCGTTGGCGCAGCCCAGGATCACGTCGTCGATCGTGCGCGGATCGACGCCGGTGCGCTCGACCAGCGCCCGGATCGGGATCGCGGCCAGGTCGTCGGGGCGCACGGAAGCCAGCACGCCGCCGTGTCTCCCAACCGGAGTTCGCACTGCATCCACGATGACGGCTTCTCTACTCACGCTTCACTCCCTTCTCCCAACCACTCGCAACTTGGCGTCTCGCAACTCGCAACCAGTCTTATGGGCGTCTCGCAACTGCTCTGCAGTCTGCAGCTCGGCTCAGCTCACAGTCCGATCCAGACCGTCTTCGTTTCGAGATACCCATCCAGTGCTTCTCTGCCGAGATCCCTGCCGAACCCGGACGCCTTGTAGCCCCCGAACGGCGCGCAACTGTCGTACACGTTGTAGGTGTTGACCCACACCATGCCCGCCTTGATGGCGCGTGCCACGCGGTGCGCCTTGCTGATGTCCCGGGTCCAGATCCCGGCCGCGAGCCCGTACATCGACTGGTTCGCCAGAGTGATGCCTTCCTCGATGTCGTCGAAGGCGAGCACCGCGAGCACCGGACCGAAGATCTCCTCGCGGGCAATGGTCATCTCCGGCGTGACGGCGTCGAACACCGTCGCCTCGACGAAGTAGCCCTTGCCGTTCACGGTGGCGCGCTTGCCGCCGGCCACGAGCGTGGCGCCTTCCGCGCGGCCCTTCTCGATGTAGCCGAGCACGGTCTCCTGCTGCTTCTTCGACACCACCGCGCCGAGGCGCGTGGCTTTGTCGAACGGGTCACCGGGCACGAGCTTCCTCGCCCGTGCGGCCAGCTGCTCGACCACCTGGTCGTGCACCTTCCGCTCGACCACGAGCCGCGAGCCGGCGGCACAGACTTCGCCCTTGCCGTAGAAGATCGCGGTCTGCGCCCCCTTGATCGCCGCGGCGATGTCGGCGTCGGCGAAGATGATGTTGGGGGACTTGGCGCCCAGCTCGAGCGAGACGCGCTTGGTGGTCGCCGCCGCCTCGCGCATGATGCCCTGGCCGACGGCGGTCGAGCCGGTGAAGGCGATCTTGGCCACGTCGGGATGGCGGACCAGCGCCGCCCCCGTCGTGGGGCCGTCGCCCGCCACCACGTTGAACGCCCCGGCCGGGAAGCCCGCGGCCTGCGCCACCTCGGCGAACAGCAGGGCGGTGAGCGGGGTCTCGGGCGCGGGCTTGAGGACCACCGTGCAACCCGTGGCCAGCGCCGGCGCGACCTTCCACGACGCCAGGTTGAGCGGGAAGTTCCAGGGCACGATGGCGCCCACGACACCCACGGGCTCCTTCAACGTGTAGACGAATGAGCTGGGCGCGACCGGAAGCGTGGCGCCTGTGATCTTGTCCGCCCATCCCGCGTAGTAGCGCAGCGTCTCCACCGTCATCGCCAGGTCGATCTTCGACTCGAAGAACGGCTTGCCGTTCTGCTGCGTCTCGACCCTGGCGAACTCGTCGGCGCGCGACTCCAGCAGGTCGGCGGCCCTGGCGAGCATCTGGCCGCGCCGCCGGGGCTCCAGCTTCTGCCATCCGTCGGACTCGAAGCACGCCCGCGCTGCCGCGACCGCCCGGTCCACGTCCGCGGCCTCGCCCAGTGCCACCTCGCCCAGGACCTCCTCGGTAGCCGGGTTCTCGACCGCGAAGCGGCGGCCGCTCGCGGCCGGCACGAACTCCCCGCCGATGTAATGGTCGAGGCGCACTACTTGCCCTTGAAGGCGGGAACGCGCTTCTCGACGTACGCCGAGATGCCTTCCTTCGCGTCCTGGCTCTGGAACAGCAGCTGCTGCAGCTCCCGCTCGATCGCCAATGCGCTTTCGAACGGCACCTCGAGGCCGGAGCAGACCGCGCGCTTGATGTTGCCGACCGCCTTGGAGGCCTTGTTGGGCGGGCAGAACTGCTTCGCGTACAGCATCACCCGCTCCCACCACTCCTCGGGCTTGCCGTCCCACACCTCGTTCACCAGGCCGATCTCCTGGGCCTTCTCGAAGGAGAAGGTCTGGCCCGTGACCATCATCTCGATCGCGCGGCTCTTGCCCACGATGCGCGAGAGGCGCTGCGTGCCGCCGGTGCCCGGGAGCACGCCCAGGGTCACCTCGGGCAGCCCGATCTTGCCGGCCTCCTTGCGGGCGAGGCGGATGTCGGCCGCCATCGCGATCTCGAGGCCGCCCCCGACCGTGTGGCCGTTGAGGGCCGCAATCACGAGCTTGGGCGTGTGCTCGAGCCGGTTCAGCATCTCGTTGGCGTGCAGGCAGAAGTAGTACTTGAACTGCGGGGTGACCGTGTTCAGCATGCTGATGTTCGCGCCCGCCGAGAAGAACTTGTTGCCGGCGCCGCGCAGCACGATCACGTACACGCCGTCGTCCATCCGCGCGTCGAGGATCGCCTCGTCGAGCTGCCGGTTCATCTCGTAGGTGTAGGTGTTGGCCGGCGGGTCGTTCAGCGCGATGATCGCGATCCCGTCCTGCTTGGTGACGTCCACCAGCCGCTTCCCCGTCTTCGTCTCCTGCTCCATCGTCACCGTCATCGGTCGTGTACCTCCGCAGCGTAGCCGTTCAGGAACAGCCGGCAGACGGACTCCGCCAGCTCCTCGACCCCGACCGGTCCGGTGGGGTCATACCAAGTGTAGATCCAGTTCATCATGCCGAACAGCGTGTAGGCGGCCACGTGGCGGTCTATCCGGCGGCCCCCGTCGTGCGCATCCACGGCGGTCAGCAGGTCGAGGCACAGGCCGACGTACGCCCGCTTGAGCCGACGGACCTCCTCCAGCGGAGCGCCCGTCAGCGACTCGGCCTCGTGCGAGAGCACCTTCATCTCGTCCATGTGACTCGCGAAGAAAGTCACGTGGTGCCGGATGAAGGCCTGCAGCCTCTCCTCCGGCGTCGCCGCCCCGGCCACCGTCTCTTCGGCCCCGCGCCACACCCGCTCGAAGGACCCCTTCTGGATCTCGAAGAGCAGGTCCTCCTTGCCCGCGACGTAGTAGTACATTCCCGCCAGGCTCATCCGGCTCGCGCGCGCCAGGTCGCGCATGCTCGTCCGGTGATAGCCCCGGGCGGCGAACACGCGCGCGGCAGCAGCCAAGAGCCCTTCTCGGCGGCGGTCAAAATCCTGCATTCGACCTCGGGATTATTCGAACGATTGTTCGAACCAATATCGTGGGGTGTTAACGCAATGCGCAAGGCCGCGTCTAACTCGTTGTCGCATGGGTTCTCCAGTGCAGGCCGTCGCGGCTGACGGCGATCTGATCGCCCAGTATCTCGCGGGCGAGGAACGAGCGGCGACCGAGCTGGTGCGCCGCCACGCGACGGCGCTGGCCCGCTACATCGCCGCACAGGGCGCGCCGGAGGACGAGCTGGAGGACCTCACGCAGGAGACGCTGTTCAAGGCGTTCCGGGCGTTGGCGACGTTCCGCGGCGGGGCTTCGTTCCGGACCTGGTTGCTGGCCATCGGCGGCAACGTGCTGCGGGACCGGCGGCGGCGGTGGCGGAAGAACCTGGTGGTGGAGCTGACGCCAGACATCCGGGATCCCTCGGGGGATCCGGGAGCGCAGGCCGAGGCGGGATGGGCGGCGGAGCGGCTCCAGGAGGGGATCGGGAAGCTGGCGCGGTTGCAGCGCGAGGTCTTCCTGATGCGGGCGCAGCAGGGGTCCGGGTACGACGAAATCGCGAGTGGACTGGGCATCACGGAAGGGGCGGCACGGGTCCACTACCACCACGCCGTCAAGAGGCTCAAGGCATGGATCGGCTAGGCATCGATCGTACGACCGACGAACTCCCCCCCGAGATCGGGGCGGCACTCCAGGCGCTGGATGCGCGGGTCGCGAAGCAGGCGGCACGGGTGGACGTGGAGCGGGTAGCGGCGCGGGTGCTGGACCGGCTGCGCCACGGGGAGGTCGAGCGGCCACGGCGCATCCTCTGGATGTCGCCCGTGGCGTTGCGGGTGGCGGCGGCGGTGGTCGTGCTGGCCGCGGCGGGTGTGATCGTCAACCTCGCCAGCGACCACCCGCAGCAGACCGCGGCGCAGCAACTGCCGGTCGCGATCCCAGCGATGGATTCGCTCAACGCACCGCAGCTCGAGGCGGTGCTCGAGGCCACGGGCGAGGTGCGCGCCGTGGCCGACTCGGCGGTGCAGGCGACAGCGGGCGTGTCGCTGGACGATTTGACGGAGCAGCAGCTCCAGGCGTTGCTGGCGTCGTTGGGAAACTCGGAGGGTTGATCTACTCATGAACCACACACGGATCGCTTTCGCACTGTTTTGCACCGGGCTGCTGTTGGCCGCGGGCGCGCGCGCACAGAACCCACCTCAGGCGGCGCCGGCGGACTCGGGCGGCGCTCCGATGGGCTTCGCTCGTCGGCAGCGCCCGGGGATGGGGATGATGAACGGCCGGCGGGAGGAGCTGCGGGCGCAGATCGAGGAGCGGTTCGCCCAGCGCGTGAAAGTGGAGTTGGGGCTCACCGACCAGCAGATGGACAAGCTGCGCGCCGCGGTGCGCTCCGACCGCGATCGGCGCCTCCACGCGCAGGATCGGGAGCGCGACCTGCGCGGCGCGATCGCCGACCAGCTGCGGCCTGGTATCGCGGCCAACCAGGACAGCCTGTCGCACCTGCTGGATGCGCTCGCCGCAAACCACGTGTCGCGGGACCAGTTGGAACAGCAGGAGCAGCGGGAGTTGGCGCAATTCCTGACGCCGGTGCAGCGCGCCCGGCTGTTGAACATGCGGCAGATGCTGATGCAGCGGATCCAAACGATTCGTGAGGGACGGTGGCGTCCGTCGGCAGGGGGGCCCGATGTCCAAGGCACACCTCCGGCTGATCGCCCCGGCCCGGGATCGCGGTAGACCCGATCACAGCACGGAGTACCTACCGTAAGCAGGAGCGCCCCCAAGCCCCCGGGTAGGTTTCCGGGGGTTTGGAGCTTCGGCGATCCGCTCGACGGTTAGCTACGTCCGACGCCGTGCCCAGATCACGGATTCACACACAGTGAGAGTCCAGCCGACTCGCGCTCTACCAAGACGCGCTCCGCCGCCGCCATCAAGCCGCGGGCTTCACCCGGAGAAAGAAGGCCCAGCCGAGGGTGAACAGGAGGTAGATGGCGACCGCGGACCAGCCGACGGCGTTCATCACACCATTGAGCTGCGCCACGAGCGAGACGACGAGCGCCACACCGTTGAAGACGAAGAGCGCACGGAAGATGGCCGTGCGTGCTTCCGACTCCGGGGCGTCCGTGGCGTACCAGCACAGCACCGCGATGCCGACGAGACATGAGCCGAAGAGCTGGCCCATGTACCGCAGGCCGGCGTCCGCCGTGATGCCGTAGGTCGCGGTGACCGTTCCGGGAACGAAGACGAGCGCGAGACCGAAGACGGCCGCGACGACGGTGTTGACCAGCAGCATGGTCTTGAGGTTCATCGAACCACTCCTGTCGAAAGGTCCTCCGCGCCGTTGACCGGTCAGTGGCCGGGCACCCGGGGCCTACCCGCCCAAAGAGACGCCGCCCTACGCCGGACCACAAGAACCCAACCGTGGGGGTGGCGCGGCGCCTTTCGGGCACGCTTGGCTCCGCACGCGAGGCACTGGGGCACGTGGCGAGTGGGGGCGTTGAACACGTAGTGCGCCGGGAGCCAGATCGTGGCAAAGATCGTGCGAAACGGGGCTCGACACGACGTCGCCCGCTAGCGAAGTTGCAGCGAAGCAAGCGCTTGCCCGAGTGGTGGAATGGCAGACACGCGGGACTCAAAATCCCGTGCCGGCAACGGCGTGAGAGTTCGACTCTCTCCTCGGGCACTGAACCCCCGCAACGACTTAGCCATCGGGGCTCGCCGGCGCCCCGCTGTGCTTCGGCGCCTCAACGTGCACCTAACGTGAGTTGACGGGGGCAGTGCAACGGGCAGCGCCACGCGGGCGGGAGCTCGCTACCGCTCGCCGCGCCCAGGCCGATTGGTCAAGATGATGCGCCTCGGCAACTCGTTTGATCCGCCAGGTCGTGAGCTGCACGCGGGTCCTTCGCTCGGGAGTGCCGTCGGTCCTAATACTTAACCGTTCGCGGATTTCAACTATGATCGGGAGGCGGCATCGGATCAACTCCGACGGGCAGGTCGCAACCGTCGACCGGAGAGGCGCTGGTGGAGAGCGGACCAACAGAATACCGGGTGGTTCCGTCGCTGGGGAAGGGCGTGATGCGCTACGCGCTCGACGGCGACGTCCTGCACGTCGAGTCGGCCAAGAGCGGCGACCGACTCTCGATCCCGCTCGCCGAGGTCGCCTAGGTGCGGCTCACGCGCATCAAGGGCATCGGCCGCTGCGAGCTGCACACCCGCGCCGGCGAGAAGCTCGTGATCCTGTCGCGGCACGTTCGTGGGGTGGCCGACTTCGTCGACCAGGAGGCCGAGTACGCGCCCTTCGTCTTGGCGTTGCACGCGCGCCTCGCCGTCGCGGCCCCCGGCGCGCGCTACCTCGCGGGCACGAGCTTTGGCTTCGCGCTGGGCGTGCTGGCGCTCGTGGCCGGCGGAGCGGCCGCGATCTTCGCCGCCTTGATGGCTGCCCGAGGGGAAGGCTCAGCCGTGGTGAGGGGGGGTGGGCCGCTCCTCGGCGCACTCGCGCTGGGGCTGCCGCTCGTGCTCGCCGGGCGTGCGAAGCCTTACCGACCCGACGCTCCGCCCGCGGAGCAGCTGCCACGATGAGCTGCGGCGGTCTCGATCAGACCAACCTCGCGACGAACGGGCGGCGGAATCTCCCTATTCTCGCCGCAGAACATGCCTGTCGATCACCATACCAAGTGTCGCACATCGTTCACGCAACGAACACGGCATCGTCGCCCGCACAGCTCGGGCCGCAGCGGTATTCCAGCAGGATCATACTGATCATGAGGTGCCGGATTCGACTATCGGGCCGATGACCTGTTCAGGGCTGCAGCGGCGCGTATGAGCGTCTTGAAGGCATCCTCATCTATTTCATCACCCTCATGGAAATCGATAGCGCGCCTGGTGTTGCCTTCAAGGCTGGAATTGAATAGTCCTGAAGGGTCCTTGAGCGAAGCGCCCTTGGCGAAAGTCACCTTCACGACGCTCTTGTACGTCTCGCCGGTGCAGATCATTCCATCGTGATACCAAACCGGAACGCCTCTCCACTTCCACTCCTCGACCACCTCCGGGACAGCCTGTTTGACGAGAGCGCGGATATGGGAGAGCGTCTTGCCCCTCCAGTCGTCCAGTTCCTTGATCCTCGCGTCGATCAGCCGAGAAGGGGATTCGCCCTTGGTCGTTGCGCTCTTCTTCATATTGTTTGCACCTCATTCGGCTGCTTTTCTATCTTGCGAAGGTACCGGATGAATAAGCATGAGGCGAACAACGCGACGAATCAGCGTTGACACCGACGGCCGATGCCGCAACGTAGGTCACACCCGCCGGTGTTCCGCCGTGTTCCGAGGTAGCCAAGCGGCCTCAAGATCCCGTGCCGGCAACGGCGTGAGAGCTCGACTCTCTCCTCGGGCACTGAACCACGACAAGGACTTACGACGGAGGGCCGCTTCGGCGGCCATCTGCGTTTTCGGGCGCTTCTGGCTTATCTCTGGCTAGACTCTGGAGTACTGCCTTCGCACGCAGGGCCGTCTGGGGCTCAAGATGGGCTCGAGGGTGACAGTCCAGCGCCGTCTGCGTAGAGATCGCCCGCCACGGGGGCGGGGAGGTCGCTACCGCTCGCCGACCCAGATCGTGAAGTCGCCGGCGTGGACCCACCAGCGGCCCCGCACCACGCACGCCCGCACGATCCCGCTCCGGCGCAGGAACAGCACGAGCCGAGGCGGCATCCCCGATAGGCGGCCGGTCTTCTTCAGCGTCAGCCACATTCGCATTGGCGCATGATGAAATGCACAAGGCCGGGCTCCTTCAACCTCGGGTCCATTGACGGGCCTGTCCCCGGGGGCTATCACCGACGCTTGAGTTGGGGTGTCCCCACCCCGCCGCGTGACCAACGCGGCGCACTCATGAACACTCAGGAGGTGATCCATGCGGTTACGCCAGGTCGCTCCTGTACTGGGGCTGACGGTCCTCACTATGACTGCCGGAGCGTGCACAAAGAGCAGTACCGCCCCCGCCGCCATCAGCCTCAGCCAGGTCGAAGTCGATTCGTTGTTCGCTCAGATCGGCGCCGTTCTGGGTGCACTGGGAACCCCCACGTTCAGCCGCGCGGCGAACCTCGGCGGCGGCCCAATGATGTCCATCGTTCTGGGCCCCAACTTCAACGCCGCGGGCCCGATCAGTGGCAGCGGAAACTGCCCGGGCGGTGGCACCGCATCGGTATCCGGCAATCTGAGCTCCACGACGACGACGGTGTCTTTTGACTTCACCGCGAGCTTCAACGGCTGCAAGACGATAGACTACACCGTCGGAGGGTCAATCAGGGAGACTGGCAACTATACGTTCACCTCCACCACCATTTCAGGCTCGGTGAGCTCGACCGGCAATCTGAGTGTGACGGCCTCCGGCGGGCGCTCGGGGAACTGCTCGATCAACGTCAACGTAACGGAAAGCGGGTCCCTGACCGCGCCCACGATTACCGCCACGGGCTCGGTCTGCGGGGTGAGCGTCAGCACCACCGTCACCTGAGGACAGCCCTCGTTGCCACGCCATTGAAGGAGCGGGCTCCGGCCCGCTCCTTTGCGTTTCGGGGAGCCGCGCGAGCCATTGGGGGGACGGACGACGATCAGTCCGGTATGTCACGGCGTGACCTGGCGAAGACCCTCGGGGTGAATCAAAGCACCATAAGCCGACTGCTGACTGGTAAGACATGAGCCGCACAGTGAGAATGCGCCAACGCAATAGGGGCCGTTGTGAAGGTCCGCGTGGCAATTCCGTGGCAGAACGTACATCCCGACCTGGCACCAACGGCCCCTCCCCGTTTGCGGAAGTGCCCGTAGGGTCCCGCTCGTGCCCGATTGTCCCCCGTCGGTCCCCGACTCAAGATCCCGTGCCGGCAACGGCGTGAGAGTTCGACTCTCTCCTCGGGGCACTCGTTGAGCCGCGCCGAGCTTGCGAAGCTCCGCGGTCGGCGCCTCGCAGCAGTTGGGTCACGGATAACGGGGTCGAGACTTCTACGTCACCGGCACGTGGAAGTTGAAGTGCGCGCCGACGCCGAAGATGACCGTGGTGGGCGCGGCCAGGTTGAGCTTGCTCGGCACCTCGCCCCAATCCACCGCCGCGTGGACGCTCAGACCCGGCAGTAGCTTGAGGTTCACGCCGGCGGAGACACGGAAGCTGGACGCGTGGACCCCCCCGTCGCTGACGAACTCAACGCGGGGCGCGATCCACGGCTTGAGGGGGAAAAGCAGCGGATCAAGGCCGATCCCGACGCCCACCGGGATCGTTGTCTGCGTTGCGCCCCCTCTGCAGGCGGCAGGCGGCGGGGGGCAGTACGAGACGCTGCGGGCCGCGACCCCGACGCCTGCCTGCACTGCGACCGCCAGCGGGAGAAGGCCTCCCCCGAAGACCTTGTAAGCCACATCCGCACCAAAGGAGGGCTCTGCCCACTGCTGCCCATGGGACTTCCATGCCCCGACCATACCCGTGAGCGTCACAGGGCCGGTCCCGAAGCTGCCCGCCACGCCATACGCCGTTCCGCCGCCGGCATCATTGTTGGGGAACCCGAGGTTGACCGCCGCTCCCACGCCCGTGCCACCGCGGGGATTGAAGTAGACCGGAATGCCCGCCTGCTGTGCCTGGGCAGAGGTCGTGAGCGCCGCCAAGGGGAATGCTACCGCGGCCATCACCGTACCCATGTGCCTCATACCTAAATCTCCGCGAAAGGATGCCCACCGTTCGCACAAGGTCTTTGTCTGCCTGACGAATCGCGCCTCAGTTGAGATGAAGTGGCGGGCGACCCGCCCGCCTCGGCGCACGAAGATGCGCGGGGACGGGACATCCGGTAAGACGCGCCCGGACGGAGTCCTGGGAGAGGGGGTGTCGTGACCCTTATAGAAGAGGCTTCCATAGGGTCGCCCGCTCCTCATAGGAGCTTTCGGCAGTGGAAGCCTGCGGCCATCGCGCGCCCCGACGGCCTCTTGCGGCCCGACTCTTATTGGGTATGCTGCGGCGTGCCCGCCGCTCCGCTGCCGTGACCGATAACCGCCGCCGGCTCTACGAGCCCCGGCACGTCCCGCCCATCTCGCGCCGCCGGTTCGCACGTCGGATGCTGAACCATTTCGCGGTTGCGAGTGGCTTTGTCGCCGGCTCGCTGCTGATCGGGATGGCGGGATATGCCCACTTCGAGCATCTGGCCTGGTTGGACGCTTTCCTCAACGCCGCGATGCTGCTCGGCGGGATGGGGCCGGTCGAGTCGCCTCAGTCCTCGGGCGGCAAGTTGTTCGCGGGGCTCTACGCCCTCTACGCAGGCCTGGTGTTCCTTGTCGCCGCCGCGATCCTGATCGCTCCGGCGGTTCACCGAATGCTACACAAGTTCCACTACCCGGACGATCACGCGTCTTAGTCGCGTGCACTGCCGCCAGGCTCCGGCGGACGAACCGGGAACCCGCACCGGTGCGGTTGCTCTAAGATATTCCCCCGATTAGGTTTGCATTCTTCCTGATGACGTATTTCGGGAGCCCCAGATCTCCCGCATTCCACCCACTCGACGACGGCAGGGAGCCCAACGATGGCCGGACCGCAGCCAGGCACTCCGATCACCTACCTCGACGGCAAGTACGTGATCCCGAGCGATCCGATCATCCCGTTCATCGAAGGCGACGGCACCGGCCGGGACATCTGGCGTGCCTCGCGGCGGGTGTTCGACGCCGCCGTGGCCAAGGTCTCGGGCGGCAAACGTCGCGTCGCGTGGGTTGAAATGCTCGCCGGCGAGAAGGCTTTCAAGGAGACCGGTAGCTGGCTCCCCGAGGCGACGCTCGAGACCATCAAGCGGTACCGCGTCGGCATCAAGGGCCCGCTCACCACGCCGGTGGGAGGGGGGATCCGCTCCCTGAACGTCGCGCTGCGCCAGATCCTCGATCTCTACGCCTGCGTGCGACCGGTGCGCTACTTCGACGGCGTCCCCTCGCCCGTGAAGCGGCCGCAGGACATGAACGTGATCATCTTCCGCGAGAACACCGAGGACGTATACGCCGGCATCGAGTTCGCGGCCGGGTCGAAGGAAGCCGATCGCCTGCGGGAGTTCCTGGTCTCGGAGCTCAAGGCGCACGTCCGCGAGAAGAGCGCGATCGGCATCAAGCCGATCAGCGAGTTCGGCACCAAGCGGCTCGTGACCCGCGCGCTCCAGCACGCGATCGGGAAGCGGAGAGCGTCGGTCACGCTGGTGCACAAGGGCAACATCATGAAGTTCACCGAAGGCGCATTTCGCGACTGGGGCTACGAGCTGGCCCGGGAGCGGTTCGCCCGCGAGACGGTGACCGAGGAGGATCTCAAGGGCGGCGACGCGGGCGGCCGGGTGGTGGTCAAGGACCGGATCGCCGACAGCATGTTCCAGCAGGTGCTGCTCCGGCCCAAGGAGTACGCGGTACTCGCCACGCCCAACCTGAACGGCGACTTCCTCTCGGATGCCTGCGCGGCGCAGGTGGGCGGCCTGGGGATGGCGCCGGGGGCCAACATCGGCGACGGGTACGCCATGTTCGAGGCGACGCACGGGACGGCGCCCAAGTATGCCGATCTCGACAAGATCAACCCCGGCAGCGTCGTCCTTTCCGGCGTGATGATGTTCGAGCACCTCGGGTGGGACGACGCGGCGCAGAGCATCGTGACCGGGTTGCAGGGCGCGATCAGCGCCAAGCGCGTCACCTACGACCTCGCCCGTCAGATGGAGGGGGCCACCGAGGTCTCGACGTCGGCGTTCGCCGACCAGATCATCGGGCATCTCGGATGAAGTACGCGCTCTTCGCGTCTCCGCTCGAGGCCGCCGACCTGCCGCTCCTGGCGGTGGGCGTCCCCAAGCACGAGAAGCAGCTTCCCGCGGCGCTCGCCGCGCTGGACGCCACGAGCGGCGGGCTGCTCGCCGGTGCGTGCGCCGGCGACTTTACCGGCGGCCGCGACGAGACATCGCTCCTCTACCTGCCGGGCGCGGAGCCGCGCCGCGTCTTGCTGGTCGGCGTCGGCAAGCTCGACGACCTGCCGCTGATCGGGGGGCTCACGCGGGCGACGGCGGTGCGCAACGCCATTCGCCGGGCCGCCGCGATCGCGGCGCGGCGCGCGCGGGCGCTCGGGGCCGGCGCCGTCGCGTTCGCGATGCCGGCGGAGCTCCGTGCCGGAGTCGGCGCGGCCGACTTCGCGCAGGCGGCGGTCGAGGGCTTGGCGCAGGGAGCCTGGCAGTTCGACGAGCTCAAGTCACCGAACCACGACCGCAAGTCGCCGGTTACGGAGGTTGCCGTCGTCGTCGAGTCCGTCGATGAGGCGGCGGCACGGGGCGGCTTCGCGATCGGACAGGCGGTGGCGGAAGGTCAGGCGCTGGCGCGACGGCTCCAGTTCCTGCCGCCCAATCAGTGCACGCCCGCGCTCCTGGCCCAGACCGCCGTCGGCCTCGGCGCCAGCCACGGCTTCGCCGTCACGGTCCTCGAGCGCGAGCAGATGAAGGTGGAGGGAATGGGCGCCCTGCTGGCGGTCGCGCAGGGCAGCGCGACCGAGCCGCGGTTCATCGTGCTCGAGTACCGCGGCGCCGGTGACGCGTCGCCCATCGTGCTGGTGGGGAAGGGCGTCACCTTCGACACGGGCGGCATCTCCATCAAGCCGGCCGCGCAGATGGAGGAGATGAAGTACGACATGTCGGGCGCCGCCGCGGTGCTGGGCGCGTTCGAGGCGCTGGGCCGGCTCAAGCCGAAGCTCAACGCCGTGGGCCTGATCCCCTCCACCGACAACATGCCGAGCGGGTCGGCGGTGCGCCCCTCCGACGTGGTGAAGAGCCACTCGGGCAAGCAGATCGAGATCGTCAACACCGACGCCGAGGGGCGGTTGATCCTCGCCGACGCGCTCTCCTACGCGCGCCGCTTCAAGCCGGCCGCGGTGCTCGACGCCGCCACGCTGACCGGCGCCGCGGTCATCGCACTGGGCCACACGGCGAGCGCGGTGATGGGCACCGACGAGGCGCTGATCGAGGAGGTGCGCCGGGCAGGGGATCGCGCCGGCGAGCGCGTCTGGCCGCTGCCGATGTACGACGAGTACCGCGAGCAGAACAAGTCGGAAATCGCCGACGTCAAGAATTCGGGCGGCCGTCCGGCGGGCACGATCACCGCGGGCTGGTTCCTGCGGGAGTTCGCGGAAGGCTATCCCTGGGTGCACATCGACGTCGCCGGTACCGCGTACTCCGATACGGACACGCCGCCGCTCCCCAAGGGGCCGGCCGGCCTGCCCACGCGACTGTTCGTCGAGTTCCTGCTGGGCCGCGCCGGCTGACGTGGCACTGCGCGCCGCCGGACTGCTGCTTGCGGCCGCGCTGCTCGGCGCAGCGGTAGCCGGCGCGCAGAACCCGCAGCCTGTGCCGCCCGCGCCGGCGTCGCGCCCGGCCGACACGGCTCGCTCTGGTGTTCCGGCCGCAAAGGCCGACACGGCTGGTGTTCCCTCCGCGAAGACCGACACGGCGCACGGGGCCGGGACTGCCCCCGCCGACACCCTGGCGCCGCCGGACTCGCTCTCCCCCGACACGTTCCGGGCTCAGCTGCCGCGCCTCGGCGCGCCGCCCGGACCGGTTTCCAAGTCGGGGCGGATCGTGTTCGACCACGACGCCCTCTGGTTCTCGGGTGCGCTCACGCTCGGGGAGCTGCTGCAGCACGTCCCGGGCGTCTTCCTGGCCAGGGCCGGATGGTTCGGCCGGCCCGAGGTCGTGCACTACGCCGGCCAGGGCGCGGCGTCGGTCGAGCTCGTCTGGGACGGCTTCGCGCTCGACCCGATGGGCCGCGACAGCGCGGGGACGGACCTGAGCCAGATCAGTCTGGGCCTGCTGCAACGGGTGGAGGTCGAGGTCCTGCCGACGGTGCTCCGCATCTATCTCTTCTCCGATGGTCAGCCGGTGCGACGGCCACGCACCGAGACCTCGTTCGCCACCGGGGACGCGAGCACCAACACCTACCGCATCCGCTACCTCAACCGGTGGAAGGACGGCGCCGGCCTCGGCGTCGGCGTGGAGTACCTCGGGACCGCCGCGGGCCGCGCGGGGACCGGGCACTCGAACAACCTCACGCTGTGGGGCAAGGGCTCGTGGGTGCCTTCGCCCCGGTACGGCGTGGAGTATCAGGCGATCAGCGTGTCGACCGATCGCGACGCCTTCACGGTGAACGACCCTGCTGGCAACCCGTTCACAATCGGGAATCCCAACTCCCACCGCACGGACGTGTTCCTCCGCGGCTTCGTGGCGTCGCGCGACGACGGGATGGGCCTCCGGTTCGACGCCCTGGCCGGCAGCACGAGCTACACCGACTCCGTGGCGGCGCTCAATCGCGACGAGCTGCAGGGGGCGGCCATCGTCGGCTACCGGTCGCAGCACTGGTCGAGCGAGCTGACGACGCGGGTGCGCGACACGAGCACGCCGTTCGAGGTCGATCTCAGGGCCGCCGCGTCACCGCTCGGCGCGTTGACGATCTCGGGCTCCGTGGACGAGCGCTCGCAGGTGGCCGACCGACACTCCCTCGACCTCTCGTTGGGGGCGGAGTTCCGGCCGTGGCGCGCCCTCACGATTCACGGCGCCGCGCGCGTGCGCGACGCGGTGGCCCAGCCGGCGGTGCTGACCGACACCGTGCAGCGCGTGACGGACCTCACGGCCGGTGTGTCGCTGGCAAGCCGGCTCGCCGATCTCGACGTCTCCATCGCGCGGCACGGCGGCTACACGGCGCCCCTCTACGGCCTGTTCGACAGCCTCGTGCCTGCGTACCCGAGCCTCCCGGTCCGCACCGTGACGGCGACCTTCACGATCCGGCCGACGCTGTACTTCACCGTGGACGGCTGGTACCGCCACCCGCTCGACCAGGTCACGTCGGCGTACGAGCCGCCAAACCACTCGCGGATCTGGGCGACCTTCCGCTCGCGCCTCCTGCCGATCCTCCGGCGCAACGCCTTCGACTTCACCGCGGAGGTGGGGATGGAGGGGTGGGGCCGCGGCGCGGTGGGCGTGGACCAGGCCGGCAACGTGGTCCCGCTGGGCGGCGCCACGATCTGGGATTGGCGCGCGGAGCTGCGGCTGGTCAACGCCGCGCTCTTCTGGACGGTGCGGAACGCGCAGGGCGACCGCTACTGGCTGATCCCGGGGGTACCGATGGTGCAGGCCGGCCAACGGTACGGCGTGCGCTGGGAGTTCACCAACTAGCGGAATGGGGCTATGTTTAAAGGCTTGCCCAGAACAGGCACCTTGTGACCGCCAGGAGCATGACGGGGTTCGGGACCGCCGACGGCGAAGTGGCCGGCGGGCGGCTGCGCCTCGAGATCCGCTCCGTGAACCACCGCCACCTGAGCGTCCAGCTCAAGGTGCCGGGGGAGCTGGCCGATTGCGAGGCCGCGCTGCGCGAGCGGCTCCGGTCGCACTTCGAGCGCGGGCACGTGACGGTCTCGGGCCGCTGGCTGGAAGCGCCGCCGCAGGACGAGACGGTGGAGGTGGACGCCGACCGCGCGCGGGCGCTGGTGGCGGCGCTGCGCAGCCTGGGGAAGCAGCTGGGCGTGCCGGGCGAGCTGGACCTCGCGGCGGTCGCGCGGCTACCCGACGTCGTCCGGGTGACCCGGGGTGAGAGCGCGCCCGAGACCTCGGGTGTCCTGGAGGTGCTCGACCGCGCGGCGGCGGCCTGCGTGGGCACCCGCGAGAAGGAGGGTGCCGCGCTGTGCGCCGATCTGGCGCGCCGACTCGATGCACTGGCGGCGCTGGCGCGACGGGTGGCGGAGGCGGCGCCGGCCCGGCTGGTGCGGGAGCGCGACCGGCTGGCGGCCTCGGTGAAAGAACTCTCGGGCGGCGTGGCCCTCGATCCGGACCGGCTGGCGAAGGAGATCGCGATTCTGGCCGACCGGCTCGACATCACGGAGGAGTTGGTGCGCTTCGAGACGCACCTCGCGGCGATGCGGCAGGCGCTCGGGGGGCGGGAAGCGGCCGTCGGTCGCCGTCTCGGGTTTCTCCTTCAGGAGACCGGGAGGGAAGTCAACACGATGGGGTCCAAAGCCAACGACGCGGCGATCGCCGAGGCCGTCATCGTGATGAAGACGGAACTCGAGAAGCTGCGGGAGCAGGTCGAGAACCTCGAGTGAAGCCGTATCCGCTCGTTCTCTCGGCCCCCTCGGGGGGCGGCAAGACCACCATCGCGAACGCCCTGGTGGCCGCGCGCGACGACGTCGGCTACTCGGTGTCCGCGACAACGCGCGCCCCCAGGCCGAAGGAGCGCGACGGTGTGGACTACCACTTCCTGTCCCGCGACGTGTTCGAGCGGAAGGTAGGCGCGGGCGAGTTCCTCGAGTGGGCGGCGTACAGCGGCGAGCTGTACGGCACCTTGAAGGCCGAGGTGGACAAGGTGCTCGCGTCCGGCCGGCACGTCGTGCTCGACATCGAGATCCAGGGTGCGCGAGCCGTCCGCCAGTGCTATGCCGACGCGGTCCTGATCTTCGTGGTGCCACCCTCGGCCGACGAGCTGCTGCAGCGGCTGGGCGGGACCAAGGGCTCGCGCGCGGCATCGCTGGAGACCCGGCTGCGCACCGCCGTGACCGAGTTGAGCGAGGCGCTGGCCTACGATTACGTGGTTATCAACGCTGACCGAACCGAGGCGGTCGCCGAAGTGGCCGCCATTCTCGACGCGGAAGACCGCCGGCCGCGCCGGAACCCCGATCTGGCGGAGGACCTGGCCCAGTTGGGCCGGGACATCGGGGCGCTGGCCGACCGGCTCGCCGCGAAGAAGGAGGCGTAGGATGAGGGTGTTCACCCCGACGGAGATCGCGAATCAAGCGGGCAACAAGTACATCGGCGTGCTGGTGGCCGCGAAGTTCGCCCGCTACGTGAACGACTTCCCGAAAGAGCGCGCGATCGTGCGGGAAAAGAAGCTCACCACGACGTCGCTCGAGGAGCTGGCGGTCGGGGACCTGAAATACAAGATCACCCGGCGGCGCAGGCAGGAGGCGTGAGCCGCGTTACCGGCCGGCACGTCGTTCTCGGCGTGTCGGGCGGTATCGCCTGCTACAAGGCCTGCGTGGTGGCACGCCGCCTCACCGAGGCGGGAGCCGAGGTGGAGGCGGTCCTGACGGCCGCGGCGGCCGAGTTCGTCGGCCCCGTGACCTTCGAGGCATTGACGGGCCACACGCCCATCACCTCGCTCTGGCAGGCCGGCCGGGCTCTCGACCACGTGCGGCTGGGACGCGAAGCTGAGCTTATCGTGATCGCGCCGGCCACGGCCCATCTGCTGGCGCGGGTGGCGCAGGGCATGGCCGACGACTTCCTCACCGCGCTCCTGCTGGCCCGGCGCGCGCCGCTGCTGATGTGTCCCGCGATGAACGACCAGATGTACGCCCACCCCGAGACCCAGGCAAACCTCGCGTTGCTCCGCTCCCGCGGCGTGCACCTGCTGGGGCCGGTCACGGGCCCGCTGGCGCGGGGCGAAGGCGAGGGCCCCGGCCGCATGGTCGAGCCTGAGGAGATCGTGGCCCACGCGGAGCGGCTCTTGAGGAGCGGCGCCCCATGGCAGGGCCGCCGCGTGCTCGTCACCGCGGGACCGACCCGCGAGCGGCTGGACCCGGTGCGGGTGCTGACCAACCGCTCGAGCGGGCGGATGGGCTACGCCCTGGCTCGCGAGGCGTGGCTGCGGGGCGCGGAGGTGACCCTGATCAGCGGTCCTTCCACGCTCGAGCCGCCTCCTGCGGTCGAGGTCGTGCGCGTGGAGTCGACGGCGGACCTGGCTGCCGCGGTGAGCGAAGCGCTGCCGCTGGCCGACCTGCTCCTGATGGCGGCTGCACCGGCGGATTTCCGCCCCGCGAAGCCTCTGGTGCACAAGGCCCGGCGTGCGGACGGCGCACCCAAGCTGGACCTGGAGCCGACGGGCGACATCCTCGCCGAGACGCTGCCCCGGCGGAAGAAGGGCGCCGTCGTGGTCGGGTTCGCCCTCGAGACCGGGGACCCCATTCCTTCCGCTCAGGCCAAGCTCAGGACCAAGCACCTCGACCTCGTGATCGCGAACGACGCCACCGAGCGCGGCGCCGGTCCGGAGGTCCCGACCAACCGGGTGACGGTGATCGGGAAGGACGGCGTGGAAGCGCTCCCGCTGATGCCCAAGGAGCAGGTCGCCGAAGCGATCCTCGATCGCGTCGAGATGTTACTTTCCAAGCGTGGATGACGCGACGCGCCGCTACCTCCAACAGCTGATCGAGCTGGGCGAGAGCGCACTGGTCCTGCCGCCGGCCGCAGGCCGCGCCCCAGCGGCTGCAGCACCCGGCGGGGCGCCGGCTCGCCTGAAGCCCCTCCCGGCCGGCATCGTGGCCGAGGCACCGGCCGCCGCCGACGATCTGTTCGCCGCCGATCCCCTGCGCCAACTCCAGACGCTCGACGCGCTGGCCCACGTGATCGACGCCTGCCGCAAGTGCGCCCTGGGCCTCAGCCGCCAGCGCAGCGTGCCGGGCGAGGGGAATCCACAGGCGGGGCTGGTCGTGGTCGGGGAGGCCCCCGGAGCCACCGAGGACGATACCGGCCGCCCGTTCGTGGGCCGCGCGGGCAAGCTGCTGGACGACATTCTGAAGGCGATCGGCTTGCGGCGGGAGGACGTGTTCATCTGCAACGTCCTCAAGTGCCGGCCGCCGGAAAACCGCGACCCCGAGCCGCTTGAAGTCGCGGCCTGTTCGCCGTATCTCCATCGGCAGCTGGAGCTGATCGGTCCGCGGGTGATCCTGGCGATGGGCCGCCCGGCAGCGCATGCGCTGCTGGGGGGCAACGCCTCGCTGATCGAGCTCAGGGGCAGG
>Ga0209777_10001813_pt1 | contig 29464 bp, 17 predicted proteins | sample FrelakmetHBP12HB_FD_187147 | JGI IMG/M metagenome (GOLD analysis project Ga0209777, IMG submission 187147) | Freshwater lake sediment microbial communities from the University of Notre Dame, USA, for methane emissions studies -HBP12 HB (SPAdes)... | ecosystem: Environmental > Aquatic >...
CTATGAATCAAGGCTTCCATGAAAGGGCGTTCCCCCGCGCTGCCAGAGCGGAATCATCGAAGATGAGATCCCCAAGTGCCACATATCAATGAATTTGGGGTGTTTCACTAATTCTCGCGGAGAGCCGGTTTTCAGAGGCCCGCCGCGGCGAACCCCCCGCGCGGTGCGGGAGGGTTTACTCCCACCGATTCACCCACAAATTCCCCCGACGAGCCAGAAGAACAAATCCGCGGGTACGCCAAGAACGGAAGGCCTAAGACTGAGAAAGTGATCCGGTTTCGCGCGCCGAGGTTGGAGGACGACGTTGAGGCTTTGGTCAGACAGAAACTGGAAAGCAGGATGCCCCTCTGGCATGCACGCAACATAGCACCTGGCGAGGAGATCGACTCCCTTTCGAACTACGACCGTGGACACAGGATGTATGGGATATCGCACTGGTCAGAGTTCTTCTCCCCACGTCAGTTTTATGGTCATTGCGTAGCCGTAGAGGTTTTCCAAGACATGTTGGCACAGTGCGCCGGGACAGATCTGGACCGCGCGGCGATGACCTATATCGCGCTGGCGTTAGATAAGATGGTCAACTACAATGCTATCCAGGTCCGGTGGCACGCCAGTCGCGAAGTCGTTGCCGGCGTGTTTGATCGGCACAACTTCTCGTTCTACTGGAGTTATGCCGAAATGGCTCCCGTCATCACGAGCAATGGCTACGGCTGGGTACTCGGAAACACTGGCAAGGCCCTTGGCGAGCTGATCGGCCTTCTCGGCCAGGCATCCGACGGCGGCCTCCAGTTCTCCCCTCCTCGACCCAAACCACCAATCCACATCACCTGCGCCTCAGCGGATTCGCTGCCCATCGAAGATGCATCCGTCGATTGCGTGGTGATGGACCCCCCCTACTACGACAATGTCATGTATGCGGAGCTCTCGGACTTTTTCTACGTGTGGCTCAAGCGAACTGCAGGGCTGCTGTATCCAGACCTGTTCATCGGTCACCTGACCGACAAGGATCGTGAAGCCGTCGCCAACGCTGCGAAGTTCGCGGGGCAGAAGGGCGGCGCTAAGAACTTGGCGGGCCGCGACTATCAACGTCGGATGGCTTCGATATTCAAGGAACAGCGGCGCGTCTTGAAGCCGGACGGCATTATGACCGTCATGTTCACCCACAAAGCGGCCGGAGCCTGGGATGCACTGGCGGCAGGCTTGATCGACGCTGGATTCACGATTACTGCGTCTTGGCCGGTGAACACAGAAGCGGAAAGTAGTCTGCACATCCGCGAGAAATCCGCAGCGCGGTCGACCATCTTCCTCGTCTGCCGAGTGCGGGAGACTGTTCCGGCTAACGCGGAATCCCGCTACTGGGAGGAGGTGGAGCCAACCGTCCGACAGGCAGTCCGCGCGAAAGTCAAAGAGTTTCAGGAAGCCGGAATCGGCGGGATCGATCTCTATCTCGCCTGCTTCGGACCGGCTCTTCAGGTGTTCACCGAGGCTTGGCCGCTCACGCGCGGAACGGCGCGTCCGCAGCCAAAGACAAAACAGAGGGATCTCTTCGAAGAGTTCGACCCTTACGCCGTTCGTCCGGAGGACGCGCTCGAGGCTGCCAGGCGCGAGGTGAAGCAGTGGCGAATGGAGCAACTAGCCACAGTGAAACGCCAGCACCACTTGGGCGCTCTGACCGAGTGGTACGTGCTTGCCTGGGATGCATTCCGCGCGCCGCGCTTCCCTGCGGACGAAGCTCTGAAGCTGGCTCGCGTCGTCGGGCTAGACTTCGATCAGGACGTAAAGAAGAAGGTCTGCGAGGTGAAGGGCGATGACGTAATCCTGTGGGACAGCGTCACGCGCCACCGCAACGGTAGCCTCGGGCACGTCAGTGCAGAGTGCATGCTCGACACGCTGCACTGGGCGGCGAAAACAGCACGCGAACAGAACACCGGAGCCGCACAGAGTCTAATCGAGAGTGCACACCTGATCGGGGACCCGACCTTGTTGACGGCGCTCGAAGCGCTGTTAAACGTGCTGCCGCCAGGCGTTGCATCCGCGGGCCGGAAGAAACCTGACGCCAATCTCGCGGGCGCGGCGAACGACTTTGAAGCGCTGGAGCGCCTGCGCAAGCTGGCCTTCGCCGAAACGGTACCGGCGCCGAAGATTCCGGAACAGATCCCGCTCGAACTGCCGGCTCTAGCCGAGGACGAAGATGAGTCTGCTGACTGAACGCGAGTGGTGCACCAGCTATCGCCACGAGGATGGCGACCTGATCGAGTTGTTTTACAACCCGGCCCTCACCTGCGCCGTTCAGTACGACCGCATGACCGGCTATTTTTCCGCCGACGCGCTGGCACTCGCCGCGCGCGGGATCGCCGCGCTCATCACCAATGATGGCCGCATGCGGCTGATCGTCGGCTGCACACTCCAACAACCGGAGCAGGACGCCATCGGCGAAGGATACGACTGGCGAGCGCGTCTCGAAACGCATCTTCTTGCCGCCGATCTGACGCCGCCCGACGAGGATGCCAACCGCGGACTGGAAATACTCGCTTGGATGGTGGCGCAGGGGCATCTCGACGTGAAGGTGGCTGTGCCCGTCGATCCCGACGGACGGCCCGCACACGCGCCGGGGCTCTATCACGAGAAGGTCGGCATTCTGACCGATGCGGAAGGCAGCCGGCTGAGCTTTTCCGGATCGATCAACGAGACGGCGGGGGGCTGGGTCAACAACCGGGAGAGCTTCCACGTTCACTGCGGTTGGTTCGGCGGCCGGGAGACGGCTCATCTGGATGATGAGGTTGACGCATTCGCCCGGCTCTGGGAAGGGCGCGCGCGGTCGGTAAAGGTGTTCGACTTTCCCGAAGCGCTGAGGAAGAAATTGCTGGAGTTCCTGCCCAGCGATGACCGTTTTGTGACACCGCCCACCCGCAGGGCTGTCCAGGAACCGGAGACCCGCAAGCTGCTGGCGGATGAGTTCCGGCGCATTGTTTGGACGTTCATCCATGAGGCGCCGCGCCTCGCGCACGGTCTGCGCGTGGGCGAGATGACCAGCGCTGTCACGCCATGGCAGCACCAGGTGCGTACTTACACGCGGTTCCTAGCCGAGTGGCCGAGCCGGGTGCTGATTGCCGACGAAGTCGGACTCGGCAAGACGATTTCCGCGGGTCTGATCCTCCGACAGGCGATCCTGAGCGGCTTGGCGAAGCGGGTCCTCATTCTGACGCCCAAGAGCGTGCAGATACAGTGGCAGAACGAACTCTACGAGAAGTTCAATCTGAACGTCCCGATCTACGACGGCGCGGCGCTGGTGTGGAAGGCGGTGCATGGCGCGCGGAATGCTGTCGAGAAGCCCGTTGCCCGCGACGCGTGGCAGGCCGAGCCAGTTGTGCTGGTGTCCAGCTTCCTGATGCGACGGGCCGACCGTCAGCGAGAACTGCTCGATGCCGCCGATTGGGACCTGCTCATCCTGGACGAAGCGCACCACGCACGCCGGCGCGGGGCCGGAAGTACGCAGGAGAAAGGGCCGAACGCGCTGCTCGGGCTGATGCGGAAGCTGCAGGCAAAATGTGGCTCGCTGCTGCTGCTGACAGCGACACCCATGCAAGTACATCCTGTCGAGCTGTGGGATCTAATGGATCTGCTCGGGTTGCCGGATGAGTGGCACCGGGACGACAGCATCTTCCTGCGGTATTTCCAACGCGCGTCGGGCAATCCCTCTCCCGAGGATCTGGAGTACCTCGCGTCGCTATTTCGCTCGACAGAGGGGGCCTTCGGGGAGATGGCCGACACCGAAGCGGCTCAGATCCTGCCGGGCGTTTCCGCCCTGAAGCGCAGGAAGGTGCTGCGCGCGCTACGGGATGTGAGTGCGATCCCGCGCAAGACGTTGGACGCGGACACCCGTCGCGCCGCAACGCGGTTGTTGCAGGCGGCAAGCCCGCTCCGTCACCGCATGGTCAGGAACACGCGCGAATTGCTGCGGCGTTGCGAGCTCCCCGTCCCCAAGCGCGATCCCCGTGAAGTCGTGGTGGAGATGACGCCGGCTGAAAGCGCCCTCTACAGTGCGGTCGAGGATTTCATCGGCGACGTGTACCGGGCGGCATCGCCCGAGAAACGGTCGGCCGTAGGCTTCGTCATGACTGTGTACCGGCGGCGGCTGGCGTCAAGCTTCGAAGCTCTGAAGCGGACTCTCAACGGGCGGCTGATGCGGGCTGGAGGTATCACCGAGGAAGACGCGTCGCAGGATGAAACGTCGGACGAGGTGATGTCCGGAGAGGAAGTGGCGTGCCTCGTAGCGGATGCGCCCGAGACGGTTGACGAACGGGATCGGATCAACGATCTGCTCCGGCGGATCGCGCAGTTGGGTACGGACAGTAAGGCGCGACGGCTCAAGATCGAGTTGGATGCCTGTCTCGCGGACGGCTTCGATTCGATGATTGTGTTCACGCAGTACACCGACACGATGGAATACCTGCGGGACTACCTTGCTGATCAGATGCCTGGAATGCCTGTCGCCTGCTACTCGGGCGCGGGCGGTGCGTGGCGCGATGCAAGCAGCCAATGGGTACCGTGCTCGAAAGAGGAGATCAAACGAAGGCTCCGGGACGGCCAAGTGCGGTTGCTGGTATGTACGGACGCCGCGGGCGAGGGACTGAACCTCCAGTTCGCTGGCGTGCTGGTGAACTACGATCTGCCGTGGAATCCCATGAAGGTGGAGCAGCGCATCGGGCGTATTGACCGTCTCGGCCAGCAACGTCCGGTGATTCGGGTTTTGAGCTTTGCCTATAAAGACACCGTGGAGCAGGACGTATTCTTCACCGTCGGCACCCGCATCAATCTGTTTCAGGGAATCGTGGGGCGGCTTCAGCCGATTCTGTCCCGCTTGCCGCGCCGTTTCGAAGAGTTGGCACTGCTCGACCGGGACGCGCGAGAGACTGCGCGTCAACGATTCCTTGCAGATCTGGAACAACAGGTGAGGGATGCAGACGAGGGCGGTTTCGATATCGATGTGACGGTGGAGGGCTCGCTGGATCTGCCTGCGCTTCCGGAACCGGCACTGACGCTCCGCGACCTCGACCGCGCGATTCAGATTGCCCGCGCGCGGCCGCCCGAGGTGGACTTCCGGCCACTCGATCCGGGATCGTACGGGATTGGGCTACCGGGCGGCGCGCCCATCCGGGTTACGACCGACGCGGGAGTCTTTGAGTTCTCATCCGACAACTTCCAGTTGTTCTCGCCTGGTGGCGACGCGTTCGGCGCGTTCTGTGTTGATGGCGCGGGTGGAGGCGTTGATGGACGGGGAATCGCATGGATGGTCCAGCGTCCTGGTGCCGAAGCGGAGTTTGTGGTGGCGACTCGATTCGGACCGCGCACGGTGGCGAGTTTCGAGGAACTCCTGGCGGCGTTGGACGTTGTCGGCGAACCGAGCGAGTTTCCATACGCGGACTGGCCCGGCGTGGTGGCGTCGGTCATTGCGTGATACAGCGCATTACCCGTTCCCTGGGAAGCGGGTATTTCCGAGGAACTGGTTCCCAGTATGGGAGGCGGCTTCTGCAGGAAAACATCCACAACGCGCACGTGCCTCCGTGGCGTGCGAGCGGGACTCGGTCAATTGTGCGCCCAGACGCGGCCCAGCGCGTCAGCGTGTCGCGTTTTCGTGGCGCACGGTTCAGCACTGGAGTTCTGGAAATTCGCGTGGGAATCCAGGCTAGCGCTGTTCGATCAGCGTCGAGAAGCGTTTGCCGATCGCCAGAGCCGGGTCTAGCGGTACCTCCACGGGTACGCAGTCGGCTGGGATGTCGATCACCGGTTTCGGCGCGATCGCCTTGCCCGCGAATTGGGGCAGCCAGGAGCGCTCGGCTTCCAGCATCTCCGCGCACATCTCGCGGATCTCGCCTAGCGTGCAGACGGCGCCGGTAAGCGGATCCAGGGCGACCGCCTGAACCAGCAGTTCCGTATCCGCGCATAGAGCCGCCTCGGCCGCCAGGATCTGCGAGTTGATGTTGGTCATGCACAGCGCCGCGCACTGCGGGGGCAACTCGCCCACGAAGGTCGAATGCAGACCGGTGTCGTCGGCGAAGGTCGGCACCTCCACGCAGGCGCCGCGCGGGAGGTTGGTGATGTAGCCGTCGTTGCGCACGTTGCCCATGAAGCGGAAGGGCTTGCCCGTGGCGACCGCCTCGACGATATAAGAGCAGTACTCCACGCTGCGCTGCTCCACGCGGGTGCTCTCGAATGCCAGCACGTCGTGCTGCGCGTACTTCTGCGCGATCGTGCGGCACCATTTATAGTAAGCTCCGGTTTCGCCGCCGAAGCTGGGCTCGTCGCAATACAATCCTAAGGCCCCGGCGTTCTTGCGGAACCACGGCACGTATTCGCTGAGGTGGCCAGTGCTCTCGGTCATGAAATAGCCGAAGTGCCGGAAGACCTCGCCGCGCACCTTCTCGTTTTTGTAGTACTCGGGCTTCTCGAAGACCTCGCGCAGGACCGGATAGAGGTCGCGGCCCTTGTGCTCCAGCTTGAGGAACCAGTCCATGTGGTTGATGCCGCCGCAGGTGTAGCTGATCTCCTCCTTGGGCACGTTGCAGTAGCGCGCGATCAGATCGAGCGTGGTCTGGACACCGTGGCACAGGCCCACAAAGGCAATGCGGCTGGCTTTGCCCAGCGCCACGCCGTTGGCGGCCATGGGATTGGCGTACTGCAGGAGGATGACGCCAAGCCGGGCCAACTCCTCCATGTCGCGCGCGATGTCGACCAGCACGGGTATGGTGCGCAGCCCCCGGAAGATGCCCCCTGGGCCGAGAGAGTCCCCGATGCACTGGTCCACGCCGTACTTCAGAGGAATCTTGTAGTCGTGTTCGAAAGCGCTCACGCCCCCGATCTGCACCATGTTTACAACGAAGTCGGCATCGCGGATCGCTTCACGGCGATCAGTAGTGGCCCAGACCGAGGCGGGCAGTCCGTTGTCGGCGAGCATGCGTCGCGCGAAGGCCTCCATGCGGCGCACTTTGGCCTCGTCGAGGTCCATCAGCGCATACTCGCTGCCGGCCAGGGCCGGGGTGGCCAGCAGGTCGTTGAGCAGAGTCTTGCAGAAGACGATGCTGCCAGCGCCGATCATCGCGATCTTCATGGCTTACCTCCTGTGCTTTCCCTTGGTCAGGTTCTCGAAGAGGAACAACCCTGTCTTGGTGGAGACGACGAAGTCCAGGTCGCCGTCGCCGTCGATGTCGGCCACCGGGATGTGCATGCCGGCGCCGGCGCGGGTGCTGTAATCGATGACGTGGCGAGTCCACTCGATCTCCTTGCCATTGTCGGACTTGTTGTACTCGTACCAGTAAATGCCCAGCGGCTCGCGGGCGCCGGGATCGTGGTCGTGCGCCATGTAGCGCTTGCCGGTGAGCAGATCCATCTGGCCGTCGCCGTTCAGGTCCACCAGAGTCAGCGCGTGCGACTGCGACCAGGTGTCGTCGATCGTGTGCTTGATCCACTTGCCATCCGCGGTCTGCTCCATCCAGAAGATGCCGTAGTCGTGCGCCATCGACACCACGAGGTCCGGCCGCCCGTCGCCGTTGATGTCGAGGACGTAGATGAAGCCCGTCGAACCCAGCTTGAAGTCGGGGTGCCACTTCCACTCGCCATGGCGCGGGTCCGGCGGCGCCTCGAACCAGCCCTCGGGCGTGATGATGTCCGTGCGACCGTCGCCGTTGACGTCGCCCGCGCCGATCCCGTGGCCGAAGTTCTTCGGGCTGATGACGTGCTTCACGAAGCCGCCGTTCACGTGCTCGTACCAGGCAGTCGGTGCGTTGTCGCCTCCAAACTGCGGCAGGATGGCATCCGCCTTGCCGCTGTTGGTGAGATCCACCAGGAAGGCGAACTCGATGAAATAGCCCGTTTCGATATTGTGTTCCTTCCAGGGCGCATCCGTCTGGCCGGGGTTCTCCATCCAGACCAGCCTGTTCGAGAAGCCTTTGGCGGTGATGATATCCACCCTGCCATCGCCGTTGACATCGAGCGCCAGATCGGAGAGATCGTCGATATAGGGCGGGAAGTTGCGGAGCTCGCGGAAGCGGTGCGGAGTCCAGTTCGGCGCCTCGTACCAATACTCCCCGGCGACAATGTCGAGTTTGCCGTCTCCATTGATGTCGGCGAAGGCGCAGGTCTCGCTCGCGCCCAGGTCGATGGTGTGTTTCTCAAACAGGATTTCGGGCGGGCGGCTGGCCGCGAAGAGCATCGCCGCCGCGAGGATCAGTGCGAAGGAGTAGATCTTCATCGGAGGCTCCTAGATCTTCGGCAGTTCCCAGCCTTTGCGGCGCGGGCGATTGGTGGCGAGCAGGTTGGCCTCTTTGTCGCCGATCACCTGTTCCTCTTTCGGATCCCAGTGGATCTTGCGGTTCAGGCGGCGAGTCAGATTCGCCAGATGGCAGACGGTCACCGAGCGATGGCCGATCTCGACGTCGGCGTTCGGCCGCTTGCGCGTCGGGATGCACTCCAGCCAGTAGCCCATGTGGTACTGCGCCTGCCACAGCGCACGCTCGTCGCGCCACTTCTTGATGTCTTCCTCCGGCGGCAGATCGAGCTCGACGCCCGGCGCGTCGATCTTGAAGTTGTTGCGCCAGATGTCGATCTTGCCCTTCTCGCCGATGAAGCGGGCGCCGCCCTGTAGCTCTTCGTTCTCCTTGGAACGAGGCAACTCAAGGCGCACCTCGACGCCGTTGGCGTAGCGGAATGCGGCGCCGCCTTCCGGCTCGGTCAGCGGCCAGAATTCCACCGGGCCGGAATCGTCCATCCCAAGCGCCATCTGGACCATGTCCATGCCGTGTGCGCCCCAATTCGTCATGTCACCGCCGCTGTAGTCCTGGTAGCCGCCCCAGCCCCAATGGAGGTTGAGCTTGATGGTGTAAGGGCGCATCGGCGCCTGTCCAGTCCACAGATCCCAGTCGAGCTTCTCCGGCTTGGGCTCCTCGGCGAGCGGCGTCGTGAACGGTTTGGAATCAGGGTAAGTCACTCCCTGCACGAGTTTGATCTTGCTCAGGCCGCCGGTGCGGACCAGCTTGCACGCCATCTGGTCCATCTCCATGGAACGCTGCTGCGTGCCGACCTGGAAGACCGTCTTATGCTTGCGCGCGGCCTTCACCAGCGCGGTTCCCTCGCCGGGGTAGAGCGTCAGTGGCTTCTCGGCGTAGACATCTTTGCCGGCCTGGCAGGCGTGGATGCAGGGGATCACTCGACTGGAGTCGTGCGTCGCGATGATGACCGCGTCGATGTCCTTGCGATCGAGAATCCGGCGGTAGTCCTGGTAGACGTCCCAGTTGGTCTTGCGCTTGGCCGCGGCCTCTTCGGCGAGCGGCAGATTGCAGTCGCAAAGCGCGACGACCTGGCCCGGCTTGGGCAACTGGTCTATCAGCAGGTTCGCGCGGAAGCCGACGCCAATTACGCCGACCGTGATGCGGTCGTTGGCTCCCCGCAGATTGCCGGTGAATATCGATGAAGTCAGGGCGGCCGCGCCGGCGGCTTTCAGGAAATCTCTACGGGCCACGAGGCCGGAATGTTCGGCATACATAAGCTCAGTGCTCCGATTATCGTGTCTCAACGGTGCAGCATTTCGGGGTCGTCCTCATCCAGTTCTTTGCGGAGCCCGCCGTAGAGACACTCCGCGTTGCGGCAGATTTCCGAAGGCGATTCTCCGATCAGCGCGCCCTTATGTTAATAGATCGCGGGCACGAAAGGAACCCGGTCCGCTCGCCCCAAAGCGTATATAGTCTCTACTCGCTCTCTTCTGGTCATTTGGAGTTTCCGAACTTCGTGTCCGAGTAGTTAGTTCTGAATCAGCGGCCGGCCGCCCTTCGACCGGCGAAGCAGCCATCAGCAGCAACGAGAACAGCGAGAGACTCAATATGCCTCAGGGGTTCGGGGTGTAACTCACTGGCAGTGAAGGGCGGGGAGCGCCCCGGGTGGAGCGCTCCTCCGCTATATCGCCATGCGGCAACTGCGAATGGGTCGGTCTAGAAGGATAGTTTCAACGCCAACTGCACCTCTCGAGGCGCCAGCCCCAGCGAGCTGATCTGCCCGAAGGAGCCCCCGTCGATGGTAGTGTTCGGCGGGGCGAACTGGCTGTGGTTCAGCGCGTTGAACGCTTCCAGACGGAATTGAATGCTGGCGCCCTCCCGCAACTTCGATACGCTGAAGGTCTTAAAGAGCGAGAGGTTGGCGTTGGACATGCCCGGCGCCCGGCAGCTCCCGATAGCTCGCGGAGCGTTGCCGAGCGCGTACGGAGCGGGTGCGACCGCCACTTCCGGATTGGCGAAGTAGTTGGTCAGGAAATCCGACCCGCTGTTGCAGGTCAGCGCGGCGGTCAGATCGGGCCGCTGCGGGCCGTAGGTCGGAAGCTGTTGGGTGGCATCGAGGCCCAGCGAGAGGGGCGTGCCGGAGCTAAAGCGCCAGGTGCCGTTGGTCTGCCAGCCGCCGACAATGGCGTTTAGCACGGGATTCATATGGCCGCCCAAAAGCTTGCCGCGGCCGATCGGGATCTCGTAGGTGTACGTGAGCTGGAGGACGTGCGGTATGTCAAACGACGACAGACTGCGCTCCAGGCCCCGGTTGTTGGGGTCCTGCAAGGAGGAAGTGCCGCCATACACGAATGAAGCCGTGGCGTTGCTCGGCACGGAGGCATTGTCAATCGACTTCGACCACACATACGTGGCCAGGAGCGAGAGGCCCTTGGAGAAGCGTTTCTCGACCTTGAGCTGCAGCGAGTGGTAGATGGAATTAGCGACCGCCATGGGATCGCCGGCAAACCCGGTATACTGCGGGTACGGCAACATCACTTGGTACTTCTGTATCTGCGGGGCCGAGAGCGCACTGGCCGGATCGGTGATGTGCCCGTAGAACGGGTTATTGACTAGCGACGAGAGATCGGCAATCTGAGCCGGCGAGTACTGCTCGATCTGGGGGCCGAGGTGGTTCAGGTCCTCGGTGCCGCCGAAGTAGAGGTGCGTGCCTTTCTTGCCGATATAGCTGGTGTCCAACAGGAAGTTGCCAGGCAGTTCCCGCTGAATCCCGAAGCTCCAGGCCTGCTCGTAAGGAGTCGACGAATTCAGGCCGCGGATCGGACCGATCGCCGTGAAGCCGACATCGTTCATCGCGCCCAGCGTGCTGCCAACCGGCATCAGGACTCCGTTCGGGAAGGGATTGCTCAATCTCCCATACGGGGTGGCGAGGTCGTTTTGATAGGTCGTGATCCAGGGGGTAGTCTGATCGTAGCCCTGCCAACCCGGTGCTCCCACTCCAGCCGCGCCGGCTCGCGTGGTCGAGAAGTAGATTCCATAGCCGGCCCGCACGACCATCTTGCTGGAGGCCTTGTAGGCAAACCCGAACCGCGGCCCGAAATCCTTGGCGTTCGTATCGTAATTGGAGCGGTTGCTGGGGCTCATGAACACCTCTCCGCCATGCAGGTTTCCGAGACCTGGAATCTGCAGGGGCGAGACGAGATTCGGATCGAGCTCGTTCATGCGGTTATGGCGTTCCGTTCGCGGGAGGGTGAGATCATAGCGCAGGCCGACATTCAACGTCACCTTGTCGCTGGTCTTCCAGTTGTCCTGGACGAATGCTCCCACCTGCCAACTGTTGGAGCTGACCCAGTTGGGGACTTCGTACTGGCCCCAGCCCCAAGGATAGACATTGGTGCCGGTCAGGAAGCTCGCCATTGCATCGCCGCCGCCACCGTCACCCCATCCATCCTGGGCGGTGCCTTGTCTTTGGAAACCAAAGTCCCCGGCCGGGGTTCCTGGCTGGGTGAAATTCTGCCGGTGCAGCCTGCCTTCGGTCCCGAATTTCAATTCGTGCCGGCCCTTGATCCAACTGAGATTGCCGTGCAGTTGTTGCACGTCCTGGCCCTGGCGGGCAATGGTCCAGGCTCCGGTCCCGACCGGACCGTAGCCGCTGACGCTGATGGCGGGCAACGAGGGGACCCCCGAAGCGTCCATGTAGGAGGGCATACCGAGAGTCTTCGAGGCGGACAGACCGGGGAATTTGGTGGCGATCCCCGGCCCGAACAGGCCGGTAGACCGGGTGAGCCCGTACGTCAGGTTGAGCACCAACGTGGGGCTGATCGTGCGGGTATAGTTGAGGGCTACCAGGTGGGCGGTGAAAGCCCGGTCGCCCCGGTTGGTCGGATCGCCCGGATCGTTGTTTCCGTAGCGGCTGTACGCGGGTGTGCCGGACTGCATAGCCGAATACTTGGCGCTCAACAAGTCCCGGTCGCCGAACTGGCGGTCGATCTTGATGTCGTACTGGTCCATATGGGTGTGGACCGCGGTAGAGCCGAGCCAATTCGACCTGTAGTTGTAAGCGGAACTCCCGACATTCCGGTTCGGCTGGGGATAATACTGGATCATCTTAGCGGCAACCGGGTCAATCAGATTACCGGGAACCGGCGCAAGCTGAAAGGGAGTGCCGTTGAGCTTCGGGCTGCCCGGGCTCACGTACGTCGCCAGGTTGTTGAAGGGGATGAAGGCGCCCCTCACTGCCGTGGCCAGGCTGGGATCTAAAACACCGGAATAGGGATCCCAGATTTGCCCGGCGGACACCGAGCACATGCCGGCGGCGTCGAAAACCCCGCCCTTGTAGCCGCAGACCTCGCCGAAGTTGCCCGCCTTCATGGCGTCGCTGGGCACCCCGCCCGAGAAATTGGTCATAGTGGCCTGGCGTGTGCCTTCGTAGTCGCCAAAGAAGAAGGTCTTGTTCTTCTGGATGGGACCGCCGAGGGTGGCGCCAAAGTCGTTCAGCTTCAGCGGCGGGATCTTGTGCCCGATGCTGTTGGCGAAGAAGTCGTTGGCGTCCATCGCCGAATTGCGCAGGAAGTCATAGCCGCTGCCGCGAAACTTGTTGCCGCCCGAACGGGTCACCATGTTGACGATGGTGGCGCCCGTGAAGCCGTATTCCGCGCTGAAATTGGACTGCTGCACCGCGAATTCTTCCACCGCGTCCACGGCGGGAGTGAACAGGACACTGTTGATGCCGCTGTTCTGCTCGAAGTTGGTCGTGCTGACGCCATCCAGCAGCATGTCCGCCGTGGAGTTCCGGCTGCCATTGGAAACGAAGTTGGTGCCGGTGGAGCACTTCGTGGGCGGTGCGCAGGTGTTGTCTACAGGATTGACGCCGGGCGTCAAATAGCTGAGCTGGAAGACCGAGCGGCCGATCATCGGCAGGTCGTTGATGAGCTTGCGGTCCACCACCTGGCCGCTGACCGCGTCCTCGGCCTGTAAGACCGGTGCGGCCGCCGTGACCTCGATGGTCTGCGTGGCTGCGCCCACCTCCAGGGCGAAGTCCACCGTCACGTTCTGATTGACGCCGACGACGATACCGGCTCGGGTCTGCCCTTTAAAGCCCGCCGCCTCGATGGAAATCTTATACGTTGCGGGGGGGACGGAACGCACCAGATAACGTCCGGTGGCGTCCGCGCCGGCCGCAAAACTGAATCCCTTGTCTTGATCCACCAGAGCGATCCGGGCGTTCGGGACGACCGCGCCGGATGGATCCGTGACCACGCCCGCAACCGACCCGCTGTAGAGCTGGGCCCAAGCCGCCGTGGACAGCAAAATGAACAGGCCGGCGACGATCAAGATCGTCCGGCCGGTCGGCGCCATACGTGGGTTCTGGAACACTCTTCCCACCTGGTGTCGCACCTTTTTCTGTAGCATGATTAACTCCCTGCACTCCTTGATTTCAAAGCAAGACTGAGCGGCCAAACTGACACGGCCCGGTGCCCGCGCTGGTTACGGCCAAGATTGTTGTTCCCCATACGACCCCTAATCAGATCCTCACAAAGGTGCTGGTCCTGTACATCCAATACAGAATCAGCCAGACGACCGCGAAGGCGGCCGATGCCTCGAGAAACTCGGCCCAGACTCCGACCCCTGACAGCAGGTCGCCGACGAAGATGTTGCCGATGTGGCGGAAATCGAACAGTGTGGTGGCCACGTATACGGCAATCGCGTTCACGCCAATCACGGTGAAGCCGAAAGCCCATTTCCTGAACCCGCAGACGTCGATCAGCGCGTGGAACAGGCCCAGAAGAACGCAGCTGATCCCGGCGCAAGCCAATACGTACGAGCCGGTCCAAAGCAACCTGATGGTCGGAAGCCAGATGCTCCAGAGGAGCCCCATGGTCAACAGAGCGGCGCCGGCGCCGAAGAGGGCGGCCAATTTGGCCCGTTGAGAGCGCCCAGCCAGCGTCAGTTCTCCCGCCAGCCCACCCAGGAGAACGGATGAGGCAAAGCCGAGATAGCTCAGAAACCAGGTGCTCGTGCCGTACTGGAAACGGCCCAGAATGAGACGATCGACGTAAGCAGCCGCGTTGCCTTCGGGCGTCAGCACCCCCGCGCCGAAACCGGGAACCGGGATCAGCATCAGCAGCGCCCAGTGCGTCAACAAGCCCATACCTACCGCGGCGGCCTGCCACTTTGGCCGAAGCTTCACCATCGCGAGAGTGGCGATGAGGTACCCGGCGGCGACGCCATGGAGAATGCTGGAGAAAGGATGGAATCTCGACAGGTCGAACGCGAGCAGATTGCCCTGGGCGACCACGCCGAGGCCGAACAGCACCAGGGCGCGTTTTATGGCCCGGGCGTACAGGACCTTGTCACTCTCTCCGCTGGCTTGGCGCCTGGCTAATGACAGCCGCAGGTCAACTCCCATCAAAAACAAAAAGAGTGGCCATAGCAGGTCGTAGAAATGCAGTCCCCGCCAGGACGCGTGCTGGAGTTGCGAAGCGCAGGCATCCGCGATGCGCCACGGAAGCGCCTTGGCCAATCCCCTGAACACCGCGGAGCCGCCGATGATCCAGAACATATCGAACCCCCACAGGGCCTGCAGGGATGATGGCTGCTGTTTTTCGCCCTGGACCTCCCGGAAGAGCCCCGCCTGCTCTAAAGCTCGCGTTGTCGCTAGCATCGGTGGCGCTTCGAGGCTTCTTCCGGAGTGCATCGTTTGCTCCGCCTCTGAGTTTGGGCCGTGCCTCCGAAGAAGGTAGTGACAGACTGCGATTGTGGCCGCGGTGTAGCCGTTACAGACCGGCAGCGCTTGGCGCAAGTCACTATTCGACAGGACCCTACGGCGAATCGCTCACAGCTCGGCGTGCTTGCCGGAGGGGCCTTTTGCGGGCCGCCTTAAGGCCAAGTGGCTGTTACAGAGGGTAGACTCTGCTATACTGATCCGCCGAGTAGGGTCCATGGACCAGCCGAGTCAACTGCCGGGCCAACCGCACTCCCTTCCCAGCCGGGAGGAGAAGTTGCGGGAACTGGAGCGCATACTCGCTTCGCGGACCTTCCTGAACGCGCTGAGGCTCCAGAAGTTTCTTCGCTTTGTGGCTCTGAAGGCCATCGACGGACAAGAGGACGATGTCAAGGAATACACCGTGGGCGTGCAGGTATTCCGGAAGGGCTCTGACTTCGATCCGCGCACCGATACGCAGGTCAGGACAGAGGCCAGCCGCCTCAGGCTGAGGCTGGAGCGTTACTACGCCTCCGAAGGAGCTTCTGACGATCTGCTGCTGGAGCTCCCCAGAGGGCACTATGTCCCGCAGTTTTCTCCGCGGGCGCCCAAGCCGGCGGAGCCCGAAAGCGTACCCGGAGAGTCCTCCCCAAAAGACGAGAATGAGGAAGCCGGCAGTCGGCCTGGAGCATCGGCATGGCGGTTGCGTTCGTGGCGCGGTGGAGTTCTTGTGGCTGCCATAGCAGTGGCGGCCTTCTGGGCCGGGACATCCCTGGGCACTCGCAAGCCGGCACGGACAACTCAGGGCGCCAGCGCGGGTTCGGAGAGCGGCCTTGTGGCGGCGTTGTGGTCCGGCCTGAGCGAGGCTGGCAACCCACCCTTGGTGGCGTACAGCAACCCGGCCTATCTGGTCACTCCGCAGAGAGAGCTTCTGCCATTTACGGAAGCGGGCACGCTCCCTTCGGGGACACTGATTCCCGAGGCCCGCCTGAAAAGAAAACCTGGCGGCGCCTTCGTTCAAGGTGGCGTCCCCCTCTCTTTCGTTGACACTACGACCGGCGTTGGCGAAGTGATGGCGGTCGTGGACGTGGACCGCATATTTCGCCGCTTGGGCTTCCCGGTGGAGATCAAGCGGGGCCGGTTGGTTACCACGGATGACCTGCATCGCCGCAACGTGATCTTCGTAGGTTCGCCCGTAGTCAATGGAGTGCTGGAGAATCTGCGTCTGTCTGGAGAGTTCGCATTTGTGGAAGGCCCGGAATCGGGCCCCTACTGGCAGGAACGCATTGCCAACCTCCATCCCAAGCCAGGCGAGAAGAACACCTACGGAGTGGAACGTGATCCGGCGACCGGAGCGATACTCTCGGAGCATGCCCTGGTCAGTTTTCTGCCGGGCATTTCGCCGCGAAGAACCATCGTGATGCTGGCCGGCATCGATACTGGAGGCACTGCGGCGGCGGCCGAGTTCGCGACTTCGCTGCCCAGCCTGCAGGAAGTGGCCGCTCGGTTGGGCCGCCCGGATCCAAGATCCGGCCAGCAACTGCCCTCCTTTTTCGAGGCGCTCATTCGTGTCGAATACGCCAGGGGCATGATTTTGGGGATACACTACGTGACCGGACGTGTGATCCAGCCGCATCGCTCGGCGTTCCTCGCCGGCGCCTCCGGTTCGAACGCCGACGCCGACTTGAAGTGAGCGTTCATGACCCCGGCCGGAACGGCAGCCTGTCTCGCCATCCTGGCCGCCTTCGCTTTTTCCCAACCGGCGGCGGAACCCTCTCTTACCCGGGCCGCAGAGTTCATCCGCCGGCAAAAGCCGCAGGAGGCGGAGACCTTGCTCCGGCGCATTGTGAAAACCGAGCCCGGCAACACCGGCGCCTGGAACCTGTTAGGGGCTGCCCTGGATGCAGAGAGCAAGTGCCGGCCCGCGGAAGAGGCTTTCCAGAAGGCAGCGCAACTCGCTCCCGCGCTGGCGGGGATTTGGAACAATCTCGGAAACCACTACCTGGCCTGCGGCGATCCGGGCAAGGCGCGTGAGACCTTCCGCAAGGTGCTGGCTCTGGAACCCGCTCACTCCAACGCCAACCTGCAACTGGCCCGCCTTGCCTTGGACCAGAAAGAGGGCGCCGAGGCTTTGAAGCGCTTGGATCGCCTGAGCGGCGACGAACTCGCGCTACCGGCCGTCATCCTGCTGCGCGCGAGGGCGCTCTCTTTCGCGGGGCGCAAAGCCGACGCTCTCGTCCTCCTGGATCGTCTGGAGAAACAAGCGGGCGGACCGGCCGCCTGGCATACGTTGGGGTTGGCACTGGCTGAGTGTGGCGAGTTCGCCCGGGCCGAGGCGCTGTTCTCGCGTGCTCTGGAGGCGGACCCGGCCAATCCGGAAATTCTCCGAAATCTCGGCTTGGCGGCCCTGCGGGCGAATCACTCTCGCGCCGTCGAATTCCTCAGGCAGGCGCTTGCCCTGGATCCTTCTCCCGGCGCACGCCTGGATTTGGTGACGGCCATCTCCAAGACCTCCGGACCCCAACCCGCGATGCAGGAATTGGACAAGACGCCCGCCCAGGAACGCAAGGGGGACTACTATCTACTGAAAGCGGAACTGCTCGACACGATGGGCCAGGTGAAGGAAGCCGGCGAGAGTCTCAACCTTGCGCTGGCTCGGGAGTCCACGCGGCCGGACCTGTACCGCTCCGCCATACTGTTCTTTTTGGAGCATGGCATGGACTGGTCTGCGACCAGTCTCCTCGAGAATGCGGCCAAGGTGGGCCGGGGGGACCGCGATCTGCAACTCCTCCAAGCCGTAGTCGTGGCGCGGTCGAGCCGATTTGAGGAGTCGCGCCTGCTTCTCGAACAGATCTCCCGGCGATGGCCGGAGTGGAGCCGCCCTTATCTGTTGCGAGGCATCGTCGAACAGAACCAGTATCGAAACGAAGAAGCACTCAGGAGCATCCAGACGGCGATGAACCTGGGCGAGCACGGCCCAGAGGCCTGCTACTATCTGGGTCTGGCCCTTCTTGGGGTCGAGCCGCCGCAGTGGATGCGCGCTCTGGAGGCCGCGCGCAAGGCCATGGAAATGAGCCCGGACGACCCCTGGGCGAAGATCCTGGCCGGGCGCATCTCCAAACAGGCGGGTCAGTACGATGCCGCCCTCGGCTATTTCAAAGAGGCCGCACGAATTGAACCCGGCCTGGCCCAGGCGCATTACTGGCTCGGTTCAACCTTCCTGGCCATGGGGAAAACAGAGGAAGGGCGGCATGAGATGGCGGAGGTGGACCGCTTGCGGGAGCGCAACCCGGCGAAGGTGAATAGCGAAGACGGCGGCCTGCGCGAGAAGCTCTTCGCCCTGAGCCAATGATGGACCGCATCTGACAAGCCTCGGTCTTGCGGCGGCGCGGCACGCTCCGAAGCTCACGAAGGCGCTGACCTTTCCGATCACGTCGTCGTCCAGATCGCAGAAGGTCTTGAGCGCGGCGCCGGCGTGATTCATGGCCGAGCGCACCGCCATCTCTATGGCTTCCAGGTCCAGACGGCCGATCTTGCGGCGACCATGGAAGATCACGCGCAAGAGTTGGTCTACTTCGCGCGCGATCTCCCGGCGGATCGCTTCGGCCGTTTCTTTTCCTGGGGACTCAGCGTTTCCTCGACCGGACGCAAGCGGCAGACCTCGGAGTTAGCTTCGACAAACTGGCGGCTGAGCCGCTGGAATTTGCGGAACTCCGCCACTTCCCGCTCGGCCTTGTGTATGGCGGCGGGAGTTGGCAACGACTCGGAGATGGTCTTGCCGTCCACCTTATAGGTGAGCCGGAGATTGGGACCGTGGCCCGGCTGGCCGGGTTGATGGCAGCGACACTCTGGCTTGCCACACCGGCCCGAAGTGCTCGTAATAGAACCAGGACGAAGGTCGCCGAGTTGAGCGATCTGCTGAGCGATCGCCTCGCGCCGCTGCTCTGATTCGACAAGGGAATGTGACATGTGGTAGGCCTCTTACCTAGCGTCTCATATACGCAAGGAAAACTTGCCGAGAAGAAGGAAAGCCCTCCGCTTTCCACTTTTATGTCGCACACCCACGCGACCCGCGCGACTTCCACCACGGGCTGCTAGAATTGACCAAGTACCGCCGCGTGCGGCGCGCCGCCGTCATAGCCCGATGCTGTCCCGCGACGAGTGGGCAGGTAACGGCCGCCGCCAGCCGAAGTTGAGTCCCCACGAGAGAGCGGCCCGGGGGAGAAGGCCGCACCACGGCGCGGCTCTGATTCATCGATGAACTTCCTGGAAGGTCTTAACCCGCAGCAGCGCGAAGCTGTCGCATACAACGGCGGCCCGCTCTTGATCCTGGCCGGCGCCGGCAGCGGGAAGACCCGCGTGATCACGCATCGCATCGCGCACCTCGTGTCCGAGCATAAAGCGCCCCCATCATCGGTGGTCGCGGTCACCTTCACCAACAAAGCCGCCAACGAAATGCGCGAGCGCGTGGAGAAATTGCTCGGCGGGCGCCACCACACGTCGGGGCTCACCGTCTCCACATTTCATTCCTACTGCGTGCGCCTGCTCAGGCGCTATGGCGATTCGCTCGCCGCTTCGCGTCCCGGCTTCACGCGCAACTTCACCATCTACGACGAAGACGACCAGCTCGCCACGGTGAAGGCCGTCTACCGGGAGCTGGGGCTCGACGAGAAGCAGTTCATGCAGTACCGCGCCGCGCTCTCGCGCATCAGCCATGCAAAGAGTCACAAGGAGGCGCCGCAGGACGTCCTGAAGAGCGCGCGCGACCCGAAGATGGGCCGGCTGGCCACGGTCTACGAAAAGTACGATGAGCGCCTGCGGCAGTCGAACGCGCTCGATTTCGACGACCTGCTGCTCGAGGCCGTGGAGCTTCTGGAAGGCGACGAGGGCCTTCGCGCGGCGCTGAACGACCACATCCGCCACCTGCTCATCGACGAATACCAGGACACCAATCGCAGCCAGTACGAGCTGATGCGCCTGCTCGCAGGGCCGAACGAGGACGTTTGCGTGGTGGGCGACGAGGACCAGTCGATCTATAGCTGGCGCGGCGCGGACATCCGCAACATCCTGGATTTCGAGCGCGACTATCCGAACGCCCGCACCATCCGCCTGGAGCAGAACTACCGCTCCACGAAGAACATCCTGGAATCGGCGAGCGCGCTGGTCTCGCACAACAGGCAGCGCAAGGGCAAATGGCTGTGGACGGATTCGGACGAGGGCGTGCCCGTGGGCGTCTACGAGGGCTACGACGGCGAGGCCGAGGCGCTCTTCATCGCCGATTCCATCAAGCGCTTCGCCTCGGAGTTTCCGGGGGACCGCATCGCGGTCCTTTATCGCACCAATTTCCAGTCGCGCCAGATAGAAGAAGCGCTGCGGCGTCACGGGCGGAAGTACCAGGTGGTCGGCGGCTTCAGTTTCTACCAGCGCGCCGAGATCAGGGACGTACTCTCGTACCTGAAGGCTATTATTGCGCCGCAGGACTCCATCAGCCTGCTTCGCATCATCAACACTCCGGCGCGCGGCATCGGCAAGAGCACTATCGAGCAGATCGAGCGGTACGCGCTCGAGAACAACCTCGGCATGTGGGACGCGATCGTGAGAATGCTCGACCAGAACCGATTCCCCACACGCGCCGCCGCCGTGCTGTACGAGTTCCGCAAGCTGATCGAGGGCCTGCGGCAGGCGGCCTCGCGGCCCGTGCACGAAGTGATCCGCCAGGTGCTCGACGACACCGGTTATATAAGGATGCTCGAATCCGACCACACGCCCGACTCGGAGACGCGCATCGAGAACGTCAACGAACTGGTTAACGCGGCCATAGAGGCGGCCGAACGCGGCGAAGACATCGCCGCCTTTCTCGACCACGCCGCGCTGGTCTCGGATGCCGACGCCGTAGACAACGCCGCGGCAGTCTGCCTGATGACCGCGCACAATGCCAAGGGCCTGGAGTTCCCGATTGTGTTTGTCGCCGGCCTGGAGGAGGGCCTGTTCCCCCACATCCGGTCCCTGGATTCCGCGGCCGCGATGGAGGAGGAGCGGCGCCTGTGCTACGTCGCCATGACGCGCGCGCAGAAGCGGCTCGTCCTGAGCTGGGCGCGGGCGCGGCGGCGTTTCGGCGGCGGGATGGCGGAACCGTGCATCGCCTCGCGCTTTCTGAGCGAGATTCCGGGCGAGCGCACGCAGCGGCTGGGCCGGATGAATGCCCCGGAGCTGAACCTGGCGGCCGACCGGTTCCTGCTTCGCGAATCGGTGCGCAAGAATACGTACACCGGCAAGACGTATAATTCCTTAGAAAACATTGCAGAGTTTTTTACGGCGCGCGGGCCGGGGAAGAATCTCCCGGCCGCGGGACAGGCGAAGCCGCCTGCCGCGCCCCCGGCCCAGGCGCCCCGGGCCGCGCCGCCCCGGCGCCCGGCAAGGCTCGGCGTGGGAGCTTCAGTCGAGCACCCCCGCTACGGGCGGGGCACGATCGTGCGGCGCGAGGGCGAAGGCGACGACGCCAAACTCACGGTCAGTTTCCCGGCATACGGGTTGAAGAAGATCGTCCAGAGATTCGCAGGGCTGAAAGCAGACGAATGAACACGAAGAACATCACTGACACAACGGAACGGAAGAAGGTAAAGCGGGCTGCGCGGAAGAAGGCGGCGCCCAAACCGAAGCGCGCCTCCGGCGTGGCGCGAGGCTCTCAGAAGCGCAAGGTGCAGAGGGCGGTGAAGGGCCAGCGCAAGCGTTAAGAGGCGGTCTGCGCGCGCCCCGAGCGGCACCCGGCGGGACCGCGGGGGCGCGCCGGTCCGTTCACGTGTCCCAACTACTCCGCACCAAGAACATCGACCGGCTCATTGCCGAGTCCGAGGCTCCCGACAAGCACCTCCGCAAGACGCTGGGACCGTGGAGCCTGACCGCGCTCGGGGTCGGAGCGGTGATCGGCTCCGGCATCTTCATCCTCACCGGCACGGCGGCCGCGGGGGAGACGCTCAGCTTCAAGTCGATTCTGCATGCGCCGGTGCTTGACCTGCTCATGCATGGCCGCAATGCGGTCTCCACCATTGGAAGACCCGGTGCGGGACCCGGCATCTCGCTATCGTTCCTGTTGACCGCAATGGCGTGCAGTTTCGCCGCACTCTGCTACGCGGAACTCGCTTCGATGATTCCCATCGCGGGGAGCGCGTACACATACGCATATGCAACGCTCGGCGAAATCTTCGCGTGGATCATCGGGTGGGACCTCATCCTGGAGTACGCCGTCTCGAACATGGCGGTGGCGGTCGGCTTCTCGGCCTATTTCGACGACCTGCTCGAGAGTCTCTTCGGGCTGCACCTTCCCGCGAAGCTCTCGAACCCGATGATCGCGGGCGGACAGTTCACGGGCAACTGGTTCAACTTCCCCGCCCTGATCATTTTGCTTCTGCTCACATGGGTTCTGGTGCGAGGAGTGCGCGAGAGCGCGAAGACGAACAACGTGATGGTGCTGATCAAGATCGGCGCGATCCTGATCTTCGTCATCGGCGCCGCGCGCGCGGTTAAGGTGGAGAACTGGCACCCGTTCATGCCGAACGGCTTCTCCGGCGTCATGACCGGCGCGGCCATCGTGTTCTTCACCTACATCGGCTTCGACTCGGTTTCAACTGCGGCGGAGGAATGCAAAAACCCGCAGCGGGATCTGCCGTTCGGCATCATCGCGAGCCTCATTATCTGCACGCTGCTGTACGTTTCGGTGGCGCTGGTGCTCACGGGGATCGCGAACTGGAAGGGGCTGGGCACCGCGGCGCCCGTCGCCGACGCGCTGAAGGCGCTCGGCTACGAAGGCATACGGCGGTGGGTGGTATTGGGCGCCATCGTGGGGATGCTGTCATCCCTGCTCGTATTCCAGTACGGGCAGGCACGCGTCTGGTTCGCTATGTCGCGCGACGGCCTGTTGCCGCGCGCGTTTTCGAAGGTGCATCCGGAGCATCGCACGCCCCACGTCAGCACCTGGATTGCGGGCCTGGTGGTCGGAATTCCGGCGGGTGTGTGGGACGTGGGCACATTCGCCGACCTCGCCAACATCGGCACGCTCTTCGCGTTCATCGTAGTCTCGGCGGGCGTCATCGTACTGCGGCGCAAGCAACCGGACCGCCCCCGTGGTTTCCGCATGCCGGGCGTGCCCTGGCTCCCGCTCATCTCGGTCGCGAGCTGCCTGGTGCTCATGTTGAGCCTGCCGCTCGAGACGTGGGTGCGGTTCGTGGTCTGGCTCGTGGTCGGGCTGGCAATCTATACGGTTTTCGGGCGCAAGCACAGCACGCTGCGCACGAAAAACGCCTGAGCATCCCTGGAGCGACGGATTTCCGTGGAAAGCGCGGCTTACTACGCGTCCGGCGTACGGAACACGAGCCGGAGATCCTTCGGTATGCGCAGACCTTCGCGGACTACGCCGATGAAACTCTCGCCGGGCTTGGGCTGGGGCAGTTTGAACACAAACTTGTATGGTTCGAGCGATCCCCATTTGTCAGGACCGTGCGAAAACGGAACGAAGTAGTCGTCCTGCGTGTTCGTGGGGCCGAGGGTCTCGAGGTTGCCGGTTACGGGGGTTGGCTTTTCACCAATGTTTAGCGTGAGGAGCTGCAGGCCGACGATGTAGTAGGCTCGCTTCACGTTGTGCACAAACGCGGAGCCTTTTTGGAGGAAACTCACTCGCGCGGTGACCGTGGTGTTCTTCTTCGCGAGCACGTTGCCCTGAACCTTCAGATCGCGCCCGAGCTTCAGCGTGATGACCTGGTCCACCGGCGTTGTCTTTTCATCGACGGGCGTAACAAGAGAGCAGTCGAGCAGCGTTCCCGGAGGCACCTGCGCGGCGGCGGGCTCCTGGGCGGCCGGCGGCGTCGCCAGAGCCAGAACGAAGAGAGCAGCAGCGAGCATAGGGGAAGCATACAGGAAGGCGGAGTCCGATTGCAGGCCGGACCACAGGGGAAAGCTGTCAGCGACCGGCTGTCAGCGATCGGCTGTCAGCGATCAGCAAAGCAGGAGGGAGCGGCGGCGCTGGGAAAGCGATCGCACGAAGCAGGCGAGTGGGACGCAGACCGCTCCCTGCGGTTGCGGCTCAGCGTCGAGAGCGGTTCGCGAGATCGTGCATTACGGTGGATCCGCGGCCTGGCCGACTCCCTTACGGTCGCGGCTCGGAACGGGCCGGCGGCTCGGAACGGATGCGTTGAAGTGTGCGCCACAATGGGGGCGCAGCCGGACTAATACAGCAGCTTCAACGAAAACTGCAACTGGCGGGAAGGACCCGCGGTCCGGCTGATGCGGCCGAAGCCAGGCCCCAGCACGATATTGGCGGGCAGGCCAAGATTCACAATATTGAACACGTTGAAAAACTCGGCGCGGAACTGAGCGGTGACGAGTTCGGAGTTTCCGCGCGTGCCGAGGTGTGTGTCCTTGATGAGCGCGAAATCGAAGTTGTGGAATGCCGGGCCGCGGAACGTATCCCGCCCGAGCGTTCCGAACCTTCCCTGGTTCGGGCCGGTCCCTCCGGGCACATCGATGGGAATGTAGAACAACGACGCGTTCGCATCGCCGAGGCCGAAATAATCCTCCCTGATCCGCCGCGACGTTGAAAGAACCGGCTGGCCGACCTGGTCGGGGCGGTCGGTGCCGCTCGAGCCCACTCCCGTCTGCTGGATTCCCGAATAGACCGTGAACGGCTGCCCGCTGGCCAGCGTGCTGATGTTCAGGAGCTGCCAGCCTGAGGTCGCCGGCCGGCCGAGCGGCCGCAGGAATTGCACGCGGTCAAGCGGCAAATCCTGAACAAGGCTGAGTGAAAACACGTGCGTCGTGTCGAACGTGGACGGCCCTCTGTCAGCACTCGCGTTCCAGGGGATCTGGGGCGCGGTCTGCGCCACAGCGCCCGAGGATGCCGACACAAAGCCTCCGATCACGGCGCTCGTGTCGTCCAGGGATTTGCTGAGCGTGTAACTGGCCTGGAAACCGAGACCCGCGCGCCCAAGATCCTTTTGCATCCCCACCTGCATGCCGTGATAGGTGGAGTGGGAGCGGCTCCCCAGGATCTGCACCGGGCCGAACCCGCCCGTGACGCGCCCTGCAGAGTCGAACAGCGTGTAGGGCGCAAACTCCGGGTCCGCGCCGCCGTAACTGTTCGGAAAATCGACCGCGGGCAGTTTCACGCCGGCCGTTCCGACGTAGGACGCGCTGGTCTTGAACTCGGCGAACGAGCGCTCCAGCCCGAAGGTCCACGTGCCGATGTAGCCGTTCTTGAAACCCTGCCCGATGCCGAAGATCGACATGGCGCGGATCTGCCCGTCCGGAGAGAGCGCGGCCAGGTCCTTCTCGTACCGCAGCACGTCCATCTTCGTGTTCGCCGGTACGGCTGCAGATTTCCCCGATGCGAAAACGAGTTCGCCGCTGGTGGTGTACACCGGAGGCAAATCGATTTTCACCGCTGTGCTCGAAAACGGGAGCGGCGCGCCGCGCGCGGCGGTCATGTAAGGGTAGACGACGAAAGGCAGGCCGCCCGTGAGCATGTTCTCCTGCCACAGGTTCTGCAGGCGCGTGGTGATGCCCGCGCCGGCGCGGAGCACAGTTTTGGCATCGGCGCGCCAATCCAGCCCCAGTCTCGGAGCGAAGCCCGCGAGGTCCCTGCCATACGGCGGCTGCGGGTTGACCAAGAGATCGATTTGCGGCGCACCGCCCGGCCCATCGCTCACGAAGTCCGGGCCCGAAGTCCTCTTGGTCGCCTCGTGGATGCGCGAGTTCACCTCGTATCGCAGGCCATAGCTGAGCTGCCAGCGCGGGGACAATTTCCAGGTGTCCTGCGCGTACACGTTGAACGCCTCGCGCCTCACCCCGCTCTCGCCGATCATCGCACCCTGCGGAAAATTCGCCGGCGCCACAGACGTGGTGAAAGAGAACGGAGTGGCCGTGAGAAATGCGCTCAGCGAATCCGGGAGCGGATCGCCCACGCGGATGTCGTGAGCGCCGGTGAGGGAGCGAATCCCGACGGGCGAATAGGAAGAGCCGCCCGCGAAGACGTACTCGCCGTTCGGACTGATCCCGAACAGCGTGGTATCGCGGTTCACACGCACCTCCGCACCGATGCGCAGCGCATGATTCCCGCGCGTGTAGGAGATGTTGTGACTGAGCTGGAACAGATTGCCGAACGCACCGATCACGCTTCCGCCCGCTGAGTTGAAGGATTCATACAGACCGTCGGCGAACTTCAGCGCCGGTTGGGTGTGGTTCGGCGTCGGGAATGAGGGAGTGCTCCGGATGTAGCCCGCCGAGATGTCCCAGCTCAATCGCGGCGAACTCGCCCGGCGGTAGCTGAAGCCGGCGCTCCGCTGCCGGTCGAAGAAGCGGATGCCGAAGCCAGGATCGATCACGGTCTGGCTCGGGTTGGTGGCCGGACCGGTGACGTCGTTCAGGCTGAAGCGCCCGAACAAGCGCCCCTTGCCGGCCATGTGGTCGATGCGCAGGGAGAACTGGTCCGATACGGTGGTGACTTTCGAAGACGTCGCATAGGTGCGCGCGCCATAGGACCCGCCCGGATCGTTGGGGAGCGGGTACTTCGCCAGCACGGACTGGATTGCCGGAGCAACCGGCACAAGCAACGTATCTCCCGGATAGGCGGTGCTGTCCTTGCCCTCCCGCTCTTCCCGAGTCGGAACCGGGATCACCTGGGTGGTCCCGAGCACCTGCCGGAAGCCCTGGTACTGCGCGAAATACCAGGTGCGCCCGCGGCCGTCGTAAAGGTGCGGCAGCACGAGCGGGCCGCCGTTCGTCAGCCCGAATTCGTTGCGCGCGAAGGGTGGGATGCGGCGCGTGTCGCCGGCCTGCTGCCGGTCGAAGAAGTTGCGCGCGTCGAACGCCGCGTTGCGCACGAACTCGAACGCGCTGCCGTGCACCTGGTTCTGTCCGGACTTCGTGATGATGTTCGTGAACCCGGCGGCGCCGCGCCCGACCTCGGCCGGCATCAGCCCCGAGTTCGATTGAATCTCCTGCACCGCATCCACGTTGAGGTTGGAGAAGGTTGCGCCGCCCATTTCCGGGTCGCTGATATCGATGCCATCCATGGCGAACACCGCGGCCGTGCCGCGCTGCCCGTTGACCGCAAATTGTTGGGTGAAGTTTGCGGTGCCGTTGGCGTCCGTCATCGTGCCGGCGGCCAGCAGCAGCAGTTGCCCGAAATCCCGTTTGTTCAACGGAAGGCCGGCAACCTCGCGGCTCGAGAGAGACTCGCCGCCGCTCGACTCGCGGCCGGCTGAATCGTGGAGCGCCACCTCTCCGCCCGGCATGAGCTCCAGCCACGCCGTTGCGTGCTGGCCAGGCGCCAGCGTCAACTCACGGGCGCGCACGGCGGGCCTCTCGGCGGCCTCAACCGTGATCGCGTAGCGTCCAGGGGGCAGGCTTTCAAACGCGAACTCCCCGGCGGCGCCGGTGCTCGTCGTCAGGTCAGGACCAGGCGGGATTGGAGTAACGCGAACTGTGACGTAGCTGAGCGGGCTACCCGTGGCGTCGCGAACGACGCCGCTCCACCAAGCGGTCTGCTCCGCCGATCCACAGAGCAGGGTGGTGGTGAGTATGGTCGCGGCCAAGGCACGCGCCGCGCAAGAGGCGATCTGCATTCCGAACAAGCATAGCGCCTGCGCCGAGCCGTTCGCTCCCGGCGCGCCCGCCTCCGTGAAGAATGCGCACGCTTACACAAAGGGCCGCGGCGGAAACCGCGGCCCCTGGTCCGTCAAGACTTGCTCGTGCCGGTTACGCTTTGGGCGGCTCGGTCACAACCTTCCAGTTCGACTCGTCGAAATAGAGCACGCGTCCCTGGCGATAGGACTCCACGGCCATCGTGATCAGGACCTGCGCGCGCGCGGCTGTCTCCACGTCCAACGTCGGCTTCTGCCGCGTCCGGATGCACTCCAGAAAATTGCGCACGTGCGTCTTCATCGCGTCCTGTTGCTCGATGGGGATCTGCGTCGGCTCGACGCCGAACCTGGTCTTGTAGGCCTCGTCTTCGCGGACGATGCGGCCTTCGGGTTTCAGAGTAATGTGATCCGTCTCGCCCTCGAACATGCCGTGGTCCACCATGACGATGGTGCCTTTGTGGCCACGGATCAGCCCCGGGATGTGCTGCGAGTTCGCCATCGACGAAGTCAGCACCACCGAGTGCCCCCTGGCATACTCGGCGATGAGGTGGAACGTGTCCGGCACCTCGCGCGTGTCCTTGAACACGTAGATGCCGCCGCCTGCCATCACCTTATGGGGAAACTGCGGCTCGGGCCAGCAGATGTTCAGCGGAGCCGCCACGTGGAAGAAGAGGTCGGTGGCGATGCCGCCGGAGTAGTCCCAGAACTTCCGGAACCGGAAGTAGCGGTCCGGATCCCAGGCGCGCGAAGGCGCGGGCCCAAGCCACGTCTTCCAGTCGAGGTAGTCGTCGCCGCTCTTGTCGGGGCCGGCATTCTGATCGATGGGCCAATTCCACTCGCCCTCAGTGGAGTTCCGATGGTACGAACCCTGGCTCATGATCATGTCGCCGATAGCGCCGTCGGCGATCGCCTTCTTCGCCTTCCACCACTGCTGGGCGGAGGTGGTCTGCGATCCCACCTGCAGCACGCGCTTATTCTGCTTGACGGCCTCAACAAGCTGGTGCGCCTGGTCGATCGTGTGCACCATCGGCTTTTCGCAATAAACGTCCTTGCCCTTGGCAAGCGCCTCGAGCGCGATCGGAGCGTGCCAGTGATCGGGCGTCGCCACGATCACGGCGTCGACGTCCTTGCGGTTGATGACTTCGTGGAAGTCCAGGTAGCCATCGCACTTGTGGAAGGTCTTGTTCTCTGTCACGCGCTTCTGCCACACGTCGCAGACCGCGACGATCTGGCACGAGTTGTCTTCCTTGCCGATCTCCGAAAACTGACGCGCGACGTACGTGCCCCGGCCGCCGACTCCGATCGCGGCAACGTTGATCCGGTCGTTAGCGCCGACCACCCGGCCGGTCTGCGCGCCGGCCCGCGCGGCCAGCGGCCCGGCCACGCTCAGGGCCGCACCCGCGCCCACTGCGTTTTTAAGAAAAGATCTGCGATTCACTTCCATGCTGTTTGACATTTTCCGAACGTCCTTAATCCTGAACCACCTGGCGAGCCGGGTGGGCAACTTGTCTGAATACATCCTGTATTGTATGCCTTTCGTTGCGCTTCCGCGCGTTGCCGCTATCAGGGGTGTGCGCGACAAAGAAGTGGCGCGGTTGCCGATTTCTGACCAATTCGCAGGAATCCGAGCGTAGGGATACGCAACGCTTTCCGGCTCGCAATAGGCTTGGTTTGTATCAGGGCATGGCTTCAGCCGTGCCGTAAAGTCGCGGGAAGAGTCCGGGCTTCAGCCGCTGCGGAGACAGCACGCCAAAACCAGGGCAGCCCTCTGAACGCTACCGTTCGGTTCATGGAATTGACAACCCCGGCCGGGGCGCCAGTTTTCGATGCCGGGAAGCCAGAGGCTAAAGCCTTCGATTTCCATT
>Ga0209777_10001814_pt1 | contig 29461 bp, 25 predicted proteins | sample FrelakmetHBP12HB_FD_187147 | JGI IMG/M metagenome (GOLD analysis project Ga0209777, IMG submission 187147) | Freshwater lake sediment microbial communities from the University of Notre Dame, USA, for methane emissions studies -HBP12 HB (SPAdes)... | ecosystem: Environmental > Aquatic >...
TTCCGATCTCCTCGGTCTTGACGCGCCGGAAATCGCCCTTCACGCGCGCCACGACCGTATCGACCTGGATACGGCCGTTCTCGTCCTGCGGCATATCGGCCGGCGCCAGGGTGTGCTGCATTTCTTCGTCGGCCCGCATGAACCGGACTTCGCCGTTGACTTTGCCGCGCTCCACCGGCCGGTACGGCGTAATCAGGAAGCCGTACGGGTCGACCGTGGCGTAGATGCCGAGCTGGGCAATAAGGCCGATGTTCGTGCCTTCGGGCGTCTCGATGGGGCAGATGCGGCCGTAGTGCGACACGTGAACGTCGCGCACCTCGAAGCCGGCACGCTTCCGGTTCAGGCCGCCAGGGCCCAGGGCCGACAGGCGCCGCTCGTTGGCGAGTTGGGCCAGCGGGTTCGTCTGGTCCACGACCTGCGACAGTTCCGACCGGCCGAAGAAGAACTCGATGCTCGACGAAACGCTCTTGGAGTTCACCAGCGTCCGGGGCGTCAGTTCCTTCGGGTCCTTCAGGCTCATGCGTTCCTGGACAGTGCGGCGGAGCTTCAAGAACCCCTTGCGGATTTCGTCGCCGGCCAGTTCGTCGATGGTGCGGAGGCGCCGGTTGCCGAGGTCGTCGATGTCGTCCACGTAGCCTTCGCCCTTGCGCAGGCGCATGACGTAGCGGATGCACTCGATGAAGTCCTCGGACCGCAGGGTCATCTCTTCTTCGTTCACTTTCGTCCCGAACTTGCGGTTCAGGCGGAAGCGGCCGACGCGGCCGAGGCGGTAACGGTTGGCGTCGTAGAACTTCTCCTGGAAGAGCTGGCGGGCCTTGTCCAGGTTGGGCGGGTTGCCGACGCGGAGGCGGCCGTAGATGTAGAGAACGGCCTCGTCATGGTTGGACGTCTTGTCTTCGCCCATGGTGTTGACCAGGAGCGGGTCGCACTGCGGGTCGGCCACGACCTCAAGCTGCTTGAGGGCGGAGTTGCGGATGGCTTCCCACTTTTCGCCGATGCGTTCGCCGGCCTTCAGGACGACCTCGCCGGTCTCCTTCGAGACGACGGGGGCGACAACGTACATGTCCTGCATGGGCGTGCCGGGCTTGATCTGGTTAAGCTTGAGGATCTTCGTTTCGTAGAAGAGGCGGATGAGCATCTCGGTGTCGGCGAACTTCGCGTCCATCGCCCTCAGGAACGCCGTCACGGGGATCTTGGAGGACTGGTCGATGCGCATCAGGAGCGTGTCTTTGCGGCTGACGTTCATCTCGATCCAGCTTCCGCGCTCGGGGATGATGCGGCAGGAGTGGATGCGGCGGTCGCCCGATTCCAGGGACATCGAGAAGTCGACGCCGGGCGAGCGGTGGAGTTGGCTGACGATGACGCGCTCGGCGCCGTTGATGATGAACTCACCGCCGCCCATCATGATCGGCAGCTCGCCGACGTAAACCTCTTCTTCGATCGGCTCGGCGTAGGCCGGGCCCGACAGGCGGACCGTGACGCGGAACGGCCGGCCGTAGGTCAGGCGCAGCGCCCGGCACTGGTCGGGCGTATAGCGCGGCCGGCCCAGGCGGTAGGAGACGTAGTCGAGGCGAAGCGAGCCGTCGTAGCTGGTGATCGGGAAGACTTCGCGCAAGACAGACTCCAAGCCGAGGTTCTTGCGTTTGGCCGGCTCGGCGTCCAACTGGAGGAATTCCTCGTACTTGCGGGTCTGGATTTCCGTGAGGTTCGGGACCTCCAGGACTTCCACGACCCGTCCGAAGTTCCTGCTCTCTATTTCGCTCATCCCGTAATCCTCGACAAACGCTACAACCATTCGAGCCCCGACCGTAGGGTCGGGGTTATCTGCGACCGGGAAAAATACTGGTCGGACGTCTCGGGACACCCCGCCACTGCCACGGCGGGCTCGGACAATTTGCTCGAAGCCTGAAGTCTGCGCACCCACAGATTCCTTGCGCCGTGACAATTATACGCATCGCGGTCAAGGGGCAAATGCGCAAAGCGAGCCCCGGCCCTTCGGGGGCGTCGAGGATCGCCTGAAAACCGCCGCTCATGCGCCATCTGGGCTCCGCTTGCCGCGCCAGCCACACAACCACGCGGCTGGCGGTCCTGCCCGCCGCGAGCGCGTCGTGCTGATCCGCGCCGCGAGCAAGACCGCCCGCCGCGCGATTCGTATGGCCAGATGCGTTACTTCAGTTCGACCTTGGCGCCGGCCTCTTCGAGCTTCTTCTTGAGATCCTCGGCTTCCTTCTTCTGGAGGCCCTCGCGAATCGCCTTCGGGGCGCTCTCGACGAGATCCTTGGCCTCCTTGAGGCCGAGGCTGGTGATCTCGCGGACCACCTTGATCACGGGGATCTTCTTGTCGCCGACCGAGACGAGGACGACGTCGAACGTGTCCTTCTCGACCACCGGGGCCGCTGCTGCCGCCGCAGGCGCCGCCATCATCATGCCGCCGGCCGCCGCCTTGATCCCGTGGACCTCTTCCAGGTAATCGCCGAGTTCCTTCGCCTGAAGGACCGTGAGGCCGACGATCGCGTCGCCGATCTCCTTGATCTTGGCGTTCCAGGTCCGTTCTGCCGTTGCTTCCGCCATTGCCACTACCTCCGCTTCGTTGTGCGGCCCTGCGCCAGGCGCAGGACACTTTTTACTCACCTTGTTCACTTTCAGCCGCGACCGCCGGGCCGCGAGTGCTTTTCACCGTTACACCTGGGGCGCCGCCGGAGGCGCTGCCGGAGGCTCCTCGGCCTTGGGCGCCTCAGCCGCCCCGGCCGCGGGAGCCGCATCGGCGGCCGGTGGGGCGGCGCTCGGGTCCGGCGGGGCCTTCTTTTCGTACTCGCGAATCTGGGAGACGAGTTTCCCGCCGGCCGCACGGATCTGGCCGGCGACGCGGCCAGCCGCGCCCATCGCGATGGCAACGACGCGGCCCATGAGTTCTTCGCGGCTGGGCATCTTCGAGAGGGCCTCGATGTCCTTATCCGACAGGACCTGGCCCGCGCTGACGCCGCCGCGAATCTTGACGACGGGCAGTTTCTTCGCCTCGGCCGTCAGGGCCTTCGCCAGGTCGACGACGCTGTCGCCGCCCCAGACGAGCGTGGACGGGCCGCGCAGCAGGTCCTTCAAGCTCGTCAGGCCGATGTCGGCCAGCGCGCGACGGCCGATGCGGTTGTGGACCACCATCGCGCGCATGCCGCGCGCACGCAGGGCGGTCCGCAGGGCCGTCATCTGGAGCACGTCGACGCCTTGCGTGCTGATGACGGCCACGTCCTGGACGTCGCGGAACCGCGTCTGGTACCGCTCCACCATCTTTTCTTTGATAAACCGGCTCATCGGTTCGTCTCGCTTATCCGGCGCGGCCGTACAGGCCGCGGCCACACATGGTTACATGCACACGTTACAGCCCGAGGGGCAGCGTCCGCAGGTCGATCGCCAGGCCCGGCATCATCGTCCCCGAGAGGACCACCTTCTGGAAGAACTGGCCCTTGGCGGACGCTGGCTTGATGCGGCGGATGTGCTCCACCAAGGCCAGGGCGTTCTTCACCAGGTCGGGCTCCTTGAAGCTCATTTTGCCGATGATCGCGTGGACGTTGCCGCCCGCGTCGCTACGGTACTCCAGTTTGCCCGCCGAGAACTCGGCCACGAGCTTGCCGATGTCGGGGCCGACCGTGCCGGCCTTCGGCGTGGGCATCTTGCCCTGCGGCCCGAGGACGCGGCCGAGCTTGGCCACCTTCTGCATCATCGAGGGGTGGGCCACCGCCACGTCGAAATCCATCCAGCCGCCCTGAATCTTGGCCACCAGGTCGTCGACGCCCGCCTCGATGGCGCCAGCCTTCTTGGCGTCCTCGACCATCTCGGACGGGCAGAAGGCGACGACCTTGCGCGACCGGCCGAGGCCCGCGGGCAGGCTGACCGACCCGCGGAGGCTCTGCTCCGATTGCTTGGCGTCGATGCCGAGCTTAAAGTGCATTTCGACCGACTGGTCGAACTTCGGCTGCGGCATCTTCTTTAGAAGCGCCACGGCCTCCTCGAGGGTGTAGAGGAGCTTCGTGACTTCTTTCAGGGCCGCAAGGAACCGTTTGCTGTGTGCCATGACTTCCTCCCGTGGTTCAAGCCCCGCCTAGGCGGGTCCCACAGTGTGCATGTTTACTTGGGGGCTGGCTTACCTGCGGGTTTGCCCGCAGCCGCCGGCGCGGCCGGGGCCGCCGCCGCAGGTGCCGCCGCTGCTGCCGCCGCTGCCGCAGCCGCGGCCGCCGCAACTGCCGCCGCCTTGGCCGCAGCCGCCTTCTGGGCTGCCGCTATGACCGCGGCCACTTCGTCGGCCGTTTCGACGACGACAACGCCCATGCTGCGGGCGGTGCCCTCGACGATCCGCATCGCGGCCTCAACGCTGGCCGCGTTCAGGTCCTTCTGCTTCCGTTCGGCGATCTGGCGGACCTGGTCGCGCGTCACGGCGCCGACCTTCATCTTGTTGGGCTCGCCGCTACCGACGGCGATGTTGGCCATCTGCTTCAGTAGCACGGCCGCCGGGGGGCTCTTGAGGATGAACTCGAACGACCGGTCGCTGTAGACCGTGATCTCAACCGGAATGATCGTGCCCTGCTGGTCGCGGGTGCGCTCGTTGAACTGCTGGACGAACTGGCCGATGTTGACGCCGTGCTGCCCGAGGGCCGGACCGACCGGGGGCGCCGGCGTCGCCTGACCGGCGGGGCACTGCAACTTGATCTTCGTCACAACCTGCTTCGCCATCTCGAAACCCCTTTACATCAACGTCGCGCTCATCTTCGATTCGCGGCTAAACGTTGTTGTATTGCTAAATCGGGCCGACCTGCCAGTACTCGAGTTCCACCGGCGTCGCGCGCCCAAAGATCGTCACGATGACTCGCACGAGGCCCTTGTCGAGTTGGACCTCGTCGACCACGCCCTCGAAGTTCTCGAACGGGCCCTGCTTGATCTTCACGTGGTCGCCGGAGGCGTAATCGACCTTCAGTGCCGGCGCCTCCTGGCCGCTGCGTTCGGCCTCGCCGACGAGTTTCTCGACCTCATGCGCCTTCATCGCCGTGGGCTTGCCCTCGGTGCCGATGAAGTCGCCCACGCCGGAGGTCTCGCGAATCAGGAACCACACCTTCTCGGGGACGCTGCCGTCTTCTTCAGCGTCCATCTCGACGAAGACGTACCCCGGATAGAGCTTGCGTTCCGACACGCGGCGTTTGCCGGCCTTCATGGTCGAGATGCGCTCGGTCGGAACGACGACGCGCGGCAGGAGGTCCGTGATCCCCTCGAGCTTGATCTTGCGCTCGAGGGTATCGCGCACGGTCTCTTCCTTGTTCGATTGCACGCGCAGGACGTACCAGTTTTTGGCCATAACTACTTCACCAGAGATTCAGGCCCTTCGTCAAGCCGAAGATGAAGAACGTGTCAACCAGCCAGATAACGAACGCCATGGCGAAAACCGTCACGATGACCACCGCGGTCGAGCCCAGAAGCTCCGGGCGGCTCGACCACGAGACCTTCTTCATTTCGCTCTCCGTGGCAATCAGGAAATCCACGAAGTTCGGCTTGTTCAGGAACCACCCCGCCAGCACGGCCAGCCCGGCGCCGATCAGCGACGGCACGCCGTATTGGATGTAAAGCTTGTACGGCCACACGTCGGTCGACGGCAGATGGCGCTCCAGCACCACCATCGCATAGTACGAAAGGATGAGGATGACGACGGCCACACCGACCGCCGTTCCGATCCGCGTATAGCGGCCCTGCCCGGCCTTATAAATCTGTATGGCCACGCCCTGTATATCCTCGCGCTAAAGGGTCCGCACCAAGCCGGTTCTGGCAGGGGCGGAGGGACTCGAACCCCCAACGCCCGGTTTTGGAGACCGGTGCTCTACCAATTGAGCCACGCCCCTAAAGCGGCCCGCGGTCACGGTCACTTTTTGCGCTCGCGGTGCTCCGTGTGCTTGCGCTCCCGGGAGCAGTACTTCTTCAGGCGCAGGTGCGCGTCGCCGCGCGTCTGTAACTGCGTTCGGTAATTCCTCGCGCCGCAAACCGTGCATTCCAGCGTCACGTATTCTCGTGCCATAACGCTTCAACCTGCCTATCTGGCATTTTCGCCAAAGGTCATGTCCGCGGCTCGCGCCGCAGGCCCGGAAGCTCGCATTTTCAAGACAACAAGGGGCCGCGCCGTTTCCTCCGGCCCTGCAAGAAGGAACCGGCCGCCCCTGACACGCCCGGCGCGCCGCTCCTCTATTTCTGGCATCTCGTGTTCTGGAATCTGAAATTCCAGAATCCGGAATCCTTCCGTGGATTCCCGCCGGAGACCCCGGGCTTGCGGGTCCCCGCCGCCGGACACCAGATTCCCGAGCGGCCGCCCTGCGTACAGCCCTTGATGCCTACTTCAGAATCTTCGCCACGACGCCCGAGCCGACCGTGCGTCCGCCCTCGCGGATAGCGAAGCGGACCTGCGTCTCCATCGCGATCGGCGTAATCAGGACGCCCTTGATGGTCACATTGTCGCCGGGCATGCACATCTCGGCGCCGCCCAGCAACTCGACTGTGCCCGTCACGTCCGTCGTCCGGAAGAAGAACTGCGGACGGTAGCCGGTGAAGAACGGCGTGTGCCGGCCGCCTTCTTCCTTCGTCAGGACGTACACTTCGCCTTCGAATTCGGTGTGCGGCGTGATCGAGCCGGGCTTGGCGAGCACCATGCCGCGCTCCAGCTCTTCCTTCTCAACGCCGCGCAGGAGGACGCCGACGTTGTCGCCGGCCTGGCCCTGGTCCAGCGTTTTCTGGAACATCTCGACGCCCGTGGCGATGGTCTTGCGGATTTCGTTTTTCAGGCCGACGATCTCGACTTCCTCGCCCACCTTGATCGTGCCGCGCTCGATACGGCCCGTGCCGACCGTGCCGCGCCCCTTGATCGAGAACACGTCCTCGATGGGCATCAGGAACGGCTTGTCGACCGACCGTTCGGGGATCGGGAAGTACGAGTCCATCGCCGCCAGCAGCTCGACGATGGCCTTACAGGCCGGATCGGTCAGGGCCGTCGCTCTCATCGCGGCCAGTGCGCAGCCGCGGATGATCGGCGTCTCGTCGCCGGGGAAGTCGTACTTCTTCAGCAGATCGCGGACTTCCATATCCACGAGGTCCAGCAGTTCGGCGTCGTCGACCAGGTCGACCTTGTTCAGGAAGACGATGATCTTCGGCACGCCGACCTGGCGGGCCAGGAGGATGTGCTCGCGTGTCTGCGGCATGGGTCCGTCGGCCGCGCTGACCACCAGGATCGCCCCATCCATCTGGGCCGCGCCGGTGATCATGTTCTTGACGTAGTCGGCGTGACCGGGGCAGTCGACGTGGGCGTAGTGACGATTGGCCGTCGAATACTCGACGTGAGCGGTGGCAATCGTCAGAATTTTGGTTTCATCGCGGCGGCCCTGCGACTCGGACGCCTTGGCGATGTCGTCGTAGGACTTGAACTTCGAGAGTCCTTCGAACTCCATGACCCTCGTCATCGCCGCCGTCAACGTGGTCTTGCCATGGTCCACGTGACCGATCGTGCCGACGTTCACATGCGGTTTCGTTCGCTGGAAGACTTCCTTGGCCATTGCAAATCCCTTACCCGGTAGGTCCCTAGTTCGACTTACCTTTCCCGTTTATGTGCCACGGGTTGCTCGGCAACCCGTGCGTCTTCAGTCGTTTCCGGTCGGCGGTTGCCCGTTACCTGCTTCTTAGTGGAGCTGGTGTCGGGATTTGAACCCGAGACCTCGTCCTTACCAAGGACGCGCTCTACCGACTGAGCTACACCAGCCTCCGACAGGCGCAGACCACCCTCCCGCCGGAAGAACATTTCATGTTACCCGCCCTGGCGGCCCTGTCAATCTAAAAAAACCCAAGATCGCCTCAAATGGAGCGGGCGATGGGAATCGAACCCACGTGGCCAGCTTGGAAGGCTGGCACTCTGCCATTGAGCTACGCCCGCCTCCGATTGCGGATTGCGAAATGCGAATTGCGGATTGCCCTGCGGATGCCCGGCATTACACCGCCGTGCCGTTCAATCCGCAATCCTCAAATCCTCAATCCGCAATAAGAGTGGTGGTCAGGGGAGGATTCGAACCTCCGAAGGCTGAGCCAGCAGATTTACAGTCTGCCCCCTTTGACCGCTCGGGAACCTGACCACGCCAACGGCATTTTCGATTTTGGATTTTCGATTGAACTGCCGCAGCACGCGCCTCTGCGACCGGCCGGCCGCCCCTATCTTCGGGCCGGGTCCCGCTCTGCCATTCCCAGCAACCTCGGCGTTCGCCGTCCAAATCTAAAATCGAAAATCCAAAACCGAAAATGTCTTTCATGGAGCCGGCGGGGGGATTCGGACCCCCAACCACCGGTTTACAAAACCGGTGCTCTACCGTTGAGCTACGCCGGCGCAACTACCCTCAAGTAAAGGGCTTACGGGCAGCACGGCCGGGCCCTTTTCCCCCAACGACAACCTTGACGACAACCGAATGCCGCGCTATACCGTTTAGTACGAGGTCCGCGAATCTTGGCCACCGTAAGGAGTATTGCCATGTCCGTCCGCCAATCGTCACGCAGGCGCAGAGATAAGCCTGCCAAGCCCAACCCTTCGTTATCCCCTGACCCCGCGTAACAACGGCCAGTGGCGTAAGAAGATCCGCGGCAGGCTGTGTTTCTTCGGCGTCTGGGATAACCCCGAGGCCACTCTCCAAAGGTACTTACGTACAGCCGCAGATCTCCACGCCGGCCGACAACCGCGCCCATGTACCTTATCGGAAGAAGGCCCTACAGTCAAGCAGTTGTGCAACCACTTCTTGACCTACCCAACCAGACAACGCCAGCGTCATCGCGCCGGACGCGCGCGGCGTCCTCAGGCGTGAGCCCCGAGGAATACAGCAGGAACCTCAGCCTCCCAATCTCGCAGACCTCTCGGCGTCCACGTAGCAGACCGACTGGCCGTCCACCATCACACTGTCCAGGCCGGCACTCGTCTGGAGCAGCGCCTCGTACTTCGCCAGCATCCGTTCCGCGAACATCGCCATCGCCGCTCCTGCTGTGGCGGGCATGGCCGGGCCAAAAGAAGAAGGCTGTGCAGAAGGTGCAGGTCCCTGCACAGCCTTTCTTTGCCTTCGACCCGGCCCGACCGGCGGAGGATCAGTCCGCCCGCCGCGCCCGTCGCGTATTCAATTGTCCGCCACTGATCTATACGCCTTCCACCGGCACAGATGCAAGGGCGCGGTGGGAATCTATTGGCAAGGGCCGAATTCGTCGGGTATACTTCCGGGCGCCACTTAGGGCTGAGTTCCAGGCGGCTGAATTGGCGCCGTCGGGGGGCAGCATCATTGCGGCAAGCGCCTGACACTCTGAGGCTGGCCGATGGGGGCGTGTCTGACGCCCCGGCCAAGCGGAAGTCCATGCTCCCGGAGCGACTCCGCCAGGCCCTTCCGTCCCGCAACTACAGCCGCCGCACCGACCGGCCTTGGTGCCAGTGGGTCGAACGCTTCGTTTTCTTCCGCCACGTGCGCCAGCCCAGTCGACGCGCCATCGTGCCATTATGGAATGGAGGGTTTAATGCCGGTCCGTGAAGATTGCATGAATAGAATCGTAATAGCATTGTTACCGCTCCTGCTTGCGTTCGGCACGGCTGTTCCCGGCTGTGCGCAAGGTAGCAAATGGAAGACGCTCAACGCCGAGGTCATGTCACTCCAGCGGCAGGGGCAATATGACCGTGCCATCGTGGTGGCGAAGGAGGCGCTCGAAGTCGCCGAGCAGACCGTAGGGCCCAATCATCCCGATGTGGCTATGAGCCTGAGCAACCTCGCGGCGCTGTACGACGCCCAAGGCCAGTACGCGCAGGCCGAGCCGCTCTACAAACGCTCTCTGGCAATCAGGGAGAAGGCCCTCGGCCCGGATCATCCCGATGTGGCCGAGAGCCTGCACAACCTCGCGGCGCTGTACAAGACCCAAGGCCAGTACGCGCAGGCCGAGCCGCTCTACAAGCGTTCGCTGGCGATCAGGGAGAAGGCCCTCGGCCCGGATCATCCCGATGTGGCCAAGACCCTGAACAACCTCGCGGCGCTGTACCAGGCCCAAGGCCAGTACGCGCAGGCCGAACCGCTCTACAATCGCTCGCTGGCAATAATGGAGAAGGCGCTCGGCCCGGATCATCCCGATGTGGCCAAGGCCCTGAACAACCTCGCGAAGCTGTATGACGCCCAAGGCCAGTACGCGCAGGCCGAACCGCTCTACAAGCGATCGCTGGCGCTTGATGAGAAGACCCTCGGCCCGGATCATCCCGATGTGGCCGTGAGTCTGAACAACCTCGCGGCGCTGTACCACGCCCAGGGCCAGTATGCGCAGGCCGAACCGCGCTACAATCGCTCGCTGGCGATAATGGAGAAGGCCCTCGGCCCGGATCATCCCGATGTGGCCAAGGCCCTGAACAACCTCGCGAAGCTGTACTACACTCAAGGCCAGTACGCGCAGGCCGAGCCGCTCTACAAGCGATCGCTGGCGATCAGGGAGAAGGCCCTCGGCCCGGATCATCCCGATGTGGCCAAGACCCTGAACAACCTCGCGGCGCTGTACCAGGCCCAAGGCCAGTACGCGCAGGCCGAACCGCTCTACAAGCGATCACTGGCGATCAGGGAGAAGGCCCTCGGCCCGGATCATCCCGATGTGGCCAAGACCCTGAACAACCTCGCGGGGCTGTACCAGGCCCAAGGCCGGTACGCGCAGGCCGAACCGCTCTACAAGCGATCGCTGGCGATCAGGGAGAAGGCCCTCGGCCCGGATCATGCCGATGCGGCCGAGAGCCTGCACAACCTCGCGGGGCTGTACCAAGCCCAAGGCCAGTACGCGCAGGCCGAACCGCTCTACAAGCGATCGCTGGCCATCAGGGAGAAGGCCCTCGGCCCGGATCATGCCGATGTGGCCGAGAGCCTGCACAACCTCGCGGCGCTGTACCACGCCCAAGGCCAGTACGCTCAGGCCGAGCCGCTCTACAATCGCTCGCTGGCGATAATGGAGAGGGCCCTCGGCCCGGATCATCCCCTTGTGGCCACAACCCTTGAGAATCTGGCGGCGCTATATAGTGTAACCAACCGGACGAAAGAGGCCGAGGTTCTCAAGAAACGCGCCGCAGCGATCCGGGCGATCAAGCGATAAAGTCAATTGGCCGACAAGGCGCTGCACCTGCCCGCGTCCAAGCACCCGCACCGGCGGCGGATGATTGAACTGTAGGGCATGCCGCCCGCCCAGGCGGGCAGGTCGGCGCGAAGGCCCGGACACTTCTGAACCACGCTGCCCCAGTGCTCGCTCCGGCGGGAACGGTCGCAGTTGACCGACGCCGGATCGTCCGCTTCAACGTCACGCGCCATCCTACGGCCCACTGGGCTGCTCAGCAAATTGTCGAGGCGTTTCCATTGGAGGCGGTTCCACGGTTCCTGCTCCGGGACCGGGACGGCATCCACGGTCCGCTCTTTTCTGATCGTGTAGAGCACTTGGGGATAGAAGAAGTGCTCATCGCCTTCCGGTCGCCCTGGCAATCCCCGTACGTCGAACGACTGATCGGTTCTATTCGCCGAGAGTACCTCGATCACATAATCGTGCTGAACGAGGATCATCTGCGCCGGATTCTGTCTTCGTACTGCGATTATTACCATGAGGCACGGCCCCATCTTTCGCTGGAGCGAAATTCGCCCGTGCCGCGATCGGTCCAGCCGCCTGCGAAGGGCAAGGTGGTGGCCAAGGCGTATCTGGGCGGGCTGCACCACTGCTACACAAGGGCGGCGTAGGCGGCTGGCGGAAGGCCTTCGGCCCATCAACAGCGGACGAACCCTGCGCCATCCCGGGGATCAGGCTATCTCCAACCGCTCGCCCGCATGTCGAACCGTTCCGATCTCACCTCGGCATCGTCGCCGGACTCACGATCAAACCGGCTCGGCCGTGTTTCCCCGGCGGATGAGATTCTCGGTAGGGACAGCCTGCACCGCCATCCAGAGCGAGAAACCTCGAATCAGCCGTCCGCCACCCGCCGCGGTTTTGCTCCGCCCCTTACACGCCGCGGATTGCCAGAGCCAGGACCGTCACATCATCCTGCTGAGGGAGTGGCTGGCGGAAGTCGCTGGCGGCCTGGGCGATCTCGGCCACGAGGCGCTGGCTCGAAACGCCCTGGCTCCTCTCCAGCAACTCACGCAAGGCTGGGATACCGTACATCCGCCCTTGCGCGTCCATCGTCTCAGTGATCCCGTCGGTGACGAGCACCAGGGATGATCCGGGCGTTAGCCCGACCGTCACCGCCTCGAACCGGTCGCCGAGAATTCCAAACGGCATGTAGTGGGCGCCCTCCAGAGCCAGAACGCTTCCGTCCTCATGGACCACCAACGGGGGGATGTGGCCGGCATTGACGTATTCGAACTGGGCCCGCGCGGGATCCACAATTCCCAGCACCATCGTTACAAACATGCCCTCTGGCATGTGCTCATGTAGATGATCTGTGATGTGCTGAGAAACCTCGTTCAGGCGCGTGCAGTACGACATGGTCGCCCGGAGGGCCGCATGAAGATTGACCATCACCAGCGCCGCCGGCAGGCCCTTGCCGGCCACATCGCCCACGGCAAGGGCCAGGCGCCCGTCCGGTAGCGGCCACATGTCGCAGTAGTCTCCGCCCACCCACATGGCCGGCTCGTAATGGACGGCCACGTCAACGCCGGGGAGGTCCGGAACGGCGGCCGAAACCAGCTTCGACTGGATCTGCCGGGCGAGGGACAATTGATAATCCAGCACGCGGCGTTGGGCCTTGGCCTCCAGCAGGAGCAGGTTCCTGCGGACCAGACGGACATGCCGAGCCACGGCCTGCACAAAGTCAAACAGGTCCTCAGCGGCTTCCCCCATCGGCATGTCGAGGTAAAGCGCGTCGATCGCTTCGTGCGACTCGCCGATCGGGACGCACAGCACGGCTCGCGGTTGGCGCTCGTCCACGAGCGTCAGCGAGAGATCCGACTCCTCCGCGTGCGTGCTTCGGGCCATGACGGGCTCTCTGGAGGACCGCACCACCTCCAGCACCCGCCTGGAGAGATAGAGATTCTCCGCACCGACGGCGGGGCCACCCTCCTGCGGCGAGCCCAAGTGGTGAGCGATAACCTGCGGTGACGCCGGCAGCGGGCCGGCGCCCGCAGGGAGTCGCACGACGAGGGCGGCTGTGTCCGGCGCGACCACCAGGCGCCGGCACACCTCCGCGTACAACTCTGGGAGGGCGGACACGGCATCAAGACCGTCGACCAGGCGGTTCAGCTCCCGCAGACGGTCACGCGACAGAGACACGTCGGCCGTCGGCCCCGCACGGGTGACACGCACGTCCGCGGCAGCTTCGATCAGGTACGTGGCGGTCGACGCTTGCGTATCCGGCGGGATCTCTTGGTCCAACGGCTGCGAGAGGGAAAGCCGGAAGGGGCCGATGATGATCTGCTCTCCAGGGAAAACGGCATGGGCCCGCAATCGCTGACCGCCCACGAGGACGCCAGCCCGGCTGCCGAGGTCCTCGATGATCCAGCGGCCGAACGGATCCTGGAAGAGCCTCGCGTGCTGCCGCGATACGAGCGAGCTGTTAAGAACCACGTCGCACTTCGAGCTTCGCCCCAGGATAACGCCCTTCGCCTCCAGGGGGACCTCGCGGCTCTCGCCCTCGCCGGCGATAATCAGCGTCGTCTGTGGCATGCTCACCCCTATCAAATCCGGCCACGGTCAGTTTCCCAGCACAAGAGGGAAACCGCAAGAACTGGCCCGTTGCTCCCGCGCGGCGCTCGCGGCCCAGCAGCGGGGAGAACTCGTCCCCCCTTCGGGTCGCGGCCAGCCATTGCGCCATGAACGTCAAGCGGCAGGGCGCGGCCAGCTACAAACTGTGAGGACTTCCCTCCCAAGCCGGGCAGATCTGGGATCGGGTAGCCGACATCGATGTGTGGGGAACCAATACTCTCGCGTGGTGCATGACGCGCTCCCTATTGAGTGAGGCATCGCGTCCCGAAAGTGGACGAGGATTGCGGTTCGGCGCGACCCGGCTGCCAAGCCCAACCTGCCTGCCGACAGGCAGGTCTGGTCCGGCACCGGGAGCCGCCCTGCCGGCAACAACATTATCCAATGAGAATGGCGGGTGCGCCAATACAATTTCGGCAGAGCGGTGTCGGGTGTCGGCGGCAAGCGAACCGCCCGGCCGCGCGGTCCGGCCCCGCGCGACCTCAAGCCGTTCGGCAACCTCGGTGCGCCTAACGTCGTGGTCGACGCGGCGCAGCGGGTCCGCTTCGAGCGGTGCGAGTTCACGCGCCTCGGCATCGCCGGGCTCGACCTCCAACACGGCGCCCAGGCCAATGAGGTCGTGGGTTGCCGCTTCCGCGACATCCCGGCAAACGCGATTCAGATCAGCGACGTCCTCACCGAGGACCACCACCCGGCGGACCCGCGTCTGACGGGGGACTGGGCAAAAAACATACACACGCACGGAAATCCGGGGATGCTTCGCCAAGGCGCCCGGTGCGCCGCCACGCGGGCGGCCCCGCCACGCCGGTTCCACCTTTTGATCTTCCTCGGTCATGGTCTCTCCTCTCTGCACCATGATCGCATCTTGCCATCTGACCGAGCGGCTGATAAGGACCGATGCAGCGCCTGCCGCGAAACGGAGCTGGCCGTCCGGGGGCATGGATTCCACTGGCCAGGACGCCTGTTCCGGTCCTCGGTAAACGCCACACCCTCGGAGAGCCTTAGGGGCGCGCCGGAAGTCACGTCATCCAAGTGCCGCCTTGTCGCTGACTTGGCCAGGCTGCCCATATTCACATTTCTTGCGGTCACGCGGAAAAACCTCCTTGTTTTCGAGGTTGTCGCGCAAGTTACCAGGGCGGTTCAGGAAGGCTGCAATTCCACGAGCGTTAGCGCCGCGTAGACGTAACCCCTTATGACGACAACACTTACAACCGCACCATTGCGGCCTTGCGTTCGGTCTGGTCCTTTCCTTCGGACTCCCGATTTGACCTGATCGCCCCTATGCCTATCTTATACATGGTGCCCGCACGACCTGATGACGAGCACCTCGAAAGAACGTCGTGGCAATCCGGGCGAAACAGGCAAAAAAGGAATCCAGCAAATCGGGAGGTGGCTTATGAAACTGTTCAAGAATGGCGCGGTAAGAATGGTTGTTCTGTTCGGCTTGGCGGCCCTCATGACCGTCCTGCTCGGATGCAGCGGGCAGGCAGTCCGGACCCCCATGGCGACGTCCTCTGGCGACCAGACGATGAGCCTGGCGGCCGGAGATGCCCTGGGCAAGACCGTGTTCGGAAATGGCCAGGCTGAGATCCTCATTGCGGCCCGTCGTACGGCCGACGTGAATGTGGCCTCGGCCGACACCCTGAAGCCCTGAACGGCGCCGCCACAAAAAGGGCCGGCAGCAGCAATCTGAGGCGATGGAACGGGGGAAGGACACTTGCACGCAAGGGCCCTTCCCCCTTCGGGCCGGACCCGACAGGCCAGCGGCCCACCATGACCGCAAGGCTGCTGCGCCAGACCGCCGTCTACCAGCTAGTCGGTCCCTTCTCCTGCATCACCTTTCTCAGCAGGTCCTGAAACCGTGGCCTCGGCACGGTAAACGCCAAGCGGAACCCGACATCGCTATAACCGTCGCGCGCCTTCATGAGCTTGCACGGGTAGGCCTCATCCACCTTGACCTCCGGCGGCGAGAGTGCCGAACCCCCGATGACCGCCAGACCGGCCCCCTTCGTGTCATTCAAGAACGTCTCACTCGCCTGCAACTGAGCACCAACGGCCATGGCCTCCTGCCTCTTGGCGGGATCCTCCAGGACATACTCCGCCACATTGCCGACCAGGTGGTGGAACACGTGGTCCTTGTCCGAGTCGACCTTGGCAAACCAGAGATACCCATCGTCAACCGCATCGGGTGACACTTTGGCGTCCAGCCCTTTCGCGACCTCGATTCCATCAGGGAAAAAGATATGCTCATCGGGCCAATCGGGAATCCATGCCGGGTTGCCCTTGATCAGGCTCCTAAACGTCCACTGAAAGAGGAAAGACTTGTCCCGACAGTTCCATCCTGGCTTAGCCTGGTCGATCTGGTAAGCGGCTTTCCATTCAGCCGCAGTAGGCAGGCGACAACCCAGCAGCCGCGCGACATATACCGCCATGTCCGGCGACACACAATTCATGGGGTGCCCGACGGCGGGATTCGGGACCTTATCGACATCGACCTTACCATCCTTATCCTTGAATTCCGGCGCATAGGCCTGGTCCGGGCGGGTGGTCTCCTTCAGCCAGCGTTCATTCACGTCGAGGCCGGAACCGCCCTCCTTGATCCGCCAGGGTCGCGGTCCATGCCATGTGTCCCGCGTGCCCCAACTCTTGGCACCAATGATCCGCTTAAACGGCTCCAGTTCGCTGACCTGCGGCCACACTTCGGGCGCGTTGACGATTGCCTGCATCAGCCCTACCGAGACCTCCGTCGTGCACAGGTAACACCCGGTGCTGCCGGGGGACGTCACGCGGACGAATGTCAAGGCGATGTTCTTGTCGCCGGGATGCCGCCACACGACTGTCTCCTTGGTGGGGTCTCCCTGGTCCAATTGCCACCCTGCCGCGCCCGGCCCGGACTTCGTGACATCCCCCTCGCCCTTCTTCTCATCACGGGTCACCTTCTCGAGTTCAGCCATGAAGCTCTTCACTGGCTCCTTCTGGGCGACCTCGCCGGCATGGGTCCGGACGAGCGCCACGAAGTTATCCCTCTTGGTCTCCAACTCTTTGTCGTCGTCAGGCGGATTGTCCCAGACTCTTTCCCATTTCCAGCGCAGTAGCAGGTAACGGGCCCGGTGGTTGCTGAGCTTCAGCAGTTCCAGCACGTCCGTCGTGGCGAGGCTGACCTTTGTCGGGTCGAACTCCTTGAGCTTCTCGTCCTCAATGGCCGCAATGATTACTTTTTCTCCCTTCAAGCCGGCGAAATAGCCCTCCCATCGCCGGAGGCCTTCTTTCATCAACCGGTCCGTGGGCGCCCCCACACTGGTCAGGCGATCGCGGATGTTGCGTTCATCAGTAAGTTGTTCGCTCGTCTTGGGCCACTCGGGGTTCTTGCCCAGCTTCCACCAGGCCGCCCACGCCGCCTCCCACGCATTCACGCGAGGGCTCTGCGTGTACTTCACCAACTCCGAAACATTGTCTGCCTTGCTGATGGCCTCCAATGTTCTGATCCGGTCCGTGACCGGCGCAAACACCCCCTGCAACTCGAGGTAGGCCGGGTCGCGCGCGGCTTGGGCCCACTTCGCCACGGCCTTGCCATCGATGTCTCCATTCTCCAGCTCGTCCAAGATGGCGGCAACCTGGCTGTCCAGGCGGGCCGCGCTGTCACAGAAGGACTTCCAGTCGGCCTGCGGCCGGGCAGAAACGCCCTTCAGATACGCGTCCAGGCGCTGGTCGGCCGCCGCGTCGCCGCGATCGGGAAGCGAGGCGTAGTCCAGCGGCAGCGGCAACCCCTTGACCGTCTGGGCGAGCATCGCTTCGCGTTTCCGGCCAAGCGCCTCGGCCAGCGGTTGTGCCCAAGAGGCCGTGCTTTTCTTCTCCAGATCGGTTGAGAACCGGCGGTTCGCCAAATGGACGAGGAGTTGCTCCAGCCGGCCGACGTGGCTCTTCAACTGGCGGCCACGGTCGGCGGCCTTGGCGGCATCCGGAGGCAGGTCTTCGACCGCGGCCTTCGCCAGCCGGTCGAGTTCGCTCTTCCAGAATGCCGCGATCGCCTCGGAGCCAGGCGCCGGAGACGCGGCGCCGAGCACCTCCTCCATGTCCTTGGCCAAACTCTCCGCCGCCCGAACCAAGCCGGAACACGCCGCCGCCCGCGACTCTCCGTCACCGAACTCCTTATTGATTTGTCCACATTCAGCCTGCACCTCGGCCTTGCGCGGAACGTCGTTCCACCGCACCTCGCGCTGCGGCAGGCTGGCTCTGAGCCTTTCGCAACGGGTGATGGCATCGTCGATGGCCGCACGCTCTTTCTCCAGCCGCTTCCGTAGCGGCTCGGGCCACCCACGCCCAGCCGCCAGGCCGCCGGCGTCTTTCCGCAGTTGGGCCAGGCGCCTCGACCATTCCTCCCACCGGCGCGGCTCCAACTCGTCCGCTTTCTTCTCCACGGCCTCCAGTTCCGACTCGATCCCGGCCTTCTCGCCGCGGATCTTGTTCAGTTGCGCCGTGTTCCCGGGCTCATAGGCCGGGTGCTGGAACAGATCGATTCGCTCGACCAGGCTGGCCGTCCGACGCCGAAGTTCCGCGGCAACACCTCCGGCCGGAACGGCCTCCGGGATCCCCTTTCTCAGTTCCGCAATCCGGCCCTTCCACTGGTTGACCCACGTCACCCTCGGGTCGCGCCGCGCCATGTTCTGCAACTCGACGAACCCGCTCCTGACAGCTTCGAGGCCCCTGCGGGCCTCACGCGTGGACTCCTCGTTTCCGGGGGCGGCGGCCAGCCGCTCCAGCGTCTGCTCCAGGCGGTCGCAGTCCTCCTGCACCTGCGCCTGCTTCCGGACCGCCTCCTCCCGGTATTCGTCGGGCACCACGATCTCCTGCCGGGTCGCTTCCTTGACGGCCTTGACCTTCTCCTGCCACGGGCAGACCCACAAACCCGATGCCGCCCGCGACGCCTCGGCCAGGTCGTTCGACAGGCGGGCCACCTGGGGCTTGCCCAACGGCTCCCAGCACTTGTTGCACCAGCGGGCGCCAGCCAATTCACCGAGGCGGTCCGCCTGCGTCTTCAGTCCAGCCCTGTCCTTGGCCGCCTCGTCCGCCAGCCGCTTCACAGCCGCGGCACCGATCGGCGCCGGCCAGTCAGTCCCAGCCCGGGCGATCTCCTGGTCGCCCGCCGCCAAGGCGTCCTGGGCGTTCTCGAGGCGCTGCTTGAGCGCGCCCAACTCATCCGGCGGCGTCTCGAACGCCAAGTACGGGCCGTCCGGACTCCTGACCTTCTGCAGCCAGTTCCAGTAGTGCGCGCTCGTGTTGCCCGGAAACTCTCCCGGCGGAAACCGCTGCACGCAGGCATGGTGGAGGCGCGGCCAGTCCTTCGCGACGAAATCGGCCAGCGCCCGCACCACAGGCTGAGGCCCCTCCGTCCATTCGCAGAGCCTGCCGTCCAGGACCCTGAAATCAGCGTCGGGCCGCTTCGTGGGATCGGGGTCCGTTTGCTCGCGCACGAATTCCGAGAACCGCGCCAGGGGCGTGTTCTGGATGTCCGGCGACTTCGCGACGGCTTCGCGGACCGCCGCCACTTCCGGCCACCGGCGGACCACATCCGCGACAATGCGAATCTGCTCCAGCGTCTGGGCCAGATTCTCTTTTCGGCCGACGTTGGAAACCAATTCCTTCGCGTACGGCAACCGCGCCGGCCAGGGCCACTGATCGCCCGCCTTGGCAACCACTATCAACGCGGGCAACGCGGGCCACGAGGTCAGCCGGTCGCCAATCTGATTCTTGACAATGTCGAGCGATTTGGTGACACTCCCTTTACTTATTTCTGCCTTCTGGATGAGTTCTCTTTGTTGTTGCTCAAGTTGGTCCCAAAGCAGCGCCTTATCGTAGTAAGGCGGATGAAGCCCTTCCAGTGCCTGGGGTTCGAGCCTCTTCTTGTTGAACTCGGCCACCAACGCCGCAAGCTCTTTCAGAAAGTCATCACCCTGCCAGGCCTGCTGCCGGTCGCGGACCGAGTTGAGGTCCTCCTTGGAAGCGCTAGGGTTGACACGCTTGCGAAAATCGGGGTCCACGTTCTTCGCGAAGCTCTCGAACCAATCGTTGTATTCCGGGGCCAGCTCGTTCCATTTCTCTTTCGTCCCTTTCGTGGTACGAAGCACTAGGTACGCTATGATCCCACCGATCAGGATAATCCCGGCGGCGGCACACGCCCAGGCGACGGCGAGCTTGACACGTCGCCAGACGGCTGTCTTCAGGAGCGCTGCCAACTCCGTGCCGATGCTCTCGAGGGTAATGTCCCCCGGCTTCAGGGCCGGGTCGAGCAGGCGATTGCACAGGTCCCGCAACGGCTCGCCGACCTTGCCCAAGCGGCGCCATTCCGCCGATGGAAGAACGGTGCCTCCCGCCCCGCGCGGGGGCGTCAAAAGGACCATCTGGCAGATCAGGCTGCCGAGCGCCTGCAGGTCCTCCACCTCGGTCCCGGGCCCCGACGCCTGCCCCCCCCTTGGATCGGACAAGAAGACGCCGGCAGGCGTGATGCGGCCCTTGCCGGCCAGGAGGACGTTGGATGCCTTCAGGTTTCCGTGCGCGCGGAAGCAGGCGCGATGGAGCTCCAACAGCCCCTCGACCACCCCCGCGGCAATCCCGCAGACGGAAACGGCGTCCATGCAGCGGCGGCTGCGGACGAGGAGGTCCAGCGACCCCTCGTAGGGGTCTGTCACATAGGCGGCGCCGGACTCGACTTCGCCGTACTCGTGGATCGGAGCCCAGTGCCGGTTCCCCGTTGCGGCAACGGCTTCCTGGAGGCTTGCGGCGTCCAGAAAAAGCTGGACGTCTCGCCGCGCGGCTTCCTGGTCAGCAAACGGGGTGAACGGCTGGAAGGACTTGATGACAACCAGCACATCGGGATCGCTTACCCGACGGGCGAGCTTGACCGACGAAAGGGCCTTGTGGTGAATCTCTCGAACGGTTTCGTACGCGCCAAGGTTCACCGTCGGTTCCCAGCTTCATCGACGCCTGAGCGCCGGCGCCTCATTGCGGCTTGGAGTTGTAGTTGTCTGTGCAGTAGACCTTCCCGGCGTTGAAGAAGATATGCAAATCCTTGTTGCCCCAGCAGTATTCCGGCCAGTTGTCCGTGTTCAGGCGGAGAATGAGCCGCCGCGGGTCCGCGTCGCCCGGCTTGTCCTCGAAGGTCCCCGGCAGGTGAGCCATGACGAACAGGTGCGTGACCCGCCTGTTTCGCCATTCCTGCCATATGTCGGCATCGCGGCCCACGGCCGCCGCCACGGGATGGTCCTTTCCGAATTCCTTGCTGATCTTGCTGGCGCTGCTGTACAACGAATCGCCGGACGTGAACCATTTCGTCACGGAGTACCCGAAGTACGCCTGGAACTCGGTCGCATTCACGCCGACCATGTCCACCTCGACGGACGGCATCGTCTTGCCGGATACCTGGAGCTCTCTCTGCCACTTGTCGTCCGGCTGCACGTGCGCGTTGAATTGCGTAAAACAACCGGTCGCCAGCAGTCCGCTCATGATGACTGCCACGCACAGCCCCCTGCTCATGGTTGCGCCCACGTTTCATCCCCTTCTGCGCGCCAGCCCTTGTTTCCGGCCCGAGTCAACCGCCCCGCGGCGGCAACGCGGCTTCCTCGCCGGTCAACCCCGTGAGGAACCCTCCCACTATCCCCCGGATCTCCTGGTTGGAATAGCGGTCCAGGACGATCAGGCTCCGGGTCTGGACCAGCAAGCCTTCCATGTCGCGCAGCGCGCGATCGAATACCTTGTGAAGGCCCCCCGGCGGCGCATCGCCCCAGTCCTTGCATTCGCTGTCCGGACCGATCCCCGGAAAGAGCCGGACGACCAAGGCCAGCACTTCGTACCACACCGCTGGCGTCACAAGGCCGAACGCCTCCTGCGGCGCCAGACCTTCCCTCCTCAGGTGGTGCGGCCCCAAGCGGTCGAGCCACCTAGTGTCCTGCTCGAACAGCGCTTTGATGCGCTGCACGAGCGGGCGCTCCGTATCCGCGCCGATGCCCACTTGCCGCGCCAGGCTCAGGGTGGCATCCAGGACCATCGGCAGAGACGTCTCGGCGTCAACGAGCAGCGTCCGCACGGCCAGGACCGCCATTGAATAGAGGTCGCACGGGGTGCTGAGAAGCGGGATCACTTCAAACGCCATCTCGGCAAGGCGTACGCCCATGGCCTTCTTCAGGGCGACGGCCGAGGGTTCGTCAAAACGGTGCGGGATCGTGCAGAACCGCCATTCGCCCGACGCCAGCGCCGAGGAGGTGTCTTCGCGGGCATACAAGTCGATCCAGCGGCCGGCCAAATTCAGCCTCAGCCAGATGAGGTCCCGGCTGGCCATCCTGATTCGCTCCTGTGTGACCAGCGTGCCGCGCGCCACCGTGGGGCCCCCCGGTTCGCCGAGCACCTCCCAGATCCTGACGGACCCTCGGCCCTGAACGACCCCGCCGGCAGGCTCTGGCCGATAGATGGACATCGCCGCCTCGTAAGGCAGGACGAAATACTCCGCATCCGTATCCTCGACAGGAAGAACGACCGCGTCGCCCGGGTCTGCCAGGGTGGCCTTCGCCATCCACAAGAACGGCAGGCCGCTGCCGGGTGCCCCGAGATCGACCCGGAAGCTCGCCGGAGTGATGTTAAGCAAGGGGCGACGATGCCGCCTCACGACCGTGCGAACCGCGTCGAAGGCATCCGCCATGAGACGCAGTTTCAGGTGGAGCGATTCAACCAGGCGCCCTTCGCGGCCAAGACGTCCGAGGAACAACAGGCCGCAGGACGCGGCGGCCTGGCCCTGGAACGCTTCCGCCACTGGCCCCAGTCCGACCACCTCGCGACCGGCCATCAGGGTATCCCAGGCGGCGCCCCCCAACAGGTCCGCAAACACATCAAACTCCATCGGGGCATGCGGCCGGACCAAGACAAGCCCCGCGGCTGCGTTGATCGGTGCCCACGACGCCCGGTCGCAGATGACCTTCTCCAGCGGCACCGTACGGTCGTTCTCCGGCGCGCCTGCGGTGGCGGGGACTAGCGGTGATTCGTCCTTCAGCGCGGGAACCCACAGATAGCGGTGCAGCGAGGCACTGTAGCCCGGAAGGCCGTTGGAAGCCAGTACCGCCTCGTCACGGCAAAGCTCCAGCCTGCGGCCCGACGACGGCTCGACCGGGTGAAAGGTCTCCATCCTGGCCGTGTCGAGGAACAAGGGCGGCGGGGGAACGTCATCCCAACCCGTTCGCAGGATGGCACCGCCATCGAGGGCTTCCAGGGCGCTGCCGAGTTGTCTCCAGCGGTCGTCCAGCACGGCATTCGACAAGGCCCTTCGGCAGGCCAATACACTGCCCGTCAGCCGCTCGGGCTGCTGAATCCAGAACTCCAGCCACTTGTGGACTTGGTTATGGGCATCAAGGACGCACGCCAGCAGGACACGGGCATCCACCAGGTCCCGGAGAACCACGAGGTGCCCGGACACGGGGTCTGCCTGGCGGCGGACGACGAGCGAGATGCGCAGCAGTCCCGTTTCGGTGCCGGGAAACGCGTTTACCGCAACGTAGCCATCGGGAAGGCTCACCGGGATTCCCCCGCTGCGTCCGGGAACACGCGCGCACCCAACCATCTACTGGGCGGCCGATTCCCGTCCTCTGTGCGATCCGACCCTGTACAATGGGGTACGGTGAGATAGTTTACCCGATGGCCAACGGTTGTCAAATCTTTTGGGCAGTCCGGAGCGGCGGAGGACTTAGCAGAGGCATACTCTGGTACCGAGGGCCCCCGATCGTCGAGGCGGCGTCGAGAACAGCTCAGGTGGCCTCGAAGCGGAAAAGACTCACGGCCTCGCGGAAGACTTTGAAAGATTCCTCAAACGTGTCGACTTTGTCCGTACACGTAATGGTGATCGCATCTTCCTGCTGGGTGATGTACACCTGCCATTGCCGGACCTGGACATTCGCATCGGGTATGGAAAATGTGTGCAACCTCTGGTAGGCGGGCGTCTTGCCGGCCGTCATCGGCGCCTCCTGAAGCACCCTATAGCCTTGCCCTTCCAGAGCGCCGCTGAGTTCGCGCAACTGGCTGGCCGCATACTCCTGGGCCGTCGAGGGCGAGGCCAACCGCTCTCGCGTGATGGTGATGTTAGGACTGAAATTCCCGTCGGCCGGCCCAACCAGGATGACTGTCGAAGAATCAACCCACTGCGCAGGCAGACCGATCTGGAAATCGTGGTGGCGGAACTCGCACATCTTCTCTTACCTCCCGTTCTGGGGCCTTCCCGGCTGCGGCTTCCCCCGTTTCATGCTTTCGCCCGCCCCAACCGCTCCACTAGCCACTGGGGCCTGGCGGTCCTCGGGGCCCGAAGATCTGCTCGCCGCTCCGGCCCGCAGCCTCCTCACCTCCGGTCGCGCGGTCGATGACGGCCCCGGCAGCCTTTGACGCCGCCCAACTGCCCAAGAGATACCCTACACCTGCGCCAATAGCAGCGCCGATGGCGGCGCCAGGGGGCCCTCCGAGCAAACCAATGCAGGCGCCCAGTTTGGCCCCGACCACAGCGCCGCCGATGCCGCCGAGGTGGCCCGCGCCAGCCGACACAACACCCTTGGCAGCGGCATACAATACCCGGCCGGCGTAGTTGGCCCTCTGCGAGGGATCGCCCGACGCCAACAACGACCTGTTACGATAAGCCGAATCCAAGGTGTCGGCGGCAACGCTGAGAACCGCTCCCACGACCGGAGAACTTCGTACGCCGTGTTTGAAAGCCGCCAGACCCGCATCCTGGCCTGTCTTGGCTGCCCAGTACGCCGCCTTGACGTATCCCGGACCCGATATCAGCAGTTTGTAACCCCACTTGGCCACATTTGCCGCGAAGGCCGCCGCGCCCAGAACACCGGCCGTCCTGCCGGTCTGAGCGGGCAGACCGGCGCCCCCTGGCGGCACCATACCGATCTTGGCGCCATCAAGTGCCCCTTTAAGGGAGACCGCCTCGGGCGGCGTCGACGGGGCTGTCACTGCGGCCGAAGAACGAACGCCCGCGCCGCCGCCGGCCCCGCTGCCGCCGATGAGGACTGTCGGGCAGCCGGCAACGATGACCCCGCCGTGAGCAGTGTTGTCGCCGATGCGGGCGGCCATCTGGCCGCAGATAATGACGGTGGGCGAGCCCATGACAATCGTGTCCGGCGGGCCGGCGCAGGTAGCCATGTCGGTGACCCGTGCGGCCGGAGGCCCGCCAATCAGCACCGTGGGCGCCCCCGTGGTGATCGGCCCGCCCACGTGCGGCACAGGCCCGGGATTCACCAGCGGGCACGTGTGCATATCGCCGATTCGTGCAGCAGGAGGCATACCGCGGTCCTCAACAATTGCACCGCTACTGCTCGTACCTCTTCGAGAGAATCTTACCGCTCTCCGCATGAATGACGTAATGCGGACCGCCGCCGTGCGCCTCGCGGTCCCCGAGTTCATAATCCACGTGGTAACCGTCCTTCTCAAGATGGACGGTTACCGAGTATTCTGAGAGATCGCGGTAGGCGCGCTCAGCGTCCAACCGTGCCACCCTCAAAGCATCCTCGGGTTGTAGCCTGAACCCGGTCTTGTCTTGCTGGAAGCCCGCCGCGCTCATCGCCACCTGCTCCTTTCTGAACTCGCAAGGCCAACCCCGAAACATCACCGCCAGACACAGTCACAATGGGATCCTCAGGAAGGGAAGCCACTCCCTCCCGTCAACCCTCCGCGCCGAGTGTCGGGCCCCGACACATGAACTCCATCATCCGCCCTGATCAGGTCGGGCACGCCATGGCGTTCATCAATACTGCGATCATCCTTACTGGGCCCCGGATTCCAACCCTCTGAGGTAGGATTAGGATGCGTGTGAAAGACGCCCACGACGACGCTATCGGCCACGCTGGGCGGGCTGTTCAGATTAACGGACGCCTGCTTCCCCGCCGGGGCCCGCCGCACGGTGATCACGCGAGTGGTAGTATTTTGGTATATCCATCCACCCTCTTCGTGGCGCTTTGCCGAATCGCCGGCTTGCGAATCCTTCCACGCCTTCTCCAGGGCCGCTTGCACCTCCGCTTTTCCGCGAAGTTCCTTGGCGGTAACAGCCAGCCTCGGGCAGGGGGCGGTGGCACTACAGACGGGCTTGTTCTTCGAGAACGTCTTGCCCAGATCGCCGAGGGCCTGCTGGGCGGTTTTGAGCAAACTGCCAGCCGCCTTGGCGATGCCGCCAGCCACACCCTTGACGATGGACAAGAGGCCCACGACTCAGCCCCCTTTCCCTTCTTGATCGGCCAACGTCTTGAGTTCCGCCATCGAGCGCTCATAGAGACGGTTCATCCGCGTCGTGGCGTCCAGGCCCGGGGCCTTGAGGATCGCCGCCGCCCAGGGGATCCCCGGGTTCGTGTCGAAGTCCGGCGCGAGGATGTACTGCAGGTCAATGAAGCGGGCGACGTCGTACTCGGCCTCGATGCCGTACCGGGCCGCCCGCTCGATGCCCTCCTTGATCAAACGGCGCACCCCCTCTTCGCCCAGGGCCTTGCACTCGTCCGGGAACACCTTTGTCGCGTGCGCGTACATGCGGTCCTCGAAGTTACGGATCGCCTGTTGCACGAGGATGTCGTATTGTTCCTTGCGAATCTGCAGCATGGCTCGAGTCCCTGAGACCGTCCTGTCACGACAGGACCAGACGGGTCTCCTCCTTTCGCAGCAGGCTTTGCTCCAGAGTGAAACGCAGGAGGACGTTCGGGTCTTCGCCCTCCATGACGTAGAGCGACACGGGGCCAAAGAGAAGCCGCGTTTCATCGGCGTCGCACGTCGGCAAGAAGGTCCGCAGCACCCGCGGATCGTAGAAGCGAAAGTACAGCGGTTTGCCGTCCGGCCCTTCCACCGTCAGGAACTGCCGCAGGTGCCGCTTCAGGTGCCGCAGATCGGCCGGGGTGACCGCGAAGATACCCCAATGGTTGCCCCACCCTTCCTCAATTACCCATCGCGTGAAGTCATGCTCGGGAGCCAGTTGGACCAGGTACGGTGCTACCTCGGCCATATCCGGCTCCAGGTCGCCTGGAAGCAGGCAGAGGTGCTCCGGCTCGTGCCGGTGCAACCCATCGAGGAGGGCCGGGACGGAGGCGCCATCGAGGACCGCGAACGCATTGGCGTTCGGAACCTCAAAGAGTTGGCGGCCGACCGCTCGCGTGAGATCACCCGCTGGCATGGTTGTTCCCTGTCTCCAAGCCGAGTGCCAGCAGCCGCGCCATGGCCTCCTGGCACTTCTCGCAGAAGGGCGCTGCGGACAGCGCCGCCTGTTTCATGACCGTCGCCTGGGGACCGTACTTGGTTGGCTTGGGCGGCGGGCCGGGGCGGGCCGCGTCGTCCACAAACCCCGCGCCGGCATCGTCTGCGTTGGCAGCCGTGTGCGGCGAGTCGGGCGAACAGCCGGACCCGGAACCGGGGGAACCCCCGCTGTTGATCCTGACCATCGTGCCGACGATCGTGACGCCCCCCGGGCCGATGTCCACGAACCCGCCCGAGGCCTTGATGGTCAACTGGACACCGGCCTCGATCACGACCTTCTGACCGGCCTTCAGATGGATCTCAGTGCCCGCCTCCACCGCCTGCTTCTGCCCGACCTTGTGCTGCCAATCCACGCCGGTCTGCTGGGAGATGGAGCCGTCAACCTTCTCGTTCCGGTCGCCCTTCACCTGTTCGTGCAGGTCGCCTTCGACCAGTTCCAACTGGTCGCGCTTGACCACCAGGTGGCGGTCGCGACCGATCCACTCCCGGCAATCGTTCTTGACGCGAACGTCCTCATCCTTTTCGGCGTGGACGAAGATCTGCTCGCTGCCCTTCTTGTCCTCCAGGCGGATCTCGTTGAACCCGTCGCCGCCTTTCGTGGAATTCGACTTCAGCGTGGACATCGTTTTATTGGCCGGAAGATCGTACGGCGGCATCGCGGTCCCGTTATAGACCCGCCCGGTGATCAACGGCCGGTCGGGGTCGCCTTCGAGGAACTCGACAATCACCTCCTGCCCGATGCGGGGGATATACATGCCCCCCCACTTCTTCCCCGCCCAGACATGGGCCGTACGGATCCAGCACGAGGCGTTCTCGTCGGCCTTGCCATAGCGGTCCCAGTGGAACTGGACCTTGACGCGGCCGTACTCGTCGGTCCATACCTCCTCACCCTGTTTCCCGACAACGATGGCCGTCTGAGGGCCCCGGATCAGCGGCCGAGGCGTGGTGCGCGGGGCGCGGAACGGCTGCCTGGCGTCGAGGGCCGTAAAGCGGCAGGTGTAGAGCGGCACTTTGCCCGCCGGCTCGCCCGCGGAGTCGAACTCATCCGACACGAAGAGATGAATCGCGGAAGTCACCAGGTATTCGCGGCCCTGGTCCGGCCGGGGATGCTCAGTCAGCTTGAACGTGCTCCCCGCGGCAATGCCGTGGGCATCAGATTCGCCGACGAACGTTTCGTGCTGTGCCTGGAGTTCCTCGATCCGCACCTTTGCCGCCACCTCACCCTCGTTGAACTCGACGTACTCGCCGGGGTAGTCATAGACCTCGTACTCCGCCCGATCGTGGGGCCGCGTGATCTGCGACGCCGTCCGAAGCGATTTCCGGGGGTCCTTGAAATCGAAATCGTTCAGCGCAAAGCCTCCGGGCTGGATCGCCTGCTCGACGGTCCAGTCCGTGATACGTTCGGGCTCAAACGCGTGGCCGGGCGCCCGGTAAGGAATCTCGCCGTACCCCGGCAACGGTTGATGGGCGCTCGGGCTATCGGCCATCACCAGGACGTGTTTGCCGTTCTCGTGCCGGAAGAAGTAGTAGATCCCCTCCTGCTCCATCAGCCGGCTGATGAAGTTGAAGTAGCTCTCGCGGTACTGGACACAGTACTCCCATTCGCGGTAGGTGCCCGAGAGGCGATCTTCAAAGTCCGAGAAACCGTACTCACGGAAGACCTCCTTGATAATGGTCGGGACCGTCTTGTTCTGGAAGATGCGGCAGTCGGCCGTCCGGGTCAGGAACCAGAACCAGGGTGAGACAGTCGCCTTGTACCGGGCCAAGCGGCCGGGATTGCGGACCTGCGCGAAGCGGCTCACATACCCGTTGAAGTAGCGGGTGTCGCCGTTGGCCTTGGAGAGGCGGATCGTGACGTTCTTTCCCACAATGTCGGCGAACGCAAGGGTGTGGTTCTCGCTGACGAGGTCCAGTTCGAATTCGAACAGACGGCCGAGTTGCTCCTTGCCATGGAACCGCACCAGCAGCAGCACATCGTCGCCCAGCGGCGTTGCGATTGCGGGAAGCCGATAGCTCTGGATTCTGGCCATTAGCCCTGTCCCCCATCGACCGGTCAACCCGGTGTCTGCTGCCTGACCTCGGCAGCGCTCACCTTCCGGCCGGGGATCATCTCCTCCGGCGGGGCGGTGGGAACCGGTCTCGCGCCGCCCGGCAGATACCCTGACACCCGTCAGGATCACTTGAACGCATAAGTGAGGTCCCCATTGGCTGTGCCGACACGGACGTTTGTGATCGGTTTACCTTCCATCATCCGCGTCAGGAACTCCGTGCTGACTTGCGGCAGGACCGTATGGGTCAGAACGGCATCGATCATACGGGCGCCGCTTTCCACCTCCGTGCACCGCGAGAGGATATGGTCCACGACCGAGCCGTCGTACTCGAAGGTGATCTGGCGCGTCTCGGCCAGGCGCGACTGGATCCGGCCCAGTTTCAGCCGGATGATGTCACGAAGCACCTGGTCGCTGAT
>Ga0209777_10001815_pt1 | contig 29441 bp, 25 predicted proteins | sample FrelakmetHBP12HB_FD_187147 | JGI IMG/M metagenome (GOLD analysis project Ga0209777, IMG submission 187147) | Freshwater lake sediment microbial communities from the University of Notre Dame, USA, for methane emissions studies -HBP12 HB (SPAdes)... | ecosystem: Environmental > Aquatic >...
GATCTACGGCACATTGCCGAGATCGTGCGTCGCCTATACAGCGGCTCGCGCAACATCACCCGGCGAGAGGATATGCACGGTCGTATCCGCGAGCAGGAGACCGCCGGGGCCATGTACGAGACGAATGTGAACGTGCAGGATGTTTACTCCATCCGCTGCACACCTCAGATCCTGGCCCCGGTGCAGGAGGCCGTTGATCAGGCTGATCGCACCGTGTTCATCGAGGCCAATTCCGTAAATGACAATCCCGTGGTCCTCCCGGAGCAGGGTAAGGTGATCCACGGAGGCAACTTCCACGGCCAGAGCATTGCCTTTGCGATGGACAGCCTGTGTATGGCCGTGGCCATCGCTGGGACCTTGTCGGAGCGGCGGATCAACAAGCTGCTCGACCGGCGACTGAATGAAGGCCTGCCCGAGCTGTTGATCCCGGGGACCGTGGGATTGACCATGGGCTTCATGGGGGCGCAGTATCTGGCCACCTCTACCACGGCCGAGAACCGGCAGCTCGCTGCTCCGGTTGGGACCCTGTCGATCGACTGCAATGCCTCCAACCAGGACGTGGTGAGCATGGGGACCGTGGCGGCGCGCAAGGCATTCAAGTCCGTGAGCAATGCCAAGCACATCTTGACCGTGGAGGTTCTGGCGGACCTGCAGGCCCTCTCGTTTCGCAACGCCGATGGGCTGGGCAGGGGGTGCAGGGCGATCTATGAGAAGCTCAACGAGCACTTCTGCGTATATGACAATCAACGCATCTTTCACGACGATCTGGTCAAGTTCCGCAGGCTGTTGTTCTCGAGCCAGTTGTTGGATGACCTGAGCGTGTATTGGAAGGGAGGACCCACCCTATGACTCTGCCAGCAGATACAGAGGCCTACATGGTGCATCGGGGGCCCCTGCGTCTGGTGAAACGGCTGGTGCGTGTGGAAGAGGAGGAGGCCGAGGCCGAGACCGTGCTTACGCCTGAGGACGTGGGCGTTGGCCCGGACGGCAGGCTGGAAGCGGCGGTCCTGATGGAGCTCATTGCCCAGACTTATGCGGCGGCCCAGGGCTATCGGGACCAATCCTCGGGCCGGCCTCCGCGCATGGGGTACCTGGTGGGGGCCAGTGACTTCCACGTCGAGTGCCTCCCCCTGGCAGGACAACCCCTGAGGATCACCATCAAGTCCTCGCCGTCATTCGAGGACTTCCATCGGGTCGAGGGACAGGTGCGGTCTTTCGAAGGACAGGTCCTGGCCGTGGGCACGCTCAAGGCGTGGGTCCCGCCTGCGATCCGTGAAAGCACCGACGTCCACGGGCAGGGCCGATGAATCGCAGCGGTCACAGGTCCCCTCCTCTTGAAAGGCGCCTTCATGCCGAATGAACCCCGTCTCCTGGAACGAGCCACCATGAGGATCTGCCAGTGGGGGATCCGTCACTGGTGCGTCACGGGATTCGCCGTGCTGGCAATGCTCGGAATAGGCAGCCTGTTCCTGGGGCGGGTGCACATGCAGGAGGACATTGAGGTGATGCTTCCGGACTCGGACCCTGCCTTCGTGGCCGGCTACCGGCTGCTGAAACAGGCGCCCCTGTCTCACCGCATCCTCATCGATCTGGAGGCCGATCAGGACGATCAGGTCTCGGTATTGACCCAGACCGCGGAGCGCCTGAGCGAACAGCTCAAGGGTCCCCTCATCTCGCGGGTGATCGCCGGCCTGTCCATGGACATGGGAGCGAGTCTCCTCGATTGGCTCTATGCACACATGCCCCAGTTGTTTACCGAGGCAGACGAGAAGGCCCTGGCTGCGGCCACGCGTGACGATCTGGTGGCCCGCACGCTCCAGGACGATCTCAATGCCCTGAGCGCCCCGGAGGGGCTGTGGCTGCGGGCGTGGCTGTCCAAAGATCCCCTGGGATTGCGGAATCAGGTGTTTCGAAAGCTCGGGGCCGTCGCCTTCGTGCCGGAGGCCCGGCTGGAGGGCGGGTTCGTGATGGACCCGACGGGCCGGCACGTCCTGGTGATCGCAGAGACGCCCGTATCCATGGGTGATTCGGCCGGCGGCCAGCAGTTGCTGGACCAGATCGAGAAGGCCATCGCCGCCGCTGTACCGTCTGGGATCCGGGCTCACGTGGTCTGCGGCCATCGCTACACGGTGGCCAATGCCCGCACCATCAAGGACGACCTGGTCAGGGTCTTTGTCGTTTCCTCCGTGGGCTTGGCCGTTGTGTTCGTGCTGATGATTCGGTCCTGGCGTGCGATCTTCGTGTTTGCGGTGCCCTCCCTGGCGACCTTCGCCGCAGTGCTTCTGACGGCGGCGGTCTTTGGCGAGATCTCCGCCATCACTGTGGGGTTCGGGGCCGTGCTGCTGGGAATCGCAGACGACTACGGACTGCACGTCTTCTTCTTTCTGCGCGGACAGAAGTCGCAGGCCAGTGACCGTATGGCGGACCTGATCGTGTCCATGGCCGTGTCATGGGTGACCACCGTGGGCGTGTTTGTGGTGCTGCTCGGCTCCAGTGTGCCGATCCAGCGTCAATTGGCGGTTTTTTCGATCGCGGGGCTGGCTGTGGCCCTGGTGCTGGGCGTGGTGTGGCTGCCTCGCTGGGTACTGGGAGGCACGCAGGGACAGGTCGGGCCTCTGTTCACGGTGGGCAGGCACAGGGGGCGATGGATCATCGCCGCGTGGCTGGTCGCGCTGGTCGCGTGTGTGCCTCTGGGCCTTCGCGTCCGCTTTGACGGGGACCTCCGCAATCTGGGGATGATGCCCAAGGATGTCCTGGCGGATGAGTACTGCATCCGGGACGTATGGGGCGATCCTCGCGGCAGGGCCCTCGTGGTGGTGCAGGACGCCAATGTGGAGTCAGCCCTGCAAGGATATGAGCGGCTCTATGCGTGCATGGCTGACCAGTGCAAAGGCCTGGTGAGCCTGGCACCTCTGCTGCCCAGCCGCGCCACGCAACTGGCCAATCTGGATCGCTGGAGGCACTTCTGGCGAGACGAAGGCCGCCTGGAGAGACTGCGGGAGAGCCTCGATACTCAGGGCCGGGCACTGCATTTCTCGAAAGATGCATTCAGTCCCTTCCTCGAGTGGGCCGCCCAGGAGAGGGAGCCGTTCGAGGTGGCGGACCTCCAAGAGGCCATGGGCCCCTTGATGGAGACCTTGATCCTCCCCCGTGCTCCGGGGCTTGGCCTGATCACCCTGATGCCGGATACGGACCAGGCCCTGCAGGTCGTGGGTGCCTCGGGTCTGACGGTGGGGGTTGAGAGCGTGTCACAAAGGCGGTTCACGTCCATCCTGCAGCAATCCCTGGGAAGGGACTTCCGGCGATTCCTCTGGGGCACACTGGCGATGGTCCTGTTGGTCCTGTGCGTGGCCCTTCGCGATGTGCGAAAGGTGATCCTGTGTCTGCTTCCGGCGGTGACTGGATGGCTGGTGATGCTGGCGATCATGGGGCTTCTGGGCATGAAAGTGAACCTGTTCAACATGGCCGCCGGCGTGCTGGTGATGGGCCTGAGCATCGACTATGGCGTGTTCATCGTCGAGCATGCCCACCACCCGGACGGAGTCACCGACCGTACGGTGGTGACCTCTGCCTTGACCACGGTCGGCGGGTTTGGGGCCTTGGCACTCGCCCATCACCCGGCCATGTTCTCCCTGGGTCTGACGGTTGTCTTGGGTCTGATTCCTGCTATGATATGTACCCTGCTGGTGATTCCTGCCCTGCAGGGCAGGAGACCTATAGGGTGAGGTGGGACACATGTTGAGACAAGAGATACTGGCCGGACTGCGGGCCTCGCCCCCCCCGGAGGGATCGGGACCTGACTATGAGGTGATCTTCTGTTTCGGCAAGGAGTTCGTCGGTTTCAGGGGACACTTCCCGGGGCATCCGGTGCTGCCGGCCTTTATCCAGATTCTGATGGGGCAGTGCGCCGTCGAGAGGCGAATCGCCAGACGCTGGGCCCTGCAGGGGGTGGATCGCGCCAAGTTCATGAAAATCATCCTTCCAGACCAGCCCGTGACGTTGCGATGGAGAGAGCAGCCTCTGGATAAGGGACTTCGAGGAAGCTTCAGCCTCTGGGTGGAAGGTCAGAAGGCCGCCACCTTTACGCTGGATCTGGTAGCGGAGGAAGGGCGCCATGCGTAAGCCTTACTTTCAACCGGTCCTGGGGGCTCCGCCGCCGCTCCGCGTCACCGTGTCAGGCCAGGTCCGATTCGAGGAAGTGGACGCGATGCGGATCGTATGGCACGGGCACTATGCGAGGTACTTCGAAGACGGGCGAGTGGCCCTGGGTCACCGGTACGGCATCAGCTACAGCGATTTCATCCGGGAACAGGTCCCCGTGCCCGTCCGGCAGATGGTCATCGACTACCATCACCCCCTGCAGTTCGAAGAGGGTTTCGAGGTCGAGACGACCCTGCATTGGTCCCAGGCCGCTCGTCTCAATTTCGAGTACGTGATCCGGAATGCCGAGGGCCGCTCGGTCTGCACCGGCTGCACCGTGCAACTGATGCTGGATCGCAACCTGGAGGTCTTACTGACTCCGCCTCCCTTCTTTGCGGGTTTTCTGGAACGCTGGCGACGGGGGGAGTTGTCTTGATAGCGGTGCACGTGGTGCAAGTGGACGCGGTCACGGCGATTGGACGGGGAGTCGAGACGCTGTGGAAGGCGCTCCACGCCGGGAAGTCCGGCCTTTCCCCGGTGCGGCGATTTGCCACGGACCGCTACGTGGCCCACGTGGCCGGGTGCATACCGGCCCTGGACGCCGAACACCCGTGCTCCCGCCTCGATGCCCTGGTGGACATGCTGTCCAGCATCGCAGACGTTCCTGACGGCTGTCACCTGCTCACGGCCAGCACCAAGGCCGGCATCGACCAATTGGAGAGGACCGTGCGCGGGCAGGCGGACCGGTCAGACCGGCTCCTGGGACATCACGTGGCGAATCGGGTGGCTGCCCATCTGGGCCTGAAGGGACCCCGGCAAAACGTCAGCGCGGCCTGCGCTTCGGCCACGGTTGCCTTGGCCTTGGGCGCGTCGCGGATCGCCGCCGGCCAGGCGGACGCGGTCCTGGTCTGCGGCCTGGATCTGATCTCTGAATTCATCTTCTCCGGTTTCTCCTCGCTGATGGCCCTATCACCCACGATGTGCCGGCCTTTTGACGTCGATCGGGACGGTCTTCTGCTCGGGGAGGGAGCCGCCTACGTCCTGTTGATGAGCGACCCGCTCCGGCGTCGCGAGGGGCGGGAGAGCCTTGGGTGCCTGGCCGGGTGGGGCGTGTCCGGCGACGCCCACCATATCACGGCGCCTTCCCGTGAGGGCGAAGGGCTGATCAGGGCGGTCGGCCAGGCCCTCGAACGCGCGGCCCTGGCGCCGGATGACATTGCGGCAATCAGTGCGCACGGAACCGGGTCGGTCTACAATGATGCCATGGAGCTGAAGGCCTTTGGACGCCTCTTCGAGCATCGCGTTCCCTTTCACTCGGTCAAGGGGGCCACGGGCCACACCATGGGGGCCAGCGGGGCCATCGAGACCGTCATCGGTCTGTGGAGCCTTCGCCATCAGTGCATCCCGCCGACCGTTGGGCTTGGGACCCCGGAGCCTGCTGCCGGCGGCAGGGTGTCGGCCTTGCCGCAGTCGATCGCAGGGGACAGCCTCCTGGTGACGAACTCCGGATTCGGCGGGATCAATGCAGCGGTCATCCTGGCACGCGGTGGGGCCTCATGAGCTGGACGATGCAGGGCGTGGGATGGGTTACCCCGATGGGAATGGGCAGCGGCTCGCGCGGTGAGGCGTGTCACCTGGGCCCGGGGAGCCTGCCCCCCATGCGGAGCACACTGTTCGTGGGCGAGGTCCATAAGCGGTTCGGCCGGTTCGACGACTACACCAAGGCCGGATTCGGGGCCATTGCCCTGGCCCTGAAGAGTGCCGGGCTGGATCGGTGGCAGACGAAACGTCCGATCGGGCTGGTCGTGGGTACCCGGAGGGGATGCCTGGAGGCTGACGTGGCCTACTTCCGGACCGCGGCCTTTGAGGGCGGCAGGATGGCCAGTCCCAATCTGTTCGCCTACACGCTGCCCAACTGCATGCTGGGTGAGGCCTCCATCTCTTTCGGCCTGACCGGACCGGCATTCGTGGTCGATGACGCCGCACCCGGGCACCTGAGCGGCGTCCTGACGGGGCTGGATCTGCTCGCCTGGCGACTGTGTGACACCGTGGTGGCGGGGTGGTGTGACGTCCCCAGCGAGCTCGACCCGCGACCCGATGATCCGTGTGGGGCCGTGTTCTTCGTGATGTCCCGGAGCGAGGGGCCTACGGCCTGGCAGCGGGACCTGACCGTGATCCGCTGGGGCGAACGGCCCCTTGTCGATGCCGCCCAACTGGCTCGGGCCGTGATGGCCGGGCAAGGCCGGGACCCGCAGATGAGACCCGATTGAGGATTGTTGGGAAGAACCGATCCATGAGGATGAAGCTGATCTACCCGGCCTGGCCTAAGCTGAAACGGCAGACGACCTTTCATCTGCCCCCGCACGGGCCGGTGGTCTTTGCCGCCACCGTGCCGGACGACGTGCAGATCGTATTCGAGGACGACAACGTCACGGAGGTTCGCTTTGACGAGCCGGCGGACCTGGTGGCCCTCTCGACCTTGTTGACGTGCCAGTTGCCCAGGGCCTTTGAGATCGCGGATCGCTTCCGGTCGCAGGGCACGCCGGTCATCTTCGGTGGCATCTCCACGATGCTGCATAGCAGGGAGGTCGCCCAGCACGCCGACAGCGTGTTCCTGGGGGAGACCGAGGGATATTTCGACCGGGTGATTGCGGATTTCCGCGAGGGGCGACTCCAACCGGTGTACGACACCATGGCTGACGCGCCGGCCATCGAGCGGGTGGGTCCTGCCCGGAGGGACATCCTGGACCGTTCCCTGTACAGCTACCGAGGGGTGCAGATGGTTGACCTCGTGCATGCCTCGCGAGGGTGCAAGTTCGACTGCTTTCCCTGCTGCAGCGCCTTCTTGGGTGGCCGCCGGTTCCGGCCCCGCCCGGTCGGCCAGGTGATTGCGGAGATGGAGCAAATCCCGAACAATCGCCTGTTCCTGGTGGACAACTCCCTGGCCCAGGATCGGGACTGGCTGATCGAGCTGTTCACGGCCATGAAGCCGCTCAAGAAGAAGTGGGTATCCCATCCCGTCCTCTACGAGCAGGAGGTCATCCGCCTGGCCGCTGAGGCCGGGTGCTGGTACGTATACCAGGCCATTTTCGATACGTCGGACGTGATCCACGACCGCATCCAGATGCTTCACGACCATGGCATCGGGGTCGAAGGGACGGTCATTCTCGGCACGGATGATCACGATCTGGACTCGATCAAGCGTCTGGTGGACTTCCTGTGCGGCATCCGTCTGGACATCGCTGAATTCACCATCATGACGCCGTTTCCCCACACTCCGCTGCGAGAGCAACTGGAGAAGGAGAATCGCATCCTCCACAATCGCTGGGCAGAGTACACCGCGGACCGAGTGGTGTTTCGACCGGCGAAAATGACGCCGGATGAACTGCAGGCGGCGTACGAGTACGCGTGGGACACCTTCTACGCGGACTCGGGCTATGAGCTGCGCATGGGCCAGTTGTTCCAGAAGGTCATCCAACGGGAAATGGAGGACGGGACCTATCGGAGGTACGATCCCCAGGTCAAACGCCGGTTCCACCGCAAGGAGTTGGGGCGGGCATGAGCCGGGTCCTGCTGATCTCCACCAACACGTGCCGGACGCCGTACCCGGTGTACCCCCTGGGCATGGCCGTCGTGGCAGCGAGCCTGGACAGGGCCGGCCACGACGTGTTCCAGTTCGACTGGCTGGCCGCAGGAGGCCGGACCTCGGCCTTGCACGCCGCCGTGCGCGCGAGCCGGCCCGACCTGGTGGCCGTGTCCATCCGCAACATGGATCACGTGGACTCCACGGCCGCGTTCGACGACACCTGGGAGATGAAGACCAGCCGTGAGGTGGTGGCCCTGGTGCGCAAGGCGACCTCTGCCCCGGTGGTGATCGGCGGGCCGGCGGTGGCCGTGATGACCGAGCAAGTCAGGGAGTACGTGGACGCGGACGTGGCCGTCGTGGGTGAAGGGGAATGCGCGATACTGGATATCGCTCGGTTCGTGGAGCAGGGGCGGTCCCTGCCTCGCGTGTGGCCGGCGGCCGAACCCATGGCCGGCGAGTGCCAGGCCAGGCCTCTGTTCGATCCGTCCCTGGTGGCCTATTACCGCCAGGCCGGCGGGCTGATCGGTCTGCAGACCAAACGCGGTTGTCCATACGCGTGCTGCTATTGCACCTATCCCGTGCATGAGGGCCGGTGCCTGAGGGTGCGGCCCGTAGGCGCCGTGATGGCCGACCTTGAGCGGCTCCAGGCGGACTTCGGGATCGACGCGGTGTTCTTCGCGGACTCCGTTTTCAACGACCCCCAGGGACAATATCTGGAGTTGGCCGAGGCCCTGGCCCGGCGCAGGCTGGGCCTGCGTTGGGCAGCCTACTTCTCACCCCGGGGGTTGTCGGCCGAGGCCGTGGCCCTGTGCAAGCAGGCTGGGCTCTTTGCCGTAGAGTTGGGGACCGACGCGGCCACCGATACCACGCTGGAGCAGATGAACAAGCCCTTTGGATGGGAGGACGTGAGGCGGGCCAACGACCTGCTCGTCGAGCAGCGGGTGGCGTGCGCGCACTACGTCGTATTTGGAGGTCCCGGCGAGACACCGGCGACCCTGCATCAAGGCCTGGACCACGTCGCATCGCTGGACCACTGCGTGGTCTTCGGCTTTTCCGGACTGCGCCTGTATCCAGAGGCCCCCCTGTACCGGCGGGCCCTGGCCGAGGGTTTGGTGCATGCGGGTGATTCTCTGTTCGAGCCGGTCTACTACGTGTCACCCGGCGTGGACAAGGCCTGGATGGAATCGCAGGTGACAAGGGCCTGGAAGGGCCGTGCCGACCGGGTGTTTCCTCCGGCTGCGGGCCAGCGACTTGTGGCGAGGCTGCGGACCGTGGGATTCAAGGGGCTGTTGTGGGACCGCCTCATCGGCTTTCCCCAGGACAGGAGCGAGACGTCGCCGTCGGTCACGGGTGAACATGGATAGACAGCGCATTCTACTGATCCATCCGCTGGGCTACGATGCCAAGGCCGCGGGTCGGGACGTCTCTCGCATGGCGAACCTGATGCCGCCCCTGGGACTGGCCAGCCTGGCTGCGTACCTGGAGCAGCAGGGCCTGCACGCGGACGTCATCGACTGTTTCGCTCACCCGGACTCGGACGCCCGCATCGACGCCTACCTGCAAGAACAGCAGCCCGGTTTCATCGGGGCAACCTGTACCACGGCGGGATTCCTGGACGCGGTGAGGACCTTTCACCGAGTCAAGCAGCGTCACCGCGACATCATCTCCGTGGCAGGCGGACCCCACGTGTCGGCCCTGCGCCAGGCCCTTTTGCGGGACTACTCTGACGTGGACGTTATCGTGGTTGGAGAAGGCGAGGGCCCCCTCCGTGCCCTGCTCGATGCGGACGGCCGTGCCGATGGGATACCCGGCCTGGTGTACCGCGACCAGGGCCAAGTGGTCTTCACCGGGTTGCAGACTGACCTGCTGGATCTGGATACCTTGCCCTTGCCCGCCTATCACAAGCTCCAGGGCTTTCCGACCCGTTATGAACTGCCGATCTTCAATTATCCCCGCACACCCAACACGAGCTGTATCTCCAGCCGAGGGTGTCCCTACCAGTGCAGCTACTGTGACCGTTCCGTGTTCGGGCGGAGCTTTCGCTATAATTCCTCGGACTATCTCTACGAGCACCTGGCGATGCTGAAGGCCCGGTTTGGCATCCGCCACATCAATTTCTACGACGATCAATTCACCCTCAACCGGGCCCGCGTCGTCTCATTCTGCCGTCGCATGGTGGATGAGCCCCTGGGCTTGACTTTCAACTGTGCGGTGAGGGCCGAGCACGTGGACCGCGACCTGCTGGCCCTGATGAAACAGGCAGGGTGCTGGATGATCAGCCTGGGTGTTGAGACCGGCGATCCGGATCTACTGGCCCGGCACCGGCAGAACCCGGACCTCGGCCACATGGCCGAGACGATCCGGTTGATCCACGACCTGGGGATCCGCGTCAAGGGGCTGTTCATGATCGGTCTGCCGGGTGAGACCGAGCAGAGCTTCCGCAAGACCATGGAGTATGTGTTCTCGCTGCCGATCGACGATCTGAACCTGGCCAAGTTCACGCCGTTCCCCGGCTCACCGCTCTACGAGCGCATCCATGAGCTGGGTGCCTTCGAGGAGGACTGGGAGAAGATGGATTGCATGCACACCGTGTTCGTGCCGCACGGCCTGACTGCCGAACGCCTGGATCAGCTCTTCGTCGAGTTCTACAAGAGGTACTACACGCGTCCCAAGGTCCTGTGGAATCTCGTCAGCATGCTGTGGAAGTCGCCGGACAGTTGGCGGCGATTCCTGGCCAACGCAGGGGGGTTCATCCGTTTCGCTCGCACCCGCCGTCGCATCCTGGAGAAGGCCTGACGCCGTGAGCGAGTCCCCGTACATCGCGGTTGTGGTCCCCGTGTATGACCAGCCGCACCGCCTGCGGGAGGTGGTCGAGCGATGCTTGGCGGTCCGTGCACGCGTCCTGGTCGTGGACGACGGGAGCGCCGAGCCTGTAGCGCGTCTTCTGGAAGACCTGCCCGTCACCGTCCTGCGTCACGAGGTCAATCGAGGCAAGGGGGAGGCCTTGCAGACCGCGGCCCGGTTCCTGCGGGCCCAGGGCGCCACCCACATGGTCAGCCTGGACGCCGACGGACAGCACTACCCCGAGGACCTGCCCCGTTTTTGGGACGCGGTGGCGAAAGATCCAGAGGCCTTGATTCTGGGAGTACGTGACTTCGATCAGGCTGATGTGCCGGGGTGCTCTCGCTTTGGCCGGGCCTTTGGCAACTTCTGGGTGTGGGTGCAGACCGGCCGCCGCGTGCCCGACATCCAGAGCGGATTCCGGGCGTATCCGCTGCGGCTGTTCGAGCGGCTGCACTGCCTCACGCGACGCTACGGATTCGAGGTCGAGATGGTGGTGCGGACCCTGTGGGCGGGGGCTCGGGTCGTGCCAGTCAACGTCCGCGTGTTCTACCCGCCGGCGGGGCAGCGGTGCTCCCACTTCCACAAGGTGCGGGACAACGTCCGGGTGAGCCTGCTGAACACCCACCTGACCCTGCGGGCCCTGGTCCCGTGGCCCCACAGACAGTTGGGCGAGGCGGCAGCGAAAGTCACGGTCTGGCATCCCTTCCGCTCGATCAGAGCCCTGGTCGCCGAGCGGGCTACGCCGCGGGAGCTGGGCCTTGCGGTGGCCCTGGGCGTCTTTCTGGGGGCCTTGCCGCTGATTGCCATGCATACGCTGGCCGTCCTGATCGCGGCTGCTCTGATGCGTCTGAATCGTGTCGTGTCGCTGGCCGCCAGCCAGTTGTGCATGCCGCCGGTGGTGCCGGCCCTTTGCATCGAGGTCGGGTATTTCATGCGCTACGGCCGGTTCCTAAGTCTGCAGGGCGTGCACCACCTCAGGGACGCCTCGTTCCTGGAACTGGGATACATGGGTCTGCAGCGTCTGTGGGACTGGCTGCTGGGTTCCCTGGTCGTTGGGCCTGCGCTGGCCCTTGGCCTGGGCCTGTGTACCGTCGTCATCGCCAGAGTCCTGGAAAGGGGCAGACGTGCCAGTCGTGCATGAACAGACTGCTCCCGCCAACGCCCAGTGGGACTCCCGCAGCATGGGCAAACCTTGGCAGCAGGCCTTTTTCGCGTGGGTGATCCGGCTGGGAGGCCGGCGTCTGGCTTACGCCTGCGTGTACGTCGTCGCAGCATGGTACGTGCTCTTGGTACCTGTGGCACGTCGCCGCTGCCGCCCCTTTCTGGATCGCCGGTTCCCCTGCAGTCGGAATCCCGCGGTGCGGTTTTACCAGACCTATCGTCGGATCGTTGCCATGGGCAAGGCCCTGATCGATTGCGCGGTACTGGGCATGGCGGGCCCTGGGTCGCTCCAGATCAGGTTCTCGCAAGGAGATCGGCTCAAATCACTCCTTCGCGAGGGGCAGGGGCTGATTGTAGTGAACAGCCACGTGGGCGGCTGGCAGGTGGCTATGTCGGCCTTGGGTTGCCTCGGTACTCCCGTGAGTATCGTGATGCACACCGCCCCCGGCGACATCGATCCACGCTGGTTCACCCAGCCCGGCGGGGACGTGCCTTTCTCCATCGTTGATCCGGACCAGCCCATGGGCGGGATCATGGAGATGATCGGGGTGCTCCAGCGAGGCCAGGTGCTGTGTATCATGGCCGATCGGGTCTTTGGAGACGATCCGAACACCCTGGAGTCTGATTTCCTGGGGGCGCCAGTCCGGTTTCCCGTGAGCCCCTATCGGTTGGCCTCCATGCGGGGGACACCCATTGCGGTGTTGTTCAGCAATAAAACGGGCACTTCCACCTACGACCTGTACATGGCCAAGGTCATCCGGGTCCCGGCGGGGGTGGGGCGGCGTAATGAGGCCTATGCCCCATACGTCAAGGAGTTCGCGGAATCGCTGGAGGCCTACGCCTGGTCACGGCCGTGGCAGTTCTTCAACTTCCACAACATGTGGGAAAGTCCGTCCCTGCACGGCTGAACAGCAGACCTCGCACCCCTCCATTTTTCCCCTCAGAATCGTGGGCAGACGCGGCATGCCTCAGGCGGATCGTCACTGAGCATCGTCCTGCGAAACTCGGCCATCTTCCTTCCATTCCAGATGTCGCTGAAGGGCTCGCTGAGCAGATTGCCCACCCCTTGATCAGGCTGGCAGTCGCACACCGTGATATGGCCCTCGACATCCACCGGAACGGTCTGCCAGGGTGAGAAGCAGTAGGTACGCCTCTCCGATCGACCGTAGATCTGGCTCGGAGGAATCAACACGAAGTCCTCATACAGCCTAGCCAAGCCAAACGCCTCCAGGCCGCGAACCGACAGGACCGGCAGCCTCTTGGAGAAGGCATAGCCAACCGCCTCCCTGACCGTCCTAGCCAAGTCGTCATCCACGTTCTTCCACAGCGTGTCTTTTTGGTTCTGCCTATAATTGAGATCGGTCAGCATGAGGACATCGACGCCCAAACCGGCCACGACATCGACCAACTGCTTCAGGTGCCGGACCGTCGATACGGACACGGCCGAGAAGACCGCCTTCGAGATGGGGCGACCTTGGGCTTCAAGATCGACAAACGCCCTCACGTTCTGGATGACCCGAGCGAAATCCGTTCCCGGTCTGACTTCGGACGAGATCGCCTGATCTGCCCCATCAATGCTGAATGCAATCGAGGCCAATCCGGCGTCAAGCAGTTCGCGGGCAATGGACCGGTCCAGACACATGGCGTTGGTGACTATGCCGACCCTCCGCCTCATGGAGAGTGCGAGGGCCACAAACTCGGCGATCTGCGGGTGAAGCAGCGGTTCGCCGAGCCCCACGAGAGTGACCCGGTAGGCATGAGGCAGGGATTCCAGGACGCGTTGGAACGTATCCAGAGACATATCCCTCTCGCCCCGGCGCCCCCACAGAGCGCGGGCGCAGCACGTGCAGGCCATATTGCAGCGGGTCGTGATCTCAATATTGGCAAAGACAGGGTCGTTTTGCGCAATGTGTGACAGAGACGGTGTTCTGCCCGCGACCCTCTGACCACTGGCACATCGTGAAATGTGTGCGGTGGAGAGTGGAGAATACGACAGGAAATCCCCGATCTCTTTCTCCACATCCATAAGGAGGGCAGCAGTCTCTCGGTCATCCGCTTGGCGGTACAAGACCGTATCGGCAATGGCCCTCCTGACCGCATCGATGGCCATCGCACTGTTCTGCCCGCGGAACAGATCGTGACCGGCACGGGGAATGATGGCCGACCTCGTGGGACCCCCACCGCGGCTATCCCTCCATGCAAGCGATTCCTGGTATGGGACCAGCGTATCATGCTCTCCGTGCAGCAGAAATACTGGGAATGAGCCGGCTATCTCCCTGCAGCCCACGGCATTGATGAGCGAGACCATACCGGCCACAGAGCTGAATGAGATTGCATCCATCTCCGCCGTGTGGGTGTCCCATCGTTTCATGTATCCTGCATCGATCTTCTTTGGCACACTCGCAAGGACGAGCAGCTCAGGTTCAAACGAGCTTTCACGAAGAAAGGACAGGATGAGGATCCCACCTGTGGAGTGGCCCACAAGGACGATCTGCCGGTCTTGTGCCCGAAGGTCGGCTACCGCTCTCGAGATGGACGCAACAAACCCGGCGGGGTCAAAAGGCGGGGCTTTTCCCCGATCATGCCCGGGCAGGGCGATGAGTCGGACTGCGTCTGTCCCGTAGTCGGCTACCAGTCTGTCGACCAGAGGGAGGAGATCCTTTTGAGAGCCGGAGTATCCGTGTACCAGGACAATGCCCACAGACATGACTAGCCGCCCTCCAGTTCGGAAACCAGCCTATCCAATCCGCCATACCGACCCATGACCCTTCTGATCCGCTCCAGGCTCTGATATGTCTGCTCCTGACTGACCAAGCCCTCAGTCTTTGCGGCGATCTCTTGGTCTGTCATTCGGTCCAAGGCCTTGACATAACCTCCCGGATCTCCTATGAAAGGAACAGAGGGTATCAGCCTGCAGCCGCATCCAATCCGTTCAAGGCAAACGCCATTATGTGCCTGCTCGGGCTGAAAAGGCATCACCAGCACTGGAACGGACTGCTGAAGGGACTCAAAGACGGTCATTTGACCTCCATGGGTGACGACCAGACGAGCGTACGGAAGCAGCTTGTCCATGGGGGCAAACCAGCAGACGGTTACCCTCGGATGATCCGGCAAGATACTCAACATGTCCTCCCGAGCGCCTGCAGCCACGACGACATGGTATCCTAGATGGATCAGAATCCGCGTCAGTCGCTCTACAATGGCCGGTGCAGGCGTGCACGTGCCAAACCCCACGATCGCCAGGGGCCGGCTACCGTCCGCTATCGCATCCACGCTGACGTGGTCTTGGGGCATATGATTTGAAGCAAAGGGGCCGATGTGAACCAGGCCCCGCGTCTCCTCGATTGCCAGGAACTCCGGAAAATCCCACAAGAAAGTGTGTTCCCCTTTCAGGAGACACCGCACGTCTTCGACCCTCTCCAACCCCATCGCTGAAAGCACGGTACTGACTCGATCTCCCGCATATCGATAGAACCCGATCAGGATTGCCCTTTGATACTCCATGCCCGGTTCGCCCTCCGCAAATCCCAGGACATCCCTGCACTCTGGCATCATACAACCGCAGACAAGCGAGTCGAAGGGTACGCCGGCAAGCTGAGCGGAGGCCTGGAGGGTGAATCGGAAGACCCCCAGGGCCCTATCCGGCCTCACCTGCCGCATCAGGTCGACCTCTGCCTGTATGCACTCCTTGATGTGCCTCGGATGCCTGAACCATTCAACCGTTGGGAAACCCGCCCCGTCGACTTCCTGGAGGTCGGGCAGAACATGATGGTCATAGCCCAAGGACCTCACCAAGTCGGTCCGATTCCTCGCGACCCCCATGACAGCCTCATGGCCTCTGGCCATCAGCTTGTCTGCTACAGAAAAGCTCTTGAATAAATGGGACAGGGAGTTGTTGCCAGGGACAATAAGGAGCCTCATGGTCCTGATTCCTCCCCAGAAAACGGTGGGTGCGAATCGGGAGGTCTCACTCGAGGGTTTTCGTTCTGCATAGGGTTGCGGCGAATCTCCGTGCTCCTTGACCGAGATCTGCGATGACCTGCCCCACTGACAGGGGCACGAGTCGCGATCGCCAGGCTGGTTTGTCCATGACCGCTAGCTCTCCTGCACACGAATGCTCTACCTCATTCAACTTCCACAACGTGTGGGAAAGTCCATCCCGGCACGACTGAACAAAGGACCTCGCACCTCCCGCAACTACAAGTTCAATTGCGAGATCTTGGTCATCCCCTGCTCAATGTTGTTCCTGGCCGCGCCCTCGGTGGCCAACCGTTGCCGCACGACGAAGAGGAAGTCTTCGCCCATCGTGACCCTAAACGTAGAACTGATCGCCTCGCGTAGTACCGGCTTGCCTGTCTCGGCCTTGATGAGTTCCCACGCTGCTTCCATGTGCACTGTCACGTTAGCCCCCATCGTGGGCTCCTCGACGTTGGTGATCTCGACGTTCAGGAGATAGTCCGCAGGCTCCGCCTGCTTAACCTCCGAAAAAAGCTTGTTCTGAGTGATCGTATCGGCCAGGGCCTGCTCGAACTTGACCACATAGATCTTCTTTACCTTGCTCAGATCCGCGTTGCACACCAGCTTCGCCGTGTCGCTATTGAACCCACAGCCGGAACCGAGGGAAAGAAGGACTGCTGCCATTGACGATAGAAGGACGAACCTACTTGTCTGTCTCATTGCCGCAACTCCTTAATCCTACTCTCTTGCGCCAAGACGACACCTTGCCAAAACGCGAGGCTTTCCCCTTCGGCGTTTTCCCAACTCGCCAGCCATAGGCACGTATACGGCCGGCCAACTGCTATGCACGAACCTCTCACTCCGGCCGAGACCAACCCTGACACTACGGAATTGTAGGCGACGTCCCAGAGGAAGGCAAGCAGTTTCCTTTGCAGGTCAAAGGAGAGTACATGCACGAACGGGAGCCTTGTTCATGGCGTCTAAACCTGCGGCACGGTATATTTGGGGGCATATGACAAGACTCCATTCTCATATGAAGAGGTGCCAATGAGACGCTCAATCATGAAACGACTACTCCTGCCTATTGTTGTGCTGGCACTGATCGTGCCGGAATGGGTGTGTGCACAGGCAACGCTACCGAAGGCGGCGTCGGCCGGGGGGCAGGCCCTTTCCGAGCGGCTCGGCCAACTGTTCGAGAGCTACTATGAGGATCGCTTGGTCCTCTTCCCCCTGGAAGCCACGCTCAACGGCGATCACCGCTACGACGACCGTTTGGCCAATGACATCAGCGATGAGCACCGTAGACGAGAGGCCGCCCTCGTGGACAGGTACTCCGGTGAGCTGTCGCAGATCGACCTCGACGGATTGAACGGACCCGATCAGCTAAGCTATGATATCCTCAAGAGCGATCTGGCACGGATGAGGGATGGGCTGAAGTTTCCGGAGCACTGGCTCGCTGTTGGCAGGATGGACGACCTGCCGACGACCTTTGCGCGGCTCGGTTCCGGCAGCGATATCCAGCCATTCAAGACGGTCAGGGACTACGAGCGATTCCTTGGCCGCGTACGCGACTTTCCGGTCTGGGTGGACACGGGCATTGCGAACATGCGGAAGGGGATGGCCTCGGGAGTCGTGCAGCCTCGTGTCATCATGAAGCAGAGCGTCGCCCAGATGGAGGGACTGCTCGTACGCCATGTGCAGAAGAGCGTCTTCTATCGGCCGATCCAGAATATGCCAGCCGATTTCAGCGGCGAAGACAGAGTCCGTCTGACTCAAGCCTACACGAAGGCCATCCGGAGCCAGATCATGCCCGCCTACCGGAGACTGACAACCTTTGTCCGGCAGGAGTATCTGCCCAAATGCCGGGACACCGTGGGCCTTTCCGCGTTGCCCGATGGCGGGAAGTGGTATGAGCACCTGGTGCAGTTCTACACGACAACGGATCTGACACCGGATCAGATCTTCGATCTCGGGATCTCAGAGGTAGCCCGCATCACTCGCGAGATGGAGGCGCTGAAGGCCAAGGAGGGGTTTACCGGAGACCTGACTGCCTTCGCAAAGCACGTGGGGCAGACCGCGGTTGCCTTCCGGACCAAGGACGACCTGATCGGTGCCTACAACCAGCTTCGTGCGAAGGTCGAGCCCAACCTGCCCGGGCTGTTTGGGCGTCTCCCCATGTCCACCTATGAAATCCGTCCGGTCGAAGGATTTTGCGAGGCAACGTCCTCTTCCCAAATGGTACCCGCCGCCCCGGACGGCTCACGCCCCGCTATCTTCTATGTGAACGCCGCCGGGATTGAGAAGAACCCGATGTTCGTTTCGGAAACCCTCTTCTTGCATGAGGCCGTGCCGGGCCATCATCTCCAGCTCGCTATTGCCTTTGGGCAGAAGGATTTGCCGAAGTTCCGACGGTTCGGATGGTACGACGCATACGGAGAGGGCTGGGCCCTGTACGCTGAGGGTCTGGGGGCTGACCTGGGCTGCTATCGTGACGCCGGCCAGAGGCTGGAATACCTCGCCAGCGAGATGTTCCGCGCCCGCCGGCTGGTCGTCGATACCGGCCTGCACGTCAAAGGATGGACTCGTGGTCAGGCACTGAAGTACCTGTTGGAGACGCCCGGTTTCACGGAGGCAGAGGCCACACTCGAAGTGGATCGTTACATCGGAATGCCGGGACAGGCCCTGAGCTACAAGTGCGGGCAGCTCAAGATCATGGCCCTGCGTGCCAAGGCACAGAAGGCCCTGGGCGAGCGGTTCGACATCCGGTCGTTTCACGACGAACTGCTCCGGGATGGCGGCCTGCCGCTGGACATCTTGGAGGCCAAGATGGATAGATGGATCGGGGCGCCCCCTACGCCGTGAGACTTCCAGGAAGGCCAGCTCGAGGCACGAATGTGATTGGAGCATGGGTATGGCAACAGATTACAGATTCGAACTGGTCGGGGTATTCGGTCATCCGGTGGCGGAGAACCCCACGTGCGTCATGCAGGAGGCGGCCTTTGCTGCATTAGACTTGCGGTGGCGATATCTGACCATCGACGTGGAACCGCAGGCCTTGCCGGATGCGATTCGCGGCGTCCGCGCCATGGGGATGAAGGGCATCAATCTGACCATCCCGCACAAGGTCGCGGTCATGTCCCTCTTGGACGAGGTCTCGCCGGACGCGGCCATGATTGGCGCGGTCAACACCGTGCGACGAGTGGGGGATCGGCTCATTGGGGAGAACACAGACGGCAAGGGATTCCTGCGAGGTCTGGGCGAGGAGGCAGGGATCGACCCGGCTGGAAGGAACGTGGTGGTACTTGGGGCCGGCGGGGCAGCCCGTGCCATCACGGTCGAGCTGGCGTTGGCGGGGGTAGCCGAACTGACCGTCATGAACCGAAGCATCGACCGGGGCAAGACACTGTGCGAGGACCTCATACGGCGGACCAAGGCCAAGGCGTTCTTTGAGCCTTGGCGAGGCACCTGTTCCCTGGGCCCGTCCGTGGACATACTCGTGAACGCCACGTCGATCGGTCTGTTTCCAGACGTTCAGGCCATGCCGGACGTGGATCTTGAGGGTGCCAGACCCGACCTGCTGGTCTGTGACGTAGTGCCCAACCCGCCGGAGACCCGTTTGGTCAGGACGGCACGCTCGCTGGGCTTGAAGACACTCACAGGTCTGCCTATGCTGGTCTACCAGGGTGCGATCGGATTTGAGATGTGGACGGGGCTCAAGGCGCCCGAGGCGGCAATGAAGGCCGCGCTGGAGCAGGCCTTTCGATGAACGATTGCCCTGCGGGCTGAGCTACTATTGGCTTGAAGGAGAACAGACGCAAATATGGCTGGACCTGATATGGAACGTAATACTGCGTAGGTATTTGACAGCAAATCCTGCTTAGCTGGGAGATGACATGACACGCATTCCAACCTTGGTCGTTGTCCTATGTGCCACTTCCCTCATGGGCGGTGCCCTGGCGAAGGACTCCGGTGAGGTGACGGGGACCTCCGGAACCATCGTCACCTCGGAGATCCTCCAGTACCACCCCATCCAGACGGACGCGGACAACAACATCATTCCCTGGGTGTGCGGGGATCCTGCGACGTCCTACGATCGCGTGATCCGGCTGGTCTGGGGCTTCTGGAAGGACATGGAGGTCGACTCCAACGGGCTCCGCTACTACATGAACCACCAGGTCTGGAAGCCGGAGCATGACCCTCGCGGCCTGGGCGGGGACCAGCTCAACATGGCCCTGTCGTCCTGGACCCTTCTCTATGCGTATACCGGCGACGCAGCCGTCATCGACAACATGCGGTACATAGCGGATGAGTACCTGGCTAGGTCGCTCTCATCTGGTTCGGATGCGTGGCCGGACATCTCCTATCCGTACAACACGGCCGTGCATTCCGGAAGATACGACGGCGACATGATCTTGGGGCCGGGATTCACCCAGCCAGACAAGGCGGGCTCGTTCGGATACGAGTTGGTCAACCTGTACAAGATGACCGGCCAGAGACGGTACCTCGAATCCGCGGTGAAGATCGCCAGCACCCTCGCCAGGCACACACAGCCTGGAGACGGCAATGACTCGCCTCTGCCTTTCAAGGTGAATGCCAAGACCGGCGAGGTCGGGATACTGAAGGGCTCGCAGTCGGGAGGGGTGGAAGTGAAGTCATCGTACACCACCAACTGGACTGGTACCATGCAGTTGTTCTCGGAACTCGTCCGATTGAAGCAGGGGGACACCGTGCTGTACCAGAAGGCCTTTGACCTGCTGCTCGACTGGATGAAGGCCTATCCACTCCAGACGAACAAATGGGGGCCCTTCTTCGAGGATGTGCCGGGCTGGTCCGACACACAGATCAACGCAGTGACGTTCGCGATGTACACCATGGAACACCCGGGGCAATTCCAGAGCTGGAAGGCCGACGCCCGCCGAATCCTCGATTGGGCATGGAAGGAACTCGGGAACAAGGACTGGGCCAAGTACGGCGTCACGGTCATGAACGAGCAGACCGCGTACCGTGTACCCGGCAACAGCCACACGTCACGCCAGGCCTCGATGGAACTGTTGTACTGTGAGAAGACGGGCGAACTGGAGACGCAGACCAACGCGATTCGTGCATTGAACTGGGCGACGTACATGGTGGCAGAGGACGGCAGGAACCGGTACTTCCACGACGACGTCTGGCTCACCGATGGATATGGCGACTATGTCCGGCACTTTCTGCGGGCCATGGCTGCTTCGCCCGAACTGGCGCCGGCAGACGCGGACCATTTCCTGGGGACCTCGTCGGTGGTCACCCGAATCGTGTATGAACCCAACGTCGTGTCGTACTCGCTGTTCGATCCCTCCTCCGAGGACGTCTTGAGGCTGACGGCCAGGCCCAGGAGGGTGACGGTGAACGGGAAGCCACTCGACGAGGTCCCGTCGCCCCCAGGGGTCGGCTGGACCTGGGAGCCCCTGGCAAGGGGTGGGATGCTGCGGCTCAGACACAATGAGGGGCGCACGGTCCGCGTCGAGAAGTAAGGATCCGTCAGAAGGAACAACAGGGTTATGGAGTGCAATCTATGAAACCTATGTCTTGTGGTCAACCGTGGATGTGCACGGGATGGGCAGCCTGCCTGATCTTGGCTGCGGCAGCAGGCGGCCAGACAGGCCAGACGCCGCTGGGGGGCGTGTTCAGCGTCCGGCAGTATGGTGCCGTTGGTGACGGCGAGGCGAGCGACACGGCGGCCATCAACAAGGCCGTTGAGACATGTGCGGCGGCAGGGGGTGGGCAGGTCTTGTTCCCCCCTGGCAGGTACCTTAGCGGCACGGTCCATCTCAAGAGTCATGTGACGCTCTTTCTCGATGCGGGGGCACGGGTGGTAGGGACCCCGAGGCTGGACGAGTACCAGCAGCCGACAGTGCCCGCCTTCATGCCTGAGGCCCGATGGGGCAGGTGGCATCGGGCCTTGATCGTGGGTGAAGGCATCCAGGATGTCACGATCGCCGGACAAGGCGTGATCGACGGAAACAAGGTCTTCGATCCGAACGGCGAAGAGCGGATGCGCGGGCCCCACACTCTTGTGCTGGTCGGTTGCCGCCAGGTCGTCATTCGCGACGTGTCCATCACCGACTCGGCCAACTACGCGGTCTTCTTCCAGGCCAGTGACCAGGTGGAGATCCGCAACGTAAAGATCACCGGCGGGTGGGATGGTGTGCATTTCCGGGGTGCTCCCGGCCACCCTTGCCGGGACGTAAGCATCGTGGGCTGCCAGTTCTACACGGGCGATGACGCCATTGCTGGACGGTACTGGGAGAACACCTTGATATCGGGTTGCGTGCTGAACTCGTCCTGCAACGCGGTCCGGCTCATTGGCCCGGCCCGGCATCTGATCATTCAGGAATGCCTGATCTATGGCCCGGGCGTGTATCCGCAGCGCGCCTCCAAACGCACCAACGCCCTCGCCGGTCTGAATCTCCAGCCCGGGGCCTGGGACGCCACGCAGGGAGACCTCGACGACGTGCTGATCTCCGACGTGACTATGCACAACGTGTCCACGCCGTTTCACTTCTCCCTGAAGCCCGGCAACACGGCCGGCACAATTCGGGTGAACCGCGTGACTGCGAGCGGGGTCTACCTGGCCGCGGCATCGGTCGAAAGCTGGGCGCAAAGGCCGTTTGCCAACGTGGTCTTCCGGGACGTGACCATCGAGTATCAGGGCGGGGGCACGCGGGACCAGACGGCCGCGACGGTCAAATCGCCCGGTGTGGACGCCCGTCCCCTTCCGGCCTGGGGCTTCTATGCTCGCAATGTGCAAAACCTTGTGTTAGACGGCGTCCGGCTGCGAACTGCGAACGAGGACCGCAGACCCGTGCTCATGTGTGATGGCGTCGAGCAGCTCACCCTGGAGGACCTCAGGACCTCGCCTGCGTCCGATGCATCCGATCTGTTGAGGCTGAACGACGTTGCCTGCGTGAAGCTCCATGGCACGGATCTTCCCATCGTTGAGCCCCTTTGCACGGCACTGAGATGGACGGTGGAGGACTCTGCCGTACGCGTGGCCGCCGGCAAGCCATGCTCGGTGAGCGTGACCCTGGAGAACGGAGAACAGGCAGGGCTGGGGAGGATCGACCTGGCTCTGGCTGGGCAGAAGACCACTCGCTGGGTGTGGCTGCGGCCGAACGACAAGAAAGACGTCTTATTCAAAGGCCTGTGCGCACCCGCTGCCGGAACGCATGAGGCTCGCTGCGGGGATTGCGTCCAAGGCCTGGAGGTGGTACCGTGAGCAGGCCTATGCGACGAATCGAGATTGCAGCAATTGGCGTTCTGTTCGGAGCCGTACCCATCATCGCGGGTTTTCTCGCCGGGTGGTGGATCAGCATTCCTCTGGTTTGTGAATCGTGGGTCCCGCTGTGCGCACTGGCGGGTCTTCTTGTCGGGGCGTCTGTGGACGCAGTCTTCCTGAAGACCTGGGTTCGGCGTGCCTATTCGATGAGGCCTTCGGTTTGGATGGCAGTCTATCTCTTCTATTCCATTGGGATGTTCGGCTTCTTCGTGGGGGTTCCGGTGTTCAATGTCGTGCTGGCCTTGCCTGCCGGCCTCTTTGTTGGGGGACGGTTGGCCTATAGCGGTGCGGATTCCACTGCCATGAAGGCGGCAGCTAGGCGGTCCGCCATGTTCACGACGGGTGTCCTGGGGGTAGTCTGCGCCGCATCCGCCTTCATTGCCTTGGCCAGTCCATCCACGGCCTCCGATCTCCAAGGAATGCTCGGCCTATCGTTCCGGGTCACACGGCCGATGATCATCGGCCTGATCTTGAGTGGTGGCCTCTCCATGCTTGCCCTGCAGTGGTGGCTCACGTGCAGGGCCGCAGAGCGAACGTACCGATACCTTACGGCGAGTGCCAATCCGCCGGCATCCGGAGGTCGGGAGATCTTGAACTGGCATTGAGGAATCTCCGGGATCACGCCATGGAAAGCCTATTGACAAGGGCCCCACCAGATATCGATCTGGCAGGGCCCGCCTGACGAGACGGAGTCGGCCCCCGGATTTCAGCCCAACCACAGCCCTTGCCTACTCTCCGAAGACTGACCCCTTTATGCCCCCCTCGTGCCGTTTATCACGCACTTGCATGCATGAAACGAAGATGCTTGCGGGCCTCCAGGACCTCGCCCTTGAACCGATCGAAGTCAAGTTGCATGCCGTTGATGTACGCACTTCGGCCTGCGCTTCCCTTGGCAAGGTGTATCGCATCTTAGATGTAGGAACAAGACCAAATACCTGCTGCCTTTTCCCATATGCCTCTTCCCGCTTCATGACTCGGTCCTCCTTTCGACCGATTAGCGCAGCCAACCACTGTCTTGTGTAACCATCCTTCGCCCTTGGGCCGTTTGGGTTGTAGGCACGGCCACGCGTTTCTGAATTCGAGAAGTCATTGATCGCAACGAGCTCTGATCATCGACACCTTAGCGAGTCCATATGTTCATGATATGCGCGCCGGCGACCGGAGCCCATAGGCAAAAGACGCAATTGTGCTGGGCCCTGTGCCTAGTGCTCGCTGCCGGGTTTTACGTCGATTTTACAGACAGTATGCCCCACCGTGTGGTACCCTGAATGTCGACAGAGAAGTATGGCGTACCTCGTATAGGGAGTCTGAAATGAGATCAGCGTTGTGGTTCTCGGTCGGTCTTGTGGTCATCCTATGTCTTCCCGCCTGTCGCAAGGGATCGGGCATTGACAGAACTGACCGATCGTCCGGTTCTTCGGCACGTGTCGCTGCCGAGGCTGACGTGAATCGATTGATCTGCAAGGTCGGTGGCATTGAGCGAACGTTCTCCCGCAGCGTGAAGGTTCTCGTTGATGCAGAGGACGGGCTGATCGTCATGGGATTCGGCGACGCAAACGAGGCTGAGGCCCTCACTATTCGTGTTCCGAAGGCCACAGCAGGTCGATTCACTCTGGACGACACACCCAAGCCCTCCATTCACTACAGTGCGAACATGTACTCATCGAATTCCAGCGATCAGTATCGTGGGTGCTCTGAGGAGGACGGAACGGTTGTGGATGTCAGGGTGACCGAGGTCCGAGGGCCCGGCAAGCCGGTGAAGGGGACATTCTCTGGCCTGGTCAAGTCCGGCCAGGAGGGCGGGGATCTGAAGATAACCGAGGGTGTCTTCTCGATCATCCGAGGCCGTCCACCCAAAGACCCGTCTCGGGACTAGTGCTGTGTCGAACGCGTTCGGCCCAGGACAGTGCCGCAACCAATGACTGACGACCCACAACCCGATCGAACCATGGACAACTACAAGCTGGTCCTGCCCGCGTACCTGAATCAATATGGATACCTGTTTGGCGGCCATCTACTGCAGTGGGTGGATGAGTGCGCCTGGATTGCCGCTACGCTAGACTATCCTGGGCGGAACTTCGTCACGATCGCCATGGACCGCGTGCAGTTCAAGAAGAGCGTCAGGCAGGGAAGCATCCTGCGGCTCAACCTGGAGAAAACCCGGCAGGGCGTCACTTCGGTCCAGTATGAGGTACGGGTACTCCGGCGCAGCACCGAAGAGCGTGGAGAAGACCTGATCTTCTCCACGCACGTGACCCTTGTATGCGTTGACGAACAGGGTCACAAGAAGGCCCTGTAGCCTGCAACCCACAACCCCCCACTCAGATCTCGGTCTGGTAAGGCCCGCCCAGCCCTGACGGGCCCAGACTGATCAGCGGGACGTTCGGCGATTCAGAGGCGTCGTCCGCGTAGTGGTCTGCCGCAGGCGTGCAGGCTGCCTCGATGTGCTGTCTCAGTCGCATGATCAATGCGCACAGGCAGTCGAAGTCCGCGGACGTGAAGTCCTCCAGACATCGCCCGCATCCAGCAGTGGAGGCCGTCTGAGCATAGGGACCTTGCACGTTCGCCATTGTGCAGACAGAGTCGCGCACCATGAGCCGCTCCTTTCAACTGACAGACTTGACGTGCTTTCAGTTTCCGAAGGGCTTCGGTTTGACGTGCCGAGCAGAGGTCGGTTCCACCCTCAAACGACGCTCTGGAGTCTAGCCTTTTCCATCCGCCTGTCAACACCCGCGTCGCGAGAAAGTCACAAGAAAACAATCGGGTCCGATAACGCCACGCCCAGGCAACAGGACCGCTCAAAAAGACCGAGAGCCTGTGAGGAATGCGGGCTACGAGCTGAAGGCCAGGATCACAAAGGCCAGGACGCCCAGAGCGATGGCCACGTAGGCCCGCACGGACAGGACCTCTCCCAGCAGAAGGACCCCGAGCACGTTCACAATGACGATCGAGACGGCCCCAAACAGGGCCATCATCTTGCCGATAGGCAGGGACTACGAGTCCAGGGCCTCGAGTCGCTCCTCATAGAACTCGGCATACTTGTCCTTGTCCGGGCCGCTCCGCCGCTTCGTGCCGAAGTCGGGGTGCTGGTTGAGGATACCGGTCACCATGAAGGGGATCAGATACCCCCATTCGATCTGCTCTCGCAACGGGATAAGGTAGTCCTGGATGACCTTGAGGATCGGCGTGAGGTTGAACTTGGGGTTCTTCAGGAAGCCGAGCAGCAGCTCCAGGCAGCAATTTCCCGGGCCTCGTCCGATGCCGTAGAGTGAGGCGTCCAGGAAGTTGGCACCGTGGATGATGCCCTCGATGGTGTTGCCGAAGGCCAGTTGCTGGTTGTTGTGGCAGTGGATGCCGATCTCCTTGCCGGGGCATTGTTGCTGGTAGAGCTTGACCAGGTGCTCGATCTGTTCGCTGAACAGGGCCCCGAAGCTGTCCACCACGTACACCACGTCCACCGGGCACTTGGCCAGTTGCTTGAGGCCCTCGACCAGTTCAGGCTCGGGTTCGGTGGAAACGGCCATGATGTTGGCCGTGGTCTCATAGCCGAGGTCGTGCACACGATTGACCAGGTCGATGGCCTTGTCGATGTCCTTGACGTAGGTCGCCACGCGGATCATGTGCACCGGGCTCTTGTCCTTGGGCGCAAAGACCTGCTCCTTGACCCGGTGGGCGTCGACCATGATGCTGACCTTCATGGAGGACTCGATGCCTGATGTGACCTCGAGGATCTTCTCGTCGTCGCAGTACTTCCAGGCCCCGAAGTCCTTGGCGGGGAATAGCTCCTTGCTGCTGCGGTACCCGAACTCCATGTAGTCCACACCGGCCTTGGTCAGGGCCTCATACACGGCCCGGACGAACCGGTCCTCGAAGCAGTGCTTGTTGATCAATCCGCCGTCCCGGATCGTGCAGTCGAACACCTTGATCTGTGGTCTGTACATGGTGACCTTTCAATACATCTGGCCCAGCACCTTTTCGACGATGTCTCGTCCTACGTCCACGGCCCACTGGCCCTCCTGGCGGTAAACCTGGCCGAACCCATTAGTTAACACAAATTTGGGCCATTTGTCAATGGCCTTCTTGTCGTGGCCGAGGAGCCTGGCCACCTGCTCGGCTCGGATCGAGGGGGGGATTCGGGTCGGCACACCCAGCCTCTCGAACAGGGCCCTGATCCTCTCCAGCCTTTCGGGACGCCCCAGGCCCATCTCGATCTCGATCAGCCCTGCGCCCACCATCCCAATGCCCACCGCCTCGCCGTGCAGGAGTTGGTAGTCACTTGCAGACTCGACCGCATGGCCGATCGTGTGGCCGTAGTTGAGCATGCGGCGCATGTTCTTCTCATCCGGGTCGATTGCCACCACCCGGCCCTTGATCCGGCAGTTCTTCTCTGCCACAGTCTGCAGCACGGCTGGGTCTCTGGCAAGGATCGCATCGAGTTGGCCCTCCAGGAACTCGACGTAGCCCTTGTCCGCAATGACCGCGTGCTTGACCGACTCCACCAAGCCGGACCTGAACTCGCGCTCGTCGAGTGTCTCCAGCGTGTCCACGTCGACATAGACCGCGGCCGGATGCCAGAATGTGCCAAAGGCGTTCTTGCTCACGCTGGAGTCCACGCCGGTCTTGCCGCCTATGGCCGAGTCCGCCTGAGCCAGGGTGGTAGTCGGGATCTGGACCACGGGCACGCCACGTTTGAAGATGGACGCCGCAAACGCCGCGATATCACCCACTGTGCCGCCGCCCAGGGCCAGGACGACCGTGTCTCGCCCCAGAAACGCCTTTTCCATGGCCTCGATGATCGCGACCACGGTCTGGATGTGCTTGGACTGCTCGCCCGGCGGGTCGATCACGAAGGTCGGGACATCACGGCCTGCCAGGAGGCTATCGAGCAGACCTGCGTCAGCGACATTCCCATCCGTGACCACGAACTGGGCCCGCTTCGGGAGGTCCGCGCCTACGGCGTCGAGCAACGAGCCCAGGAGCCCGCTGCCGATCCGGACCCTGTAGGACCGCTGCGGTACGGCCGGGATTTGGATGTCCAGGTCGAGCATGGCAACAAAGGATATCGGATTATTCTGGTGTTGGCAACAGGGCCCAGAGGCCAGAATTCGGAAGACAGAAGACAGGAGGATAGGCAGCAGTTGCAGGGCGGCTGTGTCAGCCGCCGCAGCCCCGGACGCTGTGGGCTCTGCAACCCATCTGTCACCCCTGCGAACGCAGGGGTCCAGAAAAGCTGTAGCAGGTGACTGGATTCCTGCTTTCGCAGGAATGACATTATGCGGGATAGTCCTTCAATGGCTACAGGATCGTTCAGCAGTCCAGGATCAGCAGAGGCGGCAATGAGGGCTGTGCGCAAGACTCGTGGGTACCTGAGATCGCGATGGTGTGAAGAGATGTAACACCATGCTGCCCCGATTTCTTGCGGTCACATGGAGCATGCTACGGTCGATCCTTGGTGTTCCAAGGAAAGGAGGCAGGACGATCCCGACGCAGGCCTTGCGGGTGCAGGTGTCACGGCCCCACTCAAGCGTTGCCCTCCGGGGTTGTTGGCCAAGGAGCCAAGGCCGACTCCCACTGAAGATGACGATGCCGGGTGCCAGCGGGGGAACTCAACGTGATGCAATTGCAGTGTGAGTGAGGTTCATGCCTGAGTCTCGTCCTCACCGGTAGAGGACTCCTTCACTTGAGCGAGTTTCATCGGCACAGGGCCAAGCAAGGTCTCGTCCGGCTGTCGTCCAAGCGATTGGCACAGCCGGCTATACTCCTGCACCAGCCCTCCCATGGTTGTCGCAAAGGCCCGTGGCATTGCCTCGAACAAGCGACGGAGCAGCGCGATCCCTTCCGCTGATCGCATTAGTGCCTCTGCCTGACGGCCATTGCCCTCCAGTACCTGACTTATCATACCCAGCGACATGGCTAGGTCCGGCACGAAGGCATCGGGATTCCGTTCGGCGAGCCTGCGGCGGATCGCCACCGCCTCCTCCGCAGGGGCCAGGGCCTCTGCGTGACGACCCACCTCGCTCAACCTGTTCGCCAGGTTGTTCAGCGACCTGGCCAAGTCCGGCTCGAAGGCATTGGGATCGCGTTCGGCGAGCCTGCGGCGGATCGCCACCGCCTCCTCCGCAGGGGCCAGGGCCTCTGCGTGACGACCCATCTCACTCAAGCTGTTCGCCAGGTTGTTCAGCGACCTGGCCAGGTCCGGCTCGAAGGCATTGGGATCGCGTTCGGCGAGCCTGCGGCGGATCGCCACCGCCTCCTCCGCAGGGGCCAGGGCCTCTGCGCGACGACCCACCTCACTCAACCTGTTCGCCAAGTTGTTCAGGGACCCGGCCAAGTCCGGCTCGAAGGCATTGGGATCGCGTTCGGCGAGCCTGCGGCGGATCGCCACCGCCTCCTCCGCAGGGGCCAGGGCCTCTGCGTGACGACCCACCTCGCTCAACC